>Ga0209427_10005279_pt1 | contig 14819 bp, 18 predicted proteins | sample DeeMarSWOR136_30_FD_187465 | JGI IMG/M metagenome (GOLD analysis project Ga0209427, IMG submission 187465) | Marine sediment microbial communities from White Oak River estuary, North Carolina - WOR-1-36_30 (SPAdes) (version 2) | ecosystem: Environmental > Aquatic > Marine > Intertidal zone >...
GGGAAAAAAATTCCTATCATGTTATTGTTGTGAAATCAACAGTTGTTCCTGGCACAACTGACTGTCTTATACCAATTATTGAAGAAGTTTCTGGCAAAAAAAACAATCATGATTTTGGAGTTGCAATGAATCCAGAATTTTTAACAGAAGGATTTGCAATCAAAGAGTTTATGGAACCTGACAGAATTGTGATAGGAGTATCTGAGCAAAGAGTTGCAGATATATTAAAGCAGTTGTATGAACCTTTTAATGCGCCTGTTGTTATAATGAGTTCAGCAAAAACAGCAGAAATGGTCAAATATACTTCCAACTCGCTCTTGGCAACAAAAATCAGTTTTGCAAATGAAGTTGGGGATATTTGCAAAAAATTAGGTGTTGATGTTTATGAAGTTATGAACGCTGTTGGTCTTGACCATCGCCTAGGGCCTTATTTCTTGAATGCAGGGCCTGGTTTTGGAGGAAGCTGTTTTCCCAAGGACATACATGCATTAATTTCAGTTGCCCAATATATCGGATTTAATCCAAAGTTATTGAAAGCAGTGCTTGAAGTAAATCATGATCAACCATATAGAGTAGTGGAGCTTGCCAGACAAAAGGGGCTCAGAGACAATATTGCAATACTTGGACTGTCTTTCAAACCTGGCACAGATGATGTAAGAGAAACACCTGCTATACATGTCATACAGGAATTGTTAAAGGAAGGCAAGCATGTTATTGCTTATGATCCACAAGCAATGGATAATATGAAGAAAATCTTTCCTGATATTGAATACTCTAACAGTGCAAAAGAAGCTGTTGACAAAGCAGAAATGGTTATAATATTAACTCATTGGGACGAGTTCAGAAATGATGACCTTTACAAGGGAAAAGTTGTGATAGACACAAGAGATATAATAAAAGACAGAACAGGAATGGATTACGAAGGATTATGCTGGTAAATCTATGGAATTGAAAATTAAAGGTCAGATAATAAATTTGAGAAAACTTACAAAATCTGATGCATTCTCTATTTTTCAAAATGCAAAAGACAAGAAAATAAGCAGGTATACCACTCTTCCTTATCATTATAAATTAAAACATGCCCAAGATTTTATTAAAAAAACTCATCAAAACCAAAAAAGAAAAACTGCCTATGAATTAGGAATTGAACTTAAAGAAACAGGTAAAATAATTGGTATGATGAGTTTGATGAAAATTAATTATGATAATAGAAATGCTGAAGTAGGATACTGGCTTGGCAAAAAATATTGGGGGCAGGGAATTGCTAAAGAAGCATTAAAATTGATTCTTGATTTGGGTTTCAAAAAGCTAAAACTAAGTAGGATTTATGCAAGAGTTATGCATCCAAATATAGCATCTGCAAAATTATTAGAAAGTGTTGGATTTAAATTTGAGGGGAGACTGCGCAAAGCTACTTTAAAGAACAAAAGATGGCTAGATGACTTAAGATATGGTCTTTTAAAAGAAGAATATAAAAAATAGATTTAGAAATCACTCAAAGATTTCTGCCTGATCATTGGCTTCACTTCTCTTTTCTCTTCTTTTGGCCCTGATTTTTCTTTCCCATCAATTGATTCAATAATTGGTTCTCCATACACTCCGTCATAGCCAGGCTTCCACTGTATTCCTGTTTTCCTGTTCTTGATTATTATCTCAGCAATTTTCGGATGAGTTAATTCAAGCAATTGTTCTTTTGTTGCATTAAGCAGAATATCATACTCAGATTTGAAATGTTTCAGGATTTTATAATATTCGTCCCAGACCTTTTTTGTGGCAACACTTGTGCCAAGCTTTTTTGCAATAAGTTCTGATAAAGGAATCAGATTTTTGAATGGAATAGCATCTTTTGGCTTTTCACCATGCTCTCTATCAGCCAGTTCCTTTACTCTGCTGAGCACACCTATTGTGAGCGGACGTTTGCATACTGGACATATATTATTGTACTTTGCAGATTCGCTGGGATCAAAGCAAACATTGCATGCCCTATGTCCATCATAATGATATTTTCCTTCATGAGGCCAGAACTCTATTGTTTCAATAAATCCATTTTTTGTCCTTATTGCTTTTATCAGATTTTTATAAGTTAATTCCTTTAATTCAAAATGATTACACTCTCTGCCTAATCTCCATGGCCAATAGCTGTGCAAATCTGAATTGCTTACTAATGTATATTTATCCAGAGCAGATAACTGCCAGTTCATTTCAGGGTCTGAACTCAAGCCTGTTTCTAATGCATAAATATGCTTTGCCTGGTCTTTGAAACATTCTTTGACAGAATCAAAGCCTGATTTTGAGCCAAACAAACCAAACCAAGGAGTCCATACATGTGCTGGAATTATTTCAATATCATCACTGATTTTTTTTATACTTTCTACAAATTCTGGGCAAGGAATTCCAAAAATCGGCCTGCCGTCATAATCAATTCTTCCTTTTGTTTTCAGATATTCTGTTATTTGATCAACTGCATCTAAGTCAGGTGCAAGTAAAATTAAATGTACTTTTCTTCCCTTATTATCCTGTGTGTAAATCAATGAAATTTCAGATTGAAGTATAAAAGGAAATCCTGTTTGTGTGCAGTAAATTCCTTGTTTCTTTTCTTTCAGATTCTGCTTTATCTCTTCTATCCATTTTGGATGTGTAAAATCACCAGTACCAAGAAGATTTATTCCTTTGACTTTTGCATATTTTTCAAGATTTTTTATGTCAAGTGTTTGAGAACACGCCCTGCTGTATTTGCTATGTATATGCAAATCAGCTAAATAAGACCCCATTTTATCAGCTAACATTATCCACTATTAAAATTTTATTGTTAAAAGCGAAGTGTTTTTAAACACTCTAAAATTCTATTGAATTATGAAGAAGAAAAAAAGAACATACGGAAAAAAAACAAAACGGCCACCTGAATCTGCAGAATCACAAATATTCAGAATAAAGCTTCCAAAAGGAAGAGAAACTTTTGGTATTGTAGAGCAAAGACTTGGTGGCAGCAGAATGAAAGTTCGCTGCCTTGACGGAAAAACACGCATATGCAGGATTCCTGGCAGATTAAAACGTTCATTATGGGTAAGAGAAGGAAATATAGTGATTGTTGAACCATGGGAGTTTTCAGATGATAAAGGAAACATTATCTACAAATACACACCAACACAAGTTGGTTATCTGAAAAGCAAAGGTCATCTTAAAAGACTTGAAGAAATACAAGAATTCTAAGAAAATTTTATATAATCCTATAACAATAGCACTATTATGGGTAGGTTATTGGGTTTAATTGTATTATTTCTAATATTAGCGCCAGCTTTTTGTTCAGCTTATTCAATTGAAAATTTAAAATCAGATTTTTTTGTTTTTGAAAAAAATCTTGTTGTTGAAACTAAAATAAATTTTTCTGAAAATCTTACAGAACTTGAATGGCCTGTCCCAGAAGATGCAGAAGCAATCTCTGTGTATATTAATGAAAATAAGGTCAACTTTACAAAAGTCAATAATAAATTAAATATAAATGTGAATATACATGACAATTTCAAAATAAGCTATATCACAAGTGAATTTATTGACAATGAAAATTTTTTAATAAATTTTATTGCACCTGCAGATATACAAGAACTTGAATTTTCATTAATTCTTCCTGAGGGTGCCACACTTAGTAAGCCAATAAAAGAAGATACAATAACAACTGGTTCAATATATCCCAAACCAACCTCAACAACAACAGACGGTACAAGTTTAATTTTTGTTTGGCAAAAAAGTGATGTTAAAAAGAATGATGAGTTTGCTATTTTTGCTTCATACAGATTACAAAGAAACTATGCTTTTGTTGCTTTGATCCTTTTAGCATTATTGGTTGTTGCTATTCTTTCAGTAATATCAATTTACAGGATGAAGCAAAAAGTAAAGGAAAAAATCATTAGGGAAGATCTTGTTGAGAAACATTTGAAAGAAGATGAAGAGATTATAGTAAATGTACTGAAAAGAAGGGAAAATAGGGCTTGTGAGCAGGGAACACTTAGAATAATCACTGGATTTTCAAAAGCAACTCTTTCTCGCCTTTTAAAAGAATTAGAAGATAGAAGAGTTATTCATAAAGAAAAAAGAGGCAAAAAAAACATTATTTTTCTGAAAAAATAAATTTGGAACAATTTGGAACAATTAAAAGCAGATTTTTAGGTTTATTTTGGATTTCGGGTTAGTGTTCCACTGATAAATTATAAGTAGAATCTGGTTCTACTATGTTAGAATGCCGAAAATTGAGAGGCTTTGTTGCCAGTTTGTTATTCTGGCAACTGCCTCTTAAAGAATCAAAATGACAGCTGAGGATAACTGGTTGGAAGAAATTGTGGATAAAGAAAAATTGGCTAAACTTGTTAAAACAGGGCCTAAAAAAGAACGTTTTGGAAACTATAAATGTGACACTGCTATTTTCAATCTCTTAGGTGAATCAGAAGGTGATAAGGCAATAGCAGAAGGATATTCTCCAATTTATCCAACTGATAAAGCTATTGCAGATATAGCACAAAAAACTAATTGGGCAATGGACCCTGACAAACCAAAACATCCAAGGTTAGGTGACCCTGCTTTTGAAAGACAACTTAAAAAAACAATCCCTATGTCACCAACATATCCAGTTGAAAATGGTGACCTTGTTCAAGTTACTGCTGTTGTAATTAAGCATACTGATAAAGATGGAAATGAATCATACAAAACTTTATCAGGAAATGAGCTCAAAGTTGCAACATCATTGCCTTATGAAATGTTACAAATAAATGGCATTTTAGGTGCAAGACCTTTTTATTTCGGCAGTGAGGAAATAAGAAAAACAATAGAACCTTTACTTCCGACCTGTGTTGGGGAGTTAACCAAAAACATTACAGAATTAGAAGGGAAAGTACTCAAAATTTATATTCAATTAAAAAAGCATATCAAATATTCCAAAAGAGAAAAAATCCTCACAATGGATACTGCTAAAATAACTAAAGAAATGGAAGAAGACGAAGACCTTAAATGGTTTTATGAGATGAAAAAGGAAATGCAGCAAATGAAGGTGTTGAGAGAAAAAAACGATGGGCAAAAAAGCAGAGCACAACGGGTTATGGAAGATTTTCGATTTGAATAAATTTCATATTAATTCAAAAATATAATGGAGGTACAAAAATGAAAAAAACATTGGCTTTCATTTTGGCTATGCTTATGGTATTTTCAATAGTGCCGTTTGCATTTGCTGAGAATGAAACAAATACCAGTGATAGCGACAATGGTGACAATGGCGATGTTGTTGTGATTACTGGAGATGATGTGAATGAAACAGAAGAAGACATAAATGAAACAGATGACGACGTGAATGAAACAGACGATGAAGAGGAAGAAGTAGAAGATGAAGACGAAGATGAAGTTGAAGTAGAAGACGAAGAAGAAAATGAAACAGAAGAAGAGGAAGAAGAAGTAATAGAAGACTTAGAAGAAGTCCAAGAAGAAGCAGGAATCACACCAGACCAACCAGTTTTATGGGGTCTGGAAAGAGCAATTGAAAGAATAAGCCTAGCTCTGACCTTTAATAAAGCTGCAAAAGCTAAAAAAGGACTAGTCCATGCAAGAGAAAGGCTTCAAGAAGTTCAATTGATGATTGCTCGAAAAAGACTTGAAGCAGCTGCAAAAGCACAAGAAACATACAATGACATTGTTGAAGATATAGAAGAGAATGTTGCTGAACTAGGAGACGGAGCAGAAGAAGAACTTGCTGACGAACTTGAGATTGAAAATGAGCTCAACAACCAGAGAATGCTTGTAGAGAAAATACAAAACATAAGACTGAGACTGAAAAACCTGAGCGAAGAACAGAGAAACAGAATCAGAACTTTGGTTGGCGCACTTAATACATCTTCAGAAAGCCTTAAAGTAAAAGTAATTGCAAAGATGGAAAAAGCAAGGATTAAGATTAAAGCAAAGGAAGGCTTAAGTGACGAACAGGTCAAGGCTTTGGAAGAAGGGCTTAAGAACATTACAGGAAATGAAGCTAATATAAAGACCAGAATCAAAGAGATTAAAGAGAAAGTCAAAGGCAAAGGACAAAACAAAGTAAATGACGAGGAGGACGAAGAAGACGAAGACGAGGAAGAAGACGGAGTGAATGAAACAGACGAAAGTTAAATTTTAATTTTTTCTTTTTTTTATTTTTAATTCTTCCAAAAGTTCATTAAGATTTAAAGAAGCAACAGCTATTCTTTTATCAGCTGCACCATAATAAACATATAATGTTTCATCAAAAACAACAGCTCCTGTTGGAAAAACAACATTATTAACATCACCTTTTAATTCCCATTTTTCCTCAGGCGAAAAAAGTGGTTCTTTAAGTCTGCCTATTACTTTTGTTGGGTCATTCTTATCTAATAAAGCAGCTGCTGCTCTGTAAATTCTGCCCTTTGATGAATCCTCAATAGCATGATAAATCAAAAGCCATCCTTTATCTGTTTCAATTGGAGGGCATCCTGCACCAATAAATCTTGATTCAAACCAGAATTTGGGGTCAAGAATAATATAATCTGATAAATGCTTAAGATGTTCCTTCCAAAAATCAAATGTCAACTCCTTGAAATCATTAAAATAAATAACCTGTATTCCTGGGATAACTCTATGTAGCATTGCAAATTTACCATTGATTTTTTTAGGGAATAAAATTGTATCTTTTCCCCATATGAATGTATCTTTCTCACTCTGGCCTTTTGCCTTATCATATTTATTAAAACAAAAATATTTTTTCATTACATCTGATTTTTCATATAGTTTTATTGCATCAGCATAAGATATAAGATATGAGATTGGTCCTTTTTTCTCAAATGTTTTCAAGTTTTTGCTTGTTGCAAGTGCAGCAACAACTCTTTTTCCATTATAAGCCATATAAGTTAGATAATATATGCCATCAATAAACACAATTCTAGGATCTTCTACTCCATGCTTCTCATAATCAAATTCAGGGAATAAAAATGGCTTTTTTGCTCGCTCTGTGATTTCTAATGGACCATTTAATTTACAATAACCAATGCTTGAATAATTTCCTCTTCTAACTGCGCGATAGAGCATATGAACATTATTTCCAACTCTAATACAGGCTGGATTTAAAACAGCCTGGCTCTCAAATTCTAAATTTGTTGCTTCAAGAACAATTCCATGTTTTTTTATTTTGACCATAAATTCGAATATTTTTTAATAGTATATAAATTTTAATTAAATATGAAAAATTTATTTCAATTCAAATGAAATATTTTATTTGCAGACTAAAAAATATAATAAAATAGAAAGTATTATAAATAATCAAAAAAATTCCCCGTATAAATTATATAAGAGGTGAATTAGATGATTTCAAAGCCAAAGGCTTCTATTACAGGAGTGGGCTGCACAAAATTTGGCAATGTAATGCAGACACCAGAACTTAAAGACAAAACATTCCATGAATTAATTGCAGAAGCTGCATTTGAAGCAATGGATGATGCAGGAATGTCTGGGAAAGATATTGATGCTTTTTATATAGGAAGCATGTTAAGCCACGGGTCACATATGTATAGCCACCACACCCAACTGGCAGACTGGCTCGGCCTCCAATTAAAACCCTCATTACATTTTGCAACAGCATGTTCTACTTTAAACACAGGGTTAGGATTGGCTGCAATGTCAGTTGCTTCAGGCAAATTCAAATCAGTTTTGGTTGTTGGAGCAGAAACATTATCTTCATACCCAGATGACAACCCTGTTAAAAGAAAAGCAATAGACCCTGCAGACTTATGGTATTGGACTGATTTTGGAGTTGACCAGATATACGGATATCATCATTGCTATGATATTGCTTCAGCATATGGTGCATTTCCTACATTTGGATATGCAAAAAAATACGGGCTTAATCTTGACAAGATGGATGAAGTCATGTATCATGTGCATAAAGCAGTAAGAAGACATTCATCATTAAACCCAAAAGCTTTTGTTACACAGGACCTTGATGAAGCTGCAAAGACAAAAGGATTTAATGACACATTTGAATATTGGAAATCAGAGAACAATCCATTCTTTGCATATCCAACAAGATTATTAAGCGCATTAAATACAGTTGACGGAGCTTCAGCTTACATAATCACCAGGCCAGAAGATGCAAAGAAATACCATCAACAGCCTGTAGATATAATAGGATTCCACTGGTCAGCAAGCAACTATCCATGGTATGGCAAAGATTCAACAGACTGGGCAATAGATAAAACTGCTTTTAAGAATGCTTACAAAATGGCTGGGATTGATGGAAAAAAATTAGATTATATAACCATACATGATTGCATGCAAATTTACCAGTTGATTCTTTCTGAAGTAGCAGGATATTTTCCAAAAGGTCAGGCATGGAAAGCATTTATGGAGGACAGGACAATGTTTGACGCAGACAAGCCAATGAATACTTCAGGAGGAAGGCATGGAAAAGGACATGCATTTGGAGCTTCTCCTGGCGCAGAAACTTATGAGATTGTCAAGCAGATGAGAGGGGAAGCTGAAAAAAGGCAGGTTAAAAAAGAAATCAAAATAGCAGCGCAGCATAACCATGGTTATGGAATGCATACAGCTGTCACTATTCTTAAGAGGAGGTGATCATAATGGTAGATACAGTTGCAAAAAAATTTTATGATGGCTTGGCAAAAGGAGAGATATTTGGTGTAAAGTGCAAATCATGCGGGAAATGGTCATTTCCTCCAATAACTGCATGCAGGGAATGTGGAAGCAGAGAAGTTGAGTGGAAGACAATAAGCGGTGAAGGAACAGTATATTTTTATTCAACAAGCTTGCTGCCCCCAAAGAAATTCCAGCAGTATTCACCATATGCATACGGAGATGTTGTGCTAAAAGAAGGTCCTGCATTTTTTGCAATGGTTGAAGGACTGGATGCATCTACTCCTGAAAACATTAAAGCAGGCAATGAAAAACTGCCTTTAAAGGTCAAAGCAAAGGTAGGGAACAAGGCAGGGATGAATGTTGTTATATTTCAGGTAGTTGAATAAGATGAAAACAGAAAAGAATGACATAGAAAAAAGATTCAAGGAGATTGTAGCTGACATATTCAGAATTGATGTTAAGAAATTAAAAGACAGCACAAGGTTTGTTGAAGATTTGAATGCAAAATCCATTGATGTCATTGCTTTAATAGCTGCAACAGAAAATAAATTTGGCATAAGAACTGAAAGAGAAAGGACGCAGAAAAACAAGACAATAAAGCAGGCAGTAGATTATATCAAAGAGAAACTAAAGGCAAAAAAATAACTATTTTTTTTATTTATATTTCTTTTCTTTATTTATTATTGCAAAAGCAATAGCATAATTATCACTATACGAAAGACTAAGCATAACCTTATCATTTTTCAGAAGCTTCTTTAGGTTGCCAGATAAAATAGCTTTTGGCTCTCCTTTTTTGTTTCTTATTATCTCTATTTCTTTTGGATTAAACCATTTTGCCCCAAATGCTTTGAAAACCGCTTCTTTTGCAGCAAATGCTGTAGCCAAATGTGAAATTTTATTCTTTTTATTTTCAGCATAAGCTATTTCTTTTTGTGTAAAAACTTTATTAATAAAAGATTTTTGCTGAGAATATCTTTTTATTTTTTCTAATTCTAAAATATCAGTTCCTACTCCTTTTATCATTTTTTAATTAATCTTCTTGTTTCAATTGCAATCATTTTTTCTTCATCTGTTGGAATAACCAACACCTTAACTTTTGAACCAGCTGAGCTTATAATTCCTTCCTTAATTTTCCTATTTCTATTTACATCAATCCTTATTCCAAGACACTCTATATTTGCAGACAATTTTCTGACAAGAGGTACATTTTCCCCAATTCCTGCTGTGAAAACAATTGCATCAACATTGCCTAATGCAGCTGCATAAGCAGCAAGATATTTCTTTATTCTGTAGCAGAATATTTCAATGGCAAGCCTGCATCTTTTGTTTCCTTTTCTGTATTCTTTTAGTATGCGCCTCATATCTTTCCCAAAACCAGATATCCCTGCCAGTCCGCATTTTTTATTCAGGAAATCATCTATTTCTCTAAAATTCATCTTTTTGATATTTGCAAGATGTATTAAAATTCCTGCATCAATATCTCCTGGCCTTGTTCCCATAACCAAACCTTCAAGAGGAGTAAATCCCATGCTTGTATCAATAACTCTGCCTTTTTTAACAGCAGCCATGCTGCATCCAGCACCAAGATGGCATGTTATAATATTCAGTTTTCCTAATTTCTTTTTCATTATTTCAGCTGCTCTTAGAACAACATAATTATGCGAAACCCCATGAAATCCATATCTTCTTATCTCATCTTTTTTGTACAATTCATAAGGCAAAGCATACACATATGCATATTCAGGCATTGTCTGGTGGAATGCTGTGTCAAATACTGCAACTTGCTTTATACCAGGAAGAATCTTTTTCATTTCAAGAATCCCTTTAAGATTAACAGGATTATGCAGTGGAGCATCTTTTGAATATTTTTTAATTATATTTATCAATTTATTATCTATTATAGTTGGCTTTGTAACTTTTCCTCCATGCACAACCCTGTGCCCCACAGCATCAATCTCATCAATGTGTTTTATTTTTCTGCTTTGAATCAGCTGTTCAATCATTAATTTCAGGCCCTGGGCATGATTTTTTATCTTTGACCCCTTTTCTCCTATCCTTTCAATTAAACCTTCTGCAAGAAGTTCTTTTCCTTCAAAAAGCTTGTATTTGATTGAACTGCTTCCGCAATTCAAGACCAGAATCTTCATTTTCTCCACCTTTTCGACCAGTAAGATATTATTGCAATAACACCAACTATATCCTCAACAGTTGCTCCTCTTGAGAGATCGCTTACTGGCTTAGCAAATCCCTGCAAAATAGGGCCATAGGCATTTGCTTTTGCAAGTCTTTGCGTCAGTTTGTAAGCAATGTTTCCTGCATCAAGGTCAGGAAATATAAGTATGTTTGCTCTTCCTGCTACATTTCCTGCACCTTTTTTAATCTTTTTCTTTGCAACTGACATTATTAAAGCAGCATCTGCCTGAAGCTCTCCGTCTATCATCAGGTTTTTTGCTTTCTTTTTTGCTATTTCAGTTGCTTTTACAACCTTGCAAACATCACTGTGTTCTGCGCTTCCTTTTGTTGAGAATGAAAGCATTGCAATCCTTGGCCTCCATCCAAGAAGAGCTTTTGCAGTATTTCCAGAAGCAACTGCAATATCAGCAAGCTCTTCAGAAGAAGGGTTTGGATTAACAGAAGCATCTGCATAAAGCAGTGCTCCTTTTTCTCCTCCTTCATATTTAGGAATTGTCATTATAAAAAAACTTGATGGAACAGATATGTTCTTTTGAAGTCCAATTATTTCCCTGCTTACAGCAATAACATCTCCAGAAGTATAAACAGCGCCAGCAATCATTCCGTCAGCATCTCCTGCAGCCAATGCAAGACCTGAATAAAACAAAGGTTTTTGCACAATAAGTTCAGCTGTTTTTTCACTCATTTTTCTTTTCTTAGCATATATGGCAGCGTACTTCTTAAGATTCCTGCTTTTTGCAGGATTCACAATTTCAATATCTTTCAGGTTTATTTTAAGTTTCTTTGCTTTTTTCCTGATAGCTAATTCATTTCCTATAATAACCGGCTTGATAAATTTTTTTTTGGCAGCAGAATCAACAGCCTTTAGAATTCTTTCATCTTCTCCTTCAGGAAATATTATTCTTGCATTCAGATTAACTGCCTTTTTTTTTATTTTCTGGATTATATCCATTAATTATCCCTCTTTTTATATATGTTTTAATTTTAACAATATAAATTTTTGCTTTATTTCAGATTACAGAACTTAATAAAGAATAAATTTTTATATTCTAAAAAGTTGAAATTGCTTAAAAAGAATTTATTGATAATTAAAATGAATAAAATGAATAAAATCAAAAAAATCTATCAAATATTGCTCAATGAGCATGGAAAACAGGGCTGGTGGCCTGCAAAAAGCAATAATAAGAAATTTGAAATAATAATAGGAGCAATTCTCACTCAAAACACTGCTTGGAGAAATGTTGAGATTTCCATTAAGAATCTGGCAAAGAATAATCTGATTGATATTAATAAAATAAAGAAAATAAATTCAAACAAATTAAAAAATTTGATAAAATCATCTGGTTTTTTCAATCAAAAAGCAGAAAGACTGAAAATAATTGCAAACCATTTATCAAATTATAAGAATTTGAATGAATTTTTCAAAAGACCTGGAAAAGAAATAAGGCAGGAACTTCTCTCAATAAAAGGTATTGGTCATGAAACAGCAGATTCAATTCTTTTGTATGCTGGCAGCAAACCTTTTTTTGTAATTGATGCATATACCAGAAGAATTTTTTATCGTTTTGGAATATGCAATGAAAATATTGAGTATGAAGATTTGCAAAACCTTTTTATACAAGCACTGCCAAAATCAATTAGGCTTTACAAAGAATATCATGCTTTGCTTGATGAAACAGCAAAGAAGTATTGCAAAAAAAATCCTCTATGCTTCAAATGCCCATTAAAAAAATATTGTAAAAAAAAGAAATGAAAACAGGAGCTTTTTTTGACCTTGACAACACTCTTCTCAGTACAAATACCAGCATTTCATGGGGTTTCCACATGCTCCGCAATGGAAATTTGCCAGTTAAATTTTTCCTGACAGCTGGCTTTTATGGTTCGCTTTACAAACTAAAGCTATACCCTTTTGATTTGCTTATGAAAATGTTATTAAAAACATTAAAAGGGAAAAGCGCAAAAAAAACACTTGAAATTACAAAAGATTATTTTGGAAAAAAGAAAATTTTCATGTACAGGCCGCGAATGCTCCAACAAGTAGGATGGCATAAATCTAAAAAGCATGAAATTGTAATATTGACGCAGGCATTTGATTTTATTGCTAAGATTTTTGCAAAAGACCTTGGAATAAAATATTTAATTTCAAGTGAGGTCGAAATCAGGAACAACAGATTCACTGGAAATGTCAAGCCATGTGTGAGTTATCAGAAAGATGATTTGATGAAAAAAATAGCATCAAGATTGAATATTGATTTGAAAAAAAGTTATGCTTATACTGATTCAATAGGAGATGTTGAAATGCTTGAAAATGTCGGCCATAAATATGTAATAAATCCTGGATTTAAGTTAAAATTAATTGCAAAAAACAAGAAGTGGAATATTTGGGAAATTTAAGTAAATTTAAATAAAGAATATAATTATCAAAGAAAAAGAGGTGAATCATGGCTTTAAATTGGCTTATTGCGCTTATTATACTTGCTCTGATTGCATATATTGCTTTTAAGATTTTCAAGAAGATAGTCAAAACCATCATAACTGTAGTTGCTGTGGTTTTCATTGTCTCTTTTGTATTTATTTTCATTGTAAAGCTTGATGCAAATGAACTATCAGAATCTTTAGAAACAGGTGTTGTTGTATTATATGAAGATAAACTTGGTTTTGAAACAAATCCTTACAAAATAATTTCTGAAGAAAATCTTGGCCAGGAATACAAAGAACTGATTGGAAACAAAACAAAGATAATCATTTACAAAACAGGAGCATTAGAAGGAATTGATGAAGATATTTTTTCAAGAATTAGTACAGGCAATTACACAAAAAATGTTGAAGAATTTAAAAAAGTTTTTGAGGAAAACAATACTCTTTTATTTCTGCTCCGGCAGTTTAAAAAAGGCAATGTTGACATATACCCAAAAAGCCCTCTGCTCACATTTGCTAAAAGTAGTCCTGATTTTATTTTAAAAATGGTTGTAAAAAATGGTGATAAAAATGGCAATACTTGATAAGGTTATGTTTTGGAAAAAGAAAAAAGAAGAATTGGGAAAACTTGAAGAAGCTCCTTTGCCTGGTGAAGAAGCAATGCCTAAATTCGAAGAAGAAGCGCCCAGGCCAGAATGGCGGCCGCCAGAAGAACTTGAAATTAAACCAACTGCTCCTCCTCTTGGTGCACAGCCCCAAGTTCCTGCATATGCGCCTAGTCAGGATATAATTGCAAAAGATCTTGAAGTTTTGTCAGCAAAACTTGATGCATTGCGCGCTTCAATAGAAAGCATGAACCAGAGATTAGCTAATCTTGAGAGAATTGCAGAAGAATCAAAGAAAAGAACATGGTGAAAAAAGAAAATTCATTTTTATTATTAATTACAGTTTTTGTTTTAATAGTTGACCAGTTATCAAAATTTCTTGTCAGGAAATATCTTGAACCTAACCAGTCTGTTCCTATTATCAGCAATATTTTCCATTTAACTTATAAGCAGAATACAGGAGCAGGCTTTGGAATTTTACAGAACCAGAATTTATTTTTGATTATGGTTTCTATTATTGTACTTGGATTTGCAATATATTATTGCTTGAAATCAAAAGAATTTATCCTAAAACTTTTGCTGTCTCTTCTTTCAGGTGCAGTAATAGGTAATCTTATTGATAGAATCTTTTTAGGCCATGTAACTGATTTTCTTGATTTCAGGATTTGGCCTGTCTTTAATATTGCTGACTCTGTTATAACTGTAACAATAATAATTTTGATAATCTATTTATGGAAGAAGTAATAGAAGAATAGAGCTATTTCTTTTTGCTTTTCTTTCTGGTTTTTTTCTTTTTTGTAGTTTTTGCTTCTTTTCTTTTTATTGCTTTTTTTTCTCCATACACCTCAACTTTGGCTTCTTCTTCTTTTCTTTGCGTGACAACTTCCTCAATTATTTTTTTAATTTTCTCTTTTTTCTCAACACTTGTTTCTTTTTTGCTAAGTGCAAATACTGAAACTAAAAAACCCA
>Ga0209427_10005280_pt1 | contig 14816 bp, 10 predicted proteins | sample DeeMarSWOR136_30_FD_187465 | JGI IMG/M metagenome (GOLD analysis project Ga0209427, IMG submission 187465) | Marine sediment microbial communities from White Oak River estuary, North Carolina - WOR-1-36_30 (SPAdes) (version 2) | ecosystem: Environmental > Aquatic > Marine > Intertidal zone >...
GGCCATCTCACCTTTGATCCGACACATATGTTCAAAGCCCAAGGGACAGTCGTTCTCCCGTTTGATATCAATTTCTCAGCCAATTTTTCGATAATCTCAGGAAACAGATGGACTAGGACCATGAAACCTGATCGGAGAAAATACAGCATGCCTAGCGCAGCTAACCTGAACATTTTCCTCGAAGATAGGGGAACCCAGAGATACCCGATCCGATATAATCTTGACCTCAGACTGGAGAAAACCTTTATCTTAGATGGATTCAGATTTGGTATTTATGCCGATGTCTTTAATGTTTTTAACGATGACGCAGTAACTTCCTGGCTCACTTGGTACGATCTGCCTGATCTATATAAAAGGCCCACGGGAATACGCGCTCCAAGAGATTTCAAGATAGGGCTGCGTTTCTGGTTCTAGGAAGATAAATCTATCAAGGGTATAAAAAGGAGAGGAGGAATCTCCTCTCCTCTATTCCCAGAGTCGCTTTTCCTTATAAAGAGATAAAATTTTCATTACGACAACGTAGCAATAAATCACCTTCGAAATTACGATTCCTCCCAGCAGAGGAAATTTCTGCATTATTTCTTTTCTATCTGAGGTATAGTGCAGATTCAACCCAGCACATTTAAAAACTTTGCATTCCTAGATAAAAAGGAGATTACTTTGAACAAGATTATAAGTCTAGGATTAATGGAACAAAAAGAGTACCGAACCGGAACAGTTATTAATCCAGCAGATCTGGATAAGGTGACCCATGTTGAGTATAAGTATTTAAATTCTGTGAATAAGTCGATAGAATGCGTGAAGCAATTTGGAGGTGATAAGTTCACAATTTTACACGTGCAATATCTCAGCGAGGGTGAGGGAACTTTAAATTTAGTAAATCCAGAATTCAGAAAAATGTTAGATAGTACGGGTTTGGAAAGAATTATTAAAGATTATGATCCGTGCTGGATTTCCTTTCATCTTGGTTTTGCCGCAGAGGAGCTCGAAAGTGGGGGCCAATTCGGCCATGATGTAGCCAAATCAGAGATTCTTGAAAGAAATGAAGTTAAAAAAAGGATTATCGAGAGTGTAAATTATGTTAAACAAAAATTCCCCAGTGTTGATGTTCTGCTGGAAAACCTTGACTACAATCCGACTGAAAGGAGCAAGGGAGCCTATGAATATATTACGGATCCAGGATTCATCAGCGATATCTTGCATGGCACGAATACATATATGTTATTGGACCTTGCCCATGCAGAAATAAGCGCCAAAAATATGGGATACAAACGCATAAAAGATTATATTGACAGACTGCCGCTTGAAAGAGTCTGGGAAATACATCTAGCCAAGCCAGGGGAAAAAAACGGCTTTCTCCTCGATTCACACGAAGAATTAAAGGATACAGAGCTGTTTGAATATGTTTTGGATAAAACAAAGCATTTAAAGGCAGTTACATTGGAGACTTTTTCTGATATTGGAAGACAGCTCGATTTGATAAAAGGAGCATTAAGAAGGAAAAGGCAAATTGTCCTAGAGGATGTTGTTAAACCCGAGTATTATTTTGCATTAGAGAATTTTGAACATAAAAAAATATTTGATGATGTCAAATATGTCTGGGAAACCATAGAGAAGATTGAACCTTATGCAATAGAACATATTTCAAAAAAAATTCATGAATTAGATTCCAAACTTACTTGTCCCCTTAACAGCATTAGTGAGGAGGCAAGAGTGCACAAAACTTCTGTAATAGGTGAAAACGTTACTATTGAGGAAGCTGTTGAAATTGGTGCTTATAGTGTTATTGCAGATAATGTTTTCATAGGCAAAAACACAAAAATTGGCTCACATGTAATAGTCAATAACAAAGTGTCCATCGGTGAAGATTGCAGTATCGAAGAAAAGGTTATACTTAAGGACAACGTATTGATTGGGAACAATGTCTCGGTCAATCCTGCAAGTGTTCTCATGGGGGATGTATTTATCGATGCCGGCGCGACTATAGGGACTTTTTCAAGGATAAAAAACAAAGTATATATTGGGAAAAAAACTAAGACCGGTCATCTTTGGATCGAAGGACCCACGATAATCGGTGCGCATTGTGATCTTAGGCACGGAACATACATTAGAGGAAATGTTATTTTGGGCGATCATGTAGAATTTAGAAGTGAAGCGAAGAATTCCATCGTATTGGGTGGCCTAAAAAGTAACAAGGAAATTATTCCAGGAGCAGCAGCACACTATAGTTATCTAGGTGATTGCATTCTGGGTTTTGGAGTCAACCTTGGTGCAGGAACCAAAATAAGCAATGTTAAAACTGACTGGACCCAAGTAGTCGTGGACATTAAGAGTTGGAGATTTATGACTGGCTATTATAAGTTTGGCGCTGTGATCGGAGATTTAAGTTCAACCGGGTGCAATTCTGTTATCAATCCAGGGACTTTGATAGGCAAAGCAGTCGAAGCCTATGCGCTAGCCACGATAAGAGGATTTACTCCCAGTGGTCATCTGGTTAAACTAAAACAGAAACAAGAAACAGTAATCATGAAAAAGGCTATTGGAGACTCGCTGTTGAGTCGAACTGATTTAAAAAACCGGATCCTTGATGAGAAATGAGTACTCCGTTACAGGAAAGGTTCCTATCTAAGAGGTGCCCTCCCAATTCTTTCAACACGTTTAATAAATTCTTCCACATTGTCGGACCGCGGCCCTCCCCATGTACGCTCTGCCAAAACAACCTTAGGTAAGCCTGCCCACTGATCAAACCACTCATCCTCCTTGTCCTCAACCCTATCTGCCCAGATACAGACCTGAAAGCCTTTGACGTGAGGATGCAGTCTCGGTTGCCATTTTTCGTAGTTGTATTTCACATCAAAGAAACCATAGTCTCCTAATTTTCTTCCATGTCCTGGTGTAACGTACAAAGCCCCTTCTCCTTCTTCGGTTGTGATGATAACCTCATATCCGTCTGCGATGATTTCATCTTCGCGAGGTTTATTCCAGACTGTGATCAGAATATCTTTATCGGGTTGAATGCTGGTCTTATTTTGCATCTTCTCATTCACAGAGAATCTCCACCAGTTCCATATCTGGGTTTTCTTGCCGTAAGATTTTATCTGTTCATTGACCTCATTAATCCATTCAATAAATACATCTCCTGGGTAGGCTAAACCCTTGGCCTTTGCAGCATCCACCAATTCCGGGCAGGCATATTTCTGTGCGTCATACTGATATTCGTCACCCCCCACATGAAAAATAGGTGCGTCAAAAAGGGGAACAAATTCATCTAGGAGGGCTTTGATCCAGGCACGCACCTCCTGCCTCGTGATGTCCAAAGTCCATGCTTTTCCCACCTTGTTGGCTTCCTCACCCTGCCAGCGAGCTTCCCGCATGGAGAGGCATTTGAAACCCAGCTTGGGATTATGATCTGTGATAGCCGTGGCATGGGCAGGAAGGTCGATTTCGGGAACAAGCATCACATGGTATTTTTTCGCGAAATCCTGCAATTCTCGGATGTCGACTTTGCTGTAAGATTTTTCGGAAGCTAAGCCGGGATATGTGTCGCTTTGAAGTCGGAATCCAAGCCAATCCGTGAAATGCATATGGATATAATTCATCTTGTACCAGGCTAAATTCCTAATAGTCTTCTTCAAATAGTCCATTCGCCAGTATTTACGCCCTGCATCGAGCATGATTCCGCGGCGCTCAAACTGCGGGAAGTCACGTGCGTATCCTGTTGGCACAGATCGTTTGTCAGGGGTTTGTTTCAAAAGCTGCAAAACGGTCTGCGTGGCATGGAAGATGCCATGGGATTTATTGGCTCGAATGGTGAGGACATCTCCAATCTCCAGCAAGTATCCCTCATCGCCAATCTTTTTATCTTCACACTCCAAGGTCAAAAAGATATCACCAGTATTATTTTCTGGGGTGACAACAATTTTCAAAACAAGGCCAAGGAGGATGTCCAAATCTTGTTTAAAGGTGAGCGCAGTTTCCGAGATCTGCGTTTCATAATTCTTGTCTATCACGATCCTGGATCCTTCGGTTAATTGAAATTCGCCCTCGCCAGGAATCCACTCCCTTATACTCGGAACTACATTGGGCTGAACTTTTCGTTTGGTACCCATTGCTGTCATTGTTGTTATTCCCACCAGAATGAACAGAATACACAAGAAATAAACTCTCTTATTCGACAACATCACAGGTTCCATCTATTTTATCTTGAACTCACGCTCAAGAATTTTCTTTTTTCCATTGAGGAAGGCTTCTATCCTCACTACATTATCGGCATGCGAGAGAGCTACTCCCTGTTGAAAGCTCCCATCTTCGGGATTGACCATGACTTCCGTACCATTTATCGTGACCTCTGTACCTTTCTCCACAAAACCGTAGACTTTGATAACAGGTGGACCCATTACAAGCAGTGTGTTTGCACAAGGATCAGTGGCGACAAGTAGAAGAGGAGAGCGGTCGACTTCGCTAATTTCCTGGGCGAGCAATCTCCTCACAGCATAAATGGTCTCTGGATCTGTGGTGTATTCGACAAGACTCTTAACCAGTTTCCCGCAGATTTCCTGACTTCTGAAGTCGGATGGAAAACTCTCCGGACTCAATCCCAGCTTTTCGATTATGTGTTTGGTCTTGGATTCAAGCAGCCAGAGATACTCATAATCCTCGAGACCTTCTCTCATCATTTCCCAACGGATCGAACTCATCGGTCCTTGTTTTCCAGGATAAATGATATGAGAATCCCCAGGAGGAAATCTTGGGGCTGGACCGAAAGGATCTTCCCAGCCATAAGTCAAGCCCCAGTGCAAGAAGCCTTCGGTACCTGTTACATAATTCATCCAATGCAGGATGCGCGTTTTGCTCAGGTGATAGTCTAAAAACCGATTGGCATAGTAGCCATACGGAACACAGCAGGTATAAAACCAAAGCTCTATCCCGCTTGCTTGAACCTTTTTGTAATCATCAAACCAGGTATGGAGATTGAGTGTAAGCGGAACCATGATATCCAGCATATCCTCAAATCCTGTGCTGCCGATAGCATCTATGGTTTTTACGCCTGGCATATGCTGATGGACAAATCGTGAAGCCATCTTCCATTGTTCGAGATTGTGAAAAGAGGGTTCATCAGCTACATGGATGATTGTTTTCTCAAGCCAACCTTTTGCCTGTAAATGATGGTATAAATCCTCGAGCAAGGCTGCCAAACCTTGATCTCCTGGCTGCGTAATTTTCTTACCAGTGTCTCTGTCTATGAATTCGACCTTGTATAAAATGATCTCCTTTCCAGCCCTTCCACCTTTTCCATGGTGAGCGATATGATACAGTTCAATCCTATCGCTAGCTCCTGCTTGTTGAAATGTCTCGACGAATCTGTCAAAATTCGTATAATCAAAAATTAATTCGCCATTCTTTTCTTGATAGACCTTTACGAGCTGCCAAGGTGTAAAAATAACATTCTGCCGGTGCTGGGCCAGATTCTTTGCATATCGTCCTAGTATCTCCCAGAACTCTTCAGAAAACTCTACGACTTTATGTGCTTTAGCAATATGGCCAATTTCAAACCAATTGGTTATATACAGATGTCTTTGTTTAGGAAGCTCAAACGGAAAGACAGTGAGTTCGATTGGCATGATTTCTTCACCTATAGATGTCACGACAGTCACATTGCCACGATAAATCCCTGGCGGAGTTCCGCTTGGTACAAAAGCTGTAATCCAAACAGGTTGAGATCGATTAGCTTCGATAAATAATTTTTCCTCCTCTAAAAGTGGATCGGGGCAATCGAAAGGAGCCCTTCGCAGAAGTTCTCCCTCAGGGATATACTCATGTTCCCCACATTCTGCATCTGAAGTATTTCGTTTTACGGGGACGAATCCGACAAAATTCCAGCAGAGATTATCTTGAGAGATTTCGCATCCGTTTTCATCATTCACTAATTTTGTCAGCCTCACAGAAACATTTTCCAGCTTTACATTGGATTTTATTACAAATTGTGCCGATTCAAATTCATTCGACGCGCACATCAATCTCACTTTTTTTGGGAGTCTGCTTTTTGGAATTGTATCTTTAAACACCTTCTCCAACGGACTAATCACATAAACCTCGGTCCTTTTCTTACAGCTCACGAACAGCATGCTTGTCATGATTAAGGCGTGAATGATTATTGTGAATGTTTTATTTTTTGCATTTAACATTTGATAACTCCAAATTCTTTTATAGACTAAACAACGTTTCTTGCAATGTTTTTCCTAAATCGTGCTTTAAATTTTTTTATTTGGCAACACAATTAGATCTTCTCTGCTCTGTATATACTAAAGAAATCTACTTCAATCAAAGAAAGCGAAATTGAAAGCCTAAGCATTTTCCCAACGGGTCCAATTTATCCCAAATGTTTCGCCGATTTTTGTATAGCTCCCCTGGATAAGGGCCTTTACGCCCTCCCTTTTGCATGCTTCAAAACCCAGTTCACTGGTAATGATATCTACTTCCTTTCTACCCATTTGATCTAGAAGGTCACGCATCCTATCCCAAGTCGCGACATGGAAAAGATCGGTTTGTTGGAGGCTTGTAATCAGGAAATTGGGGATAATTTTCTGATACTTATCAAAAGTTTCATCTCCTGTCTGATTTTCAAAACTGATGACCGCTATGGAATTCTCGATTTTTGGTGCCACCGGGGCTTCTTTTTGTGGCAGGAGCTGCCAGATAGCTACAGCTATAATGGCAAGGATGACAACCAAAGCAGGAATGGACAGCTTTTTGCGGATGAGTGTTTGAATAAGTGTTGCTCGTCTGGGTTTGATTTTAGTTCCAAGGGGGAGCCCTTCTTCGATGTTTCTCAAATCATCAAGAAGTGCCTCTACACTTTGATACCTCCGCCCTTTGTCCTTTTCCATGCAGATCAGGATAAGCCGGCTGAGGTCATCCGAGACTTCGGGATTGAGTTTCCGCGGATCTAAAGGCAGCTGGGATTTATGCTTCAGAGCCACACTAATGGCTGTGTCTCCCTTAAATGGAACCGTCCCTGTAACCATCTCATACAGGATTACTCCCAAGGAATAGATATCGGATCTATGGTCGGCTTCCTGTCCCTCCGCCTGCTCAGGAGATATGTAATCCGGTATCCCTGTGATCACTCCTGTCGCTGTGACTCCGGGTGCCTCAACCGAACGGGCTATCCCAAAATCCATGATCTTGGCCTGACCTTCCCTATCCATCATGATGTTCTGGGGCTTCAAATCACGATGGATGACTCCCAGCCTGTGTGCCTCTGCCAGACCCTCACACACCTGCTTCGCTATCCCAATGGCTTTTTCTGTCGTCAACCTCTCCTTCTTCTGGATCAAATCCTTCAGATCTTCCCCCTCCAAATATTCCATGCTGACATTTGGGGCATTTTAAAGACATTGTCTTCCCCTTATCTGGTCGGCAAAATATTATCAAGGAATCAGAGAGGTGTCAACAAGCGGAGGGGTAGGTCAACAGCTTGAAATAAGAAAGAAATGAAGGTGATGAACTCATTGTGTTGTGGTGAACAATACTTTTATAATAATTAAGAGGAATTCACTATGAAAAAAATGAGTGGTTTATTCATCGTTTTATTTATTCTCAGTGTGACAGGTTCATGGATGCAGGAATTGAGCAAGCCTGAAAAAAATTTCGAGCACCTCTGGAAAACCATGGATGAAGAATACGGTATTTTCCTTCCCAAACGTGTCGACTGGGATCTATTGTACAAAGTCTATCGTCCGAAGGTCACACCCGAAACTACAGATGAGGAGTTGTTCGATATTTTGGCCCAAATGCTCGGGCACTTAAATGACAATCATGTCCATCTTCGTTCACCATTTAAATCCTTCGGAGCGGGAATCCTTCAGGAGATTGAAAGGGAGGGATTTTCCCGCAGCTTAATACAGGAAAAGTTCCTAAAAAATAAGTTTGAAGAACGGCTAAAAGGAAGGTTTATATTTGGCTTTGTGAATGAATCAATCGGCTATTTCCACTTTGGAGGATTCATGGGACTCAAACAAAGTGCGGAAGTGGTGGATGAGATTGTTGAAACATTTAAAGACTGCAAAGGTCTTATCATCGATATCCGCAATAACGGCGGAGGAGACGACAGGGTTGGAAAAGCCATCGCCGACCGGTTTGCCGATAAAAAGAGGCTCTATATGACCACTCAGATCCGCAGCGGTCCGAATCATGATGATTTTAAACCGCCGAAATATTTTTATGTGGAACCAGGTGGCCCAAGACAGTTTACAAAGCCGATTATTCTGCTCATTCACCGACATTCCATCAGTGCGGCCGATAATTTTGCCATGGCCATGAGAACCCTTCCTCATGTGACACTGGTCGGAGAAACGACTTCAGGATGTCAGGCTGACCAGCATGGGGCACGGCTTCCAAATGGATGGCACTTTTCCGTTTCCTATACTCTTTTTGTCGATCAGGATGGATTCTGCTGGGAAGGAATCGGTATTCCACCGGATCTCCGCCAGATTAACCGTCACGAAGACATAAATAACGGGCGGGATAAACCATTGGAACTGGCAATCGAGTTGATCAATTCGGGTGCTTTAAAGAAGAGAGCAGAGCTGCCCAAGTTTCCTATAATAAAAGAATAGAGAAAAAGAGCTCGGTTAATACTTAGCTGCTTCCTCAAAGAGACGATCATATATTTCACCCGAAGCCTCTCCAGTGTGAATATGCTTCTAAAAATACCCCACATATGAGCCCAGGCATAGGTACCTCCAGGTACCAGTCACAAGTACCTGTTTTAGCCGCTGTATAGTACTATATAGCACATTTACGGAGCAAACTCCCTGGCACCTATGGTTAGGTATGGGATGGGAGGTCTTTGTCTGGTAAAATGGCAATAATCCGAACGGGAAAACCTGTAGCTTTGTCTCCTTTGGGCACTCCAACAAAAACTAAGAAGTTTCGAGGGGGTAGTTCATCAACATTATTCAGATTCTCAATCTGCCAAAGGTTTTGTTTCAATACATAGGCTTCAAGCGGCCATCCTTTATCCCCGCCACAGGTGATTCCACTGTCTGTATCTGGAGTCTCATGGGCAATCGCCAGGATTTTCCTTCCCTCGATTAAATATTCTAGAGCTTCCCTTCCCCATCCAGGATAATGATTTTGTCCTTTTTCATCTTTATTAAAAAAGGCCTCTGGACTTGGCCATCTCTTGCTCCAATCGGTTCGTAGAATCACAATCGCTCCTTCGGGAACAGGCCCATTCTCTTTTTCCCAATTTATCACATCGACAAGCTGGAGCTGGTAGTCCTGATTCTCTGATGATTGTTTGGATATATTAATCGTACATCCCTTTAGGACAAACTCATTAACAGGAATCGATTCCACCAATCGCATCCCTTTGTGGAAATGACCAGGGGCATCCAGATGGGTTCCGAATTGCCCCACGTGGGTAAATATCTGGACGGCCCCTTCAAATATCAGTTCTCGCTTGGGCTTAGGCATGCCATCTGGGATCGGGATTGACGGCGAAAAGGCATGGGTAAGATCAACAAACTTTTTGCTCTGCAAAAAATCAGCAAGCCCCTCCATCTCCATTGGCTTTTTGTCTAAAGCTTGAAAGGATAGGCAAAACATCAAAAACAAAACTACGCCTAAAATCGAATGTAAGTATCTTTTTCTCATAATTTCTCTCAAAAAAGATTGGGATTTTTTTACTTTCGTATTAAATTGTTCATCTTAAGATCAGAAAATAATCGATAAGTCAATCCCTAAGCCCAGCCAACCTCTTCCTTGCATCTTCTACCTCAGCAATACCAGGGTCGGAGTCCTTCCAGAGGGAGAGGAATTTCTCGTAATAATCTATAGAATCATCATCCCTTTGGTTTGATTAGTTCTTGAAACGGGGGATAGTACGAGAGGGACTCAAGGTCCATGTTGGTATACAGACTCTCGTATGAGGCTCCCTGTGCTAGGGCATCCCTCAGCAGAACCATGGCCTGTTCCTTTTCGCCGAGAAGGGCTGCAATCCGGGCCCGACAAAAGGTATGACTGCCCCTGAGATAGGCCCGGTCGATATTTTTCAGCTCATCGGAGATACCCAGGGCTTTTTCCCTGTTGCCCAGCCTTGCGGCGATCGCCCCCAGATAACCCAGGTAAGAGATGCTTTCGGGGAATTCTTTATATAGGGATTGGTACTGGGCTTGGGCCTCTTGCCAGCGTTCCGCCCTATACAGGGCGTAACCCAGTAAATCTTTGATATCGCGGTCTTTCTGCTCTTCATCAGGCCGGCTTTCCACCCATTGGATGGCACGATCCAAGATATCGAGTGAAGCCTCTGTGTAGCCGTAGGCTCTGAGGACATTTCCCGCATACGCCATGACTTTGCCTGGATTCCAGTTCCTTTGAGGGGGCAGGGTGAGGCTTTCGTCCAGCCGGCTGTTGACCTTTTTGATTCTTCCAAGGGCAGCCAGAGCCCTCACTTCATAATAGAGTGTCGAAAGGAGTTCGGGATACTGTTTCCGGCCCTGCTGCGCCGCCTTGAGTTCATCCCCGTGATTTCCCAGCATGTGATAAGCCCTGGTCAGCTGCGCCCAGTAATGATACCATTCTCTTATCGCGGGATTACTTGGATCGATTTTTTTGAACACATCGACGGCTTCCTGAGGATAATTGACCTTGATGGCATTCAATCCCGCTTGAAAATAATAAAGGGAATCCTTAGGCATGAAAGGCAGCATCTGTTTCCAGGCTTTGTAAGCACTGATCCAGTTCCCTCGAAAAATAGCTTTGAGCGAGTTCAGCCACTGCCGTTCCATTGGAAAAAGTTTCTCACTGAGAGGGCTGATTTTTTGAGTGAGTTCATCAGCCTGGGCAAATTGTCCTAAATTTATGTAAGCCACAGCGGCATTCAATGTGGGGATAACAAAATAGGGATCGTGTTTGGATACCTGCAAGAAATGTTCAATCGCTTTTTCGTACTCCTGCCTTCTAAAGTATTCCATTCCCTCTCTGCATCCCTGGAAGGCCGCGTAGTTGGGTGGATCTCTTGCCATACCGAACATTTCTCCGAAAAACGGGTCAAGCCTTGCAGCCAGCACGCCCATCAGCTTCTGCTGCAGTGCCTGGACAGGCTTTGAGGGATCTTCGGCCGGGCCGATCACGGGATCGACCGCCCGGATGATTTCTCCTTTTTGGGCGTCGGTTATGGACGCGTGAAACGCGATGTTCTCCCCTTCCAGGTAGTAGGTCCCGGAGACTACGGTTCCGGCTCCTGTTTTACCAGCCAGGAAGCGGATGAAATCTCCGCCTTGATATTCCCGGGTGATCGTTTGAACCGACGGGGAGGGGATGACCGTCATGAGGCCGGTCTCTGCCAACCCCTGGGTGATGCGGTCAGCCGCCATCCAGCCGATCTGGTCGAGTGACGGATTTGCTGTTTTGTTTGCGAAAGCCGCCACAACAACTTTTTCAGGAGTGAGCTGAGGGCCGGATTTAATCAACATAAAATACCCGAGGAATGCCAGCACCACCACCGACATGACAGCGATGACGCTGAGGGTTAATTTCCGTTTTCTGGTTTGAAAGGCTGTTGCCGGCCTGTATAGTCCGGAGGCCGGCGTCACCCCTGACTCTATTCTGGTCAGTTCGTCGAGGATTTCTTCGGCACTCTGGAATCTTTTGCTCCTGTCCTTTTCCATGCACTTGAGGATGAGGCCATTGAGCTCCCCGGGGATCTGGGGGTTGAATGCGAGCGGTTCAGCAGGGCTTTCGATCTTGTGCTTCATCGCAATGCTTAAAGGCGTATCTCCTTCAAACGGCAACTGTCCTGTCACCATTTCATACAAAATTACACCTAGGGAATAGATGTCTGAGCGATGGTCTATTTCCTTCGCCTCCGCCTGCTCTGGCGACATGTACTCAGGTGTGCCTATCATCACTCCTGCACCCGTTATCCCCTTTGCTTCAATTGAGCGAGCTATCCCAAAATCCATTATCCGAGTACTTCCCTCTTTATCGATCATAATGTTTGAGGACTTCAAATCACGATGCACAACTCCCAGCCTATGAGCTTCAGCTAATCCCTCACATACCTGCTTTGCGATCGATATGGCTTTGGATATATCCAGTTTTCCAGATCTCCGAATAAAGCTCTTCAAGTCCTCGCCTGATACATACTCCATTGTGATGTAATAAGTGCCTTCTGTTTCCGCGAGGTCGAACATCCGACACACATTCCTGTGGGAGATCATCCGTGTGGTCTTCAGTTCGTTGCGGAACCTTTCAATAGTCTTCTTATCTGATGCTATATCAGGCTTTATAAGCTTAAGAGCAATATCTTGGCCAATATTTGTATCTTCCACTCGATAGACTGCTCCCATTCCTCCTATACCGAGCTTCTCGATTATCTTGTACCTATCCGCGAACGTACTCCCTCTTGGATATTCTTCAACAGGTGTTTCGATCGTTTTGGTGACACCGATATCCTTAGAGGGTTGGAGAGGTGTGGTACATTTACCACAATAGATAGAATCATCGGGATTCTCATGATGACATTTTGGGCACTTTATTGCCATTTCTTCCCCTCTATCTAGTCGGCAAAATATTATCAAGTAATACATGACAGTGTCAAATTGCCATAAGAAAAGTTATAGAAATTATAGTATAGAGATGTCGATGAAACACTTCTACCTTCCCTTGATAGAAAGGGGGCTTTGGGTGATAGGGGTTTTTGATTTGCAAGTCTAATGCTTTAGATAAATGGGTGGAGAAGTAGACTCAACCCGTGTGTCAAATGCCTGTTTTTGCCCGAAAATAGCACTTTATAGCACATTTTCGGAGCAAACTACCTTGTACCTATACCTGACTATGAGTTAGAAACGTATGCCCGCAAAATAGTACCTATTTGCACATTTAGCGGGAAATATGTCTTTTATGACTTAAACCGATTAGGGTAAGCTATGGTCCTTTTAAACTAGCCAGCCTCTTCTTGGCACCTCCACCTCAGGGAGGCCGGGGTAGTGCCTTTTCAGGGATAATAATATATCTTCCAAGATGAGAATCATGCTGCGACGAAAATGATTTTTTTGATTGATAGATCAAGATCTATTCTTCATATTCCATCTTAAATCTCAGCCTGAGAAAGGGAGAAAACTTATTCTTTTTACCGGTTTCAATTATGAATATTATAAGTTTATCCGCGGAACTTTTTCTTATCTTCATCGTGGGTTTATCAGGAATATCAGGATCTTTCCACATCCAATCACCTATAGTCCCATAAATCCATTTTTCTCCCTCAATTTGACAGAGGACTTTCCCGCCTTTCTTAATTCTAACAAGATATATTCTCCGTGTTGGATTCTCTAGTTTCAGTAACTCTATATCGTATTTGTCTTTTTTTAATACGGAATCCTGATGTTTCAATCGAAAGGGAAGCTCAACACCTTTAAATTTACAGATATCTTTTAGCTGACTGTAAATAACAGGACTAGAAATGAGTATAATCAGGAATGTTATTAAAACCTTAATTAGAGCTTGCTTTGAAAACATTTCCCCCTCCTATTCATGTTATGCCTCAATGAGACAAAAACTACGACTCTTTTAAGATTGAAAAAGAACCACCCCATTAAAAATCATTGTGTGTTCTTTTGTAATCATTGCCTTAAGCTTTGCTTAGTGATGACATTTTTCATCACGTAGACTTCAAACATAGTTGATTGGACCATGAATACGATCTGTTTTCCGTCAGGGGACCATTGGGCATAAGCGGTAATGGGATCCTTTTTCTCCCACTCATAATTTGTGACAAGATTCAGACGTTCGGTTGCAAGGTCATAAACGGCAATATTCTGGCCTTTTGAGAAATGGTATACCGCTAGCATAGTTCCATCCGGAGAAAGAGCTGGAGATAGTGCAGACCTCAATCCCGACAAAATTTTTATGAATTCTTTACCGCGTTTTTCTACAACTGACTTCGCCCCTAACAAAGTAGCGAGCTTTTCTTTGGCCATTTTAACTGCATCTGATTGCTCAGGATAATTCTCAATCACTTTTTGATAAGCGTTCTGAGCCTAGCGCAGGCCTAACTCCTCATAGCACATTCCGATGCGCAGCTGCGCCTTGGCAGCGGTTGACCGTTCATCCGGAAATTCTTTAACAACTCGTGAGTAAACCTCGATGGCCTTTTCAAGGTCGCCTTTGGTTTCTTCAAGATATAGGGCTCTTTCGAATAGCTCTTTGGCCGTCTCCTTCTGAATCATGCTTGAAAAAAGGAAAGAAATCCCTCTAAACAGGATAATCACCATGATTAAATTTTTCTTTTTGCTAATTCCTCACCTCCACAATGTTTGATACTGATAAAATAACCATTGAGGACAATTCATGTGTTGAGGAGATGTGGAAATATCATGGAAGATTCTCCATCAATCCATAAATTTATAACCGATGCTGTGAACACTCCGGATGTACTTTCCCGTACCTAGGTATACCTCCTTATACCTAGAGCAAATTTCTTAAATTGCTGATAAGATTGACTATTACTTTAGAATCAAGGACTTAAGAAAATCGCTAAAATCGGTTCCGGAGTCCGTCGCTCTATCTGGCTTTCAATTCTATTTGATTAGACATCAACCTTAAAATCCGTGTGGACAATTTGTGGACAAAATCGCTTAAAATGACTCAGTATAATTGACTCAGGCTAAAAACAAAAATGACTAAAAGATCTGAATTTCTCGGGGAAACTGGTGCCGGAGGAGGGAGTCGAACCCACACTCACCGTGAAGTGAACTGGATTTTGAGTCCAGCGCGTCTGCCAATTTCGCCACTCCGGCATGCTGGAAAGC
>Ga0209427_10005281_pt1 | contig 14814 bp, 16 predicted proteins | sample DeeMarSWOR136_30_FD_187465 | JGI IMG/M metagenome (GOLD analysis project Ga0209427, IMG submission 187465) | Marine sediment microbial communities from White Oak River estuary, North Carolina - WOR-1-36_30 (SPAdes) (version 2) | ecosystem: Environmental > Aquatic > Marine > Intertidal zone >...
CTATTTCTGAGATGGCAGGGCTCGGTATTGAGGTCGAAGAAGCACCTCCAGAAGAGAGTCAAGATATTAATTATGAATACACCCAAAAAATTGTAGAGAAACTCAAAAACTCTCTCTCTGAGTTTTGGAACTTCTGAACTCTACCAAATACAATATTTTTCATAGATTTTTGTGGGATATACAATCATCCAAGGAACTATAATATCCCATGCTGATTGCAGGGTATTCAATATCAATACATATATTATAATTTCCATCAAAGGAGTTCCAAAAAGCAAACCAACGACAGCTACAACTAATGGAAGCATTATGGCTATTCGTACAAGAGTTGCGATTACTCCAGAACCAAACCAAAGTTTTGTGGAGGTAAAGTCGCTTCCAGAACACGATTCACGTTTTTTAAATCGTAAGATCGCCCACGGCAATAATATCATTGGTAAAGTAGCCGCTAACTTCATAAATGGTCCAATGGGGGCAAATGGGTCAAAAAACATTAAACCCATGGTTCCTGCCACGCTACAAATTATACCTGAACGAATACCGAAAATTAAAAAGCAGACTATCCAAACAATGCTGATCGGATCAAAGAGAGCGATCCCCCATGGTAATCTTGGAATAAAAGCGGCGGAAAATGAAACTACTATTGATAAAGCACCAAACAATGCCGCCCCAGCAATTTCTAGAGTGGGGGAATAGTATACTTTTGTGCCCATAACTAACACATCCTAAATACTTGAAAAAGCAGAGATAGAAGTTGCCTAATAAAGTTTGTGTTTCTACTCACGGATGAGTTATGTTAAAAGAAGATCAAAACAAATAAGCAAGTGTTTGATTATTCATCCACTAGCACATCTGGTAATTCCTTCAATAAATCTAGAAATTCATCGAGTTTTTCGGTAAGAAGTTTCGTGAGTTTCTTTTCAGCCGTCCATGTGCCTTCTTCAATAAGTTTCCTGAAATAATCAGAAAGACCGAAATTTATGAGAGTATGAAAATCTTGAAACCATTGACTTAAGCCTTCTTTTTTCATTTTGCTGATTATATTAGTTAGGCAGTTTAATACCCTCTTCTCATCTTCTTCTTGGGATCCTTTGATGAGAATGCGCTTGATTGCACTTATATCAAACAGTTTCTTTTTAGGAGCGCGAACGTGTTCACGGATTTGTTCTCGGATGACTGCCCATCCAGAAGGGTGGTTAAGATCATTGATAGCTTGTATTAACTTCTTCAAGATATCGTTCACGAGTTTATTCAGTTCTTGCGGTGCTAAATCTCGTTCTGAATGATAGATTAGTGATAGTTTGCTGTCAGGAGAAAATCTGGCAAGTTCAGGGGGAATATCGTCAACTTTTAGGTATTCCTCTCTTAGTCTTTGTAACTCTTTGGTGGCAGGTCGTAAGGGTGACACCAGTTTCCGTCATCTTCGGCCTCACAGACGAATTCGGAGCCGAGCTGGGAGGCAATGCCAGCGACATGAAAGTCTATGTCGCGTAAACTTATATCCACATCAATTCGGATTGAAGGCTTTTCGATAAGGGGAATTGGAATTTTTTCTTGTTCGCCTTGCCTCTCTGCCTCGTCCTCGAAATTTTCATCGTGGAAATTGACAGGTTTCATAACAGCAACTCTGTTTATTTATTGGTGCTAAAAAAACTTATATCATATCAAATAAAAATCCTTAAATATTCCCACCTTTTGCCATAAGTACACACTTTTATATAATCTTAAATATGGGGCTGATTACTGGGGCCACCCCTATTCACAAAGAATATGGGCTCTATGTGGTCTAGCATGGTATGATTCCCGCCCGGGGCGCGGGAGATCCTGGGTTCAAAAAATAGGGACACATTGTCTTTATTTGAATTTCCTGGCGGCCCCATCATCTCCCAATTCCCTTAGCATTGTAAATGAGAACATAGTAGGTCAAATCTATGTCGTTATCAGAAAAAGAAGTGGAACATATTGCGGAACTCGCAAAAATAAAAATCGCGAAAAAAGAAAAAAAACAATTCACAAAGCAGTTCAATGAAATTTTGCAGTTCTTTCATCAACTAGACGAGATTGATATTTCATTGATTGAGCCTACTTTTCATGTAGTTGATATCAAAAACAGGTTTCGAGATGATAACATAGAATCTACGCTTTCAACCGATGAAACTCTTGGGAATGCCCCAAAAAAAGAAAAGAACTTTTTTAAAGCACCAAAGTTGTTCGATTAATGAGTTAACGTTTTTTTTAAAAAAAAACTTCTTAAGGTTTCATAGCTTCTTGAAATTTGGTTAGTACTTCATTGCAAAGCCCAGACAGTTTGTCAGAAGCCTCAATAAGTGCTTCAGTTGGTGTTTTTTGTCCATTTGTTTTAATATAAAAGATTGGATTTGCATGAGTTGGATGATCTATCTTGTATGAAACAAATTCTACATTATCATCCTCTAATAATATGTTTCGTAGTGCATTACACAGGGTATGATCCTCACCTTCGATTTCAAATTCAATACTATTGCTCTCTTTCTTCATATCTAAAATATTTACTTTCATTTCCATCACCTACTAATGCCCTTCAATAAGGAACGAAATAAGAATGAACGTAAAAATTCTGTGATTCATGAAATTCTTCTTACTATGACTCTAGTCAATTCTTCTTACTATGACGAACTAGATGCTTTCGTTATCGTCTATATGATTGTTTAAGAATGCTTTTAAAAAGTTGTTTATGTTGACTGCAAAACTATATCGATCCTCTTCTTTTTTATCTTTTCTGATCATTCCGGATTCTAAAGCACGTTCAAGGATTGTAAATGGATCTAAATCACTTATTACCGCAAGAACTGCTAATTGTTCACGGACAACTTTTGGTTTAATAAAAACATCAGTCTCTCTTATCAAAGAGTTTAAACTATGAATTAAGTCAATTATTACCTGAAGTGGAGCATCACTTTTTATGAAATCTGAAGTGGAACGGTCTATTTTATACCCTTTGTATTGAAGCAGTTTTCGAAGTAATTCTACACGAATTGTTGCTCCTGCTTCACGAAATAGAAAACCTATTTCGTAATTGAATAAACCCTGCCTATCTGGATAAAGTAGGCCCTTTGTTTGTTTCTGTATTTGTTTGATTTCTGAAATAGCGAGCTTAACGTTTTCGCGCGATCCTGCAAGGCGCAAACGAATGTAACTTGGCTTTGCAGATAGAAATAGATCTACAACTTTTATTCTCTCAAGCTGGTTTATAAAAAAAACACGTTCTTCGTTATTGCTAACCCTTATTATCATTTCCTTCTTGTATGTCCTTGCCAATCATTTCACTCTCTTGAACTTGACCGTTTAAAGGAAAAATGTGATTAAGTGTTAAGCATTAGCCTTTGCACTTATTTTTGTTGTAAGTCACCTCAAGGAAGCCCCGACCCTTGAGGATGGGGAGGAATTGAGGAGTTTTCACTTGTACCAAGGTCTCTCTACCTTTAAATAATAGCAGATCTATAGTAGCATCACATGAAAGTGGTTGCTACCGCTAAAGTCAAACTGGCTGAGGTGTCACCGGTCCTGGATGACACCATGAAGGTGTATGCGCAAGCAGTTCAATTTTGCGTGGATATCGCTTGGCGACAGAAGATTAAATCTAAGGCACAACTGCAGCAACGCTGTTACTATGAGGTTAAGGAGCGATTTGGACTTCAGGCGCAATTGGTGATCAATGCCATTACACAGGCTGTCGAAATGGTTAAAAGCGCACATTCCAAACCAGAAGTCTCCAAAGAATTGTCGATCAGATTTAATTTTCCGCGATGCGCTTCTATAGCTCACGACTGGACATTTCTTTCGTTGTCTACCATTGAGGGACGGGTGAAGTTTCAGATAACGCTCCCTGAAGTGTTTGAACACTATCTTGAGTGGAAGCTAGTTGAAAGCACCCTCATTAAAGACTATAAAGGGCGGTTCTTTTTCTGCTTTACGTTTTCCAAAGAGGTCGCCATCCAGCCAACACGTAGCAACCACTGTACCATACTGGGTGTGGACCTGGGAGTAAATTCGCTGGCAGTAACCAGTGACGGCGATTTCTTCGGGAGTGTGAAACAGCAACGAGTCCGATGGGAACGTCTAGTGGCTGAACTCCAGTCTAAAGGCACACGTGCCGCTACACGCAAATTACAACGCGCGAGTGGTACGTGGAAACGGTTTATGACTTGGGTCAATCATAACGTTTCCAAGCGAATCGTGGAGAAACTGTCCGAAGGTGACGTGCTGGTGATGGAGGACCTTACCTATATTCGACAGACGGCAAGTTATAACAGATGGGTGCATAAATGGGCTTTCCGGGAACTACAACAGTTCCTTGAGTATAAGGCTACTCTGAAAAGCGTCAGGGTGGCCTATGTCAGACCCCATTACACCAGTAAGGAATGCAATCGATGCCATTGCCGGAACACTTCCCGCCATCGGGGCTTCTTTGAATGTCATACCTGTGGTCATACCCTGAATTCTGATTTAAATGGTGCACGTAATATAGCAAGACGCTATAGGCGGATTACTGGGCTGGGCTGTGGTAAACAAGCCCATAATTTAGCGTGTGATGAAGTTAAAACTCTATCCCGTGTAGGTAGAGGACTGAGACCAAGCACAGCTAAAAACCTCACAGTTTTAGCGTGAGGTAGTTTACCTCAAGCTCAAATCGATAAATAATCATCAGAAATCTTTCGTCGTTCAATATTCTCGCAATCCATACATTTCAATGTTGATCTTCCTTTTCTTTTTAAAAACGCCCCACATCTCGTACATCTCGCTAATATGACTCCAAATTGGTGTCCAACAGTTGATAAATAACATGGTTGTCTTATGTCGTCTACAATGTGTGCTTTTACAATATCACCAATCCGGTATGCATCTGTCATATTCTCAGTGTAGCTTTCTGAAACACACGAAATATGCAAAGTACCAGTTATAGGAGTATGTAATTCATCGGAATCGATCTTTCCGATCGTAAGGTCAACCAGTTGTTTTTTCGCATCACTAACTTTTCCAAAAACAATTGCTCCTTTAACTGGTGTGATTGGCTTGTTTTTTGCGATAACTGATATTCGTTTCGTCTTTGTATTAACATCAACATTTCCAACTATACTCGCCAAAATCAATCCACTTTCTTCATACGTCCCGCTATCGGCAATAAATTCTTCAATAACTCCTAATACATCCCCAGGTACTACTAAATCTCCAGAATTGATTTGTTCTTTAACTTTCATCTATTTACCTCCTGAAACTAAATCTAAAGTCCTAAAATCCTAATATGAAACCGTTTAAAGGATATGAAAATCATCAAAGGTGTAATAAGGAAACTATCCTCTCCTTCATAAGCCATTTTCTGGATACTTGACAATATCTTATATTTTTCAATTTTTCCTTCTGAATACAATGTAATTTAATCTTAGAAAAAAACCTTACAAATATTTTCAATCTGGTAAAATCTCTTTTTGCTCTCACGATATATTTTTCTACTATTTACTGCTATAGTCTCATTGGTAGCAAAATTTCTGATGTGGGATGTCGTGCGAACCAAAAAATTGGACAAAAAGGGTACTATTGAAATAAAGGTCGAAAGTCTAGACGACCTTTGGGTTTGTTACAATGTTATTCTTCCTGGAGATTTTTTATCTGCCAGGACAACTAGACGAATTAAAAAAAAGGATACTGATGAGAGTTCTGATAAGGGTGAACGACGCCCCATATTCCTTGAGATCCAAGTCGAAAAAATCTCTTATCATAGTTTCTCAAATAGATTGCGTGTAACTGGAAAAATTGTTACAGGACCGCAAGATCTTATATCCTTAGGGGATTACCATACAATCAATCTAGAAGTTGGAAAACGTTTTAAATTAAGAAAAGACTTGTGGCCTAAGTATATGCGAAAGCGTCTACAAAAAGCTGTTGAACATATAAAAAGACCTCCTATTTTAATTGTAACTATAGAAACAGGAGAAGCCTGTATAGCTAGCGTAGGTGAGTATGCAACGACTATTCATGCTAATATTCGCCATAGTATCACAAGGAAAGTAAGCGCTAAGCAATATGAACAATCTCTTCTAAAGTTTTTTAGTGATGTTGCTAATACCGTTAAAGAACACATGAACTCAGATATTGAAACATTGATAATCGCTGGTCCTGGTTTTACTAAGGACTCTTTTCTTAAATATCTTAAAAACAAATTTCCTGAACTAGTAAAAAACGTGATTATAGAAAATGTAAGCAATGGAGGTCCAAACGGAGTTCAAGAAGTCATTAAAAGAGGCGTGACTTCTAGAATTTTTGAAGATTATCAAATAACGATTGAAAATAGGCTCATGGAGGAACTCCTTGCCAGACTAGGAAAGGAGAAACGAAATGTATCCTATGGTTTTGAAGATGTTGAAAATGCGGCAGGTTATGGTGCTATAGAAACTGTACTTGTACTTGACGAACTATTAAGGGAGTTTGATATAGAAAAAAGGAAAAAACTTGAAAATCTTTTACATCAAATCGAAAAAACAGGAGGAGAGATCGTAATTATTAGCTCACTTCATGACTCTGGCAAGACACTTCATTCACTTGGTAATATAGCAGCACTTCTAAGATTCGAGATATGATTTTTTGATCTTGGAAGAATGAACATATTTTGCTGATTAGAAAATAACAAAGATAATAAGTTTTAGTTCGCATATTTATTTTGAATGAAGAGACGACGGTATCCTGATGCGAGATGCGATGATGAATAGGTAGAACTGATAAAAATCAAAATATTTTGTTGATTCATTCAATGCAAAAATCTTCATGATGAAAAGGCATTTGTAAGACGCAGTATGCGGATGATTGAGAGTTAAGTGCTGATTAAATTTCCATTGAAATCTGTTCTACCTTCCTTTTTCAAGATAAGCAAAGAAGTTTTCTTTTCCACCTTTTCCTCCGAGTTTTTCGAGATGAACAAGCTTTAATTGCGTTTTCTTTATGAGTTCTTTTATTTCCTTGAAACGGAACAGATGATAAAATCTGTATACCTCATATCGGTTGTCACTTGTTCTCCATCTCCTATAGATGTCTCCAAATTCTTTTTGTCCTCTGCCAAATATCCGCTTAAAAAAATCCTTTATAGCATATTTTAGAAACCTTCTCTGCCATAATCTCCAGACAGTAACAATAACCTTTCCTTCTTCCTTTAAGACACGACTAGTTTCTTCAAGGGTCTTCTGGCGTTCATCATGCGAGGGGAGATGATGAAGTACAGCCACAAGTAAGACAATGTCAAAGACTGAATTTTTAAATGGAAGGTGTGCCGAATCGCTAACTATGAAATCTGGTTTTCTTTTCATGCTTGGAATAGTTTTTGCTTTAGCAATTTGAACTAAATTCCTTGAAATATCGATCCCATAAGTGTAAAATCCCTCGTCATTTAACCAAAATACATGCCTTCCATTACCACATCCTACATCAAGTAATTTACATCCTTGTTTTTCGAGAAGATCGGTGGTTTTAAAAAATTCTTGAACTACATGCCACGGTTTCTTTCGAACTCTTTCGTAATCATAGGCAATTGTGTCATATGCATCCTTAATCTCCTTTTTAAGAGCGCTCACAGAATTAACTTCCTTTTAAATCCAGTTTTAATGTTTTGCGTCACATTCCAGCACTATACTCCACGTATAACGTCTAAGATAGGTTTTCTCAATGAAGGCATTCAGTAATTTATATATCTGAAAGAGAATGGAATGTTTATCAAGTAAACCTGCAAACGGGTAGACATCGAGTGCGCTCCCTTCAATGTGTTTTATTTGTAAATCGGCTAATTTTAAGAGAGAAGTAAGTTCTGAAATCGAAAAGATTTTAGTGTGATGTATATGGCCTTCTTGAGCAAGATATTTTTCTGCCTCACTAAGTTCTCTTTCTCGACATCTTGAAGACATAATTCTTACATTTTTTTGGAGTCTAAAAATTCCAAGTAAAGAAGAAAAAGCTGAGATAATACTTAAGATCATATTTTGACGGTTTGGTGTTGTTATCACAGCCTTTCCTTTTAAAATTCGTTTAATTTCCCAAATTACTCTTTTAGGATTTGGCAGATGTTCAATTACTTCAGATAGAAGAACCCTATCAAATATATTCTCTTTGAATGGAAGATTTTGTGCATCGGCTACTATTAAACCGACTTTGTTTCTATTTTTTTCGACTATAGGTATCATTCTTTGAAGATGGGTAAGCGCTAAATCCATACAAACAAGCTGAATATTCGAAAACTTCGGTAAGATTGACAAAAGCGGCGATTTCCCGCTGCCTATATCCAAGATTACATTTCCATCTTCTATTTCCAATAATTTTAAAGAATTTTTTCGTAATTTATTCCATAGCCACTCAATTGACTGAGATTTTACTCGTTTTTTTTCTTTAACGTCAGCCCTTGCGATGAATTCATAGAATTTTCGCATGTTTTTTGCTCTATCTTCATTTCGCATGCAGTTTAATCCCTCTGCGAATTCGTTATCCTGCAAATTCACTGATTTTTTCGTTAATAATTAAATGCTCAATTTTTCGTGAAAATTAGACCTTTTTAAGATCCTTATAGCAATCTTTAATCAGTTACAGCGTAAATACGCACTTCATCTTTTTCGTAAATCAATTTTAGAAAGGGTGAATTTTTATAACGATTATAAGTACCCTCATAATAATCTGAAATGACAAAGTAGCCAATATCATATTTCTCCAAAAGTGCCAGTGTATCAGATGTATGTAGGTTGCTTAAAATAGTATTTCTGTCACTAACATGTTGAGATAATCCTCTTTGAGATTCTATGTCGCTAATTAGTGGAACCATAGGCAGTTTATGTGAATAAACAGCAATCCAAGGATTATCATAACTTCCTACTACTATGATACGACACCATCTTGAATCGTAATTAGAGAGCCAAATAGCTGCCCGAATTGTTGCATCAGTAGGATGACTTAAGATATGTGCTTCATCCAAGTACATCTCTTTGCTTTCAACATAAAAATGTATAGTTGAATGATAAAGGCTCACAATAAGTACAAAGATTATTGTCAATTGTACCAAAATCCTGTCATCCACTTTTAGAAGTAGAAGGCCACCCAAATTTTTTTGTATAGACTTGAGAGTATTTGGGAGGTTTCTAAAGCCGTATCCTCCAACGACACAAATCGCTAGAACGAATCCTCTGTAAAAATGGAAATAAGGAAACCCAAAGCAACTTGTTAATATGAACAGAGGTATTATCCAACTCAATAGTAGAAGATCTTTTGTTGATCTTCGTTTAAAACTTACAAAAATGCCGTTCAACAACACAAACGTTAGCACTCCCATGATTTTCAAATAATTAGAAAGGTTTTGTAAGAAAAATGCAAGATCAAACCGTAAGAAGACGAAATTTCCGTTAGTGACTCCAGATATTCGCCAATATCCCTCTAATACATTATTAATGAGTACAATGAGTCCTCTGCTAGTCCAAAGAAGAGATATTGGGATCGCTATAAGTATCATAAGCGCTATAGCATGAAGTTCTCTGCATTTTATTGACTTTTTTTGTAGTATTAACACGAGAACATAAACACTTAAGATAATTATAATTGACATCGATAAGATAAGATGTACCAGAACTACGCTACCAAAAAACACTCCTGCTATTATAATATGTCGTATCGATTTCTGATTAATTGCTCTGAAAAGAGAGTAAAACATGACTGCATAAAAAATGTAACCCAGAATGTTCGAATACATTCCAAATGCAAAAATAGTAAAGATCCACGGAAGAATTGCCGTAATATACGCAGTCAAAAGACCTGTATATTCACCAAATTCCTTTCCTAAAATATACATCATTAGTGGAAGCATTGCAGATAGTATTGCTCCGCTATTAATAACTACGGTGAATGCACTGACCCCTAATATTATACTTAGTAGTGCGCACAAAGCATGAAACCCGATGGGATATGACAAAGGAGTTTCATTTACGATTGGCGCAAAGTCAGCTACATTTGACTTATTTATCAACAATTCTGTGAGCAAAATATGCATTGTTGGATCTTCTGTTCGTGTGAGTGGTCCAATTTGAAGATAATACAAATTTGTGATAAGCCTGTAGAATATAAACAAGCAAAGAATACCATAGAGTGGCCATAGGGACTTTTTGTGCCTTAAACTGTGCCTCAAGTAGGTCGTCCCATATCCTATAAGGATACTACCAAAAATTACAGGGATTATTCCGTAGTAAATATCGAAAAGAAGGAATCTAGGTAGGCCTATTCCTCCAGCGTGTTTAAGGATATCCTCCAGTTGAATTAAGTCAATATTATTACCAAAATCTGTATGTGTATTACCGATAATATAGACATCACCGCCACCCTTAGCATAATCCCTTAAAGCCTGGGTTTGACTTTTATGCAACTCTATTAACGCATCGTCTTCAATCACAATCATGTCATAATATTCCAATAATGCGGATGCAAATTCGGGAAGATCCTGCGGTTTAATGTACTCTCCATTTATATTCCATGCATTGCTTTGATAGTCTGCCATTCCAACAAAAAGAACACTTGTTTGAGCTATTGGTACTGTATAATATACACTTAGCGTAATGATGATTGCACCACATATGAGAGAGAAAAGCCTACGATCCGCAATCTTCATGTTTCTCATCCAATCACATACGAGATAAAGATTAAGTGAGCATTTTCTATTTAGATCGATAGAGTTATATGCGAAATATATTGCTTTAAAAAACCTTGTTCTATCCAGTATGCAAGAACATTCTTTAAGGGAATTATATATTTAGTGAAACTATATCCATTATACCCTTCTTATGGGCGGGTGGTCTAGATGGTTATGACGCCGCGCTTACAACGCGGAGTATCCCTAAAACTGCTTTAGGGGTCCAGAAGTCGTGAGTTCGAAGGAAAGAACCGAGAAAATCGCTCTTTCTGAAAATCTCATCCCGCCCACCACCTTTAAATCTCTTGAAAAATCGATATAATTCATTTCTTAGTGAAAAGACTTTTACTCGCAAATCAAATTGGTGATAATTTTGGAGAAAACCGAAAAAATCTGGATGAATGGAGAATTTGTTGATTGGGACGATGCTAAAGTTCATGTGTTATCACACGTAATCCATTATGGTACGGGTATTTTCGAAGGAATCCGATGTTACAATACTATTAAAGGTCCAGCAATATTTCGGGCTAAAGAGCATTTCCAGCGATTTTTAAACAGTGCAAAGCTTTGCCTTATGGATATCGAGTATTCTGTTGATGAGTTTATAGGCATTGCAAAACAGTTACTGAAGATTAACAAATTAAATGAAGGTTACATTCGACCTTGTGCGTTTTATGGCTACGGTGAGATAGGGATAAAGGCATTAAATAACCCAATAGATATCGCAATGGCATGTTTTCCATTTGGGACGTATTTAGGGGAAGAAGCTCTTGAACAAGGTGTTAGATGTAAAATGTCCTCGTGGGTAAGAATTGATTCAAGAATGGCACCACCCTTAGCTAAAGCGGCAGCAAATTATCTAAATTCTTTCTTCGCTAAACGTGAGGCGATCGATTGCGGATATGATGACGCGATTTTATTAAATTCTAATGGATATGTTTCAGAAGGACCAGGTGCAAATATCTTTATCGTCAAAGATAAAAGAGTTATGACTCCACCTCCTTCTGCAGGCGCATTGAGGGGCATAACTGCAGATTCCGTCATGCAAATAATCCAAGATTTAGGGTTTGAATTGGTTTCGCAGCAAAATATCGTCCGAGAAGATTTATTTTTAGCAGATGAAGCCTTCTTTACAGGCACAGCAGTTGAGGTTACACCTATCCGAGAAATCGATAAGAGAGTTATAGGATCTGGAAAACGAGGTCCAATTACCGAAAAAATACAGACAACATTTTTTGATATTGTCAAAGGTAACATCGATAAGTATTTTGATTGGCTAGTTTTTATCTAACTAAATGGTCTTAACTTCCTTTCTACAATGTAGATTTCTTTTACCGATATTTCTCGTGGTTTATTTCATTCAGCTTTCCAAAGGCTCTTTTTGATAAACTTAGTTAATAAATCTGCATCCACCATTAGCTTTATTTTGACTAATGATAATACTACTTGACATATTTCTATAGGAGGAAGATGATATGGATGTAGAAAAAACATTAAGATTGTTAGGTGAAGTCCAGCAATTAGAGAAAGAGGCTGTTGAAAGATATACAGATCACATAGCTAAAATAAACAATCCTGAGATAAATTCCATGCTGGAGGGCTTCAAACGAAGTGAGGAAAGACATTACGCAGAATTAACAGAAAAAATAAACGAACTTAAAGAGAAATATGATATAGAAGATTAAGGAGGACGAAGAATGTTTAAAAACATTAAAGCGTTGTTGAAGGATGATTTGGAATTCGAAAGACGTGCTGTGAAAATCTATAAAGATTATGGTTTAGAGATAGAAGACGAAGTTACGAGAAAAATGCTATTGACGTTCCGTAAAGATGAAATGGGGCATATGAGATCCCTTGAGAACAAACTTGAAAAAATTCGGACTGAAAAGTTGAACGTTGCATTCTATTGCCCGCGCTGTGGATGGAACTTGATCTATGGGTGCAACCCAAAGGTGGGACAGGTCTTAAAATGTCCTTCATGTCTTGTATCTCTTAAACTAATAATCAATCAAGACGGAGAATACGGTCTAGAAGAGGTATATTAATACGGAGACCCTGCACCTTTCAAAGGCCCGATAAATTCTTCTAAGCGATGGTAAGTTTCATTTAGGTTGAATGTATCCCCACTTATCCAATGCTGCTTGTAATTCGATATTTTTTGCCGCCATCTCCTCTAGCGTCATGTCTTCAAAGTACGCATCTATGCTGGCTCGTACCGCCTTTGCTCCAGCTTGTGCACCCATTGGGTGACCTAAAACTCCACCACCTACTTGAATAACAAGGTTCGTTCCAAATCTTTTTAGAATTTCTGGCAGGAGACCTGGATGCAGTCCTCCTGAGGATACGGGAAATGCTTGTTTTATATGATACCAGTCTTGTCTCAGGAATTCATTTATTTTCGTAACTTCCTCTTCAGGTCCCTCTAATTTTCCAACGACGGTACCCGTATGTATTTGATCAACACCGATTAATCGCGCAGTTTTTGCCAAAGCAAACATTGAGATTCCGTGCTTAGGATTTCTTGTAAATGTAGCATGCATTGCTCTATGGGCATGTATTGCTAATTTTAAATCTTCACAAACTTCTCGTAGGGTTTGTACAGCTGCCCAGCCTGTCGTAACTATGTCAATCATTACATACTCCCAGTTCAAATCAGCAACAAATCGCGCTCTTTTTTTCATAACTTCTGTTTCAGCTGTAATATTAATTAGATAACTTCTGCGTTCCCCAATCTCTGCTTCTACTTTCTCTCTCATTTTTTGAGCATATTCGACTCTTGTCTCAAATTTGTTAAAAGGTAAGGATGAAAGATTTTCGTCATCTTTTAGAAGGTCAATACCACCAGTCCAAATTTCATATGCAACTTGAGCTTGTTCTTCAGCTGAGAAGCCAATCTTTGGCTTGGGGACTGTGGCCAATATTGGTCTTTTATTGACCTTTAATAGTTCTCGAATTCCTTTAATGCCATACTGTGGGCCTCTAAAAGGTTTTATATAATCTTGAGGGGGCTCGTAATCTAGTAATCTAAGGTTTTTGACGGCCTTCATACCAAAGATGTTACCAGCGATTCCCGATAACAACTGGGGTATATTATGAGGCTCCCATAAGTCGAGAGGATAGGCGACTTTTATTATATTTCTATCCCGCTCATACGTTTTAGCCATAAGAGATTTTATTCTATCTGGGAGTTCTGCAAGCGTAGTCCATGTCCCAACGCTACTTTCGGAAGCAACACGTCCGGCGACTTCCTCAAAAGACAATCCTTCTGCAGGTTCTACGTAAAATGTAACAATTAAGTCAGTCTTAGACGGTTTATAATCATAATCTACAAATTCAAGATACCACTCAATTTTTTTAGGCATTTTATTCACCTTCAAAAGCATGACTATTTCATCTTTAATTAAGTAATAATATATTGTTTATGAAGAATACACCTTGAGGGAATACTATGGAAGATTTGATACAAGTCGCCAAAAAAATCAAAGATTTAGAGATTCAAGGCGCAAGAAATGTAGCAAAAGCTGCTATCCGTTCAATGAAGGACGTTATTCTTAATTCTTCCGCTTCAGAGCCTGATTTATTATTTAAAGAACTTTTAGAAGCAAAAGATATTCTGTTCGATACAAGACCAACTGAGCCCGCGATGAGGAATGGTATTCGTTATATATTATATGAAACAAAAGAGGCAAAAGGCGATATTGATACTACAAAAGAGATTGCCATAAAAACGTGTGATAAAATCCTCAATTATTTTGAAGAGGCTATCTTGAAAATCCATGAGATAGGGGCTCGTAAAATCCTAAATGAAATGCAAATAATGACTCATTGTCACTCCTCAACAGTAACTGGGATATTGAGGAAAGCACATGAACAAGGAAAAGATATACATATAATTTGTACTGAGACACGACCCCGTCTTCAAGGACATCGTACAGCGAAAGAACTTGTAGAGGCAGGTATAAAGGTAACATTTGTAGTTGATTCGGCTATGAGGTATATGATGAAACATTTTGAGGTAGATTTAGCGCTAATCGGTGCTGATGCAATTACTTCAGAAGGGACAATTATAAACAAGATTGGATCACGATTATTTGCGTTAGCTGCAGATGAAAGAGACGTGCCAATGTATTGTGCTG
>Ga0209427_10005282_pt1 | contig 14814 bp, 11 predicted proteins | sample DeeMarSWOR136_30_FD_187465 | JGI IMG/M metagenome (GOLD analysis project Ga0209427, IMG submission 187465) | Marine sediment microbial communities from White Oak River estuary, North Carolina - WOR-1-36_30 (SPAdes) (version 2) | ecosystem: Environmental > Aquatic > Marine > Intertidal zone >...
ACATTGATAAAAATGAAGGACCAATAGATTTTGAAACCCTTGAGGATTATGATATCCTGTTTATTGGACATATCTTGCATACTAAAGATGGTAAAGATGACAAATTTACACAGAATGAATTACTAGCAATTAAGAAGTTTGTAGGAGAGGGAGGAGGACTTCTGTTAACAAGTGGTGAAGGAGGAGATAGTGATATTCCAATGAAAAGTGGCTCTGTTAGAGTCTTATATAAAATGACAGGTGTCCGTAGATTCTGGAATGGTATAATTCAAGAAGCACCATCAAACTTTTTGGTAAGTAGACAAAACATTTTAGTACATGAATTATTTGCTCATCCTATTACCGAAGGTGTTACCGAAGTTGTTCTTCCTAATTGCACATTCTTTACCATTACTGAAGAGGATGTTGAAGATATAATTGTTACTTCGGAAAAATCTGAATTTAAATATACTATTGATAATGAAATAGCAGCAATTGGACCAGTTCCTGTTTGTGTGGTTTCAGAATTCTATAATGGAAGATGTGTTACTATTGGCTCTTCTGATTTTCTAATGGAGGATTCCGATTTTGGAATCGATGCTGGAGATAATCTGATGTTTTTTGAAAATATCCTTAAATGGTTATCCTTTGAAATATAATTAAAAATGTGAAATATGGTATTTAGATTCCTTCGTCCTGATGCTAATTCTGTTTGGCAGGATGAAGATGTATTAAAAAGATTCCCAAAATATAAAGGAATAATAGATGGAACACAAATCGCAAGATATATTATTGCAAAGAGCGTTCCAGTAGATTTTGATGCTAACTTTAAAATAGAATCTTTAGAAAAGTTATTAAAAGAAAAATCTAGTGAATTCAATGAATTAATTAATAATAAATTCGAAGAACTTAAAAATCGTAAAATCGCGACCCCTTCCTATCTTGACCTAGCTGAAACTGTTGCTAACAAATACTTAGAAAAATGTATCTTTTGTGAAAGAAAATGTGAAGTAAATAGAATTCGTGGAGAAAAAGGATATTGTTTCTTATCTAAAGATTCATATGTATCCAGCGCATTCCTTCATATGGGCGAAGAAAGTGTGTTGGTTCCAAGTGGAACCATTTTTTTCCAAAGCTGTAATTTTGGCTGTGTTTTTTGTCAGAATTATGATATCTCACAAGCTTGGAAAAATCAAAGATCTATTGAAGAGGTTGCGCAAAAAGTAGACATTAAGAAATTAGCGGACATAGCAGAAAGGTTAGTGCAAAAAGGAGCTATTAACATTAACTATGTTGGAGGAGATCCTATTCCTAATATACATACAATTGTTGGAAGTTTAATTCATCAAAAGTCTAATATTTGCCAATTATGGAATTCTAACTTTTATTTAACAGAAAAATCTTTATCTTTAATTATTGATTTTATAGACTACTGGTTGCCTGACTGGAAGTATGGAAATAATGAATGTGGAAAAAAATATTCTGGTATTGAGAATTATTTCGATATTATTGCCAGAAATCATAAAAGAGTCCATGATGAGGGTAGTGGAGAAATTTGTATTAGGCATTTAGTCATGCCAAACCATATTGAATGCTGTTCTAAACCAATATTAGATTATGTTGCTAAAGAACTTCCTAAAGCTGTTATGAACATTATGGGTCAGTATAGGCCACAGTGGAAATCATTTGAATATCCTGAAATAAACCGTAGGCCTACTTCACAGGAAATGCAAGCGGTTAAAAATTATGCTGATAAGTTAGGAATTCTTTGGAGACCGTTATCTTAATTTCTAAATCCTTCCTCTGGAAAGATTATTTTTAATAAAATATGATATACCTCTTATAAGGAAACTTATTTCTCTTAAAACTTAGTCAATTATAATTTAAAAATTATTTTAGTTAATAAATTAAAATTTCGAATTCTTAAGGCAAAAGTTATTCATGAATAACTAAATTTTATGCTTTAAATATTATAATTAATAGTTAATTAAAATAAACTTGTCTTAAATTGTTCTTTTATTAAATTTACTTCAATATTCTCAATAAATATTTCCGCATGTTGATCATCAACAGATAGAGCTGTATTTGGTTTAATTATATAATTTTCTATAGGTGTATCTGAAAATAAATAGGGTAATAAATCTATTCTATTATTATTAAAATTAATTTCCCATTTATAATAACGTAAAAGAATGATATGTGTAATATGCTTTAATCCCATCTCTCGAGTTTTTACTGGAGAATTTTTATTTAAGAAATAGAATCTATAATCTGAAGACGGATATATATATATTCCATGTACGGACTTATCAATTTTATAAATTTTTTTGGATTTGTACACATCGTAGTTAAATATTATGTTTTTGTCTTTTTCATCAAGGAAAATGCTATTTTCCTCTACAAATAGGATGCAATCATTTTTTAATGAAATATAATGTTTACGAGAAGTATCATCGGCTAATTTTTGTATTAAAAGATCATAATATGTATCATATACTCTTTCATTTAACAATAATTTAAGGTTATACTTTGAATCAAGCATTTCTTATACTTTCTTTTTTTATGAAAAAACAAGATTTAAATGTATTTAACTATAAGTGATATAAAAAAAATATTTAAATAGAATTAGGAAATTATTAGGCAAAGATTAGATTATGATTAATAATCGTCCTCTCGGTCAATTTCATCTTCATCATCCAAATAGGACCTTTTAGGACTAGATTTTTTTTGTTCTTTAGTTTCTTTCTTTATTGGTTGCTTATTTGTTGTTTTTTCCTTTTTTTCATATTTTTTAGACATTTTCTCACCCTATATTTTTATATAGAGCTAAGATTAATAAGTGATTCCCTATATTTAAATATGATCATCCAAATACATACTTATGGATAGTAGATCTCCCCCCCATTATTTCTGAATGATCTCCAGAAAATTAAATTATTTAAAGCTTTGCTAATTTATAAATAAAGTTAAAATTTGTAATAGCCAAGAAATTTTATTAATAGATTCTTAAAATTTAAATCTTACATTGTTTAGATTTAAGAACCTTTTTTAGAGGATAAATTCATAGTTCTCCATAACTTTTGGATACTTTTTTTTCCATTTTACTAAGGTTTTTTGATTTTAAAAAGTTATATTATTATTTATTTCATTTGGAACTAAAATCAATTTGCGTTCTAGATAGATTTTTTCAATTCTTTTGTAATTTCAATCTGGTTAGGAACTTTATATGAATTTCTCTCTTAAATTTTTACTCAGCATATAAGGAATTATTATTAATTTTATTATTTACAAATACCTACAGAAAAACCTAAAAGCAATCATACATTTCTGTAGTTATTAACTTATTAGTTACATCGCTAGATATTTAAATGGAATTGATTATAATTGAGCCTTAAATTAGAAGACGTTAAAGGTATAGGTAAAAAAGTTGATAATTTAAAAGATGTAGGAATTGATACCGTAGAAAAATTAGCTGCATCGAGTATCGAAGATCTTCTTAGTATAAAAGGAATTGGAAAAGCATCTGCAGAGAAATATATCAATAGTGCTAAAGAATTATTAGAAACTGAATCTCCCGGCTCTAAAACGGAAACTGAAAAAGTATCCAAAGAGCTTATAAAAGAGGAAGAAAAAGATGAAGAAAAGGAAGCTCAGGAAGAATTAAAAAAGCTAGAAGAAAAGAAGAAAAGATTACAAGGGAAGAAAGTTAAAAAAGGAGATTTTGTTTTAGTGAAAATAACCGGAAAAACTCAAAAAGGAACCATATTTAGAGTTTCTTCAGAAGAAGATGCAAAAAAAGCAGATATTTACGATGAACAAAAGGCAAAACAAGGATATTATACGCCGGAATTTGTTATAGTGGGCAAACCGGGTTTTTTGAACGAAGGTCTTACAGAAACCATAGAAGATATGAATTACTTTGAAAAAAAATCAGTAAGAATTCCTCCTACAAAAGCATTTGGAAAAAGAGATCCTCAAAAAATTGAACGAATAGGGATTGCTAAATTTCGCAAATTAAACGAAGGTAAAAACCCCGAAATTGGGCAAGAATTTGTTAAAAAAGGGACTGGTCAGAGAGGAGTGGTAACAAATGTAGTTCAAGGAAAAGTTATCGTAGATTATAACCATCCCTTAGCAGGTCAATCTATTGATTATAATCTAGAAATAGTAGATAACATAGAAAATTTCGATGAAAAAATAGAATATTTTATGATTTCAAAGGGTATTCCTAAAGAAAATGTTTCAGATTTTAATATTAATTATATAAAAGAGGATAAAACCCTTGAAATTTTAATCCCTAAAATGTTCCTTTTCCAGAATTTGACTTATATTAAATTTGGTTTAGCATTAGATTTACAAACTCATCTGACGGACGAAATTAATGATGTAAAGTTTATTGAAGTCTATGAAAAAATGCCATTACCAACTGAATCAGCAGATTCAGTAATGAAAAAAGTAGAAGAGTATAATAAAGAACAAGATACCAAAGCAGAATAAAAGTGAAATAAAAAAAGTTTGTAAAATAGGTTTAAAACTCCTCTTTACTTTAAATTTTTAAGTTAAGTCAACTTTCACTTCAGAAATCAAATCTTCTTTTTTCTTTCGTTTTTCTGCTTGATAATTTTCCTTTTTCTTCTTATATTCTCTATGCTTTCTTTGATATTCTAATTTTTTTCTTAATGATTTCTTTTTGGAATGTTTTTTTTTTAGATATTCTTTTTTTGCCTTTTTATATTCTTTTTTAGCTTGCTTATATTCCTTTTTCGATTTTTTATATTTTTCATATTTTTTCTTTATCTCTTTTCGAAGGTTAGGGCTGATCCTACTGATACCTAAATCATTTAATTGACGTTTAAATTTCTCAAATGATTCAAAACGTATAACTATTATGCCAAGTTCTCGAGCAGGGATTAAATTCCTGATTTTGTCATCAATAAAAACACATTTTTTTGGCTTGGTTTCCAATTTATTTAAGACATGTTTGTATTTTTCCATATCTGGTTTAATATATCCAATTTCATTTGATAAAAAAATATTATCAAACATATCATAAAATCCCCTCAATTCATTAGACTTTGCATGGATGTCATAAGTATTGGACATCAAACTGACAGTGAATCCTGCAGCATGCAACCGCTCAACAATTTCCGCCATGTCTGATGAAATATGAGTAACTTGGGTATATAGGTTGAACCATAATTCTAAGTAATATTCAATATTCACCTTTTTAGGCGGTAAAGAGCCTCCTTCTTTTTGATAAGGATAGAAAAATTTATTTAAGATTATTTCTAAAAATTCTCTGGCTGAGATTATGCCTGAACTTAAGCGACGTCTTAATTTTCTTAAATATGGGTCCACATCTTTATCAGGAATGTTGATTTTTAAGTCATGTTCGATAATTGCGAATAAATTTTTTAAAACAAACGTTTTTTCAATCAAGACGCCTCCAAAATCAAATATAAAATGTTTTATCTTATAGAGGCGAACTTTTTGTTTCTTAAAAATTTTCGATTGTTTTTCAATATTTAATTTAAAAAGTTCTTTTTGGGTGCTCATCTTTTCTTTAATATTGAATGTTATTATTTATTATTTTTTATAGTATTTTTAGTTCTTTTAAAATGATTTAATATTTGATTACAGACCAAAGAGACGGCATCATTTTCACAGTTCCAGTTAGAGAATTCAGGGAAAGTTCCAGGATCCACGATAAATAATTTGCCAGTATTATCTTCTCTTACCATATCTAAATGGCCGAATAAGAGGTTATATTTTTCTTTCCATTTTATTAAAATATTTTTGATATCATTTGGCAATTCTATTTCCTTTACATTTGCGTGTTCATTTTCGAAAGGTTTTTTTTCAAAAACACATATATCATCTCCGATGAAATAGGCTAAATAATGAGTCCCGACAATAATTTTTTCAAGATATAATACCTCCTCCTCCTGTGCATTAATTTGCTTAAGTGAATTTATTATTTTTATGCCTTTACTACCCGAACTCATTAAAGGTTTTAAAATTAAGGGAAAATCTGAATGTTTTAGATGCTTTTTTAAGGTTTTTGCTGTTCCTAAGATAATTTGAGGGCTTAATAATCCCGCTTGTTTTAATAGAAAATGAGCTTCAATTCGATTTTTATTTTGAAAACTTATCTCTGTATGCGGTATAACAGGTATATTATGTGCTTCAAGATAGTAACCCGCATAAAGAAAGAATAATTTTTTAGACTTTAAAATATAGAAGTCGTTCTCAAGCAATGAATCGTTAAGTACAAGGTTTTTATATGTATAAATTTTAACTTTTAATCCTTTTTCTTCAAAATAGTTCTTCATTTTACCTGTAAAGTTTCCTGTACGTTTCGATAGTATCCCTATTTTCAATAGTTAAGTCACTCTCATTTTTTTGCTTGGTTAATTAAGTAATCTCCTATAATTTTAGGTCCATCTTTAATATAATTAAAATTTGGAGAGGAGTTAATATCTGTTAAATAAAAATTTCCTTCGCTAGATTGAAGAAAATCCATAGACGCAATTTTAAGATCGATTGTTTTAACAGCTAATAATGCATATTCTCTTAATTCTTGAATTTCATCTATCTTTTTTCTTGACTTCATTTTATCCGGATTAACTAATATAGGTAATTGCTTATAGAAGTATAAATTTTCTCCAATACTATAAACTTTATATTCCCATTTACTTTTTATAAATTCTTGGTAATAAAGATATTCGTAATGTTCTTTTCCTCCTTTTACTTCCATTAAAGCTCTTTCATCACTGACCTTAATATTTCCATTTCGCTCCTCAACTTTGGGATTAAATGTATAATTCTTTTGATCTCTGATATTTTTAATTATAAAGTTTTCAAATAAAGGTAAAACACCTATAGGATTTAAAGAAAAATCTGGTACTGGGATTCCTGCTTTCTTTAACAAGAGACTATTCAGAAATCTATTAAAAGCTAGCCAAATACCCTTTGAACAATTTATTAAAGGGATTGAAGTCTCTCTCTCAATTAATTTCGCTAAACTGAGAACTAAATCTCCCTTTGCTTTTACAAAAAAGAGATCTTCATCAAATTTTAAATCAGAGTAATTTAAAAAATAAGATTCTTCTACATATAAAGATACCTCTGCCACTGTGTTTAAGTATTTTAAGAATTCAGTGACTTTATTTTCTAGATGATATTTATCTATAATAATCCCGATTTTTACCAATAATTTAACCTTTATAAAAGCTTTAAATAGAAAAATAATTATGCTCTAAATTCTATTTATTTAATAAAATTTATAAAATTTAAATAAAATTAAAAATAAAATATAGGAAAAAAGTAATAAGAAATTTTTTTCTTAAAAATATGAAAAATTATTTTACAGCAAAACATTCTATCAAAAAACCTTAAGCAATAACAAATCGCGGTAATTCCTAATGAATCTCTAATAGAGAATTCAAAAGCATCGAACCATATATTTATATAATATGATTTGTTTAATTCAATTCAAACGAATAGGGTTTTTTTATGGCTAATAATATTAAAAAAACATATATTGGAGCCATTTGTAATCGAGATCTTGAGGTTTTGGAAAACATTAAAAAATTATTACTCAAAAATTATAATATCTCGATTGTTAATTTAATTAAAAAAGGTACAAACTCGTTTAATGTGGAGTATTTCCAAAAAAAAATTAAAAAATATCCTATAACATTTTTAATTGTTAAACTCACAACCCTGAAATCTAATGAACTCATATATAATACTATAAAATCAATAGTACCAAATATCCCTATTTTAAATAATCTAAAAGCTGTTAAGTTATGCGAAAGCAGAAAAGAAACTTTCCGATTAATAGCTCAAAAATGTAAAAATTTAAAAATCCCTCATACATTCCTCTCTATTTCTGAAGCTTATGATGCTTGCAGCAAAGGAACCAGAATAATTATTAAGTTAGACTCCCATAATATACCAAATTTACCTAAAAACGATAGAATTATAGGAATTGCTAAAACTCCTGCACAACTTCTAGAATATACAAAAAATTATAGAGGAAAAGAGCTGTTTTTACAAGAGTATCTCGGAAAATTTGATATTGTCTATAAAGTGTATGTAATAGGACGTTGGGTTGTATCAATTACATCACATAACCGTTTAAGATTAGATGGCAATTTGAGCCCCTTAGAACTAATTCACATCAGAGTGCCAATTGATAAACAATTAAAAAGTAGGATCAAAAGGTTGGGAAGAAAATTTGGAATGACAATATTCGGAGTTGATTACATTTTAACTGAAGATGGACCGTTTATCGTCGATGTTAACGACTTTCCAAGCTTCAGAAGTGTCCCTGAAGGTATAAGTTTAATTTCAGATCATATTTATAATCTTCTTAATATGAGAGAATTAATCTTTAAATCTTCTATTAAAGTGAAAAGTTAATATAATTTAATAAAATGATATTTATTTTTAAATTACCGCTCCCTCTTTCCTTGTAAGAATTCTATAAGCCTTTCTTTTGCAATATAATCTTCTAATTGTTCAGGGGGATGTTTATTAAAGAATGAACAAGCAGATTGGAGAATCCCTCCAATTTGGCGATCTTTAGCAATTTTTGAAACTCTAATACAATCTGCTATAATGCCTGCGGAATTATTACCATCCTCTACAAACATTGTGATATCTACTCTTACTGGAGCCCCTCCAAAAATCCTCCCTTCTAGTCTCATGTAAGCTTCTTTTTGATTTTTAAGAAATGGGATATAATCTACAGCAGAAATTTGACACTCAATAGTATCTTTATTCTGAAGGTTCGAAATAACCGACTCCGTTTTAGATTGTCGCTTGCCCTCCTCGTAAACTAGGGCTCCCGTCGATTTTGGTGTCAATAAGTTACAAAAATCCGATGAGCCACCCCAATCTAACTGAATTGTTCTGTCTAAAATTGCTCCACGCATAGGGAATAAATTTGCTAAGGATCTATGAATTATTGTCGCTCCAATCTGGGATTTGATATCATCACCTATCAAAGAAAGGGTTAAATCTTCTGCTTTCTTCACAATTTCGGGATTTTTAACCACATGGGAAGGCATTCCATTTACAACGCAAGCCCCCCCATCAAGAGCAGCTTTTGCGTAGAATTTAACGGCCTGATGACATCCCGTTGGCAATAATATGACTGCTACATCAACTTTTTTTCTTTTTATTTCATGTATAATATCAATAGGTTCTTGAGTTGAGTTTACAGGTACTATATTTTTAATATTACTATCTAACCCATCCATAACTGGTCCTTTTACTACGGGAGCATCTAAAAAATTTGGTTGGAATAAATTCATATTACAATTAGGATAGGCAAAAATTGCTTCACTTAAATCTTTTCCAATCTTATTAGAGTTTACATCGACACCCAATACAAAGTTTATATCTCCAACATTATACTGAGTAATTTCAGGTAACAAACCAATAATTTTGTCGGGTTTCTTTTTATAGTTCTCTACTCCTTGAACTAAGGCACTAGCTACATCACCGACTCCAATAATTGCGACGTTGATTTTATTCGCCATGATATTTTCTATAATAAAATTATAATATTTAAATCATTTTAATTAAAATTGCTTAAAAAAAATTCTAGCAAGATAAATATATAAATCAGAAAGACAAATTAATATTTTAAGAAATTTGTTATAAATATTTTTGACAAAAATTATTAGGAGATTGAAATGAATAAAAGGAATTTAACAATTATTATACTATGTATTTCGGCATTTTTGTTTTATTTTCCTATTCTTGGAGGGATTCAAATTGCATCAAACGAATCAATAGCTTTAAAAACCTCAGATTCGTCAACTCTTAATATTGGAGTAAATGGTGGGCCAATAACAATTGATCCCCATAGTGCTTGGGATTCACGTTCCTTTTATGTAATAGAACAAGTATGTGAAGGATTATTTTCATACAACTATTCTAGCCCTTCGAATGATATAATCCCACAACTAGCATTAGACTATGGAACATGGTCAATAGATGGGTTAAATTATACCATACAATTAAGACAAAATATTCTCTTCCATGATGGCACACCATTTAATGCAACGGCTGTTAAATGGAATTTTGATAGATTAGCTTACTTTATGAACATATCGGGGACCTTACCCTCTTATAAAGAAATAGCTTATATTGATACGGTTTATCGCTGGTTAGATGGAACACCGATAATTAATATAACAGAAGTAATAAATCTTTATACCATAAAATTTGTATTAAATAAACCATTTGGAGCTTTTGAAGGACTACTATGTTTTAGTGGATCTTTTATAATGTCACCTTCATCTACTAACTCTACAGAATATATAGATTTATTAACGGAAAAACTGTATGGAACTGGTCCCTTTATTTATAATGGTTATACGGAAGATATTGAGGTAAGATTTCACATATTTGAAAATTATTGGAGAACTAATTCTACTATAAAAAATTTAAGGTTTGTAATAATTCATGATTTCATTGATTTGCATAATGCTCTTATTAGCGGAGATATTGATATTTTGCTTAATACACACTCTGATTACTTGGATCTTTATAATAAATCGGCCAATATAGATTTAGTTGATTCTAGTGATAGGAGTTGGGTGATGTACTATTTAGGTATGAATAATAATCATATAAACAAAAATTTCAGAGAAGCGATATCTTATTGTATCGATTATGACTATATAATTAACGAATTTTTGAATGGATATGCAAATAGATTAAAATCACCTCTTCCAAAAGGGATTAAATTTTCAAATTATACCTTGAAGATACCCACTTTAAATTTAACCTATGCTAGAAGTATTATGCAATCTATGGGATATGGGGTTAGTTTCACTTCTGAATCTGATTGGCAATCTGCTTCCTTCGCAACTTTTAATTTTACATACATAAGATCCCAGAAATTTGACGATTACTTGATGTTATTACAATATTGTTTAGCAAAAATTGGAATAAAAGTCGAAGATGGGGCCGTTGATAGCTGGATGGATTATCTAAATATGATAGAAAATAAATATGGCTTTAACAGAGATATGCTACAAATTTTTCTAATAGGTTGGGGTGCCGATTATAACGACCCTAGTCAACTTATTAATTTTTTACTTAGTAATAGTACTTATGCTTCAAATATAGCTCAATATAATGGAGGATATGGTGGTTTTACGCCTTACAGTGAAGAGAATGATGTTCAATTACTTATGGAACAAGCTTTAAGTTCTACGAATCAGATTGAGAGGAAAATGCTATATGATAAAATTCAAAAGTTAATTATTGAAAGAGATTTTCCATGGCTGTTTACATACACTCCCAAAATGTTTGTCGCATATAATAACGATTTAATTGGATTTACAGAAAACACTTTTATTACACTAGATAAGGATGAAGCATCTTCAATTAAAGGAAATCTTCACTTATTAAAGTGGAAAGAAGAGCCTCCTGATGAAATATCTATACCAGGTTATCAATTACCTCTAATCTATATTGTTATAATAGTAGCGGGTTATTTTTTAATTTTCAAAAATCGAATCAAACAATATCTTAAACAAAAAAATTAATTAACCTCTCATTTTTTTTAATTTCATATTAATCTATAATATATTATCATTTTATTAATCGAAGTTTTTTTGATATGGGTCTTTATTTAAAATTATTGATAGAAGAATGTGATAACTAATTGGAAATTTATCAAAAGAAAATCTTTTTTGTTTTATCTCCTCATATTAATTATTACCATTCATATAGGGGAGATTCCCGAGGAATCTCAGGCTTCGGTAAAGATCTTAATATGATGAGTGGCATTCTTGATGAATTGGATAGGATCGAAGATATGGGTTTTAGTTTCAAGGATATGCGAATCTCTTGGGATTATGGTGATACATTCTGGTCTATGCAACTTCAGAAAGAATATCAACAAAATGTGCTTGATAGGGTTATTGAAAGGTGTAAAAAGAAAAAAGATGAGGTTCTAATAGGATCTTGGGGTAACGTTGCTAAGTCAATTTTAGATACTGAAGAATTTATCCAAGATCATAAGTGGTTTTTAGAAAATTCCATGGGTATTGGAGTAAATCAATTATTTCAAGGTAGGATTGCTCCATATACTCGTACTCAAGAAACGATGTTTACCCAAGGAATGATTGAACTTTATAATATCCTTGGCATAAAAGGTATTTGCTTATATTATTCTATGTATGGATTTGACGTAGCAAGACCATTCATTAATCCCCGCTTGAATGATAATCAAAGATACGGCATAATAAGATTAAACTCAACAGTTTCTGATGCCTCTTCTTTGATGATCCCTATGTATGGCTTCGGTGATATTCTCGATTTTTGTTCAATAAAGAAATGGTTTAAATTTATAAGAAAAAAGCAGGAAAATGGAGAGATAAGTGGTCATGCTCTTGTTTTCCTCAATTTTGATATGGATTATGAGAATTGGGTAGGGTTAAAGTTGCCAAAATTTATGCAGTGGATGCCCAATTCGAGAGGATTATTAGAATTCGCTGAAGCAGTTGATGCATATGATTATATAGAATTCACTAACTTATTAGAAATCGTTCCAAAATTAGAATTGCAAGGTGAAACTGTTCTAAGAGAAGATGTTGCTGACGGAATGTGGAATGGGTATTATAATTGGGCTCAAAAATATAACAATACTCAATTCTGGACAATTGGTCAGCGTGCTCGGTGGCTTAAAAGTATTTCAGATACTTTAGCATCTGAAAGTTTAAATAGAAATGCAAATTCTATTGTAAAAGATGTTTTAAGAAATAATGATGATTATAAAGAAACTTACCTAAAGAATAAAATCCTTTTTGCATCTACAACCAATTTTGGAATGGCTATGCCATTTCTTCATGAACATAGAAGGAAAACGGCTATAAGTTATGGTTTAAAGTCATTATATGCTGCTGAAAAAGCTGTTAATTCTGCCGTTAATGAGCTAGTTAAAAATTTTAAAGATTTAGATTCATATCTAACTATAACTCCAATAGTAAATCGTGGTATTTCTGATAAAGAGAAATTTCCAATTCACAGCTCAATTTTAATCCAAGTAGGTCTTCCAAAATATCTGACTGATTTCATATTGGCCACTAATAAAAATTTAAATCTAAAGAGTATTCACAATATAAATTTCTCAATATTCCCTTCAATTTATAGTAATTCTTTATTGAGTAATTTCTATTTAGAAGCAATCATACCTGAAGCAATGTTCTCTAATAAAAGCTCAAAAACAGCTATTTTTTCTTTAGAATTTTCCGAAAGACCTATCCAAAAAGGTAATCAAGAGCTAATAACAACTGAAACATTAATGAAAAATAGGTTTATATCATTAGAAATGAATAATATGGGTAAAATTGTTTCTTTTAAGTTTAATAACACCGAATTTGCTTGTCCATGTTTCTTAGAGTCATCAATTACCTTCGGAAAATCAAATTATAAATCAGAAAAAGATGAAATTATTATTCTAAGGGATGGTAATGATGGCTTTTCTGCTGCAGTCAAAATTAAGAGCGAATTTAAGATTAAGAAGAATTTCAGGGTATTTACTGAGAAGATACTTAAAATATATTCAGAACTGCCCTATTTATTCGTAGAAGTACGGATGGATATACCCGAAATAAAAGGAGAAACTTCAAATGTAGGAAAAAGTGATGGTACGTCATATTATGTTGAAGAAAAGTTTGATAAAAAATGGAAAGAAATAATGCCCTGTGAGATTAGAGCTAATATTTTAGAAACTATGGGACCCCTAAAAATTTGGAAAAAAAATTTTCTTGGAATTGTGGATTATTTCAAGCTCGATATGAGAGAAGTTGATCCAAAAAATGCAGATATTGACTGTTTGGTGGCTAATATCTCCGATGGATGGATGGCTTTATCGAATGAAGAAAAAGGACTTCTTATTGGGTTTAATTCCTTGAAAGCAGCCAATTTTGCTTTTTCTCCCATAAAAATTAGAGATAAAGGATTCAATGATATTAAAAAGAAAGCACAACAGATACGAATAAATCCATTTGGTACATATTATGGAAAAATATTGCATTATTGGACTAAAGGTAATGCTCATGCTCAGAGAGTTATATCAAAATTAACAGGAACAGACGAATCCACAGCACCAACTTTCAGTGGAAAAACACTCTCCTTTGATTTGGTATTATCACCCTATTTTGGTGATTCTCCGCCCAAACCTATTCAGTCCTTTGCTGATCATTTCTCCTTTGAACCGCTGATATTATTAAGAAAAGATGGAGATCCGAAGATTTATAATAATTATGATAAATACATTGAACATGCAAATAAGCAAAAATATGAATTTGAAGTTGAAGAAATCATGAAATTACCTTATATCGAATGGGTAAGACAAGTAAATTATGATTATGATCCATCCATTCCTGAAACTACTCCTCGTATGGGTAAAGGTATTCCTATCGGGATTATAATGAGGCTTCTGATTGATGGAATAAAAGGAAGATAAAAAGCTTTTATTGAATTGCAAAAAAAATATAAGGTGAAATCTAATGAAAGGTATAATGCGAGCATTATTATTTCCTGAACCGTGGAATGTTAAATTAGTAGAAGTAGAGATCCCCAAGCCTAATCCAAAGGAGGTGTTAGCCCAAATAATCACGGTAGGAATTTGTGGGAGTGATGTGGGGATATTTGAGGGAAAACATTGGATTATTGCTCATGAACCAGGCGGGCATGGTCATGAAACTGGAGCTATAGCTATTGAGGTTGGTAAAGATGTTGAAGGTATTTCAGAAGGAGATCATTTAGCACGAATGGGTCAAGGTTATGCTGAATTCTCTA
>Ga0209427_10005283_pt1 | contig 14813 bp, 15 predicted proteins | sample DeeMarSWOR136_30_FD_187465 | JGI IMG/M metagenome (GOLD analysis project Ga0209427, IMG submission 187465) | Marine sediment microbial communities from White Oak River estuary, North Carolina - WOR-1-36_30 (SPAdes) (version 2) | ecosystem: Environmental > Aquatic > Marine > Intertidal zone >...
AACTGGGCCAGTGATATCTTTTTCGCGCCCAGTGATCTGGATATGAGTGAAGCGCCTCCCATACCGGCCATATGACCGATACCGATTGAAAGCATCTGTACAGGAAATACAAGAGCAAGCCCCGCTATTCCCATGGGGCCGACATATCGCCCGATAAAGATGGTATCTACGATATTGTATAATGTATAAACCGCCATGGCGAAGAAGGCGGGTATTGTAAATATCAATAACAACCGGCCAACATGATCGCTATCAAGCATATTTCTATCTATTTTTTTCATAAAATAATAAATCCTTTCCGAAAACAATCCAGATACTTACTATGATGCCCTTGAGTGGCTGTCTGCCATGTGTATTTATGTCCCGAATAGCGTGTAACAAGTGGTTCGATATTAGGGCTATTACGGCAATCTCTTTTGCTGCAAAAGGGAAAAACATAACAAGAGTGATGTCATCCTCTGCATTCTGGAGCCAAGTAGGTCATCAAATGAGTACAGAAAAAGCTGGGCCAGGTTGATCCAGAAGATTTACCCTGTGAAATCCCTGAAAGGGGCAGCGAAGCTGCATTTCACAGGGTGAATGAGGTAGATCCTCTCAAATGCCCAAAATATTCCGGCGAGATGGAAGTAATAAGCTCAATCCTTCTGTTAAAATCATGCCTCCATTAACTGCGTTTTACTGTGACACCATCCAAACGCTAGTTGATCAATCCGACAGGCGAGACACATGCCGCAGTATCCTGCGGCAAAATGTAGATTGAGAACAATGAGACATTCTCTATGCTCCGTTCAGCAAAAAGCGCAATCTTGTTCAACTTATTCTGGCTCCTGGCTTCTACCCTTAATCATTTCAATTCAAAGTATCTCACCAACAGGTCTGCAAGCCCTGTTGCATCAGCAAGTCCCAAGACAGGTACCTCTGTCTCCAGGGTCGAGTTAGTCATAACAGCTATCAGACCGGGATCCTTAAGAAATAAGGGGGAGTCATGGACTTCCGGCCTGAATATCTCCACCTTGGGCAGAGTTTCTTCCTTATGTCCCTCAACCAGGACGATGTCCATTTCATGAAAAAAACATATCAGTTCATCAGGTCTATAATCATGGTCCGTGTCCATGACAAGGCCTATTCTGGTGGGCGATGATATAACCGTCTTTTCAGCACCCGCCTTCTTATGTCTCCAGCTATCCTTACCTGGGTGGTCAATGTCAAAATCCCCTTCTTTATGATGCTTAATGCTCCCCACCCTTAATCCTCTTTTTTTTAATTCAGGGATCAATCTCTCTATGAGGGTGGTCTTTCCTGATCCGGATCTCCCTGCAATGATTACAATGGGAGGATATAGATTATCCATCCTGTTCCCTCTCGTTCTGAAAGATGGACCTGAATATCCTGTCATCCGCCTTAATGCATTCTTTTTTCAGGAGATTATATTTCTCCAGGAGTTCCTTTCCTTCTTTTGTAAGGCGGGACCCCAGCCTTCTATCTGTATGGACAATCTTCATATTCATGTGGGCCTCTGTAGCCTTTACCTTGCTCCATACACCTTTGTAGGACATCTTCATTATCTTGGCTGTCTGGTTAAGTGATCCTGTCCTTTCTATTGTCTCAAGGATCTCCTGTCGTCCTTCACCTATGATAATCATCCCATTTTTATCTACAAGCCACTGTTTTGAAAGAAGTCTAATAGGACCCATACTTACTTTCTCCTGTTGAAATTATTATGGATGCTGGATACTAGATACTAGATAAAACAGACAAGCTTTCTTTAGACATCCAGTATTCAGAATAAAGTATCTAGTCTTTTATATCCAGTATCCGGAATCAAGAATCGACCTCCATCCATAATTGTCCGCTTTTTGATGGGTCATACCCTCCCAGGGCATTCACCCTCTCCCGAAATATATGTGAATCTATCGTGTCCAGTATTGCCTGAATATTCGGAGTCTCTAGTATGGAGGATGGTATAATAAGGTCGTATTGTTCCCTGTCTATTGGAATAAATCCAAGATCAAGGGCCTTTGCAGCCGCAAAGATGCCCATGCCGCAATCTGCTGCCCCGCTCAGGACATCAACGGCAACGGCCATATGCGTAAATTCTTCATGATTATAACCAGTTATGGAATCAGGATTTATCCCGGACCGATCAAGCAGATAGTCAAGTAATATCCTTGTACCGGAACCTGCCTGGCGATTAACAAAGTTGATATCACCCCTTGTTAGGTCATTAATACCTTTTATATTCTTCGGATTATTCCTGGGGATAATCAAGCCCTGATCTCTCATGACCAGGTGAAAGACACTTACCTTGAGACCCCTAAGGTATCTTTTTATATATGATATGTTGTATTCACCTGATGCGGTGTCTAGGAGATGGGCCCCTGATATATGGCAGACGCCTTTTTTAAGGGCGATAAGCCCGCCCAGGCTGCCTACATTCCCTGAAGAGATACGGATATTGCGGCCACCATGCCTTATCTCATCCGCAATGATGTCTATAGTAATATCATGGCTCCCGATAATGACCACCGTATTCAGAAGCTCCTCATCATCAACAATGAGTTTGGCCTCAATATCATCATTCTGGGAAACACCTTCTACATCTGGAGGGATTGGCAGGATCCCTTCTGCCCTGGTAAGGGTAGTAATCGATCCTGAGGCTCTGGCAAGAGGGGTTGCTATCGCGCGATCGCCGACCTTGCCAATATTTACCCTGATGAATTCTTCTATCCCTAATTTTGAAGGGATATCCCTTGATGGTCTGACAGTTATAGTCTTGGACCTAGGGGGGGGTATGCCTTGGAGGCCAAATAGCAATGGTTTGGCAAATTGTTCAAATGACAGCACTGCCGAGACTGTATAACCGGGGAGACCGATAGTCGGTTTGCCATTAACGATACCAAGAATGGTTGGTTTTCCTGGCATCATGGAAACGCCATGCACAAGAACCTCCCCGTTCTCCCTGATGATATCAGCGGTATAGTCTTTAGATCCTGCTGAGGAACCGGCATTTATTATAATAAGGTCGGCATCCGAACCCGCGGCATTTATCAGGCTATCACGTATATCCTTTTCTACATCCGGGACAATGTCATATACAACAGGAATGGCGTGGCTCTCCCTGACCAGGGCTGAGATGATAATTGAGTTTGATTCAATGACCTGATTTTTTAATTGATTCAAGTCATTCATATCCCTGTAATGCACCAGTTCTGTACCGGTCGGGATAATGGCCACCCGGGGTCTTTTCCATACCCTGATGGAAAAGACCCCGGATGATATGAGGGCGCCCATATCATAGGAACGGATTCGGTGATTTTGGGGATACAGAAGTTGCGTGGCGACTATGTCTTCACCCACCTTTCTTATATTTTGCCAAGGATAGGCAGGTGAACGGATCTCTATAGTTTCATGATCTTGCTGATGTAACTTTTCGATCATAATAACCGCGTTGTATCCTGCAGGCAGGGCTTGACCGGTATTTATCCATATGGCACTCTCACCTATCCTCAGAGATCGGGGCGACTTTTCACTTGTCCCATAGGTTTCCTCAGCCCTGACGGCTATACCATCCATGGCGGCAGAGTGATAGGAAGGCGAGGATATCCTCGCGAATACAGGTTCAGAAGTCACCCGTCCAAGCGCATCTTCGACATTGATCTCTTCAGGAAGACCCCTTTTATCCTTCCAGACCTTTGAAAAGATATCCCGAGCCTCTGCAAGACTCTTCATTGACAAATAGACATGTCTCTTCATTAAACATGCACTCCTATAACTATGAAGCCTTAAAAAGCATTACCTTTACTGCCTGTCCCTTATAAAGGCCTTCTGTATTCCTGTCTACCTTTAGTAGACCATGGGCCTCAACCAGGGTGGATATCAGGCCCGATTTCCCGAAGATCGGTTCAGCGAATAACCGACCGTCTCTTTTTTCAAGTCTGACCCTGATATAATCGTCCCTACCGCTTGCTGATTCGATGTTCCGGTTGAGTTCGGCTTCCATATAAAAATGGGAATCCTCAAAGGCATTAATATCACCTGACAGCCTTGATAAAAACGGATTCAGGAAGATCTCAGCAATGACCATGGCAGATGCGGCATGCCCAGGCAGGCCGAACACGGCCTTGTTTCCGATCTTGGCGATGATTGTAGGTTTTCCAGGACTTATTGAGATGCCGTGTACAAGCAACTCCATGTGATCAAAGGATTCCATGACCTTGACTGTCATATCCCTTGTCCCCACGGAACTACCTCCGGATATCCACAGTGTATCGGCAGTTTCAATGCCCTTTTTGACCATATCCCTGAGGTCATCAAAATTGTCTTTGCACAGTCCCAGATTGACCGGTATTACACCGGCCTGGCGGCAGAATGCGATCAATGTATAACTATTTATATCGCGCACCTGCCCTGGCCCAGGCATTTGTTCAATCGGGAGTATCTCATCCCCTGTGGATATTATCGCGACCCTGGCCTTTTTATGGACTGAAACTGTGGATATACCAAGCCCTGCCAAAAGGCCGAGATCCTGAGGCCTCAAGCGGGTGCCTTTTTTAAAGATCATTACTCCTTTTCTGAAATCATCTCCAGGACTTATCACATTCTCCAGGGGAGAGACCGCATGACTGACCTCTATCGTCTTATCATCCAGGAGATGACAATATTCAACCATGACCACGGCATTCGCCCCTTCCGGTATCATCCCTCCAGTGGGTATCCTGACTGCCTTGCCTGGACCAACCGATATCTCGGGGGCCGTTCCAATGGATATTTCACCTGCTATATCAAGGGACACCGGAAGGTTTTCTGTAGCGCCGAAGGTGTCTCTTGCATTGACCGCGTAACCGTCCATCGATGACCTGGGGAAATCAGGCAGGTCCTCCTGGCTGATAATCTCCTGGCTAATAACTCGGTTAAATGCGTCTTCCAATGAGACTGTTTCTTCCCTTAACGGGCCGAATTCCTTAAGGATTTCTAAGACTTCCTCAGCTGTCTTGACCTTAAAAAACAACGGTAATTCTCCTTAATATATCATGTTAAGTTGTTCAGTCAGGATTTTTCATCTAATAGCCAGAAATGATAAACTGCCACATCTAACAACTGTTTTTTAGGCAGAATCCTAAACCTGATACTGTCTATTGCTGCATTACTTGTAATCTCAGGATAATCTGTAATTATATCATTTATGACCTAACATAAGGCAATAAAAAAGGGGCCATAAATCAGGAGAAATAAGCCAGGAGTCCTTCGACAATGCTCAGGCTGTGAGTATGTCGAACGGCCAGAATTCAGAATATTGAACAGGTGATCAGGAATGTCGAAGCCTTTTCCTTCGAAATTCTACATTCCCTATTCATGATTCAATATTTTTTTTGGCCATCTGCGATATGCGCCCTGCCTTTTAACCTCGAATCCCAGACCCCTCAACCCCTTAAGGAATATCACTTATCACTCAATGCCGCTATGCCTGGTAGTATCTTGCCTTCTAGGTATTCAAGGGAAGCCCCGCCGCCCGTAGAGATATGAGAAAGCCGGTCTTTAACACTGAATTTTTCAGCGGCTGCGGCACTGTCACCGCCTCCCACAATAGAGGTAGCGGAAGTCCCTGCAATGGCCTGTGCGATCATCTTTGTACCTTTTGAATATTGATCCTTTTCAAATATCCCCATTGGCCCGTTCCAGACAACTGTCTTAGCCTTTTTCAGCCTGTCAGAAAAGAGGGCAATAGTCTTTGGTCCTATATCGACACCCATATACCCTTCATCAATTACGGCATCATGGGTTGTCTTTATCTGTTGAGGGGCCTCTATATTATCAGCTTCAACATGGTCAACAGGCAGAAGGAGTTCTACGCCCTTTGATCTTGCCTTGTCCAGGATTTTCTTCGCAGTATCAGCCACCTCTTGTTCATATCGTGATGACCCAATTTTTGTCCCCTCCTGCTTAAGAAAGGTATAGGCCATCGCCCCCCCTATCATAATGATATCCACCTTTGAGAGCATGTTTTCTATCATAGGGATTTTATCTGACACCTTGGCCCCTCCTAGTACCAGGACAAAAGGTCTTTCAGGAGATTCGTTAATCTTTTCAAAATATTGGATCTCTTTTTCTACTAACAGCCCGGCGACAGATGGGAGAAAATGAGTTACACCCTCTGTGGAGGCATGTGCCCTGTGACATGTGCCGAAGGCATCATTAACAAAGATGTCCGCTAGGCCGGACAATCTTCTCGCGAATTCAGGATTATTCTTCTCCTCTTCCTTATGGAAACGCAGGTTCTCGAGCAGGATAACATCACCGGATGCCATACCTCTCACCGCTTTTTCAACCTCCGGGCCAATACAGTCATCCAGTTTCATAACAGGCCTTTTCAAGAGCTCTTCCAGACGCTTTCCAACAGGGGCGAGACTAAATTCATCCTTTACCTCGCCCTTGGGTCTTCCCAGGTGGCTCATCAGTATCAGCTTGGCACCCCTATCCAGGGCATACCTAATTGTTGGCAGGGTTTCGCGCATTCTGTTATCATCAGTAATATTACCATTGTCATCAAGGGGCACGTTAAAATCCACCCTTATCAGTAGCCTTTTTCCTTTTATATCTATATCCCTTATGCTTTTCTTCTGCATTTCAAACCTCCTGTAAAAAATGGATAATCTTAAAAGGTATATAGATTATCGGGGGTTCCCGGTTGCGATTCCGCATAAAGATTTAAATGAGTACGGCATTATTATTTGGTTATAGGTTTTAAAATTATCTTATGCTCCATCAGGGAAAGCCTCTTTATCCTCGCATTAACCTTTTGCTCTTCTCCGAAGATATTAATAAACCTTATCTCACCATTACGGACCTCAAATTGATCAATTCCCTCAATGATCATCTCTTCCTTTCCATCCCTCAAAATGTAGGCTTTTGACTCACACATGACCATTGCCTCTTCAAATATCGCCTGATAATTGGGAAACTGAATCTACGCTTTGACCTCTGCATGACAATAATCATTTGAAGACCCTGATACATTAGCATTGCCTCCAGGGCTTGATATGTATTATTGTGAAATATAGCCTTTTATAAAAGAGGTCAGTTACGTGTCCTATTCTTTGAAAAAGGTTATTGATCCAATGATCTGTTAAAATATATCAAATAATGTATCACGAGGCAATTTATTAGACAGCGATTGTTTGTCTATTAATCCTAACGAAGAAAGGATCATATATCTGCATGCTGATTTACTGGATACTCATAATCTTTATATCCTACATTATAGGTTCTATCCCCTTTGGTGTATTAATAAGTAGTGGCATCGCCCATATTGATATTACAGGTAGGGGGAGTGGTAATATTGGGGCAACCAATGTCGCTAGGGAAGTAGGATTAAAATGGGGACTCGTTACACTGGCACTTGATCTGTTAAAAGGATTTGTGCCGATCTACATCTTCTATAATTATCTGCACTATTCCTCAGGGGTTGGAATTCTCGTTGTTTCACTATCCACTCTTTTAGGCCATCAGTATTCCATATTTAAAAGATTTCATGGAGGAAAAGGCGTGGCTACATCTCTAGGGATATTTCTTTTTCTAGCACCCATTCCCGCAATAATAGCATTATCCTTTTTTATCATAACGGTATATTTGACAAATTTCATATCCCTTGGTTCCATGATAGCAGTCTGTTCCATGCCGCTGATCCTGTTACTCTCAGGCGGAGCCGGATATCTGATCTTTACATCATTGATAACGGCAGCCCTGATATGTTTCAAGCACCATGAAAATATCAGTAGGCTTTTAAGGGGTGAAGAGAGAAGATGGAGAAAGAAGCAGTTAAGTTAGGATGTCTATAAGGCGTGCTAATTCCTCGTCGGAATAGAAAAAGATATTAATAGACCCTTTTTTACCACTCTTTTTGATTGATACCTTTGTCCCCAATACCCTTTTGAGATTATCGGAAAGGGATTGAAGGTAATATCTCTCTTCAGACCTATTCTCTTTTGTACTTCTTGTGGGACGTTTCTTTATGAGATCCTCTGTCTGCCTGACCGAAAGCCCTTTTTTTAGGATTAGATCCCTGACTCGAATCTGATCGATTGAACTCTTGATCCCTGCGATGACGCGCGCGTGACCTATGGAAAGGCTACCATCCACGATATTCTGCTGAATAGGCTTGGGCAAGGATAATAATCTCAAGAGATTTGTAATGGTGGATCTTTCTTTGCCCACCCTCTTTGCAAGGATCTCCTGGGTCGCATTAGACATCTCTAGCCATCTTTTATAGGCGTTGGCCTCTTCTATGGGATTAAGGTCCTTTCTGTGTATGTTTTCGATAATGGTCAATTCAAGGGAATCAATCGGGGTAGTTTCTCGTACAACAACAGGTATCCTGGTCAACCCTGCCTTTTGAGCAGCCCTCCATCGCCGCTCACCAGCTATAAGTCGATAACCTTTTCCTTCCTTGGTTACAATGACGGGCGTGATAATCCCCTTTTCCTTTACTGATTCTACCAGCTCTTTCATGGACTCATTATCGAAAATCAGACGTGGTTGTAAGGGATTTGGTTCAATTGATTCAATAGGGCACTGAAAATAACTCCCCCCTTCCTCCTCAAACTCACCTGCTTCGGGAATCAGGGCCGACAATCCCTTTCCCAACGCCTTTCTTTTTGTCATTGTGAACCTCCACGGTCGATTAATTCTTCTGCTAATTTAAGGTAGCTCTGGGCACCTTTGGAGTTTAGGTCATATAGAATAATGGGTTTCCCATGGCTCGGCGCTTCACTCAACCGAACATTTCTGGGGATGATAGTATCAAAGATCGTGTTTTTGAAATATCTTCGAGCCTCTTCTTCTACTTGGGAGGAGAGGTTATTGCGTGAATCAAACATGGTCAATAATATCCCGACTATCTTCAGGCCAGGATTAAGGCCCTTCTTTACAGCCTTAAGTGTGTTTAAGAGCTGACCCAATCCCTCGAGTGCGTAATATTCACACTGTAGAGGAACCAAGACGAAATCAGCCGCAGTAATCGCGTTCAAGGTAAGAAATCCCAGGGAAGGGGGGCAATCTAAAAATATATAATCATATTTGTCTTTAATCTCTCCAAGTCTCTTTTTTAAAAGAAACTCCCTATCATCTTGGTTGTACATCTCTACTTCAGCCCCAATCAGGGCTTTTGTAGACCCTATGAGGAACAGTCCAGATATACATGTTTCGATTATAACATTGTTCTCGGGCTCTGAACCGAGCATGAAATCATAAAGACCTGTCTTTAATTCCGATTTATCTATCCCTAGACCTGTGGTGGCGTTGCCTTGGGGATCACAGTCAATGAGAAGGGATTTTTTTCCAGATGCCGCAATAGATGCGGCAAGATTTATCGCTGTTGTGGTTTTCCCGACGCCGCCTTTCTGATTTGAAATGGAGATAATCCTTCCCATAACTTAATTCGACCCATCGGAATATATTAGACATGCTAGTCAGTTCTGGTTAGTTACTGCCTAAATAATCAGACCTTGCCTGTGGGATAATCAGATAACACATTAGCCGATCTTTGAAAAGAAAATTTCATGTTTCACGTGGAACATTCAAGAGAAGAAATGACTGATGACAAGGATTTGAGGGATCGAATGATCGAGTGGCCGATATGAAAAGCAGGTAGACTGTTTTCTCACTATTGCTGATAACATATTAATATTATTATATAATTCATATTATCATTTGAATCATAGAGAGGAATCTTAATTGGCGACGTTTAATTAATTCGGCATGACTATAATGGACTCAGTAGATAAGTAGCCATATTTATGAAAGCCGATATATATGCTAATCACGACGGGTAAGATGTCCATTTATTCCTGCGGAAGGGATAATTCTATCATCCTATCTAGAAGTTTTGAGAGAGGGATACCCGCTGCCCTGGCAGCAAGAGGCACGAGGCTGTTATCAGTCATTCCAGGAATCGTGTTTACCTCTAGTATATATACATCTTCTCCCTTTATTATCATGTCAATTCTGCTCCATGTCCGGCATTTCAGTGCATTGTGTGCCTTTTTTGCGCAATCTTCTATCCTCTGCTTCATGGATATTGGAATAATTGCCGGACAGATCTCCCTTGTAGCTCCGGGTGTATATTTCGCCTCGTAATCAAAAAATTTATGTCCCTGTTCAGGCATGATTTCCACGATTGGAAGAGTTTCAAGTTCTTTACCACCTATAACACCACAGGTGACCTCCCTTCCCTGGATATAACTCTCCACCATAACTTCTTGACTGTACAGAAATGCCTTTTCGATACCTTCTAAAAGCTCCTCTCTGGTGTGGCATATGGACACACCGAGACTGGATCCTTCAGCCACGGGTTTTACGACAGTTGATGACCCGATATTATCAATAATATGATCCATGGAAAATTCCTTGCCCTTGTAAAGCATCTCGTCTTTTATTACTTTAAGGCCTGCGTTCTTGAATATATCCTTCGCCATCTTTTTGTTAAAGGCTAGGGCGCTTGGCAATACACCTGAACCAACAAAAGGTATGCCTAAAAGATCAAGGAGTCCTTGAATTGTTCCGTCTTCTCCAAATTTGCCATGGAGCAATATAAAGGCCAGGTCAATGTATTTCCTGGCCTTTATAAGAATTTCAAGATCATCGCGAGGATCATACCTGGTCACATTATATCTATCTTTATCCAGGGCTTTATAAACCGCATCCCCGCTCCTTATGGAAACCTCTCTTTCGCCTGACCAACCTCCGGCCAAGAGCGCAATCTCTATCTTTTTATTTTTATATGGATTCATTTAAAAAAAATTTTTTTTATTTTTTTTCTATTCATATCTAATTGGATCTTAAAATACAATTATAAAATTGTTAGTCCCTTTACCCATAAGGATCTTCAATCAGATGTATAAAAAAGCATAAAATTTTATTGTAAACCCCCTCTTCAAAAAAGTTTGAAAAATGCAGAAAAAAAAATGAAAAACACTGAAATAATCAAAAAAGATTAGAAAACAAGAGAAATAAAAAAGTGGATATAATTATTCACTCCAAGCTAATTGAGGCGAAGCTTCTGAATTAATAGAAAAAATCTAATTTTTATAATCATCGCATTACATCAGCCTTTTCATAATCTCATTTTTTTTATCTCATGCTTACAGTGACTTATGTAATGTCAAGAATTTGGATAGTGCTAACTAATTCTCCTCATATATCAGTTTTGACACGCCTCATGATTTTTTAGATAAAGGCCAACAAGAAATCAATATAAAGAGAAAAAAGATTTTTTTATTTTTTATGTCTGTCGGAGTTATGAATGAACAGTAGATGGGAGAAGGTCAAGAGCCATATCAAAAAAAGACTTCCTGAAAACAGCTTTTCTTTATGGATCAACCCCATTACATTACTTGATGAAAGCGAGGATGCGCTTGTCCTCGGCTGCCCCAATAAGTTCTCAATGAATTGGATCATGGAGAACTATATTAGTATTATGGAAGAAGAATTAGGTAGCATGGGTAATAAGAATTATAAGATTATGCTTGAAGTCAGGCCTCCTGAAAAAAGGGAAATAGCGCCCAGTCCCTTACAACAACCCAGACAGTTAACCCTCCCCAATCTGGGCACAAACAGTATAAATGGAGGCAGGACATTTAATAAGGAATTCACCTTTGACCGGTTTGTTGTGGGATCATGTAATGAGTTTGCCTATTCGGCATCCAAGGCCTTGGCCATGGGTGAAAGTTGGTACTACGACTCTCTTTATATCTTGGCCAATACTGGATTAGGGAAGAGTCATCTCTCCCAATCCATCGGCCATGCAATTTTGGAGAATAATCCCGACATAAGGGCATATTATATTACCACGGAAGATTTTGTTAATGAGATGGTCTTTGCAATTAAGAATAAACGAACAGAAGAGTTTAAAAAAAGATACCGCCGGTCATGTGATGTGCTAATTCTTGAAGAGGTCCATTTTTTAAGCGGAAAAGAAAAAACGCAACAGGAATTGGGGCACACTCTGGATATCCTGGCAAATGATGGAAAGAAGATTATCTTTACAAGTATCCTTTTACCGAAAGATATCCCGAATATGTCCAAGGAGCTTTCATCACGTCTCACATCAGGAATAATTACGACACTTGAAAGACCTGATTATGATACACGGATAAAGATTATCGAAAAAAAATCATCAGAGCAGAATCTATGTCTTCCTGATGATATCAAACATTTATTTGCAAAAAATCTTAAAAGAGATATTCGTCAGATTGAAAGCGCTATCAGATGTCTCAGGGCTAAATCAGAACTTATGAAGGCCAAGATAGACCTCTCTCTAGCCAAAGAGGTTATCAGATGCCATGTGGCGGATCAGAATCAGGTTTCTATCGAAGGCATTAAGAAGATTATATGTCAGTATTTCAAGGTCGATCCTGCAGCGCTTCAATCGAAATCAAGAAAAATGATATATTCTTATCCACGAAATATGTACGTGTACCTCTGCCGAAATTACAGCAGCGCAACTCTGGAAGAGATCGGTAGCTCCGTAAACAGGAATCATTCGACTATTGTCTATTCTTCCGAGGTTATCGAGAGAAAGATCAGGCTTGATAACAGGACTAAAAATCAGGTAAATTTTCTCAAAGAGAAAATAAAGGAGATGACACATTGAAAGAATATAACAGGACGTTTCCTTTACGCAATATAATCTTCAAGTCTCTTATTGTCGTCCTAGGCTTAGCAATAGCCTATATCATTTTCATTGCCCTGATCTCCATAAATATGGGATTTACTCACTTGCATCAGGATGGTTTTTGGGTGCCGATCTTGGCGGGGCTTATTTCCATCGCGATATGTCTCTGGATCTTGATAAGTATTACGAGGTCTGTAATAAATCGAATGAAAGATAGAGATATCATAGATAATATCTAGAAAGTCTCAATTCCCCCCTCTCCATATCCCTATTATGAGGACGTAATGATTTTTCGTCCTTGTCTGATTCAGGATGTCTGTGCCGAATCTTCCTTATAAAAAATGCACAAGAATTCCTCTTCCTTGGGAGACAGATTGAATTTTGTCGATGCTTCCTGGATAAGAATTGAAATGTTCTTATGCCCATCTTTCCTCTCGGATATCCATTTTATTGCCTGTTTGACCTTTTCTCCCTTGGGGTGAATAGTTGCCATTCAATTTTTCCTTTTACCTTCCTTCTCCAAGATTAATTTTTTAATCCTTATTCGGATAATGAGATATCCCGCGATAACAAAGATTATCCCAATAATGAATATGACATCATTGTCCGTGATCATGCCATAGGAAACTTCAACCAGTCCGACAAAACAAAGGATAATGATAAAGACTTTTTCTTTCATAATGATATGAAACCTTTCCCATGAAGTTTTTGATCTCTCCCTCTGGTTTGGTCATGTTGGGAGAATTGTCAGACAACCAGATGGGTAATCCCTTTCTGTTTTAAGGCCTCTCTTATCTCCGGTAGCCCATTTCTATTGAAACAGAAATCTATGAAATCCTCTTCCAGGTCAAGAGCCAGGGAGATTAAGCCATTCTTACTCAGATGCTTCCCGGTTTCAAACATTATTCTGCCTTGGTGATATATAAAGAGTTCATCCCTTGTCATGGCAATCCCGTCCTTTGCATCCTTTGGATCAATATAGTTAAGCCCCTCTTCTCCATAGATCTCCTTTAACAAGTATCTATACAGGGAGACATGCCGTGCATCGGAAAGGCCGTGTCTTATGAAAAAATCCAGCAGATCCTCAAGCCTGGCCTTTGAATTATGCGCGACATCCAGGACTCTTCCCCTAAGAAGATAATCAAAGTTTCTGGCAAAATGTTCTTCCAGGTCATTTTTACGATTGCTTATCTTACCAAGGCCGTAAGGTTTTATAAATTGGCCTGAATAGGCCCCAACCAATGTCGCGTATGCTTTATGCGTATCAGGTATCAGGTCATCGGGAAGGCGTTTTCTAGATCTGGCGCCGACAGACAAAGAGTCATGGAGTGCTGTTTGTTTTTCCGCTTCATCATCTCTTATGAGCCAGCTATTCCATATATGATGCCCTATCTCATGGATAAAATCCTGGGCCCCTTTCATGCTTACTGTAGCATTTAACGGGTTATAATAACTTCCTGTGCCGTCGTTATATATAATATTGATCTTGTCCCTTGCGAGCCTTTGTAAGACAGGGTCTGGCATGAGCCTTATTATTACACTGGTTTCGATCCATAGTTTCGGCGATGAGATGCTATTAAGGGAAGTTGGATCCGTAATCTCAGAGATCAATATTTCAGAATGGATAGGATGTTTCGGATATCTTTTCCTATATTCGCTTGCAAGATCGTGGAGAGGGGCAGATTGATTTGTAGAAAAGATTGTGTAATCAAGTTCTGATCTGCCCTTGATCTTTTTTAAGAGGATCTCTGCCGGGCTATTAGAATTCTCTTGCTGTTTCATGTCTTATTGATTGATCCCTAAACATGGGGTATCTTCATCTGAGATCGAATAAGGGTTATGTCCTCCGGAGCGGGAGGGAATGGATAATTACGGATATCAGGACCAGGCCGGGAATTGGCAAAAGGCCGGTTACAGGCTACTTCTCCATCATATCCCTCGCAGCCGCTTGTCCTGAAGGGCTCTCCCGAACTAATTATCTCATCAAGTTCATCAGAGGGCAAACCAAAACCCATTATCTCCTCTTGGCCATTAAATACGAATTGGTCAATCCTGCTGATCTTATTATCTATCAGATAACGTGAAAGCTGTATGCGTCGGTACTGTGCCATGGGAGGGACAGGGTGGTCTGTCATCTTTGAATTGG
>Ga0209427_10005284_pt1 | contig 14813 bp, 11 predicted proteins | sample DeeMarSWOR136_30_FD_187465 | JGI IMG/M metagenome (GOLD analysis project Ga0209427, IMG submission 187465) | Marine sediment microbial communities from White Oak River estuary, North Carolina - WOR-1-36_30 (SPAdes) (version 2) | ecosystem: Environmental > Aquatic > Marine > Intertidal zone >...
TAAAGTATGATTATACCATTTTAATTTTCCACTCGGTACCCATTGAGGGGGATCAATTTCAGTAATATTAAACTGAATATTTTTCTCATTATAAGCATCTATAGTAAAATTATAAGTGTGGTCTTTTAAATACCAAAAAGATAAGCCATTTGTATCATGCATGTACCCCGTACCTGTCAAGTTTACTAAAGAATCACCTGTTGTGACATTATACACTCTTACTGCAGCTGATTCAGGAGTTCCGTATTCATCAATCACCATGATATTCAATCTAGATAAATGAGTTCTATTATACACATTGCAAGTTTCAATCGTTTCAATTTTAATTATACCATCACAAGATTGAGTAAAATTATCGCCCAGAACTTCAATTAATAATCCATAAACTTCGAAATTTTCACTTTGTAATTTTGCATTGTCTATTAAAGGAATATCTAACTCGATAAAATCATTAATTATGCTAGGCTCATAATTATCTTTTGAATAAAGTAAGTGGTTAGCAGTTCCCGAAGAATTATCCTTATCAATATAATAAATTTTTAATTCTGAAATTTGATCATTCATATCTGTCAGTGAAATGTTAGCTTTAATTATTTTTTTGTTCCCAAATTCAGTTCTAGAACCATTTGTATACACACGTTCTTGAACAAAATATGTGGTGGCAGTTTTCGGATTTTTATTAGTATTATTTACCCATAATGTTTGTTCATTGTATTTTTCACCTTCTTTTAAGTACAAATCTCGATTGATATACGATTCATTGAGTAAAAGAGGAGAACCAAAATAATTATCATTATCATAGTAGACTTTGAAGTAGTAATTTGTTGTATTTTTCCAACGAAATGTTGCTTTCCCTTTACTATTTAATGTTAATCTTGATAAAAATACTGTTTCATTATCGTCTTCATAAATATCAATATATCCATAACTTAACGGAATTCCATCCCAATCTCCAACTTCAAAATCTATTGTCCATATATTTAAATAAAGCTCTTCCGTATAAAATATACCATTGAAATAGAATGGACCAATTCCAGAGGTATAACTATTATAGACTTCAATTTCACGAGAACCTAATGTATAATTTGCCGTAATATTATATTTTCGGTTAGCTAAATTACTAAACGTTATTCTGCCTTTAGAATTAGAAAACCCTTTTGCGATTTGATATCCAGGGGTCCCTTTAGGAACTGTAGCATCAATCAACATAACTTCAACATTTGGAACAATTCTTCCATCAAGATCTCTTGTGATAATTGTTGCTGTGGAGTTAATATATTGCAATTCATTAATTGTTGCCGACAAACCTGTATAATTAAATCTTAGATCATCAAGTTGGAAGAATCCTGCATGATAGTTTATTTCTTGACCCCAAACTCCAAATTCTAAGAATATAGTATCACCCTCAAAATTACTAATAGGAAAATTAAGAGTTCCGGTTAGCTCTCCATCTAAAGTTGTTGATTCTGATAATGTGTCTTTAACTGTTGAATCAATTATATTAATTAAATAAGTTTCTTGTTGCCAGTTTTGAGGATTATTTTTATTTCCAGACACAAATGCTCTTCCCCCATATATTTCGATATAATTTTCATATAAACTACCAATATCAGTATGAGTGTCTGGATCAGATCCATAATTGTCACAAAGTCTAATATAATATCCATCTTCTTCTAAATCACCATCCCTAGTAAAACCCCACGTTCTTGAATTACGATATAGATGTAATTCTATTCCTCCTCCGTATACTTTCGGGATCACAAAAGGGTAAGAGAAAAAGGCTCCTGCATAACTATTATAATCAGCTGAATGGAATAGAGTACTGGGTACAGCTCCAAATTTATAGGCATATGTACCTTGATAAACTCGTTCAGCACCACCAGGACTACTTATTAGTCTATTGGTAAATTCTGCACCATAAGAATTTTCATCTGTCACCCCTGGATTTGAATACCCATAAATAGTATCTAGAGGATCATGGGAAAAGTTCCATCCATATGGATTAAAATATGCTGAAGTATCAATATCTAATTCAAAATCACCATTTTTTATCCATCCAAAGCTCTCCGATGGATCTATAGCTTCTGCATTCAATGCATTTTCATTTCCAAAATACATATAGGTGTCTGTTTCAATATCGTCTCCCACAGTAGTATCATTAATATTAGTATCGAACCATACTGTTGCCATCCCTAAAGAAGGATAATCTTTTTTAACGTAATATTTTCTTAAGGTACCATTCTCAACGATTCTTATATCATTAAGACTTGATTGGATTTTATTCCCTAAACTTGCATAATCAAATGTGATATTCACTCCATAGTTCTCAAAGTCATATGGATAAGGATTTGTAACATTAATTAGCATTCTACAATTCCAGGAACTATTCCACCAATCTGCTTCACCTAGTAAACTTAATTTAGGAATTCTAATATAATCCGAATTATTATCATTGTTTACTTCTTCTTGTACATTCTCTGGAAAACTAGAAAAGTTCATTAAATATGTTGGAAAAAAGCTTAGAAACAATATTACTAATAATAAAATTGTTTTATTTGATAATCGTATGTTATTCTTTTGCATTTTCATAAAATCATCATTTTTATATGAAATTTTTAGATATAATTTTTAACAATATTATAAGAGAAGTTAAATAAAATATTATGTATATAAACAAATTCTTATATAAAACTAAAAAGTAATCCCGCAAAAAATACAAAATTTTACTTTTAAATTATATTCTTTTTTTAAGTAAAAGATAAATTTTGCGCTTTTTTGGGCTATTGGGGTTATCAATTATGAAATTACCCGAAAAAGCAGTGTTTTCTAGAAATGTTTTACCGATTCTCTCCATTAACTCCTTGTTTTTAGGATAAAATTGAATAATAACCTGAGAGAAGGGTTTTAAAATCTTAAAAAAAGATTTAGACAGATTTTTTAGCAAAGTTTGACTTCTTTCATTTTTAAGATCCCTATATATCCACTGCAAAGCAGAAATAGATATAATAACATCAAAAGTATTTGGCTTAAAAGGAGGAAAACACATATCTGCTGCAATTGGGTTCAATTCTCTTAGATTATAATAATTTAAGAAATCTGAAACAATGTCAATAGCCACAGTTTTATATCCTATTTCATTTAAATACATCGCTGTAAATCCTGGACCAGTACCAGCATCTAAAATAAATGCCTCCTTTTCACCGAGATTTAAAATTTCTAAAGCTCTGATTGTAATTTTTTCTTGTATCTTCATAATATTTTTAGAAGAAGCATATTGTTCTAATGTTTCACCTCTAAAATAATCTGAAACATTTTTATAAATTTCTTCTGGTCTTTTTCTCTTAATATTAAAACTGTAATTATCTCTCAAATTCTATTAATTTTCAATATTTTAATTAGCTTATAACCGTAGAAATTAAATTTTCACTATTAAATCAAAAATTTTATTAAATTTTAAATATTTATAATTTCAATTAGACTTTAACTTCGATATTTCGTTTAGGTATATGTGATTATTGATGGCTGAAAAGGATGAAAAGCAAATTGTCAGAAAAACTACACTAAATCTAAGAAGGAAATATGGAAGAACTAAACAAATAAATGTTGTAGAAAGAGACGCTTTTATTCCAAAACCGCTTGAAAAAGAAATAAAGGATTCAATCTTAAAGAAAAAGACAATTTTGGCAACAGATATCGCTCTTAAATATGATATCAGAGTCTCCACAGTGAAATTGCTCTTAAAACAATATGAAGAAGAAGGTTTGATTAAATTACTTGATCCTTCCTTAAAATTAAAAATATATGTTCCTTCGTCCTAAACTACATGTCATTTAATTTAAGGTATTTCTTTAAGTAAATATTATTTAATTCTGCTGTTTAAAAAAGAGAAATAAATTTATATTTATTATATTTTAACATAGATAGAATATTAATAAAAAATTATGAAAGCAGCTGTAGCCTAGATGGTAAGACGCCGGCCTCGAGTGTAATATAAAATGACCATGAAAGCCGGTGCGCGTAAGCGCTCGGGGGTTCAAATCCCTCCAGCTGCGCTTTTCGGAAAATTTATTGAATTATTTGAAGAATAAGATTCTCCATTTGAGGTTTTGCTGCTTCAATTCTATCTAATAAAGAAACTGTTTTTTGTAAATCTTCATCTTCTTCAAGGATAAATAATAAATAAAAATCAAGATTTCCAAATTGAAGAACTTCTATTATACCTGAAAATCTTTCTCCACTATCAAATTTATCAGAAAACTCAAAAAGATTTCTATTTTCAGCAATTACACGTTTTTGTAATCCTAAATAAATTTCATAAATTTTTATTTTTTCCTTCAATTGGAGATGTGGTCGAAAATGTTCTCCTATCGTGACACCGTGCGAATCAAAAAGAGCTATTAAAATTGAGTTATAATTTTTGCTTATTTCGGCAAAAAGTTGTGAAACCATCTCTATTTTATCAAATAGCATTGATAGACCACTTGAAAAGGCATCCATGACTGATTTAATATCGAATATTGTTGTCTCAAAGAAAAATATGTCAAAATCATTAGAGTATCTGGTTAAAGCTTGCTTTAATGTGAGAATTCTTTTATTAATTTGTACATCATCTATGAGTTGGGGATCAAATTTATGAAATAGAATACATATTGGAACATAATTTTGTTCTTCCTTGAAAAAAAGTAAAACCTCTTCTAAATAGTCTATAGATTCTATATATCGATTAAAATCCTGTGCATCTATGACATAGAACATTAAATCTGTTCCACTAAGGTATTTTTCCGGATGCTTTAAATATTCTTCTCTGTATTGCTTTTGACCTCCAAAATCCATCCTTGTAAACTCGATCCCTAAAAATTTAAAAGTATCACGAGCGATTCTTCTTGTTGGTGTTAATCTAGCTATTTCTTCATCAAAACCAAAGCGTTTGGTAATGGCTGTTATAATACTCGTTTTACCTGCATTATCCAAACCCATTACTCCAATCTTTTTTGTAATAAAAAATCACCAAATGGAAAAAATATTCATTTGAACAATATATCCTCTAAATTATTCAATATTAAGAAATATTAATAAATAATCACTTTCCGTAAAAAATAATAATAATTTTTTTATTTAAGCTTAATTGTTAAAGCCCTTAATTTTTCAACCACCAGCTAAAGCGTAAGAGATGTATAGTTGATCTCCGTCTTTAAGGCTTGTTTTATAATTTTTCAGATATTTAATATTTCTACCGTTCAATAAAATAAGAACATGTGAATCAAACTTTTTATTATTTTTATCTAATAATTCTGTATCAAGTTTATCTCTATTTTCTCTTAAAAATTGAGAAATTATGTCTTTAACAGTTTTACCTTCATAATCTATTGATTTCTTATTGACTCTGAGTTGAAAAATATTTAATAAGTTAAGCTTCACTTTAACCATAAAAATCTTCTTTCTCAGTTCTCCATTATTCAATTATTATCTGTTTGCCTACTTTTATTAAAAAAATATCCTTATTAAGGTTATTTTTTATTAAGAATGACGCTTAAATTCGCTTTTTAATACACTTAATGACAATAATAATTATTTCTATATAAAAATAGTGATATTATAATTACCAACTGTGTTAATTAGACCCGTTTTCAGATCATGTTCTTTTAATACAACATTCCCTTTTTTATAAATATCTACTTCAATAAATGTATCATTAAAACGTTTTAAATTAAGATTTCCACCATTAGAAAAAATAGTATGATCAATTTTTACATTAAATGAAATACTGGGCGAACTATTTAAACAAAGATCAATTTGTGAACGTGCAAATTGAGAAAGCACATCACCTGAATCATTTAATTCAGTTCTCCATACACTCAGAGGAGTAGGAATTAAGCTATGAAAACAACAAACTCCAAATATTTTTTGATGACCGAGAGATAAAACCTTTTCTATAAACTTATTCAATCTCTTTCTTCCAATAAATCCTTCAGTGGAATCACGAGTACTAGAATTTAATCCTTGAAAATATAATTTATCGGTTTCATATAAGGGATCAAATTCACCGAAATAATGTCTCCAATATTCCCAGGCTGGTGGCTTTGAATCAGTATATCCAGGTACAATTAAATATGGATACTTTAATTTACTCATTTTATCTTTCGCTATACTAAATTCTTCTTTAAAACTATTTTGAGTTACATTCCCACTATGGATAACTAAATCCACATCTTTAATTCTGTTTATTTGCTCAATAGCCTTATCAAGATTGGTAATTTGATCTTCAGATTCTTCATTAATTAAAGAATGCGAGAACTGCACAAACTTACAAATTGGTTTTTCTTCATTCTTTAACTCCAATGGGAGATAATAATTAACTTTTCGATGAATTTCTCTTTTAGCATTAGAATCTAATATTGGTATTACCTTAAAAGTAAGATTATTCTGATCTATATCAATTATAGAATAAGTAAACAAATCTCGATATCTAGTTTTATTACAACAAAATGTTCCTGCATTAAAAATGAATAAATCCTTTTCACTACTACTCACAGTATATAAGTTTGAAGTATGTCTATGACCATTTAATACTAAGTCTGTTTTTGTATCTAAAAGCATTTTAAGCATATCTCCTGAATCATCAATAGCTGATCTTTCTTTTCCTGTATTGGGAATCGGGATAAGTTGATGGTGAAAGCATACGATTTTGAACTTATTTTCACGTTCTGGTTGTTCTAATCTCTTTCTTACAGCTTCAATAACATTATGATGAATTATCCCACCAGCTAAGTCTGGCTTAGTACTATCTATTCCGATAATATATAATTCATCATCTTCATATTCATAATGCCTTCTACCGATCATTTCTTCGAATAAAAGGTACCCAACATTCATAGCATCATGGTTTCCAATGAGGATCATTAATGGGCATTTAGAAATAGGTTTAAACTTCTTAAATTGCTCTATAGCATATTCATATTCTAAAAGAGTGCCTGTATGAGTAATATCTCCAAGGTGTAAATATAGATCAACATCTTTTATCTTATTTATTTGTTGTATACCTAAATTGTACGCATGAAGATTAAAAGGACCTCTAGCTCGACTTATGTGAGTATCTGATACAATTACTATCTTTCTTTTTGATGATTTTTCTTTTTCAGATTTTAATTTAAAACTTTCTTTAGAGATCATCTTCTTTTATTTCTCCCTTAATTTTGCTGGATGTCCTAGATATGTAGAATTTTCTTGTAAAATTTGATTGAATTTTGTATAAGAATGAGCAGATAGTTTTACATTACGCTTTATATGAGTTCCTGGAAGTAATACGCATTTAGCTCCAATTAAAACATCATCTTCTACAATTATTTTCTTTAATATAAATTTATCCTGTTCAATTCCAAAACTCAATATATTACTATTCATTCCAATAATAACATTTTTACCTATAGATACAAATTCAGAAGAAATCCAACTATTATCGTGAATTCCATTACTTCCTATTTTTACTCCAAAAAATCGTAGAGTAAACCGATTTTTTAACCATGGAAATGGATTTGAAGAATTAATAAAAAGTGGCCATTTTTTAACAATATTCCTTAAATTCCAATAAAAGTAGTCCTTATCTTTTATATTTCTATTGAATATTCCTTCCTTTGGAGGGTATATTAGTTTTAATATAGTTAAAAACAAAATAGAAAACAAAATTGCACTGATCTGCAACAAATGAATTAAAATTAAAATGTTAAAAGGAAATAAAAAAATAAATATCAAATATATCCCTTCTTTCCATAGAAAAATTGCATATATCCATTCAAATAACACACACGGCATAAAACTTAAAATAATTATGATAAAATATAGAATAAGGTATTTATTTCTTAACCTCTCATCTATTGGAGTTGGAGAATCTCCTTTTAAACTTGCTGGTTGAAACATCTCTCACTCAATCCCTCCTTTAATCATCTAATCATTGAAATCCGTATTTTTTTTCGATTCAGTTTTTATTCTCTCGGCTTTTTTTTGCGAGTCTTCAACTGATTGAATTGGAAGGGTTATGTTTACAGGGATTCCTACATGAATCAAATCCCCTTCTAAATTTTGGTTTATCCAAGTATAGCTATTTACACCTAAGACTGCTCCATCTTGTAGGATCGTCCCAGGACTTATTATTGTGTGAGGTCCAACAATGCAAGCCTTCCCTATTTTAACATTTTTGATAAAAATTCTCTCTTGATAAATTAAATGTGAAAAAATACATATATTTAATGAAGTCATAGTATAATCCCCAATCTCGATTAATTCTGGATCTATATATCCTTCGTATGCAACCACATTTCTTCCTACATGAACCCCTAGAAAACGGTAAACAAAAATATCAGACCATGGTAAAGGGAGAGATCTCGCTAACCAAATTGGAAAATATGCTGTCCAAAATCTTCGATGGGTATATTTCCATTCTTTACTACCTCTTTCAAACACACCTTCTTCCGGGGGATGTATCTTATTTAAAATCTTAAAAATTACGGCCGAAAACAAAATAATAGAAAAAGCAAATAATAAAAGATTACCATAAATGTTCATAGGGAGGAGAAACCACTCCCACCACTGACCTATCAAAAGAAATGGTAAAAATTGATTACCTGTTAGTAGATAATAAAGATCATTATAATACCACATATTAATGATTATAATAAGTAAACATCCCACTAAAAATTGTAGAATTACAATAAGTGTAAATGGTGTTTTATATACTCCTGAGGTAGAAATAAATTCAACTTTAAATTTTGGAATATCTTTAGTTTCCATTTAAATATATTTTCCTTTTTCTGATTTCTTTATAATATATTATTATAAATAATTTTTATATAAGCTATATCTTTTATATTGATTTGATATTATTATTGGAAATAAAATGAGTACAGTTTTACTCGTTTTGACGGTCTAATCTTGAAAATAATTAAATCCTAATATTTAATCTAGGGAATGAAACCTAAATGTAAAAATAATTAAAAACATGTTACACTATGATTTATATATTAATAATAAATTTAATTCATAAAATCAATACAAAATTAATTATCGAGGTAGACTAAATTGTCAATTGACTGGGCAAAAGCAGAAGCTAAACCAGATAAAAAATTATCTGTTGAAGGAAGATTCTTATTGGATCTCAGGTCCAAAGTTAATGATCTAGAAAAACAACTTTCTGATACTAAAAATGAATTGGTTCAAACAAAAAAAAAAATGACAGATACTTTGAATGGATTAGACACGACTAAAAGTAAACTTGAACAAGTAGAAAACCAATTAACAAACACTAAAGCTGAACTTGAAAAAACTAAAAAAGAAGATCAAGAAGTAATTCATGGTTTAAATACTGAAAATAATAATCTTAAAACCGAATTAGAAACATATAAAGTTAAGTCTGAGGATCTCGAAAAAAACTTATCTGCTAACGAGGGGAAAGTAAGTGAATTAACCTCAGAATTAGAAGCAACTAAAGAAAAAGCTTCTGATTTTGAATCACGATTTAATGAAGCAAATAACAAAGTTGAAACCTTATCCCCTCAAGTTGGAGAATTGAATTCTAAATTAAAAACTGCTCAAGATGAAATAACTCAATTAAATTCACAATTAAGTGAACTTAAAGACGAACTTGCACAACAAAACACTCAAATTCAAGAATTAAGCAATCAAGTGTCAGAAAAAGAAACCACCTTAAAATCTACAGCAGAGCATCTTCATGAAGTGGAATCTGAGTTAGAAGAATTAAAACCTCCAGAGATTGGTGCAGGAGGATTCGCTACTGATGAGCGTATTACCTGTCCCATGTGTGGGGCAGTTGGTGGAGATATCAAAACTGTCGAGGATAAAGCTAAAGTGTTAAGTTATGTCGGTCATATTCCCATGTATGCTAAGAAACATGTTTGTAAAAAGTGTGGGTATGAATTTTAAGGAATAAAGTAACCATATATCTAATTCAGAAGATTATCTTAGTGCTTTTTTATTTTTCCTTTTTCTTTTCTAATATTATAAATATTCTTATCTACTCATTCAAATATTTTCTAATTTTATAGTTTTAAATCATTTCACAATTTTAAAATATTTTTACACTTTTTAATTAACATTATGGTACGGAATCCTAAGAAAAAATTTATTGGTACTTTACCACAAAAAGAATTACTTAAATTATATACAAAATATGTAAATGGTCCTAAAGTTCGATTTTTTAAAAGTCTAGGATTGGGAGTTATTCCAGGGGAGAGAAATGGAGTTAAAATGCGAACATTGGAGGGCTCTAAACCGGGTGAACCTCCTTTAGAGATTTTTAATTGTCGTACATCTGGAGGAGTTTATAATTTAGGACATCAAAATCCAATTATTTTTAAAGTAATTAAAGAAGCATTGGAAGATGGACTGGATATTGGAGATCATATCCTCTTATCTGAGCAACGAGCTCTTTTAGGGAAAAAACTTGCTGATTTAATGCCTGGTGATATCAGCAAAACAACATTTGGAGTTGGTGGAGGGGAATCAATAGATTGTGCTATTAAATTTTCAAGAGCGTATACGAAAAGAAAAGGTTGTATCTCTGCTATAGGTGGATACCATGGTCATACTGGTTTTGCATTAGCAACAGGGGATCCTGGATTTAGAGAGAAGTTTCTCTGGAAAATTCCAGAATTCAAGCAAATTCCATTTGCAGATATAGATGCTATGAGAAACGCCATAACAGATGATGTTGCTTGTGTTATATTAGAAACTATTCCCGCTACTGCCGGTATTTTAATAGCTCCTGAAGGGTATTTTACAGAAGTGAGGAAAATATGTGATGAAACAGGAGCAATGATGATTATAGATGAAGTGCAAGCAGGATTGGGTAGAACTGGGCAATTATGGGCAATATACGGAGGTCTCTATCCAAATGAGAAAGTGATACCAGATTTTATGGTATTAGGAAAAGGAATGACAGCAGGAATTTATCCTCTATCAACTTGTAGTTATAAACCATTTATAGAAAAAGCTGTTTATAAAGATGATCCATTTATTCACATTTCTACTACTGGGGGTGCTGATATTGGATGTGCAATTGCTCTTGAAATGTTAAAAATTCAATCAGATCAAAAATTCTTAAATCATGTTTTAGAAATGGGAAAACTTTTCCAGAATGGATTAAAAGGAATTAAAAAAGAATTTTCAGAGTTAATTAAAGAAATTAGAGGGAGGGGTCTTATGTGGGGTGTTGAGTTCTATAATGAAACAGATAGTCAATTAGCTATGCTCTCTATAATAAAAGAAGGTGTATTGCTTGATTATTGCAATAATAAAAAGGATACACTCAAGATTTTACCGCCTTTAGTGGTGCAAAAGCATGAAATAGATGAAATCCTAGATTTAATACGCAGAGGCATATCGAAATTAAAGGACATTAAATAAAAAAATATAAAGAGTTAAACTTTTAATTTTTTTTCTCTATGAATGTTTTCTCTTTGCTGCTTTATTTGTTTTAGTCTTTCACCATCTAGTGGATAAAAGAAAATTGCTATAATTGCAATTAATAAAGCGATTGCTGGGTATATAAACATTAAACTGCGTAACCCAAATTCTGGAATATCAATTGGATTAAATTCTGCCCAATCAGCGATTAAAAACACAGGACCGATAATCAGAAACACAAAAACAGTAGCAAATCGTTGGAAGAAAATATTTACTCCATAATAGCCTCCTTCTCTACGTATTCCCGTTTTTACCTCATCTTCATCAACTATATCTGCTATAATTATATCAATGATGTATAAAGAACCAGATAAACCAATTCCTATCAAAAAAAAAACGATATAAGCAGTAATTTCCAAAAATGGCATAGTTGAATTAAGGAAAAATAGTGGAAAAAGAGTTGCAATCCAGATTGTCATTGATGCTAGCCACGATTTTCTTGGACCGATCTTTTGGACTAATGGTTTCCATAAAAATGTCATAAAAAGAGCCGTGGATAAGAAAGTTGCTCCCAATAATAAAGAAATCATAAGAGGATCTGCAAATCCTAGAATGAATTCTCCATATAAAGGCACAATTACAGGTAACATTCCATAAACGAACCAATTTGCAATTTCAGCAGGTATATATCTCATGAAACTTTTACTTTTAATACAAAATTTAAGTGTATTAAAAAATGATGGTGCTTTTATATAATCTTCATGAAATTCAATCCTTCCTTTGGGGGAAAACTTTAAAAAGAGTAGTCCGGCAGAAATCACAATAATTGCTACAACCAATCCATAAAAAGTGTAATCCCCCGGTCGTGGATTTGTATAACTTGAAATAAACATCCCAGGCATAATAAAAGCAGCAATCAACCCAAAAATAGCAAATAATTGTCTAACATTATTACCTTTAGTCCTTTCTTCTTTAGTAAGAAAGATTTCAGGGTATAAAGCCGTAAAATTGATATCATACATTGTAAAAAAGAGTTCGAATATAATGATAATGAAAAGAAAATATATGAAATTCGCGAAAACATTATCAATTCCCCAAGTAGTAGGAGGTGTAAATAATAGAATCATTATTAATGCAATTGGGAACAAAGAAAACATAATCCAAGGAAATCGACGACCCCATTTAGAGTGTGTTCTGTCTGAAAGATATCCTATAATTGTATCATTGAAACTATTCCAAATTGACCAAATTATAAATCCAAGCGATATCCACATTATATTGATCTTAACAACAGCATAATAAAATGTAAACGTGAGAAATGTAAAAGCTTGATATGATGCTATATCTGATAATTGCCCAATTCCGTATGCTGATGCTTTTTTATATGAAAATTTATTAGATCCTTCACTTCTCTCTTTATTCATAATTCTCTCAATAAATAATTTTTAATTATAGCAAAATAAATTGATAATAATTCTCTTTATTTCTTAATAAATTTTTAATTATAGATGATAGTTTTAATCGAAATTTTCTATAAAATAGATTTAAATATAAAATTATCTGTATAATTTCTAAGGTTGGAATATATATTTATAATCGTATTATTATTTATTTTATTAAATTATTAGAAGTGAAATCTATTTGGATGATTCTTTACAATTTTTATATAAAGGACAACAATCTGAGAAAATGACTTACAAGATTCTTTTCACTGGTTTAGATGGAGCCGGTAAAACAAGTATAATTTTATCTTTACAGAGGGAATTATCGACAATAGCTTTAATTGAGCCAACTAGAGGTGCTCAAAGAAGAACATTTAAACTTTTGGGAAGGGAAATCAGTGAATGGGATTTGGGGGGACAAAAGAGTTATCTTATTTCCTACTTAAGAAATCCTGGTAAATATTTTGATAACACAGAAGTTGCAATATATGTTATAGATATGTTAGATTCTTCTCGAATACATGAATCTTTGAGTTACTTGTATGATGTAGTTGATAAATTTAATGAACTGAAGATTGAACCCTATATTAATATTTTTTTTCATAAGTATGATCCTAAATTAATCCAAACAGTAAAAACAGAAATACAAACTCAAATAGATGAAATAAAGGAAGGAATAATAGACACATTGAATTATAGAAAATTAAATTTCTTTACCACTTCAATTTATGAGCCTTACACAATTATAAATGCTATTTCTAAAGTATTATTGGAGTTATACCCCAAAAATCAATTAATACAAAAGACTGTTGAAGAATTTGCAAAGAAATTAGATTGTGAAGGATTAATGATAATCGATAAAAATTCTATTATTTTAGGTTCTTTCTTTAATGATTATGACTCAGAAAGACTATTAAGCAATACTATTGCTTATTTTCTAACACTTAATGATGTATTTTCAGATATGAAGTTAGAACAACCAAACGATCAGATAATTGTTAGAAGATCGGAAAGTTATTTCTTATTCAAACCAATGATGTTAGAAGAAAAAACTTTATCACATTATATGCTTGTACTAAAAAAGAAAAATCCATTCGATCTTTATTTCATTAATAAAGATGTTAAGGCATTTGTTAATGTTTTTAAAGATATTATTAAAGATTAGATTTCTCTATAAGATGCTCATAAGCACCTCTTCATTACAATAGCGTTGTTACCTAAGATACATTAATATCCTTGAATTCAGCTGGGGAAAAAATTTCTTGATCTCCTTTTTTGAAAGCACATTATTTCTTACTTTAAAAGTTTTTAAACTACACTATTGCTTTTTGAATTTTAAGCTTGTTTACTGAAAGTGAAGTTTAGTCAACTTTAAACTAGTTTAATATTATATAAACTTCCCCAATGCACTTATTTAAAGAATAGATATATATATCAAACCTAAATATTAATATAATAAGATTATATGTTATTGTAATCTTATTCATTAGTTTGCGCGATTATAGCAACTAAACAAACACCAAAGGATGAGAAAAGAAATGAAAAAACCAAAATTTGAGACAGTTGTAACTGAATTTTGTTATGAAGCTTATGAAAGAATCAAAAAGAATTTAAAGACGAATCCAAATAAAGAAATGGTACTTAATAACATACTATCTGATGAGACTTTGGACGAAATCCTTGAAAATCTTAATTTTGATTACCATCATCGTAGCAGAACATTAGCAAAGAGGTGTCTGGAAGTCATAACTGTAACTTTAATCAGAAATCCTATTAACTATAAAACTTTACTAGCTTATTTAAAAAAATTGACAAATCTAAGGGAAAACAGAATCTACATTTATATTAAAACATATTTACCTATTTTGGGTGAAATTGCTCAAGAAGTAAACATAAGAAAATGGATGCCGAAATTTCACAGACGTCCATCTAATTACGAAGATATCAAAGAAATGG
>Ga0209427_10005287_pt1 | contig 14812 bp, 13 predicted proteins | sample DeeMarSWOR136_30_FD_187465 | JGI IMG/M metagenome (GOLD analysis project Ga0209427, IMG submission 187465) | Marine sediment microbial communities from White Oak River estuary, North Carolina - WOR-1-36_30 (SPAdes) (version 2) | ecosystem: Environmental > Aquatic > Marine > Intertidal zone >...
TGAGGTTAAGGTCGCTGGTTTGACGACCGATCAGGCCTCAGCCGTTCTTGCAACGCGGTTAGAGAAATATTTCATCCATCCTGTTGTATCCATTATCCTACAGAGTCCGACGTTACCTTATGTTTCTGTTTTTGGTGAAGTCCTGCGGCAGGGGGCGGTTAACTATCAGAGGGGTCTTAGAATTACAGACTATATTGCACTTGCTGGTGGGCCGACTCCGAACGCGAACTTGGGTAATGTGAGAGTTGTTAGATTCCAGCTAGGCGGCATGGTAGCTCAGACTGCACAAACTATCAATGTTGATCGTATCTTAAGAAAAGGCGACATCACATACAATTATGAACTTAAATCTGGCGATTGGATTTACGTACCAAGGAAATTCACCTTCAATTGGAATACTGTACTCTCAACTCTGACCCTTGTGGTGGCTGCTGTTAATCTGTACGTCACGTACGACAGACTTGCTGAATGATAGACTCTGAGACGGTGTCTGAGTAGGTAACTTCGAAATGTCACATACTAAAAGTGTCGTGTTTTAGATTCTCACTGTAACTCGTGCGAAGAGTTGTTACTATCGTGTTACCAAAGTATATGCGTTATTTGGAGGTGATATGAATAACCCGCTCAATGGTGTAAGGGTACTCGTGACGGGTGGTGCAGGTTTCATCGGCTCGAATTTGGTTCGTCGTTTGCTTGGAGAGGGTGCTTACGTGCGCATATTCGACAATTTCTCCACTGGTAAACGCGATAACATTGCAGGCGTTATCAATGATTCAAAGACGAAACGTCTCGATATTTTCGAAGGAGACCTAAGGGATTTTGCACTAATATTGGAGGCAACACTAGGAATGGACCTTGTCTTCCATGAAGCTGCGCTACCGTCAGTTATACGGTCAGTGAAGGCGCCTAATACTACAAACGATGTCAATATAACCGGAACGTTGAATCTCCTTGAAGCTTGTAAGGTGAATCATGTGCGAAGGGTGATCTATGCATCCTCTTCTTCCATTTATGGGGATTCAGAGGAACTTCCGAAAAATGAGAGCATGATTCCGAACCCCTTGTCACCTTATGCTGTTTCAAAAATCGCCGGAGAATACTACATGAAAACGTTCCACCGTCTCTACAATATTGAGACTGTGATTCTGCGCTACTTTAATGTTTATGGACCATATCAAGATCCATCTTCGGAGTACTCAGGTGTCATATCAAAGTTCATAACGGGTTTTATAGGAAGGAACCCGATTACAGTATATGGCGATGGAAATCAGACCCGCGATTTCACCTACGTTGATGATGTTGTTGAGGCGAATATCCTTGCTGCAGATGCACTGGTGTCCGGTGAGGTATTTAATGTGGCTGGGGGTAAACGGTATTCAATCAATGAGATGATTGCCATATTGAAAGATATTTTTAATATTAAAGAATATGAGGTAGTATATTCAGACACACGTCCCGGTGACATAAAACATTCACTTGCTGATGTTCTGAAAGTGAACAAGTCATTGAATTTCAAGGCCCAGACAAGTTTCGAAGAGGGTTTACGCGAGACCGTTGCATGGTACCTTAAGAATGTAAGTATGCGTCAGTCGTAAGTATTAGTCTTGTTATGAGCACATTTATAGTTTTATTTGACCCGCTGCGGCAGGTATTTCTTCAGCCGAAGGTATTGATTCCAGTCCCGTAACGGGGATGTGTCTCCTCTGAACTGTGTTTTCAGTCCTCCTGAGGCCGACGTGTTTTTCAGTGAGACGTGACTTCATGCTCAGGGAGGTAGGTCATTAATAACGATAAAGTGGGTTCTGTGAGAAAGGAAGACACCATCGATATCCGCGAATTGGTCAACGTCTTCCTCCGCCGCCGCAAGATGTTCTTTTATTTTGCAATCCCGATATTTCTCGGGATTGTGCTGGCGCAGTTCTTGCGGCCCTATACGCCCATGTACCGGGCAACGTTTGACATCGGTGTTTCTCGGGAGAGGCCAGTTGAGGGCTTCTTCTCTCCCGGCGTAGCGGAAGCACCGACCGTTCAAATCGGCTCGGTTACCCAAAGGGTCATATCGAATCTCTTAAGCGTGAACTTGGCCCAAAAGGTGCTTGATTCACTAAATCTCTATACCTACGTGAAGAACGGTACTTCTGATATCAATGTTAAGGCACGAATAACGAGTGAGTTCAAGAAACCGATAGGACCGCTAAAGCTTAGGATTCATAAAGAACGTTTCGAGCTATACAGAGATGGGGATAGAATAGGTGGGGGTGAACTGACCGGTGATTACTATAGCTTTGGCCCATTCGAATTGAGCGTAGTACAACTGGGCGATGTTGCCGATAGTAAGACATACGAGCTGGTGATATATGCTAAGAGCCGCATGGCCCTTGCTTTGAGAAATTCGTTGTCGATTAAGGTGTTGGAAGCGGACAAGATAGAGCAGAGCGAGATTTTCGACAAGGTGCCGTTTTCAGGTGAGGGTGCAAAGAAGAAACTAGTCACAGCCAAGTCGATTTTTCCTGGTATGAATGTCATTGGTATACTTAGGATCGACGTTCACTGGGGTAATCCAGATGATGCGTTGAAGATCGCTGAGGTGCTTTCCGACCAGATTGTCAGGGAGAACGTGAGTGAGAAATCCCAACAGTACATACAATCGAGCATATTCATCGATTCACAGCTCACACTATATCAGGCGAAATTGACCGAGCTTGAAGAAGATATTAGGCAATTTAAAGAAAGTAAGAACATAGCTGATCTAAAAGCCTCAACGCAAGCTCTGATTAACCAAGTATCAGATCTTGAGTCAAAGAAGAACCAGCTTCAGATTGAGGAGAATGTTCTGAACGAACTGAGCACATATTTGACAGTTAGTGAGCTAGGCGATACCGTTCCTCAATTTGCCACCTCTTTGGTGTCGGATCGAGTGCTAAGAGACTTCTACTCTCAACTCTTGCAAGCTGAAGCTGAACTGAAAGCCGCGTTAAGGGAATATGCGAGCAGTCATCCAAAAATCTTGGAAATTAGAGCTAAACTTGATGGACTTAAAGAACAAATGCAGGAGGAGGTGACCAAGCGGACGCAGAGCATTAGAAGCGAAATCGCCAGCTATGAGAGTCAGATACAAGTGCTTCAGGGCAAGCTTGAGAGTGTGCCGTTAGATGAAGTCAGTCTTGCACGCCTTGAGAGAGATAAGGAAACTGCAGAAAAACTCTATACTTTCTTTGCGGAGAAACTTGAAGAGACACGGGTTCAGGAGGCAGGAGTGACCTCTGACCTCAGGATTATAAACCCACCTATAATTTCGTCAACGCCTGTGAATGCCAGAAGGCCTCTTCTCACGCTTTTTCTTGCTGTCATGATTGGTATACTCGTGGGTGGTTTTGCAGTTTTCGTGGCTGAGTACGTTGACAACACAGTCAAGGATCCAGATGTAGTAAAAGCAAACATAGGCCTGCCGATATTCGGCATGATACCGGTGCTGGACGACATAGAGTCTCGCGCAGGGGCCGTTGGTACGACTGACGAAGGAAGACAGCAGACCTTCTTCAAATCACAACCCTCGAGAACCGAAGACCTTAAGGTTCTTGATGTTGGTTCGCCTGAGTTTGAAGCGTTTCGCAAACTGGCGATGAATCTTGATTTTGCCCACCCCGAGAAAAAATACCGAGCAGTTTATATTACTTCGGCTGGACCCGAAGAAGGTAAAACCCTTGTTGCTTTGCACTTAGGAATTGTGCTAAGTAAACTGGGGAAGAGGGTCATGCTTATTGATACCGACTTTAGGAAGACAAGTGGACATCTTACTGAAGTTGCTAAGTTGGAGGGAAAACCCGGGCTCTTTGATGCCCTTAGGGGAGACCTTGAACCAGAGGATGTGAAGATTCCGTTGGATACTCTGCAATACCAAGGGAACTCGCATGTCATTCAGCGGATAGACCTATTACCCTCTGGAGAAATACCACCTAATCCGTTCATTTTCTTGGAATCTGAAAAAATGCGAGATTTCGTTGGCATCCTTAGATACAGGTATGATTACGTTATAATTGATGGTGTACCGATCCTGTTATTCGCTGACGCTGCATATTTGGCGGATTTCACGGATGGTGTGCTATTGACCGCCCGCTACGGCAAGACCGACTACAAGGACCTCGAGCACGCTAAGGAAATACTCGTTACGGCCAAAGCAAACATCATTGGTTTGGTGATGAATAGCGTGCCGCGCAGCCGGGGTTCGTATTATTACCGATATTATCAAAAGTATTACTCCAAATACTACAAGAAATAAGATATACCAAGCAAACAAACTTGCTCATCCCAAAGGCAATATGGGAGAACACAGTAAGCATGGAGGCCAGCTTTTTACCTTTACCGGATCTACAGTATACATATCCTTTGCAGGCATAAGAATCAACAAAGTAGATAGAGTACCATGGTCCAAGGCATTATCGATCTTCTCACGCGTCATAATTATATCTGACTCTTTGAACAAAAACGAATAGGAATCATGGACCAGACGAAAAATCGTTTTTGGAATAGCGCATGGGAGCCCTTGGTCCAGAGACGCGTGGCTGTCAGTCATACTGACAGCCGAATAATCAATGAAATAGTCAAATCAATAGATATACAGGGTAAGACCGTTATCGAGCTAGGTTGTGGTCGAGGTGTCCTGAGTCGTTGTTTGCTTCAGCATAAGGCGCATAAGGCAACCCTGGTGGATTTTTCTGAAAAAGCAATTACTCTAGCTAAGTCAACGCTCAGTGAGTACAGGAATGTCGATTTCATATTCTCAGACATCTTTGATTTGGATGAAAAACAACAGTATGATATTGTTTTTTCTGCGGGTTTAGCAGAGCATTTCTCTGGAAATCTTAGAGAGAAGTGCATAATGAAACATCTTTCTCTATCAAAGAATTTGGTGGTGATCATCACTCCTGCGAGGCCGCACTTCAACTCTTTTAGGCATAAAAAAAAGAGAGTTAAAGCGCAGTACGGGTGGCAACGAGCTTTCAGCAAGCAAGAGATGAAAACACTCGTCGAGAAATCTGGGCCTTTTAGAGTGATCGTGAACAAACGTTTCTATCCGTCGTATGCTGTAGATCTTTGTGAATTGCTTAATTTTGGCGCGCACACTGCTACTTTTGAATGGTGGGATTTCCCGTTTCTTGTCGTAAACAGATTCCTGCACAGAATAAAGTTCTATTTGCTCGTTGACAGGATACTCAGCATTATGGACAATACTCTCGGAGGGTTGTTGATTACCATAGCGCACAGGACATAGTGTGTAACCAGGTAATGTTTTTTCACCGGCAATAGGCATGAGAAGCACAATTCTGAAATCCCTGAGTGACAGCGGGATATATGTTGCTGCACTCATTTTGACTTCTATGGCTGCTTTTATCTCTGTACCGATTTACACACGTCTATTCGATCCACATGAATATGGCTATCTGGCATTGGCAATAGCGACGCTTTCAGTACTCAATGTGTTCGCCAGCGGAGCTGTTTCATCTGCTGTCATCAGGTTCTTGCCACGATTCCATCAAAGCAAGAGTGAAGGGGAGTTCTATGTCTCATCTTTTCTGACAAATTCGGTATTTACCTTAATAGTAGCGGTTTCAAGTCTTCTCATCGTATACTTTATGAGAAGCTTTTTAAGTGTTACTTTGTACAAGTTACTTATTATGGTTCCAGTCGTTCTTGTGGCTGCGTCTTCCTTTGACTTTTTTCTATCGCTACTGAGGGCAAGGCAAGATTCTATTCGATATGCGATACTCCTGGTAGCGAACCGATTTTTGAGTCTCTTTGTAGGTCTCTTCCTTGTACTGGTACTACATAAGGGTGTATTTGGCGTATTGTTGGGTATATTTCTTACACATTTGCTGTTGGATGCTGCTATTCTTGCTTTAGTCCTGAGACGTCAATTGGATTTCCACAAGTTCAAACTCGTTACTGCAATTGTTCGCAAAATTGCGGTTTACGGCCTACCGTTGATTTTTTCATTGTTAGCGCATTGGATTTTAAGCACTTCTGATCGATACATACTTCAATTCCTGAGGGGTGGTGTGGAAGTTGGTGTATACTCAATTAGCTATGATCTTTCTTTCAAGAGTATGAGTTTAGTCACCGCCCCTTTCATTACTGCCTTGACACCCGCTATTGTACGTATATGGGAGCATAATCGGAAAGAGGCCGCAGATATCCTAAAACGCTTATCTTTGTTTTACTTCATGTTTTGTCTGCCCGCCCTTGCTGGCTTTAACGCTTTGGCGCACCAAATTATCAGGGTTTTCGCAACTCCGCCTTATTTCAGTGGTCAGGCTGTCTTTCCTTTTATCTCTACGGGTATCATCTTTATGGGGATGTATTCAATTTCCTACACAGGATTGCTTGTATATGAGAAGAGCGGGGTGATCGCCAAGACTTTACTATTTTGTGCGTTCACAAATGTTGTTCTGAATTTTCTACTGATACCAAGCTACGGATTTTTAGGAGCCGGTATCTCTACTCTGCTAGCTTACTTTGCTGCTTTTGTGATAGCGAGTTTATTGTCTTCCAAGTATCTGCAGTGGCAGCCAGATAGTAAAGGTTTCATGAAGATATTATTGAGTTCAATTTTAATGGGGGTAATTGTACACGTTTTGAGCAATGTGATATTTGATACATCCGTTTTAAGTTTGATTATAGAAATATCCATAGGCATTTCTGTTTACTTGTTTCTATTACATGTCCTCAGAGTAATACATATAAGAGAAGTCAAAAGATTCTTTCTTGAAGCCCGCTTTCTGATTTTCCCTTCTGGATAAGCGATTAAACACCATCACGGGGTTATTCTTTCTTTCTGGTTCAACAGCGATTCAGAGTATTGATATGTGCGAATGTGTGTTCTTGATATTAGTCTCTATCTGTGTTTGTATGTAGCAATTGGCTGTGTTTCGGCTGACTATATTTCAAGTATGAACAGAATTTTAGTGGTTTCTTATTACTTTCCACCTGTGCTATCGGCAAGGAGTATCCAGGTGGCAAAGTTCGTCAAATACGTGAACAGATCGCATTATCGTGTGAACGTTGTAACAGCCAATCTTAGTTCCATTGGAACTGGCAGGATAGATGAAGATTTGAATAAATATCTCGTCGACAGAACTATTAACGTTACAAGAGCGAAAAGCCGTTATGTAAAGACGCATCTTGACGTTTTTCTCGGTAGCCTGACGGGACTTTATTTTCTTCCCTGGATCAGGAGTACGTTTCATGAATGCTTGTGCAACATGTACGATATGCATTTTGAGGCGTTGTGTACGTTTTCGAGCCCTTTTGATTCCCATCTTGTGGGTTTGCTGCTAAAAAGGAAATTTGGCAACGTCCGCTGGGTTGCATGTTTTTCTGATCCATTCGTCAATAATCCGTTTGTCGCTTACTATAGTCGGTTCCTCAGGCGCGGGTTTCAAAGCGTTATAGAAAGACTTATAGTCAAGAATGCTGATGTGTGTGTTTTCGTATCACATGAGCTGATGGAAAGAATCATGTGCAGATACCCGATTCGTTTTAAGAACAAGTGTCGCGTCATACCCCACTGTTACGATGATGAAATATTCCCAGTTCGTGTTAGGAGTACATCTTGTTACGTTACTCTGAGATATATAGGTGATTTTTGCAGACAGCGTTCACTTCAACCTTTAGTTGCAGCCATACGGATCCTTAAACAGCAAGAGAGCGAGGTTCTCTCAAAATTGAAAATCGAGATTGTCGGTCAATCGCCACAGCCGCACGAGCTAGACCATTTTTTGAGGAAAGATGAGAGTGTAATAAGATTATTCGGCCCGGTTTCTTATCCGGTTAGCCTGGAATTGATGGTATCCGCTGACTATTTGTTAGTTATCGACGCGTCGTTTGAGCGTAGCCCCTTTTTCCCTAGCAAAATCGTCGATTACCTCGGAAGTAAACGCCCAATAATCGGTATCACACCACTGGACAGTTGTACTGCCAGAATATTGTTGGATTTGGGTCACCATGTTGTACCACCAAACGAACCAGAGAGATTGGCTCAATTGTTGACAAACATAGTCATGGGCAGGCGTGCCATCAAACAGGCTGGTCATCTATACGATAAGTACTATTCGTGTAAGAACGTCGTCCAGAAATTTATCGAAGTCCTGACTTCTCAAGCAGATAAGTAGCAGTATTGGAGAAAATGCGATTTAGAAACGAGCTGTCGATTTCTTTTGTACTTGTATTGTCGATCTTTTCTATCGTAATTCTTGACATACTCAATCAACTTTCGTATTACTTCCTACAAGCAAGGTATTTTTCGGCTGTAATAAACGTGTTTTCATGGATTCTATTAATTGTCGCAGTATATTGCGTAGTAAAGAAGCCAGGCAAATTCGTTGTATTGATAGTATTTATTACTTTGACCGCTGTGAAATTTGCGTTTTATGCATTGGTTTTTAATCAATTCCAGTTTCAGAAAGGGATATTGCTCCTACCTTTGCTAATGGCTGTTTTTTTCTACGACGATAATGTGAGAGCTCTTGCAAGTAACATCGGAAACAAATACAGATATCTTCTGCTTGTATTATTTTTATTAACGATGATTCCTTTCTTAGACCTTTGGCGTTATTACGCATATAATTACAGATTTTCAGCAATTTGGTCTTTGCCGCAATCCATTGCTTATTATTTTGTTGCACTCATGTTTCTTCTCGGTAAGACTAACTTGTTTGTGAATACGATTTTGTTTTTTTTCGTTGCCATAACAGGCGCTAGGAGCGGGATAATTCCCGCATCTGTCTACTTGTTCTACGTTTTCATCTCGAATGTCAAAGCTAATATATCAATTGTCAGGCGGGTAACTGTCGGTACAGTGTTCGGCCTAGCGCTACTATGCGTTTTTTTCTTAGCTCCCAGTTTCAGATTTCTGCGTGAGGGCTTGGGTTATAATCTCCGACCGATTTTTGAGGAGCGCATTACTAATCCAGGCTATGGAAAAGGCAGGGTAGGTCTTAACGTACAGATCTTAGGTGAGCTTAAGAACTTTAATGTCGTCGAGGTTCTCATAGGCAGGTCAGCGAGTTCTATGTATGATTTCTATTCCTCGGCGGTAGGAACAAGAACCTGGCCGCATAATGATTTTGCTACAGCACTCTATGTTTATGGGATTGTTGGACTGTTAATCTATGTGTATTATTTGTTCATACTGCCGCTGACAATGATTCCAAAAAAAAAGCTAATGAGGATGGTAATTCTTGAAGCTGTTGTCTTTATATTCGCATTCACAAATGGATTCTACACCTATTTTGCCTCTTTCCTTTTCATTGTAATTTACGGGATGGTCTATGAGGACAGTAGGCGTACTTGTAGTAACATATAACCAATATAGAGTTACGAAGAGTTTTTTGGAGAACTTTGTGCTTCTCTTTGAGAAGGAATTTATACGACTGCTAATTCTCGACAACAATTCCAAAGATGATACCTACGAGAAGTTGTGCACCCAATTTCCTGGTGTAGACATTAGAAAATTGAATGATAATTATGGATGTGTGACAGGTAGGAATATTGGTATTGTTGAGCTACTTGCGTTAGGCTGTGATTATGTTCTGATACTTGACAACGATATGAGAATTGAAGATCCCGACTTCTTTGGTAAAATGCTCCACTTCATGGAGAACAATCCACAGGTAGATGGTTGTTGTCCAATAATGCGTTGGGGAGCCAGTCGCACCATTCAAACTTTGGGAAGAAGATTTAATAGGATTGGTTTCCCGAGAAATATTGCAGCATTATCAACCAACAAAAGAATAGATATCTTACCTGGCGGCGCTCAATTTGTGAAGTCCAGCGCCTTTAAGAAATTTGGCCTGTATGATAATGATTTATCACCACTAAGTATAGAGGATTATGAATGGAGTATACGCGCCAAGAGGAAGGGTGCTGAGTTTCGCTTCAACCCTGAAGTTGAAGTGTTTCACTATCGGAGTAGAGCAAGTACTCCAAGGGAGTACGTCGCTCATGGCATAACAGGTAGGCTTGTGTTCCTGCGGAAATATTTCAATTTCGTGAATTTTGTAAGAGCGATTGTCTACATTATAAAGACAACATTGGATTACGGTACGAGGTTTACTGCAAGACATTCTATTGTCGGAATTTCCAGGAGTATCCACAAAGGCAATTTCGATTATGATGAATTTTCTTGCCAAGATTTGCGTATTTACTATGTTCAGTCTCGTTGAAATAATTCATTTTGTCGTATGATTGTTCACAAGGATTCTGGTTCAGTTTTTCAGAAGAAGGTTTTCATTGTAACAAATATGGTTGCACCTTATCGCATGCCTCTGTTCAATGCTTTAGCAAAAAAACTACCATTCCGATTGTCCGTATTTTTTTTCACACCAATGGAAAAAGATAGACAGTGGGATGTGCCTTACAACGACATGAAGTTCAAATACAATTTTTTGCCTGGTATTGGCATTCAGCTAAACAGTTTTGTCATACATATAAGGTTCTCTCTTTTTCACTACTTAATGTGTGAAAAACCAGACATCGTTATTATTGGGGGTTTTTCCCTTCAAACATTGTTGACTATGTGCTACGCTCGGTTGATGCACAGAGCTTACATAATATGGTCAGAAGCAACTCTACACAGTGAACAACACCAAGGTATGATACGAACGTTGCTAAGGAAATGGCTAGTCAAGAATGCAGATGGTTTCGTAGCTGTCAGTAAAGGCGCAAAAGAGTACTGCCAATATCTGGGTGCGTCGTCAGATAGGATATATATAGCGATACAGACTTTAGGCGTAAGTGAGTTTTCAGACAAATGTAGATTGTTTCGCAAGAAAAAGAATATCTACAAAAAGGAGATTGGATTAGAAAAGAACAAAATCATGCTATATTCAGGGCAATTGATAAGGAGGAAAGGATTATTGTGCCTCCTAAAAGTATTGAAGCAAATCTCAAAGAAGTGCCCAAATTTGATATTATTAGTATTGGGTGACGGCCCTGAGATATCTAATTTGCGATCATTTTGTCAGGACAATGGGATATTAAACAATGTTCGTTTTATCGGGTTCAAGCAAATGAGTGAACTCCCCATGTATTATGCTGTCTCTGATCTGTTTGTGTTTCCGACGCTCAGTGATACTTTTGGCATAGCCGTGAATGAAGCAATCGCTGCGGGGTTACCTATAATATGTTCGAAATATGCCGGTGCGGCAAAGGATTTGTTAAGGGATGGTGAAAACGGCTTTGTTGTTGATCCCCTTGATACTGAGGATTTTAGTAATAAATGTATCGAGCTACTCACCGACGATGATATGAGACGTGAAATGGGGAGAAGATCCAAAGCGATGATGAAACTCTGCACAATTGATCGCGCCGCTAGTGGTTTCATGAGCGCAATAAATTGTGCGCTGTCAAACACAAAGTAGGTTTCGAAAAGTAATTCTGCTCAATATGATGATTGAGGCGTAATTATTTTCCAAATGAAGGTCCTTTTAGTGCACAATTATTACCAATCAGCTTCTCCGTCTGGTGAGGACAAAGCGTTTGAAAACGAAGTTAGAATGCAGAAGAATAACGGCGCTGATGTGTATGTGTATGCAAGACATAATGATGAGATCAGCGGGTATGGTATAACTGGTAAATGTAGGCTGCCCTTCGAAAGTGTCTGGTCAATAAAGACTTATCGAGACTTACTGAAAATCGTGAAAAAGGCAAAACCAGATGTCGCACATTTCCATAATATATGGTATTTAGTCTCGCCATCTGCATATTATGCTTGTAGAGATGCTAGAGTTCCTATAGTCCAGACGCTTCACAACTATCGTTTTTTCTGTGCAAATGGACTATTATTTCGAAACGGGGCGGTCTGTGAAAGTTGTATAGGTAAGATTACACTGCAGGGTGTCATCAATGCTTGTTACCGGAGCTCAAGAATACATTCAGTGCCGATCTGTCTGATGGAAGGTGTACACAGAATACTTGGAACTCTTAATAAGATGGTTGATGCCTTTATTGCATTGACAGAATTTAGTAGAAGGAAATACATTGAATGTGGCGTTATACCTGGGAAATTATTCGTCAAACCAAATGTGCTGGCGGATGTGCCTGAACCACAGTATACGGGCAATGGTGATATGGTCTTTGTTGGTAGACTGTCCAGAGAGAAGGGGATCGATACCTTAGCTGCGGCTGCAAAGTATTTGAATTCTAGTCGCATCAACAACTCAAAGATTCTACTCGTTGGTGACGGTCCCCTTAAAAGACAACTTTATGAGACAACTAGGGCAAAAGATATTGATAATATAGAACTCGCTGGACACAAGGAGCATAAAGAAGTGATAGAAATCATGCGGAGGGGACGATTCGTCATTCTGCCGTCGCTTTGTTATGAATCATTTCCTTTGGTTATTATGGAAGCTTATGCCTGTGGAAAACCCGTTGTTGCCTCGAGGATCGGTGCACTTGCTGAATTAGTCGAGGATGGTAAAACAGGTCTCCTTTTTGAACCGGGTAATGCCCGAGACCTTGCCGCAAAGATGAGGTGGCTCTATGAACACAAGGACACTTGCGTGGAAATGGGAATGAATGCGCGAAGAACATTTGATGAGAAATATACTGCTTGTAGGAACTTTGCAGTATTAACGCAGATTTACACGTCAGTTCTGCCACAACACCAATGACGATTTCTTTGATTCAGACTACCAAATTGAATGGTGTGAAACTGTCGCCAGTTGACATTGATGAGGCATTTGAGATCGTGTGTCAACATATAAAAGAAAGGAATGGGAGTTATTTTTGTTTTTGTAACATCCATCTCTTGATGGAGGGATATGGAGACGTTGAAATTAGACGTGTCCTGAACGAGTCGACTACAAATTTCGCGGACGGAATGGGAGCAGTTGGCGCGCTGAAGATACTCGGGCATAGGTTTCGCGGAAGGGTAAGGGGAACTGATTTGATGTTAAGACTCTGCGATTATTCAGCTGGTAATGGCATAAAGATATTTCTGCTTGGAAGTACTGAGACTAATCTGAAGGCGTTGAGAAACAGGTTGAATTTGCTTTATCCTGGTGTTAACATTGCTGGTGCTATATCACCGCCCTTTCGGAATTTACGCCCAGACGAGGACGCCCGACTGATCACCGAAATAAACGCGAGCGATCCCGACATATTGTTTGTCTCATTAGGCGCCCCCAAGCAGGAGAAATGGATGGCAGCACATAAAGGATTGATCAAGGCTGTGCAACTTGGTGTAGGCGCAGCTTTTGATTTTCTTGCCGGGAATGTTAAGCAAGCGCCTTTGTGGATGCAGAATGCATATCTTGAATGGTTATATCGTTTGCCTCAACAACCAAGTAAAACTCTCGGGCGAATGAAGTTAGTACCTGAATTTCTTTATCGGTTGGCAAAACAGTATGCCAAGGAACGTATGCTAGGCTGACTTGCAAATTAGGTGGATATTGTGTCTATGTTGAGCAAGCGGATATGTATAACGGGCGGCAAAGGTTTCTTGGGTAGCCATTTGGTGGATAGTTTCAAAGGGCGTGGTTACACCGAAACCTCTGTTGCCGATCTGCCCGAATACGATTTGCGAAAATTAGATGATGTCATTCGAATGTATAATGAATTGAGACCGGATATTGTGGTGCACCTCGCTGCGCGTGTTGGCGGTATTGGCGTCAATCTTGAACGCCCCGGAGAGTTCTTCTATGATAACCTGACTATGGGCGTATTCTTGATTGATCAGGCTTATCGTCACAACGTAGCTAAGTTCGTGGCGATCGGGACCATTTGTTGCTATCCGAAGTTCACTTCAGTACCCTTTAAAGAGGAAAACCTGTGGGATGGCTATCCTGAAGAAACAAACGCAGCTTATGGTTTAGCCAAGAAGATGTTATTGGTTCAATCCGATGCTTATCGTCGCCAATATGGTTTCAATTCTATCTTTATTATGCCTGTGAATCTATACGGCCCAGGCGATAACTTCAACCCTAAATCATCTCACGTAATTCCTGCTTTAATAAAAAAAATCGTCGACGCCATGGGCGGCAAGTCTGCTGCAAAGCAGCGATTGGTCTCCAATTCTCCGAGTCTCCGACACTCCCATCTTCCGGATCGTTCTGTGGTGGTGTGGGGTTCCGGTAAGGCAACTCGTGAATTCTTGTACGTTGCGGATTGTGCAGAGGCGATTGTTCTCGCAACGGAGAAATATAGCAAGCCGGATCCGGTAAATATCGGTGCAGGATTTGAGATCTCCATAAAAGATTTGGTCGAACTAGTTGCGAAACTGCTGAACTTCAATGGCAAAATCACTTGGGATACTTCTAAACCCGATGGCCAGCCACGGCGCATGCTCGACACGACAAAGGCATTGAAGGAATTTGGGTTCAAAGCGAAGACCGACTTTGAGGAAGGTTTAAAGAAAACAATTAGCTGGTACCTTAATACGTCAGAGGATTAGAAGCTCAGACAAGAATAACATCAAGAGGTCAAGGGGATAAGAGGGCAAGAGTGAAGATTTCACATTGTGTTGATACTGAGACTCGTCGAGCACATCACGGATATTCTTTAATGACATTGTGACATTATGACTCAATGACAAGAAGGGGGAAACATGCCATTCTTAGAAATCAACCTATGGGCAGGGTTCGACAAGAAGAAGAAAGAAGTTTTGATATCTAAGATAACTGATGCAGTTGTCGATGTTGTTGGTTGTCCGAAAGAGGCGGTGCATATCATAATTCGCGAAGTGCCTAAGGAGGACTGGGCCGATACGGGAGTGCAGCATTCTATTAAACATAAAGACAAAGGATAGGGAGAC
>Ga0209427_10005288_pt1 | contig 14812 bp, 12 predicted proteins | sample DeeMarSWOR136_30_FD_187465 | JGI IMG/M metagenome (GOLD analysis project Ga0209427, IMG submission 187465) | Marine sediment microbial communities from White Oak River estuary, North Carolina - WOR-1-36_30 (SPAdes) (version 2) | ecosystem: Environmental > Aquatic > Marine > Intertidal zone >...
GTGCAAGAAGATAGCAGTAAAGAGGCGGAACAGTGGTAATTGGAACCCCGTAAACATTCATGTATTCCCCAAATTTGAAAATATTAAACGACCATGTAAGATATGATCTTTCATCAGGGGTTGCTGGCCAGGCATACTTGTGGGAGAATAGGTAGAAGGAGAAGAGAAAGAAGACAATTCCTATAAGAATAGATCGGTAAGGTTCACGAGCCAAAATTTCCTCAAGAGATGAACGCAAATTCATACTATTCACCTTGAATCCATGACTTTCTTACTGACAGCATATATAAACCTTTTTGTCAAATGGAGTTGTCCACTGCTTGGAGACTGATCTGTTACACGTGTAACATTCAGCAAAGTGCATTTTCTCCTATGAAAAAATGCAATCCAAATGCAAAGTTGGTCTGAGAGCTTCTGGTAGAAGGATTCATTTTAGTCAACAAGCGACTGAATACCTCTGAACACATTGATAGATTTTTGGAACAACAGATGAAAAATATTCTTTCTACAGCCATTCAAGTGAATTTCAATTGCTTGAACCAGATTACATGAAAATAAATATCCAATTTTTACAAAATTGAACCACACATATTTCAAAATATATCACAAATGAGATTCTTGTGTTATCCAGTGAACGAGAACCATTCTTAATTAGATTTTATTACTTCATTTTTGAGAAAATCATACAGAAGTAAAGTACTAACAAAAGGCTTAAAAATGTCTAGAGCTTACTGTATACAATGAACGTAAAGGAGGTGAAAATTTGAAAACAAACTCTGTTTCAACACTGGTGTTACTACTCATACTGAGCGTGAGCATGGCTGCAGCTTCTCTTGAACCTGATAGCTTTAGTGTGGATTATGAGTTTGAAGCAGTAGAGGTAGAGGGCCAATGGATGATCAAGGATACTCTACTCAGGGAGATACCTGGAGAGCCTTTGATGCCTTACAAACCTGCACAAATTCTGCTTCCACAGGGTTCTGAAGTGACAGAGATCAGTATCTTGGCCAGCGATCCGTACATTGAGGAAGGGTTTGACATTCCATGGGGTCAGGTACCTTCAACCCTTACTGATGCAGAGTCTGCTGAAAGAGTTGACAGAAATCCAGAAATCTACAGTTCTGATAACTGGTACCTTGGCACACTTTACGAGTTTGTGTCTGTAGGATCCTTTAGAGGATACGACATTTTGTGCATTAATTTGTTCCCTGTAGACTACAGACCACTGTCTAGAACAGTGAAATTCCATGAGAAGATGACTGTTGTTGTCCACTATAGAGAAGGTACTCCCAACAACATGTGCAGGAACAGCGAAGAAGACAGGATGGCTGTTTCTGGTATGGTAAACAATGTGGGGAATCTGCAAACGTATGCCGAAGTGACAGATCAGTCCGTACCATATCTTCCAGGTGGACCCTACGAGTATGTGATCATCACCAACGATTCACTGGAACCTAAATTCCAGCAGTTAGCAAACTGGAAAGCCAACTTCGTGAACGGAGCAACCGTTGTCACCACAAGCTGGATCTACAGTGAATTCTCCGGTCAAGACAATCCAGAGAAGATCAGGAAGTTCATCAGGGCAGCCTACTTCAGCTGGAACACTACCTACTGTTTACTGGGTGGGGACGTTTCCGTCGTTCCCTACAGAGGGTTCTATGCAGTCGTACAAGATGATATCGACTACGACATGGCAGCCGACATGTACTACGGGTGTTTGGACGGCACCTTTAATGCAGATGGCGACTGGAAATGGGCAGAACCCGAAGATGGCGTCGACTGGCTGGAAGAGGTCTTTGTGGGCAGAGCGCCTGTGTGGTTAGGGATAGAAGCGCAGAACTTTGTCAACAAGGTCATTGCCTATGAGCAGGCTGCCAGAGAGAAAGTGATCCAGTTCCACGCATCCTATTTCAAATCTGGTAATGATCCTGATACCAGACAGATATCGCAGGACTGTTACCAGTGGATCCCCCCTGACTACACTATAAAAGAACTGTTTGAAACCGATGGAAAGGTCACAAAGAGCATCTGGAGGTCTGCATGGAATGGTACCTATGGTGGTCCACCATACTACCCACCGTTGATATTCCAGCATGCAGGTCACGGGGAGACCCAAGTGTACCACATCAACTACGAAAATGGCGGTACCGTATCCTGGTATAACTGGGATGTTCCCAGTCTCACCAATACTGGCTTCTGGCCAGTGCACACCAGTGTGGCCTGCATCTGCGGAGAATTTGAGGCCAGCGACTGTCTAGCAGAAGCCTACGTCAAGGATGACTGCGGCGCTATTGCCTGTCTCATGAACGACAACTTTGGCTGGTACTCCACACTGGATGCATCTATGTACTCTGGTGAGTTTGTGGAAATGCAGTTCAGAGCCTTATTCAGCGACGGCAAAGAGCACTTAGGCGAATTGTTGAACCAATCAAAGGCCTACTTAATGTGTTCAGCAATGGGCAACTGTGTCTACAGGTGGTGCTACTACGAGATCAACTTGATCGGTGATCCTGAAACACCCATTCTCACCAGGAGGACACAGCCTCCAGGAGATTCTCTCACCATTACCAGCCCACCAAACAATGCGACCGTCTACGGAACGTTTAGAATCACCACACACGTAACAGGAGAAGCCATCAATAACGTGGAATTCTGGATCAATGATATACTCAAGTACACAGATACTTCATACCCCTACAGGTACTACTGGAACACCACGAGCTATCCAGAAGACGAGGATGTCACCATTGCAGTGAAAGGGTACGACGGCAGCACTTTAGTAGATTCAGATACTGCCACTGTCACGGTGAACAACTACTTCATCTTCATCGCAAGACCATCAGATGAAGAAGAAATCTCAGGTTGGGTCACTATCAAGACAGAAACACGCAACATCGACATGGTGAAGTTCTACATCGATGGTGTACACAAGAAAACTGATTACACAGCTCCCTTCCAGTACCTCTGGAATACCAACGAATACCCCAACGGAGAGCACACTATTCTGGCAAAAGGGTACTTATCTGGACAATTCATTGGTCAGCATCAAGCCACTCCAATCGTTGAAAACACTCCCCCCTGCTTGGGAACAGCCTTCGTTTCCTTGCTGGTATTGTTAGGAGCTGCAGGAATCTACAGAAGACGTTAGCACTATCTTCTTCTTTTCTTTTTTTCTTCTTGAAATCTTAGAATGACTGATTTCTTTTATTCTTATTCTTATTCTTGATGCGTTCATAGATTCAGAAAAGGACATAATGATCCATACATCTAGACATTAGTGGTTGTCTCATCATGTTACACGTGTAACAAAATTTCTCTTTTTTAGGTTGACTATATTCTTAAGATCAAGAGAGATCAAAGAATTTGGTGTATGTGCAGCGCTTTTTCTTTTGTTATTCCTCTAAGATTCATTCTTATTTTCATTCTTACTTTTTTTTACAGCATTTAAGGCCTTTCTTAACCTTTCTTCAAGGGTTGCAGTACCCACATACTCTCTGAAATAGAATAACCCCAGTTCCTCAGCAATTCTTGAGCACTTTTTGTCATTGTATATTCCCGTATCCAGAAAGACGCATCTTCTGTAATTTCTGAAGAAGACTCCCTTCATCTCTTTCATAAGGACCTCTTTAGTTAGTTCTTCAAATCTTTTACACAATTGCGGAAGCAGAAAGTACGTTCCTGGTTCTTCCTTTAACAACTGGTAAAACCTATCTCCAGCCATGATTTCGTAGCAGTTCTCCCCCTGGATTCGGACAGCACTGTACTTTTCGCATGTATAATCTATTCCTGGAAAACATTCTCCATATACTATTACAACTTGATCTTTAATTGTTCTTAACAGGTCTTCAAGCTCTTTTTTCAATTTCAAAGGATAAACATGTAATCCAGGATGCATAATCACAATATTCAAAGGAATTTCCAATTTTTGGACCACTTTCCGAACTTCAGCTTCCAAGATACCGCACGCCACTACAGTGATCATGGTCCATCTTCGTATGACCCTTTTTAACTTTTAGTGATTTTGACAGTAAAAAAAGCAAGTTCTGTCGAAAGTTATTTAAGTACACCATACAAGAGAGGTCGATGAGTCCTGTCAACATGTGCGGCTCCAGGCACGAGATCCTCAAAATTCTAAAGAGAGAGCGCTGCACAGTGGATGAATTAAGTTCCAAGGTTGGGATAAGTCCCACTGCAATACGACAGCACCTCACCATACTGGAAGGAGACTCACTAGTGACGAGAGAAACGTTAAAAGAGGGCATAGGGAGACCAAAAGTGATCTACACCATAACAGAAAAGGCAGAAGAATTATTCCCCAAGTTTTACAGCTGGCTGGCAGAGTGTTTGATTGAAGCAATCACTGGTGAATACGGGGAGGAAAAGGTGGAGTCACTCATGAGACAGATTGGAATCAGGTTTTCACAACCCTATTTAGAAAGGGTCCGGGGGAGACCACTGGAGGAACGGGTCTGTGAGGCGACGGATATCATGAATGAATGGGGAGCGTATGCTTCTGTGGAGAATGATGGAGGAGACTATCTCCTGAAGAACTACAACTGCTCATTTTACAAAGTAGCTCAAAAGTATCCCCAGGTGTGCAGCGTTCATACTACATTCCTGGAAAATTTGCTGGAATTAAATCCTGAAAGGATCGCATCCATGGCAGAAGGGAATGACTACTGCGCCTACCAGATCAAGGGAAAATAAAAGGGTTATTTTCACAGTTTGTCTTTTGCAACCTTTAAGATAATGGTATCACCAATACGATCGATGTTCTGCGGGTAGATAGCGTGCTGTTTTGTCATGCCAGATTTGATGTACACTTTTTCTATGGTGAAGGAAGTAGTGTTTATTTCCAGATCACTGATTTTTCCAACTTCGATAGCATCTTTGTCGTAGACTTTTCTTCCCATAAAATCTTTCGCTTTCATAGTCTTTGTACTTTCTGGTGTATTATAAATTTTGTTATAGGTTGTGGTTTGCACTTTAAAGTTGACAGGTTGATGGGCACCCCTGAATGATTATTCTGCTTTCAGGGAAAATTTCAGTGTACAAATGAGTAAATTCTTATTATATTCTGCAAAATAATAGTTGAAAACCGATTTGTTACACGTGTAACAAAATGAGAGAAACGCCAAATACTTAGACAACGTGAAGGCAAAACCCTTTAAAAGGTGGTGCAAAATGAGGGTGCATGAAGCTGTATGAGTATGAAGCTAAAGAGATTTTCGCTCGAAATGGCATCCCTGTACCTGAAGGGAAGGTTATTACTGATCCAGATGAGATTGAAGGGGTTATGTATCCTTTAGTGTTGAAGGCCCAAGTTCTGGTGGGAGGACGCGGGAAAGCAGGAGGAGTCAAGATCGTTGAGAACATAGAGGAAGCCAAAGAGGCGGCGAAGAAGATATTGTCCATGGATATTAAGGGGATACCGGTGAAGAAGCTGCTGGTGTATCCAGCAGTGGACATTAAAAAGGAGTATTACCTAGGGTTTGTGGTGGACAGGAACATGCGGAAAGTTGTGGCTATTGCTTCTTCTGAAGGTGGTGTGGATATTGAGGAAGTGGCAGAGAAATCTCCAGAGAAGATAGCGAAGTTAGAAATTGATCCTTTAATAGGATTGAAATCGTATCACACGATAGAATTAGGGAAACAGATTGGATTGGGAGGGAAAACGCTTTTGAATTTCTCCCGGATTGCTCTGCGGCTGTACAAAATTTGTGAGGAATATGATGCAGAATTGGTGGAGATCAACCCGTTGGCTCTGTCAGAAGAGGGATTTTCTGCAGTGGATGCCAAGTTAAATGTGGATGATAACGCGTTGTACAGGCAAAAGTTCAAGCCAAAAGAAGAGGAGTACACAGAATTAGAGAGAATGGCCAAAAAAACAGGGTTGTCCTACGTGTCATTAGATGGTGATATTGCCATTATCGGGTGCGGTGCAGGGTTAGTGATGGCTTCCCTGGATTTGATACAGAAGCGTGGCGGGAGGCCAGCAAACTTTTTGGATGTGGGCGGCGGTGCTAATGCTGAGAACATGAAACAGGCTTTAGAGATTGTAACCAGGCAAAAGGGATTAAAATCGATATTTGTTAACATCTTTGGGGGGATCACTCGATGTGACCAGATTGCTGATGGCATTGTGGAGTTTGGCCCTGAAATACCGCTCTCAGTGAGGATGATGGGGACCAACGAGGAAGAAGGGAAGAAAATATTAAGGGAGAACGGGTACAGTGTTTCTGATAGTATGGCAGAGGCTGCACAGAAAGCGGTAGAATTGGCAAGGGCATAACATAATGGCGGCACATGTATGGTGGTAACGGTGTATATACCTGCACATGGGAGGAAATGGTGGTTACTCAGAAATGGGAGGATACTCTGTGGTGGAGGAATTCTCCTTTTGTTTCTTTTGCCAGTACTGTGCATTTATCTCATGATAGTGGTGTCATTCTCGGTTTTTGGTTGGATTGCACTTGTTATTCTTTTCATTGCGGATATACTGTGGATAAAGCATGCATCTTGTTACAGGACCCTTTACTGTATGGCTGAAGAGCTTGGTCTAACACTGGAGGATTTTGATCCGCTACGTCTCATAATAAAAGTACGAAAGGGAACCAGAAGTTATTTTATTCTACCCATATATGAGCTTTTACAGTATCTGGATAGCTATGACGCGGTTAGGTTCTATATGGAATGTCCCTTCTCGGCACTACCAGGTGTGGACTCCTCTTAAAGGTTCGTACCCTCCCACACGGGATCGTTGCGGCTTTATGGAATATGTTCGGCCGTCAGGTATTTGGAGGCTTTTCCCTTATATACTGAGTGCTCGGAAAAGAGAAATTGTATTTGATGAGGAATTGATGAAAAGAATTCCACACCTCCATGATACGGCCAGGAATATTTCATCCCTCCGATTCATGGGGTTAGCTGTTGAAAAGAGAGAAACAATCATCTTGGGTTTGCTGACTCGATTTGCAGATAGTGTTCAGATTAGTCAAACACTGGAGGTACTCAAGAAGGCTGCAGATGAGATTGAGCATCCGCTATCAGAGAGGTAAGGAATGGAATGAAAACAATGGTCTTGGCAAAGCAGGTACTATCATTTTTAATGTTACGACGGTTTATAATGATAACCTTTAATACGTTCAGAGCTGTATAGAGGTAAACTGTATCCAGACCAGCAGAAGACTGGTTCATTATTAGTATACCTGTGGTGAGAATATGGCTTACATACCTCCTCATATGGTCTCAGAAAGAAAATGGTGGCTACTCCGTAACGGGAGAGTATTGTACAAGTACGGTTTCTTCTTAGTTTTTTTAGTACTTGTGTTAATGGTTCCTCTCATTGTGTATGTACCGATTCCATTAGTTTTTGTGTCCTTGCTTATGTCACTTTTTGGTGGGGTGACAATGATATTCTATGGTTCTGCTTATGCGAACCTGTATACTGTACTTGAAGAGTTACCACGGTTTGAAGTGGTTGATTTTGATCCAATGCGGTTCATGGTGAAAGTAAGAGATCAAACAGGGGAGTTCGTGATTTTGTACTATTCAGGTGCAAGCCTTCACGGATACTGGCAAGTGCTAAAGCATTTATGGAGTAGTTGGGATATTCCTCCTGAACACTACCAGGTGTGGACTCCATTTGAAGGGTTGGGTCGTTCCTATAAGGATCGTTATGATTTTATGAAATATGTTCGTCCATCTGGCTTTTCAAGACTTTTTTCTGGAGTTATGAAGTCTAAACAGAGAGAAATGATATTGATGGTGATTTGGAGGTATTTTCGCATCTTCACGAGAAAGCAAAAAAGATTTCGTCGTTACGATTTGTGGGGCTGGCCAATGAGAAGGGGAAGACGATCCTTCTTGCACTGCTGACTCGGAAGGCCGATAAGGTTCAAGTTAAGCAAGTTGTAGACCTTTTGAAGGAGATTGTATATGATGTTAAGCATGGCAGGGGTTATTGACTATTCATGTGAAACGGGGATACAGCTTGAGAGAAAGTCTGTAACTCTCGTGTGCAAAAATTTTTGCTACACGTGTAACAGAAAAAACGGTGGATAATCCTATTTTATGATGCCAACCTATTATAGATGAGAAATTTGAAACCCCTAGAAAGTGGAAAGATTTAAATACTTTTGAGTGACTAAACACATGATGGGAAATTCAATTACGAAGTGTAAAAATTGTGGCAGAGAAGTTGAACCACATTTTGAATATTGTCCTTACTGTGGGTTACTTGTACATGTCCCAGATAGAATGAAGTATGATAATTCTGACACTCTCAAGAGAAAATGGGATGATAATTTAGATCTCTTCACAAGAACAATGAAAAGTCCATCAGGAGTTTCAAAAATAGTGTGTGAGATGGAAGAAACAGAGCCCGAGATAGTTAAGAGACAACGAAAATTCACTAAAATGGTCTTAGATAGATTTCCGATAATTAAAGAGAGAATTGAAGAGGATCAAGACATCATCTTCTATGTTAACCTCATAGATATTCCTTACTTGAGGAACGAAAATGATTATCAGCATGAATGCATTCAAGAAAAGCTTTCTGCATTACAGGACGGGCTTGTCAATATAGCTGTGGGCAGTAGGGAGATCTCCTCGTATATTTACATGACAGATTTAGCAATCTGGGCTACTGAAGAGCCTGGGGAATCTTTGCTCGGTAAACAGTCAAAAATACTTAACGAGAGGATTCCAGATGGACAGAGAAAATTTCTCATATCAGCTGAACCGTGGAACATTTGTGACAGAGTATATAACTACGAAGGGACATGGACAATATGGAAATTGCTTTTTGAGACATATGGTTTAAACGAATGGATACATAAGAATAAATCCACACCTATAAATTTTCAGAGGTTATCTAATTTAAGATACTCTGGTCTTTTTCCTATTGGAGGAACCAAGGAGGGGGGAGAAATCATCCTGGCTATTGTCGAAGAATCCGAAAAAGAAGAACTTAACAAAGCAATACATTCTATGAGAAATCTTGATGATTTCGATCTCAAAATCAGAAGAAAAGAGATTGAAATATCATGGAAGACTTTGGAGGAGCTTGGAATCATATGCCAGGCAGCAATTAAAGCATATTCCAGTAAGGGCGGCCACATATTTACTAAGGCGATGGCAGATCTTATTCTTCAAGCAACAACTTCGGAAACTGGTGGTTACACTGAAAAAGCGAATGTTTCCGAGTTTGAAGGAGATGAATTTTTGAAAGGAATGGCAAATACTTTGATCAGAAACTACAAGATGGAATGGCACGAAGAAGTACTTCATGTAGTTCAACCAATTCCGCGAGATTTGAGGAAGAAATACAGAATAGAATTCAGAAGGTGATATGTAAAATGATAGTAAAATTCAGAAATCCGGATGATGAGATCTTTGAGACTCATAAGAATCTTGGAAATTGTCTCCAGTTCTATCCTCTTTGCATTGATGGAAAAGAAAACTTTTATGGGCTAGTATTCGTGCCGAAAGAGTCAGATAGGGATATTAAACAACTATTTTCTAGTAATTTCTTTGAAATACTGGATTTTGCCAATGAAAATGTTCTTTTTTTTAAAACTAAATGCATGTTTCAATTTTATCCCCATGAAGACAAAATAATGAAGCCATTCATACTAAAAAATGGATTTATTTATTTTTTTACTACAAAAAATGAAAAATGGGATGTATATTTTCCAATAGAATACTTGAATGAATTGGATTTCAAGTGCGAAAGTTTTCGTGACAACCTCACCAACGATTTGAACTTGCTTGGAGTACTTGCGATTTCTGCAAAATATTTAGATAAAAAAGAAAAAGAATCTTTGATCTCGGCAATAAACTTTGGATATCCGGTATCAGATTTAATTGATTTCCAAAAGAGAGAAGTGATTCTATACAAAGACAAAATTTTCAGAAAGTGGAGAGATAGGTTGGCTTATTATTTTGGAGATAGAGAGAAGATTTTTGTTAGATTGCTGCAAAGATCAACGAGAAAACTCATTAAAAACAACAAAGAACTCTTTGAGAAAATATCTTTGTGCACATGCGGTGAAAATGGCTCATTTACTGCGAAGTCCTTCTTGAAATTCATGGATACAATTCCAACAAGAGAAAAGATCTTTTTGGAGAAGAGCATGCCTAAATTATTTGTGAATAAATTAATAATAGAAAGTGTCCTAGCTATAGAAAAAGAGAAAATAGATGATCTTAGAAGAAATATTTCCTTTTTCTTGGAAAATTATCCAATCACAGGATGGTTGATTGACGAATGGGAGGATGAAGATCTACCTCTCTCCTTTAAAGGATATAGGTTTGCCTTTCTATGGGATATTTCTTCTAAAAGAGTCACTATTTCAGAATTTGCAGACTATGCAGAGGAGGTGAAAGAAGTTGTACTTGCAGCTCTCAGAAAAACTGATAAGAATGGATGCCCCCAATCTTTGAAAAAAGAACAAGAATTCTGGATTAGGTCCATTGACGTGAGCCTATTTTTGCCTGCTATCTTTTCTGATATTGCATTAGAAGTAATCAAAGAGAATTTCGCTGCTTTTCTTGATAGATATGACACAAGCCAATTGATAAGGAAGAAGATTTCCCTTGATAGATATGAAACAAGCCAATTGATAAGGAAGAAGATGATCAATGATAAATTCTGTCTTCTTAGTTTCAGGCTCCGATATCCAATGTTTTATGATTACCGGATTTCTAAACGTAAATTTGGATATTTCTACGAGATTCGGGCAATTGATAAATTCACTCGCCAAGGAATAGAAGCTGCTCGCAAATACTTGTTTAGCAAGTCCTTGGCCCTACTTGAAAGGGGCTCACATGCGATAGCAGGAGATATTCTTGTATGGAAATCAAAGTTTGTAAAAGGCCACGAGAAAGCTCAATACCTCAAGGAAGCTAGAATGCATTATCAACTTGCTGGCATTCCTTCAAGATCTAGAAAGAGTGAATCATTTACTGACAAACAGAAACGTCTGGGGTCGTTAATGAATTTTTCATCGAACTTGATGTCAGATTTAAGATATTTATCGAAGAAAGCTAGCATCTTAATTGGAAGATTAGATAAACCCCTTTATCTGCCAAAATTAGATTCTCCAAAGTTGCTGATTGCACAACAGCAAAACTATGATTGGAGAATCGCTGTAGAATCTTACTTGATCGGAAAGAGCATGAAAGATGATATACTTGGGAGTCGGTTAGAGCACAATGGGGAGGATGATGAAAAAAGCAATCTTGCAGACATGTACTTGGCTTACTCAGGCTTGCAGTCCGCGAAAGATTCTGTCTGTCTTGTGGAAGACCTATGTGTCTTCTACGCACGGCTAGTTGAAGAAATTCAGAGAAAATTTGGAGATCTAACTGCAGAATGGCTTGGATTTAATTTTTAATAATAATTCTCGATAATTAGAACCCATGCACACGTAGCAATTCCTTTACTAGACTATCGAGAAACGTCTGGCTATATTGATGAAGGTTGAGATACTTCATTTTGTCTAGAATCTCATAAGAGAGCAATTCTGCTTTATCATGTTCTAGTCTAAAATTGGACAAAAGATGGTTCAATATGTTCTCACGAGTCCAGCTTTCATTTTCACTATCAAGAACTCTAATTTGTTCAGGAGTGGAAAAATTCTTCTCGAAAAAGGGAGGAAGGATGAATTTTATTAATTTTTTGGTGTCTCCTTTCATTTCTGCAATGAAAAGTTCACATTCTTCTGGCAAGTAGATCTGGAGAAAGTCTGGCTTCCTGCATGGGATAGATCTTGCCCGGGCTAGAAAGTACATGAACATCACGAGATGTGGATATTCTATGAAGTTGACATCTAGTGGTTTCAGAATTTTCATTGAATTCTCTACAATGAAGATGGCCTCATATGGGTTCACATTCAGCTCATTCTCTACAATGGAGATGAGATCACTCATTTTTCTGGTCTCAACTTTATCTGGAGAAAATCTTACCATAATACCTTTTTTAATAATTTGAGAATATGATTGGATTTTTTCTTCCGAAAATTTCTTTTCTCTTAATATTTCCAGGATTTTGTCTCTAACATCATTGTAATCTGTTTCAAATCCGATTCTATCTCTTAAGTCCAAAAATATTGGCAGAACTTCTTTTAGGGCGAAGCCAGCATTCAGAATTTCAACAAACAGGATCTCTGGAGAGAGCTTTGCTCTGATACCATCAGAAAACACTATAGTCACATTTTCCAAACTTTTCATTATTTCAATAAATTCAATTAACTCTTCTTTGAAAGCAATCTCTCTTCCCTGCAGGAAATCTAGCATAGTTGCCCTTGTAATCCGCGGAATTTGAATATCGTCAATGTAATACTGCTTTTTCTTTCTCCCATATTTTCCGACTTTTCTTGGACGACTCTTGATAATGCCATCTTCTTCCAATTTCTTTGATACTTCAAATACAGTACTTTTCTTCTTTCCAGTTAATTTACAAATCTCATATAGATCTCTAGGTGATTCCAGTATTAATCTAATAATTTGTCGGCTTGTTGGTCTTGATAGGTATTTCATCAGAAGAATCGTTTTATTATTCTCCATTAAATCTTCAATAGATTCCATGAAGAATACAATATTCTTAGATCTTATAAATGTTTCGATCTTTGGAGTTATTTATTTATCCGGATTTTTCCAGATTAAGAATAATACATGTTTGGGAACGGGTTTATATAGATCTCTTAATAAGAAAAGAAAGATACAACCTAATGAGTAGATAAAGTGTATTGAATGATCGAAGAAGGTGACAATTGGGTGATGTAATAGGCGGAAGCAGTATACAAAAGAAGCTAAGGAGGGAGAAGGTTATGAAAAAGGATTGTACTGGGGTCAATTCGGGGCTATGCTTTATGAAAGTCCCATTTCCGATCGTGAATGACGACAGACCGGATCCAACATGAATTCTATCTTAGAATCCTAAGGTAGAAGGGAAATAATGTCCTATGGTGGGTCAATTAAAATGGAGGTATAATATGGAGGACGATAAGCCTGATCCTACGTGAAATAGAATAAAAACATGATGAATCCTGAACGGCATGGATTTTTTAATGAGGTTAAAATGTAAACTCATATGGTAATGAAAGAGTGTTCAGCACCGACGAAAGTAAAAATTACAAAAAAAGGGAAAACTTTATAAACTTAAAAAAGAATATATAACCATAATCCATAAAGGTGGTGATGAAATGAGTGAATCATTGTTAGAATCCGGAGGGGAAATGGTGAACCTTAGAGATGATAAACCAGATCCCACTTAATGTCTTCTAATAGGAATAGGTAGGTCAGATTAGGGTTGGTCCTTGATTAAAGTGTAATGGGGTGGTAAGATGACAAATATATTCTTCCTGTCACCAGAGAAGAATTTCCATATCAGACATCTAAAGGCAACTGCCAAGTTCGATAATGCAAACAAAGGAAAGCTGAGACTTGCATTGCGTGTTATTGCTGAAACAACCCAAGAAATTGAAGAAGAATTGAAACTTCTTATTCTAATAAAGAATGAAAAGGAAAAACTCAAAATTGAAGATATCGAAGACCGATACAATAAACGCTTCTATGATCAGAACTTTCGTTCTGTCGCTGGCGCGGCTGACCGGTTCATTAGTCCAGAAGACAAAGGAAACTATGTGCAATTCGAGATAACCAAGTTCTTCAAGGAAAATCCCGAGCTTAAAGAGAGGAATGTACTCTATCCAAAATCACTTAAGTGTAGAAGGAATGGGGCAGCAGATATACCTGAAAATCTGAAACAGAATATATCTGACACGGATATTGTGGTTGAAGTAACGCCAAGAATTTCTCCAATAAGAAATCCTACTCTACTCATATTTCAATTTGCGATTGTATTGGATGGATTTGTAGAGGAGGATACGTTGTCCAAATGGAGATATTCAGGTAAGGTGTGGTCAGTGAACTTTGATTTCCACGAAAAGATAGGTTATCAAGATTTTTTCGATGCTTTTGGTGACATGCTCACTTACCCTGAAGTCTTTGAATTGTGGGTTTATATTCCTAAAGGACATTATCTAAATGCTTCGTCACCCCATTGGGAGCGAGCATTCAATCTTGGGATTCCAGAAACTCAATACAAGGTAACTGGGAAGAAATTTGAGACCGATGAAAGAGATATAGCAGTTAAACTTATAAATAAACCTGGTGAACTGGAGAAATTCTCCATCATATGCATTTCGCCATACATAGGAGAAGAACAATTGGCAGAAACTGAAAAAAAGATCAAAAATGTTCAAAAAAAGATTGAAAATTTTCCCTCTTGGAGAGATTTTCTCCAGAATATGATGCTTACCGTTGCACTCTTCTCACTTCTTATAGGTGTCATTGTTATATTGGCTCAGCAAGCTCTTCAAAGCGCAGCTGTTCAGTCTACTGCTACAAAGGCATCACAACAAGATATAACGGCATATTTTCCCTCCAACTTTGCCTTATTAGTCGAGATTTCGATTTTCATAGGATTTTCTTTGTGGGGAATCTACGCATCTCTGAAAATCATAGCAGAAAAGTACAAAGAATTTGAGTTCCTAGCTTGTATAGGTTTGATCACACTTGGATCTCTTGGTATTTTATCCCAAATCTTTCAGGGACAAGATTTCATCAAAGTTTCTATTATACTGATTTCTATTCTTTTCATACTTTTTGGTTTAATAGCTCTCAAAATCCGAAGTCTTAGAAAATGATTTTCGTTGGAACCCTATAGTGTAGAGTCCCGATATTATTTTAGGCAATATGCCCACAAAGTTTATCTCCACAGTGTATGGAGGTAAAAGCATGGATA
>Ga0209427_10005289_pt1 | contig 14810 bp, 12 predicted proteins | sample DeeMarSWOR136_30_FD_187465 | JGI IMG/M metagenome (GOLD analysis project Ga0209427, IMG submission 187465) | Marine sediment microbial communities from White Oak River estuary, North Carolina - WOR-1-36_30 (SPAdes) (version 2) | ecosystem: Environmental > Aquatic > Marine > Intertidal zone >...
ATCGTCTTTTCGACATCACCATTCATGCCGACAGCTATGATTTTGCCGTCTTTTACCGCTACTGCTTCTGCAATGGAGAAATCCTTGTCGATGATGCTCGACCAGTACCCCGCAAGGATACCGAGAAACGGGGGATACGGCTCTACCAGGCGAAAGACCACGTTCTGGCCCTCGGCTTCGATGGCCTGGTCGATGTCCCTGAAATCCACGATGATGTTGCCTTCACCATCACGCGAGCCGGCTGTACCGAGCAGCGGCTCGTAGAACATCCAGATGGGGCCTCCGTCCTGATCGGTAACCATGGCACGCTCAAAGCTGTACTCCACATCCTCGGGGGTGAGCTCGGTTCCGTCATGGAACCTGATACCTTTCTTGATCGGGAACACATAGGTTTTACCGCCGTCACGGATCAGCCCGTTATCCAGACTGGGCACCTTTTCGGCAATCAGGGGGATGTATCTATCCGTATGGGGGCCGTCAAAGGCAATCAGGGTATCATACATGTTCATGACTGCCTCGCCCGACGAGGTGTCGTAGGCACGGTGCGGATCGAGGCTCTGAATGGTGCCGTAGCGGACGTAGATGATGGTGTCTGGATTCTTCACCGCCTGTTTGGTCGGTGCCTTTTCCTCCTTCTTCTCGACCTTCTTCTCAGGAGCCGGTGCCTCCTCTTTCCCGCTTCCTGCGAATACGAAGGAGAAACTCACAGCAATGAAGAGTATGCTTAAAAAAACGGTAAAAGACTTTTTACCCATAGCCCAACCTCCTCTTATTGAATTTATTATGGTAACCGTACGCACCAATTCTCCATGATATAGCTACACTTCACAATGTCAACACCATTTTCCCAGCATACCATACCCAAAAGGTTCATGCCTGTCATCGGGAAAGTGTGATCTTCCCGTGTCTGTTTTTTCTATCCTTGAAGACCATTTTTTTCGAGGAACGAGCGCAATGTCTGAGCGTTGTGTACAGCATTTCCACCGATATCGTTGTTGAAATAGCAGAGCACGTCCCTCCCCTGCTCGGTCCACACCATGATTCTTTTCACCCATTCATATAGAAGCTCATCTGGGTAGGAGCCAGCGTAGCGGCCCCGGTGTCCGTGAAAACGGACATATACGAGGTTCGAGGTAACGAGCAGTGGGGACTCCAGTCCTGTGAGATCGTGTATACAGAAACCTGCGCCGTGCTCCGACAGAATTTCCGGTATTGCTCCCCGATAGGCATCCGGATTCCGGAACTCGAAGACATACCGGGACCCGGGGGGAAGCTGCTCGAGAAAGGCTCTCAGTGCTGGCGGCTCAGGACAGAGGGAGGGCGGAAGCTGGAGGAGAAAGGCCGTGATCTTTTCACTGAGTGGAGCCAAGGCCTCGAAAAACCACTTCATCACCTCCTCACAGTGTTCCAGTCGATGCACATGGGTGATGAGCCGGCTCATCTTCACGCTGAACCGAAAAGCATCAGGGGTCCTCCGCTTCCAGCTCTCAGACACGCCGCTCTTCGGAATACGGTAGAAGGAGGCGTTCAGCTCGACTGTATCAAACTGCTCCGCATAGTACTCAAGCCACTCCCGCTGGGGCAGATTCTCGGGATAGAAGGTTCCCCTCCAGTGTTGGTAGGTCCACCCTGAGGTGCCGATTCGTATCACATCACCACTCCCCCTTCTTTTCCACTTGCAAGACTATCACGGATGGTTATAATAATTCAAGAGGGGGATGGTTGTGGGGTGAAAGGTTCCCCAGGCATCCTGCTTCGATGCACGTCCAGTCACTGTTTCAGCCCGTACACCGTTGAAGAGGGCCAACCACCATCACAGCCACCTACACCCAATTCGTCACGCTCTTTCACCACCCGCTTGGACAGTTGAACTCTGGAAGATAAGGAGGAAGCCTCATGTCTGTCAATACGCTGAAGAGTTTTCTCGATGAGCACAAGGTGAAGTACGTTACCATCAGGCATTCTCTTGCATACACGGCACAGGAGATCGCCGCTTCGGCTCACATTCATGGCAGGGAGCTTGCGAAGACGGTCATCGTCAAGATCAACGGAGATTTGGCAATGGCCGTGCTGCCGGCCAGCTCAAAGCTTAATCTGAAACGGCTGCGGGAGGCCTCAGGTGCGCGTAAAGTCGAGCTCGCTGAAGAGCGTGAGTTCCAGGATCGCTTTATCGGGTGTGCCCTCGGGGCCATGCCGCCCTTCGGAAACCTGTACGACATGCCCGTCTATGTCGACCAGTCGCTCTCAAGGGATGAAAAGATCGCGTTCAACGCCTGTTCCCATACCGAGCTCGTTCAGCTTTCCTACAAGGATTTCGAACGCCTCGTGAAACCAAAGATCGCCCCCATTGCAGCTGCATAATGGAGGCTCGTACAGGACCTCCCGAAAAGCGACCGCAGAGAGGAGGTTCCCATGGGTAAAAAGAGATACATACTACCCATCGCAGTCGTAATCATGTTCACCCTCTGCACAGCCGGATTGATCAATGTACTGATCGAGCGGGAGCAGGGAAAAACAACAGGTCTCCATCCTGCCGATGCAATCATTCTATTCGCCGCACTGTGCGGCCTCTTGGCTGTGTTTCTTGTTGCCCGCGGACTGTCGGGTGGCACATTTTTCGGCTTTACCATTCCGGAACGCATGCGCTCCATGTTGACCGTGGGTCTAATGCTCCTGATCCCCCAGAGCACGATACTCTACGGTAGGGTTGCGCAGGCCGTTCACAGCGAAATCACCCTCTTCGCAGTGTGCAATATTATCGACATAGCCGTTGGAAGGATGCTCTTTGCCATGATGCATAAAAATACTCCCCTGCTTCCTCCACCGGAGGAAGGGAAAAATGAAAGTATGAAGAGGGAGTCACGTCCTGAGGAGCGTCTCGACCGCACCACAATAAAGAATATGCTGGACCAAGGAACCACCTTTATCCGATTCCCACGGAAAACAGATGTTCTATAACCGACGGTGATGAAAAATCAGAGCAGTATGCCCCTGGGGAAGGGCACGAGAAGCAGCCGTGCGAAGAAGAGATAGAAGGCCCCTACCACGAGTATGACCGTCCCGATTTTAAGAAGGTAATAACCAAGCGTTCTTTTTCTCCGGTCGAAGAGCGTGAGCATCAAGGAGAAGAACACCACACTGGTGATGAGAAATCCCAGTATCTTTATGAAAAAAACCCATGCAATCATGAGCACCACGGACAGAACCACCGTCAGGTAGGAAATGTCCTCCTCTTTTTTAAAGAGTGCCTTTTTCACCGGTTTCACGAAGCTCAGAACGAGCAGTGCCATAGCCAGAAGTGCCAGGATGATAACGATGACCTGCGGAAAGAGCAGGCCGAACCGGGTGAAGCTCCTCGACTCCGTCCAGAAATAGGCGCAGATACCAAGGATGATGATTGCGGAGATGCGGTCAGCGTTTCGCATTCTTCCTCCCCACACCCAGGTACCTGCGAATCAGGGGCCAGCATGCCGAGGTGATCGTCAGAATGATGAGAATGATGGAGATGGGCCTCGTGAAGAAGATCTTCATCACCGATCCGGCGGCCGTACCCATGAGTATGGACTGCACGAGCCCCTGCTCGCATATCTTTCCCAGTATGATCCCCAGCACGATCGGACCCGGCCCGAATCCCGCCTTCCTGCCGACGTAGCCGACGAGTCCGAAGAAGAGCATGGTGTATACGTCGAACATGTTGTTCTGAATGGAGTAGGACCCGATGATGGTCAGAAATGTCACAAAGGGCGCCAGGAAAGCCACGGGAATGTTGGTGATGAGCCTGGAGATGAGCTTGCCGCTGTAAATGCCCATGGGAAGCATGAGGATGTTCGACAGCACCAGTGAGAAGATGAATGTGTAGGTGATGCCCGCATGCACGGTGAACAGGTCGGCGCCAGGCCGCAGACCCTGCAAAAGAAGCGCTCCAAGGAGAACGGCCGCAGGCGGTGCTCCCGGTATGCCAAGGGTGAGGAGCGGGATGAGCGAGCCCGAAACCTCGGCGTTGTTCGATGCCTCCGATGCAGCCACCCCCTCGATAATGCCCCTGCCGAACTTTTCGGGATGTCTGGACGCGCGCACCGCCTCGTTGTAGGAGACCATGGCAGCGATGTTTCCTCCCGCTCCCGGGATGATGCCCACGATGGTACCGATGACGGCGGAACGGATGAGCAGGACCGGCTTCTTGAGAAGCTTCAGCGTCACGTTACGGACCACATCCCTCTGCTTCCGGTAGGGAATCACGTTGTAGTGCTTCTCCTTTCGCTCGAGCATACCAAGCACCTCCGGTATGCAGAAGAAACCGATCAGTGCCGGTATGAGCCCGATCCCGTCCTGCAGGCTCACGCTCCCGAAGGTGAACCTCACACTTCCCTCGATAGGCGCAATGCCTATGGTACTGATGAGCAGCCCGAGGGCTCCGCCTATAAGCCCTTTTAGTATTGATTCCGATGCCAGGGTCGCGATGATGGTAAGCCCGAAGGCGGTGAGCCAGAAGAACTCGGGCGGGCCGAACTTGAGTGACGCCTTGGAAAGGGGCGGAGAGAGGAAGAGCAGGAAGAGCACGCCGATGAGTCCCCCGATCACCGATGAGATGGTTGCAGTCACGATGGCGCGGTAGCTCTGCCCCTTCTTGGCAAGGGGATACCCGTCGAAGGTGGTTGCGATGGCAGACGGCGTTCCCGGCGTGTTGATGAGTATGGCCGAGAAGCTTCCACCGAATATGGCGCCGCAGTATATCCCACCCAGGAGCACAAGCCCGTGTATGGGAGCCATAGCGAATGTAAAGGGAACGAGTAGCGCAATGGCCATGGTTGCGGTCAACCCGGGGAGGGCGCCGACAATGATGCCGGCACCCACACCGAGCACGATGAACATGAGGTTTATGGGATGAAACACGTTCCCGAAGGAGGTAAGCACAAGGGAATTCATGATCCTGTTCCGATCGCGTAATACAATTTTTTACCTACTTACAGATTATATTTCCCCGAGTTCCCTGAGAGTTTCGGTGATCTCCACCCTCTTCTTCTCGATATAGTCCTTGAATTCCTCTGCTCCGAGCTGGTTCACCTGGAAACCGAGCTCCTCCATCTTGTTCACGAAGGCCGGGCTCTTGCACACCTTTTCGAACGCCTCCTCGAGGGTTTTGACCACATCGCCGGGGGTTCCGGGCGGCACACACACTCCGCGGCTGATGCCGGCCGTCATGTCATACCCTTGCTCGATGAAGGTGTGCACATCTGCAAGATGGGGCCTGAACCGCTCCTCCGTGCCCATGGCGAGGATGATGATCTTGTCCTTGTGCTGCACCAGGTCGTTGGAGTTGGCGAAGAGCGCCTCTGTATGCCCGCCCAGGAAGTTGGCAACCGAGGGCGCTGCCCCGGTCGACGGGATGTAGGTGAACCTCACGCCCGCGAGCTTCTGGAGCTGCAGCAGTGCCAGGTGATGGCCGCTGTGGGTCCCTGAACCGCCGATGGTTATCTCACCGGGATGGCTCCGCGCGTATTCAATGAACTGGTCCAGGGTCTTGAACCGGCCGTCCTTGAGCACGGCAAGCCCGATAGGCGTGGTCTGGAACATGTAGACCGGCACGAGCTGGTCTGTCTCGTAACCGGCGTTGTCCCGCACCAGTGGCTGAATGATGATGTGGGGGATGTTGTTCCCGCAGATCGTGTAGCCGTCAGGACTGGTCTTCACAAGGCTCGCCCAGGCAACTGCACCGCCTGCCCCGGGCAGGTGCTTGATGAGCACATTCACGCCGAGGACATCCTGCAGACCATCCTTCTGATACTGAGCGGTTATGTCGGACTGTCCGCCCGGGTTGAAGGGAATGACATACTCGATGTTCCGGGTCGGATACTGCTCAACCGCCTCACGCTCACCGGCGGTAAACCCCAATGATGCACCGGAAAAAACCGCAGCGCATACAAAAAAAATAAAAAAAGCCACGCTCCGAATGTTCGATCTTTTCATGGTCCCTCCTCGTTTAATTTATGGTATAAGAATCAGAAATCATGAGGATAGCATACTTAATCGTGATTGGAGAGCACTTGAGTTGATTCTGAATGTTAGCTCTTGATTTTCTTTACAACCAGATATGCTCTTCCCATAATTCTCAGGGATAATTAGTTCCTGGTGAACAATTCGCAGTTTTTTAGAAAATATCATGATGCCTAAATATTTACTGGTAAAATATTACGAGCTAAGAACTCAGTTTTGAGCGAAGCGACATTATGTCGCTATCGCTCAAAGGGGGAACTGCTGAACAATTCCAATGAATTGTTCAGCAGCTACTAATTGAGTATGCTGTCCCCCTAATTTCACGTATGCTTCTACCATGTTACTCCCATATCATGACGCTGTAAAGAGTTGCATTCACAAAGATCATAAAATATACTAATTCTTTCAATTGATTAAAAAGTTTTTCTTATATGCTGTACCAGGATACACTCAGCACACGAAGCGAGGGAATTGACCATATGGGAACCATAAAGCGCATCAACCTGTACCTTTTCCTCGCGCTTCTCCTGCCTGCCGGCACTGCAACTGCCCAGCTGACTCATTACTGGTCGAACGCATACGGCACCAAGGCGCAGCTCCTGGGCGGTGTGGTGGTGGGAAGCGTCATCGACCTGAGCGCCACCTTCTACAATCCGGGCGCTGTCGTCAAGACTCCCGATACCAACCTGATCATCAGCACCGAGAGCATCGAATTGCGAAGGTACGAAGTTGAAAGCGCCATCAACGGGAGCAGTGACGTTTCATACACCTACTTCGATCTTGCACCGAGCATTTTCGCCCTCAGAGTGACCAGGAAGACGAAGCCCAACCAGTTCGTCGTCTCCATGCTGACTCGTTACAAGACCACGGTCAGGTTTGATGAATACGTCATCGACTCCCGGGACGTGATCGGTGGTGCCGGGGATGATGACTTCACTGCCTACGCAGACTCGGAGCTGAGGCTCTACGAAGGATGGGGCGGGTTTTCATGGTCCTATGCGGCCGGCAGACACGTGGGCGTCGGCATCACCCAGTACCTCGCCTTTCGAGACCAACACGGCAGGATCAACAACACAGCGCAGGGCATTTCCACCGACGGCTCCGACGGCGCAGCTCTCGTTTACATGGACAAGTACGATTTCTATCACATCAGAACCCTGTGGAAGGTGGGCGCGCTCTTCGATTACAACCCACTGACCTTCGGAGTCACCCTCACCACACCGAGCATCGGGATATATGGAAAGGGCAAGGTGTTCTACGACCGCTCGGTCGTCGGGGTGGATTCCGCAACTCCGCCCTCACAGCTCGCGAGCACATATCAGGATGGCATACGCGTGACTTACAGGTCGCCCCTCTCGATCGCTGCTGGGCTGTCCTATCGATTCAACATGACCACGGTGCACCTCTGCGCCGAGTGGTTCAGTGCCGTGGACGAGTACACCGTACTCCACACCGAAGACTTCGTGTCCCAGACCACGGGTGAGCTGATCTCCAATTCATACAGCTTCGCCCTCAGATCGGTGCTCAACTACGGCATCGGGTTCGAGCATAAATTTTCCGACCTCTTCACCGTTTACGGGAGCTTTATCAAGGATTCACCGGCGCACGAAGAGGGCTCCGACCCGCGCCTCTACATAGAAGACTGGAACCTGTACCATATCGCCGGGGGAACCGCCTTCAGCTTTTTCAACCTGCACATCACCACGGGCCTCAGCTTCGGGTTCGGCAGTTCAACCTCGGAAAGGAGCATCGATTTCGAAAGTGGCGGTGGACTGGCCGTAGAAGCGGGCGACACGAGCCTCAAGTACCGGCGCCTGCTCCTGCTCATCGGTCTCGCCTTTGACCTGTGATGCCGGTCAATATAAGAACTCGATGTTCGACCTTTTTCAAGAAACGCCGGAGGAAGCCATGAAAAAAGTGGTATTTACGGGAAGAAGGCTGTTCATGAAGTTCGGTTCCCTCGAATATTTCGAAAACCGGGCGAAGGAGAACGATCTTGCGATCGTTCCCGTGCAGAGCGAGGACCAAGAGGACCTCCTTGAGGCCGTTCGCGACGCAGCCGCGGTCGTGGACATCGCCCGTCCCATCCGGGTGGACCTCATCGACGCCATGCAGCGGTGCGAGCTCATCCTCACCCTTTCGGTGGGCTACGACTGTGTCGACGTGGAACGTGCCACCGAGCGGGGTATTCCGGTTTGCAACACGCCGGTGTACTGCACCGACGAGGTGGCGAACCACGCCCTGACCCTCGCCCTGGCCGTGGCGCGGAAGCTCGAGATCATCATACCAAAGACCCGCCAGGCCCACTGGGAATACAACTACACGAAACCGATCTTCAACTTCAGGGACAAGAACTTCGGCATCATCGGCTTGGGTAAGATCGGCAGGACCACGGTGCCAAAGGCGCGGGGCTTCGGCATGCGGGTAATGGCCTATGATCCCTACGTTGACGACGACATATTCAGCCTGCTAGGAGTTGAGCGCAAGTACGAGCTAGGCGATCTGCTGCAGGAAGCCGACTATCTCACAATTCACGCCCCGCTCACGCCCGAGACACGGCACATGATCGATGAGGAGGCGCTCGGACTCATGAAGGAACGAGCCGTGATCGTAAACACGGCACGGGGTCACATCATCGACGAAGAGGCACTGGTCAGAGCCCTGAGGAACGGAAAGATCGCCGGTGCTGGGCTCGACGTATTGCAGCAGGAACCGCCTACCCCTGATAACCCGCTCCTCACCCTGGAAAATACCATTATCACCCCCCATATCGCCTGGTACTCGGAGGAGAGTTTCTTGCGGGACATGGAGCAGGGAATGGATGAGCTGGTGCGGGTGCTGAGCGGGCACCGTCCCCGGTACATCGTGAACCCGGAGATTTTCGGCATGAAGTCGCGCATTTAACGACGGTATATAACATATCCCTTGTCTGCAACCCACATCTCTGTCTGATCATGAAGCCGCTGTTGAAACGGAGAACAAGAGAACTTCTACGAGGAGGTATGGTACGGGGTGAACGAGCCTTCTACCGGCGGCTGTAAGTGATTGAAAAAGTCGTAAACTCCCCGGTGTAATTCTCCGGTATCACCTGCACATTTTCCACCACGGCACCGTTTGGCCCACGGGAGCACCACTTGAGCACCCGTTCAACGTTCGACTCCTCACCCTCGAGAACGGCCTCCACACTTCCTTCCGCTGTGTTGCGTACCCAACCCCTGACGTTGTTGGCGATGGCCTTCTCTAGAAGCGTTGCCCTGAAGAACACGCCCTGTACCCATCCGGTAATGATTACACGTTTTCTCACGCGGGCCATATATGCGCCTCACTTTTTCAAAGGATCGCACACTACCCAGCCTGCATATAACCATTGTACCATAATTAGTGTCTGGTAAACAATTTGTAATTTTTTCAAAATAATATGATGATTGAATATTAGGGCGATCTTTGTGTTTCATACATCGGTATATAAATGTAACGAACTCTTATACATTACACAGTAATCTTTGAGAACTTCGGTTGAATAGCATGGTTTTTTCGGTTTCATAGCGTTAATAGTTGCTTTCCCAGATTGAAATAAAAACTCGACTGGTGAAGCGCTAGCGAAGCGATTTCTTTATATCTCTTTACCTATTTTTAAAGTTCGACCTATTAACTTTTAAAATAGAGAGAGATAAGAACTAATTACAACAGCAGAGGTGTGTATATTGACATTTTTTTATATCCGGTTTATCGTAATTATGAATTTTATCGGTACGCCGGTTGCCTGATCCGGTACCATCCCATGGGAAACCAAGCGCCTTTATCTCGCAGTAGCTGCAGGCTGATGACGAGAAGGAGTTTTTTATCCCTTTGCACCCGCAGAGGTGTGGGACTCATGGCGTGCAGCGGTTCACTTTCGGGGATCATGGCTGCTGCTGTTGAATCCTTTGGAGAGGATATACTGGCAGGCAACAGATCAGGCAAGGGGTGGAACAAAGAATCCATGACAGAGGGTGCGGGAACAGATGAGCAACTCGAAAAACTCAAGTACATCCGCGAGGCAATGCATTACAGAAAACTCTCCCACGGGCGGGTGCAGTGTGAGCTCTGTTTCAGGGAGTGCATCATCTATGAGGGGGAGCGGGGTGAATGCAGGAACCGGGAGAATCACGGGGGTGTTCTCTACAACGTCGTATACGCCAAGCCTTCGGCCATACAGGTTGATCCCATCGAAAAGGAACCCCAGTATCACATGCTTCCCGGTACTTCCATACTCTGCTTTGGGACAGCAGGGTGCAATTTCAGGTGCCGTTTCTGCCAGAACTGGCATCTGTCACAGCGATCCATAGAGGAAATGGAGTACTACTACATACTCAGCCCCGATGCAGCTGTGCAGATGGCCCTGGAGCGTAAAATACCCACCATTTCATTTACCTACAACGAGCCTACCTCATTCTACGAGTGGATGTACGACATCTCACGGCAGGCGAAGGCCGCTGGAGTGAACATACTCTGGCACTCCAACGGTGCCATGAACCCGACTCCTCTCAAAGAGCTGCTCCGGTACACAGATGCCGTCACCATCGACCTAAAGGGCTTCCAGGAACAGGTCTACGCCCGGTACTCATCTGCAGAGCTCGAGCCTGTGTTGAGGACCCTGCAGATCATCAAAGAGGAGGGTGTGTGGCTCGAAATCGTCAATCTCACCATCCCAACGGTGAACGACGATCCAGGTGATGTAGAGAAAATGTGCACATGGATCATCGAAACGCTGGGACCGGATGTTCCTCTTCACTTCTCGCGTTTCTTTCCCGCTTACCGGCTGACCCAGCTCCCCCACACCCCGGTGGAAACCCTGGAGCGATCGTACCATATTGCCCGGGAATGCGGAGTTCATTACGTCACACTCGGCAACGTTCCCGGCCACCAGTACAACTCCACCATCTGCCCCTCCTGCGGCAAGACCCTGATCAGGCGGGTGCACTTTCAGGTACTGGAGAATCATATACAGAACGGGCAGTGTCCCTCGTGCGGTCACACCATTCCCGGGCTGTGGACCGGTTGAGGGTGTCACGGAACATCCAAACGAGTATTCAAAGCACGTAAGGCTTGAATGGCCGGAGGCACATTGGTGACAAAACGTTCTCTGCTCATCCCTCTCATAGTGCTCGGATTCAGCGGCGTGATCGCCCAGATAATCCTGCTGAGAGAGCTCCTGGTATCCTTTTATGGAAACGAACTGTCGATCGGGATCGTGCTAGCCAACTGGCTGGTGCTCGAAGCGGCCGGCTCCCTGCTCGGGAGACGTATCGAGAGCAAGAAACGCAAGCTAGAGGTGTATATCATTTTACAGTTCGCATTCTGCATCGGCCTTCCCGCCTGTATTCTGAGTGCAAGGCTGGTAAAGAACATTACAGGCGCCATTCCGGGAGAGGGGCTCGGCATTGGCATGGTGATGTTTTCCTCTTTCCTCATCCTCCTCCTTCCAGCCTCTGTACATGGAGCGCTGTTCACCAGCGGCTGCAGTATCCTTGCTGATCAGTCAGGACGCAAGGCGCGTGCAATCGGTATGGTGTATCTCTACGAGATTATGGGAACCACGGCCGGCGGAATCGTACTCACCTTTCTGCTTCTGTACCGGTTCCAGAGCTTTCGCATCGTGTTCATGCTCATCGCGCTGAGCATGATTGCCAGCCTCATCCTCTTGCACCAATCATCACAGGGGTTGAACACCAATCCTGTGCTCGCACTGGTTTCAATACTCTTCCTTGCCGGCTCGCTCATGCTTATTATGACAAACCTTGACGAACGGGTGCACCGCATGTCGGTGTGCTGGCAGTGGCACGGCGTGGATGTTCCCTTCTATCAGAATTCCCGGTACGGAAATATCGCGGTTACCCGCAGCGGGGATCAGCACACCGTCTTCTCCGATGGAGTCCCCCTTTTTAATTTCCCCGTTCCAGACATAGAGCACATTGAAAGTCTCGTGCACCTCCCCCTTCTGGCCCATCCCCGTCCTGCTGACGTGCTCATCATAAGCGGCGGTGCGGGAGGTGTCATTACCGAGGTGCTCAAACATCCGGTACAGCACGTGGATTATGTAGAGCTCGATCCGCTTATCCTCGAGGCGCTTAACCGGTTTGCACCTCCCGAGACCCTCCACGAGTTGAGTGACCCTCGCGTCCATGTCTCCCTCACCGACGGCCGCCTATTTCTTAAAACCACACCCCAGCGCTATGACGTAATACTCCTTGGACTCTCCGATCCCGCTGACCTGCAGACAAACCGCCTGTTCACCGAGGAGTTCTTCGCGATGGCACGCTTGAAGCTGAAAGCGGATGGCATGGTCGTCGTTCAGGCCTCCGGCTCCCTGAGCTATCTGAGCGCCGAGCTGAAAAGGATCAATGCAAGCGTGATTCGCACCCTGGAGTCTGCGTTTCCATCGATCGCCCTTATCCCCGGAGAGCCAAACATCTTTCTGGCACTGAATGGCACAGGAGTTTCTGCGGACGGCCGCCAGCTTGACCCCGTGCCCCTCAAGATGAATCTCAGGGCACGGGGACTTGACGTACGTCTCGTCACCCCCTTCTACATCGACTACCGGCTCGACCCGAAGTGGCTGCTGTGGTTTGATCAAAGCATGGGGACAGTGGAGACGCGGCCGAACAGAGACTTTTTGCCATCGGGTGTCATCTACGGCCTGAACCTGTGGAACGCCCAGTTCTCACCCCGTACAGGAAGGTTGCTTCAGGTCATGCAGGACATGCATCCACAAAGCCTTGTATCCTTTCTCGGTGCGTCAGTGGTACTATTCTTCGCCGCAGGCATTGTGTGGAAGAGACGAGCCCTGCGTGCGGCGATCCCTCTTGTTGTGTTCACAACCGGCTTTGCTGGTATGATGTTCGATCTCGTGCTCATTTTTACATTCCAGGTCCTGTACGGATACATATACTTTTTGGTCGGTGCCCTCATAACAGCTTTCATGGCCGGATCAGGACTGGGAAGCTTCATCGCTACCTCACGGCTCGACCGGATAGAAAAGGTGACGCGCCTGTTCATACTCCTGGACTTCATCATTATGGTCTTTGCGGCGGTGCTTGCTGTTACCTCACTGCTGCAGCACCTTTCTACCGGAGGATGGCTCGATCACTTGCCCGAGCCCTATTTCGCCGTGCTCTGCTTTACGGGCGGTTTTCTCATCGGGTTTCAGTTTCCCCTGGCAAACCGGATGCACCTTGTGTTCTCCGGCAAAGCGGGAGAAACGGCGGGTCTGCTCAACGGTGCAGACCTGATCGGCGGGTTCATGGCCGGCATGCTCGGCGGCACCCTTCTCCTCCCCGTCATGGGATTGACGGGAACCTGTGTGGCGGTTATTATGGTAAAAGCGGCAACCTGTGTGCTCTTCGTTCAGTCGTCAAGGGAAAGAAATCGGTGAGTACATGAAGTCCCCTGTTTTCCTCATCTTCTTCAGCATTATCCTTTTATACCTTCCGACCGTAAGCCGCGGGGGCGACACAGTGCGCCAGCCAGTGGTGAGCGGGACCTTCTACCCGCGTAACCAGAGGGAACTCGAGAACCTCATCGGGGAGTTTCTCGGTTCCGTGGAAAAAGCTCATCTTCAGGGAGAGATATACGGTCTGATCGTGCCCCATGCGGGGTATGTCTACTCGGGGCAGGTTGCTGCCCATGCTTACAGACAGCTTCAGGAAGGGCACTACGACACGGTAGTCCTCATGGGTCCCAGTCACAGAGGGGGTTTTGCCGGTGTTTCTGCAGCAGACTACTCGGCCTACCGTACTCCCCTGGGTGAGGTGAAGATCGACAGGGCATTGGTCAGTAGCCTTATTAAAAGCAAAGAGTACATCGGTTTTCACCCTGAAGCGCACAGAACAGAGCACAGTCTAGAAGTTCAGTTACCCTTTTTACAGACCGTTCTTACGGATTTCCGTATCGTTCCCCTTCTCTTCGGTGGCCAGTCTCTCTCGAGGGACAGGCAGCCGGAAATGTGCCGGGATGTTGCCGACACACTTCTGGATCTCACCAGGGGGAGATCTGTACTGTTCATCGCTTCGACCGATCTCTCGCACTATCACCCCTATGATCAGGCGGTCATAAAGGACCACGACACCATAAGAGGCATACTCACACTGCGGGCGGAACCGTTCATGAGAGAGGTGCAGCGGGGAAGGTTCGAGCTCTGCGGTGCCGCTGCTGTAGCAACCCTCCTTCACATCGCCGAAACGAGGGGATCGAGTGAAGCGCGGCTCCTCCACTATGCCAACTCTGGTGATGTTCCCCTGATCGGAGACCGGTCGATGGTTGTGGGTTACACGGCCGTCCTGTTTCTGCACTAGCGCTGTCATGTATGGAGGGAAGAGCAGAGAAAGTAAAAGGGCACATCGATGACGAACCGGTACAGCAGAAGGGAGTTCATTGCGCTCCTCCTCCGTGTACTGCCGGCCGGATGTCTGTGGTACATCGGGCACGCTTTTGCAGGAGGAGAGAAAAAAAACAGATCAACCATGAGCCCATCAACCCCTGAAACTGAAAAAGACCGGGCGTACTTCTATGAGAGCCTTCCCGACCGCGAGGTGCAGTGTCTGCTCTGCCCCAGAAAATGCCTCATCGGGGAAGGGGAGCGGGGCACCTGCAGAACGCGGGAGAACAGGGGTGGAACACTCTACTCCCTGGTGTATGGAAAACCCTGCGCCATAAGTGTCGAGCCCATTGAAAAGGCACCCCTCTACCACTTCATGCCGGGACACCGGCGGCTCTGCCTCGCCACAGTCGGGTGCAACCTCACCTGCGCCTACTGCCAGAACTGGCACATATCCCAG
>Ga0209427_10005291_pt1 | contig 14808 bp, 14 predicted proteins | sample DeeMarSWOR136_30_FD_187465 | JGI IMG/M metagenome (GOLD analysis project Ga0209427, IMG submission 187465) | Marine sediment microbial communities from White Oak River estuary, North Carolina - WOR-1-36_30 (SPAdes) (version 2) | ecosystem: Environmental > Aquatic > Marine > Intertidal zone >...
GGCCCTCTATGATTATAACGCCACCGAACTTTCAGTCAGTGCGGGAGAGGAATTGGTCCTGCGCAAAGAAGAAAGCGGCTGGATCTGGTGCACAAACCAGAGGGGAGAGAGTGGTTGGGTGCCGGCAGAACATGTTGAAAAACTCAAAGAGGTGGAACACCTCAGGGAGTATCGAGAACCCGGATGTGTCTTCTGCAACATGCTAGGGGAACGAATGGTGCTGGAGAATAACCTGGCCTATGCCATCAGAGATATGTATCCCGTAACCGCGCTGCACACGTTGATTATTCCCCGAGGGCACGTGCCGAACTATTTTGATCTCAGCATACAGCAGATAGAGGCCTGTCATCGGCTTTTGGTCGCAGCGCAGGCCGAAATTGTTGCCCAAGATAAGGACGTCCGGGGTTTTAATATCGGCATCAATCAAGGCTCTGCCGCCGGTCAGACGATTCTTCACTGTCATATTCATATCATTCCCAGAAGGATAGGCGACGTTGATGATCCCCGCGGGGGGATTCGACACTTGATGCCAGGCAAAGGCCCGTATGAGATGGACGTAGAGTGATGTCGGCCACAAAAAGCAACCCGGCGTCGCATTCCATGATCTTGAAGAGGAGAGGCGCTGCACAATGGACCTTCGCCCGACTATTAAGCTGGAGCCATTCACCCAGGCCGATTTCGATAGGCTGATTGGCTGGGTGCCATCTCCCGAGTTTCTCCTTCAATGGGCGGGCCCAGGCTTCAGTTATCCTCTCACACGAAACCAATTGAAGCACCACTTGGCGAGTGAGACAGAACTGCAACCTGATCATCTTATCTACAAAGCCGTTCATCGACAGAGCGGCGAAACCGTTGGGCATGGAGAGATTGTTGCCCTCGATCGACGGAATCGGTCGGCCAGCATGGCGCGGATACTCGTCGGGCCACCAGAGATGCGAGGGAAAGGCATCGGAGAGCAGATCGTCAGGGCTTTGCTGCGAGTGGCGTTCCAGGAGTTATCCCTCCATCGGGTAGCCCTCCACGTGTTTACCTTTAACACATCGGCCATTCGCTGCTATGAGAGGATTGGCTTCAAGCAGGAGGGAGTGTTACGAGAAGCTCGCCAGCATGGAGAGGAATACTGGGATGTATGCGTGATGAGCATCCTCGAACAGGAGTGGCTTTCTGAGCGCTCCCCATCTCGGGGGAGCCCTGCGGAGTCGAAAGGGTAGCCCAAGGTGCTGGAGAGGTTCTCCCCGGCACAAAAAGAAAGGAGCCTGACATGATTGCCTTCAACAGATATTTCTCCCCAGTGGCCTGTATCCTCTTGCTGAGTCTTTTCTTAGCATTGAGTTGCGGCAAAAGAGAGAGCTCTCAGTTAGAGCAAGGCCTCAGCTTTTATCGGCAGAATAAGCTGAAAGAGGCACTTCCGCTCCTGAAAGGTGCTGTTGAGAGTGATCCGCAAAATGCAGATGCGCACGCTTGGCTTGGCGAGACGTACCGTCGCCTCGGACAGACAGAAGATGCCATCAAGGCAGCGCGAAAAGCGATGGAGCTGGATCCCTGCCACAGCTTCGGTCATACGGTGCTGGCATCGGCCTATACTCCAAAGTCCATAGGCAGTTGGGAGGGAGCCAATGCGGATACCAGCTGGTACCATTTGGGAAAGGCTGCGGCGTGCGATTCCAGCGACGGTAACATCTGGATGGGAGGCTGGGTCGAGGCAATACGACGTGGAGACCAGGCCTTGGAAAAGCGAGCCCTGCGATTATTGATCCAAACCGATTTTCTCACACCGGCTCTTTTGGCCTACAATCGCTGGATGCTCCGCCATCTGCCCAAAAATGCTCTTCTGTTGACCAATGGGGACATGGACACCTATCCCGCGGTGGCCCTTCAGGAGGTGGAGGAATTTCGCACAGATGTGGTCATCGCCAATCGCTCTCTGTTGAACACCTCATGGTATGCGCGGCACTTGAGGGACCGCTATGGGGTGCCCCTTACTTTTGAAGATGACCAGTTGGATTCGCTCAAAACTCATAGAGATGACGATGGGAATCTAATACTGATGGCCGATCAGATCATCGAGGGCTGGCTGGAGCTGCGTCAACGAAACGCCTTCCCGCGCCCCATTGCGATAGCGGTCACGGTGGGCGATATGAGCTTTGCAGAGGACACCAAGGATCATCTCACGCTGGCCGGACCGTTTCACTCTTGGCTGCCCTTTCCTGCGGAAAACCCTGAGGACACCACGATGATGCGGATGAGCCTGGCTGATATTGATCCCGAAGATTTTCGGGGTCCTCTGGTGAGTCCACAGGATCGCAGTCCAGTTCGTCTGGTGGGGACCAATAGGTTGGTGACAAATATCACGGCGGCTGCCTTGCGTTACAGCCAGGCCCTTATCGAGTCGGGGCGGGCCGCGGAGGTGTTTCCGATGCTGAAATGGGCCCAGGGATTCGAGGAGAAGACCGCTTTAGGGCCCGTTTTTGCAGAGCAGATTGAGGAGCTTAAGGAAAAGGCCATCGATGAGGTGGCCAACAAGTTAGATATTATGACCATAAAGAGGCCCTTGACCGATTGATTTTCAAAGGGTGGCCCATGGATAACAGGTCAACTTCATGGAATCAACAGGGATTTTGTTGGAATTGCCTTTTCCTCATTCTCATGGTGATGGAGGTTCTCATTTTGTCTGGATGTGGCGGCAAGCTCAGGAAGAAACGAGTGACACCGATACCCGATCAGGATGTGGCCAGGACAACATTGAGTGCTAAAATGCCCTGGCTTCAAGAGCCAGCTGCCCGCTGGCAGAGAGATTTCTCTGGCTCTCCGCGAGATGATCTCATCCCCCTTCCCGAGCGAGACCTTGAACAGGAGGGAATCGGCGCCAAGACTCGGGTGTATGAACTCTTCGATCGTTGGACATTGAACCCGGAGCTTTGTGGTGACCGCGGAAGGCACTATGCAGAGATCACTGCCGAATGCAAGGGCATGATTGAGCTGGATTTCGCCTTGACTCAGATAGAATGGGCCGATCCACAGGCTCGGACACGATACTATCGAGCCGTTGATAAGCTCATCGAAAAGGTCGGCCGCACGCTGTTGGCAGATTTCGGAGACATATTGGAAAGCCGAGAGAAGGAGTTCTTTCTATATGCCCTCAAAACCCTTGCCTGGCAGGAAAGCAAATGGCAGCATTACCTGCGCTATGAGAATTGGTTCTTCGTCATCGTCAGCGGCGGTTCTTATAACAAATTGGATGATTGGGGCATCACTCAGCTGGCCCGGTCTTCCTTTGATCCCGAAATTTTGCTGAATAAGAACTTCTTCGAGAGCAAAGGGTATGGTTCCATCTCCAGCTGCCTCTACTACGGCTTCATGGAGTACTATTTTTGCTACCTGGAAGCCAGAGAGCATCCCGACAACGGTTCCAGTCTGTTGGACAAAATCATCGGGGCTTACAATCGCTATTCCTCCGGGTACAGTTCCAGCTCTTTCGGTCTGGCCGCAGAGGATCAGGCTTATCGAGACTATCAGATTCGGGCAATGGGAGGATTTAAGGACAAATTTGTTCTCAAACCGTGGGAAGAGTTCCTGAGCCCGGAGAGCGAATCAATTTCCACAAAGTGATTCTTATGGAGGAATGCACATGTGTGACCATCTGGGACGTGGTAAATTTGCAGCCTGCCTCGCTGCTGTGTTGATTCTGATCTGTTGGCGGACATTACCATGCGATGCCAAAGGATTTCCACCAACTCGAGACAATCAGCCTAATATGGTAAAAACAATGAGAACCTTCTCAATTGTGGCTCGTGATCCCAACACAGGCGAACTGGGAATCGCCGTGGCCTCGCGGTTTTTTGCCGTTGGCAGCGTGGTCCCCTGGGCTAAGGCGGATGTTGGTGCCGTGGCAACGCAGTCATTTGCCAACACGACATTCGGCTGGAGAGGTCTGGAACTGCTGGAGAAAGGTCTTACCGCCGAGGAAACGCTTGAGATCCTGGTGCGAGGTGATGATGATCCCGAGAGGCGCCAATTTGGCATTGTGGCCGCCGATGGCAAATCCGCCACCTATACCGGCAAAGATTGTCTGGCGTGGGCAGGAGGTCGAAACGGTCCCAATTACGCAATACAGGGCAATATTCTGGCCGGCCAGGCGGTGGTGGATGCTATGGAGGACGTCTTTCTTCAAACCGAGGGGACGCTGGCCGAGCGTCTCTATGCGGCACTGTTGGCCGGCGAGGAGAAGGGGGGAGACGCTCGCGGCAAGCAGTCGGCCGCCATGCTGGTGGTGAAGAAAGCCGCCGGTTATGGCGGCTATACCGATCGCGCCATTGACATACGAGTCGACGACCATCCCGAGCCCTTCCAGGAGCTGGGGCGCCTGCTCAACTTCGCCCAGATGAATTACGCCTGGAATGAAGCCTGGACCCTCTTTACTCAAAAGAAATACGCCGAAGCCCTGCCCCCCATGGAGCGCACGGCTCGTCTGGCGCCAGAAAACGCGGAGGTCTATTATGACCTCGCGGTGATACGTCTTGCCGCAGGGAAGGACAGCCTGGCCTAGAGGCATTGAGGAAAGCACTGAAGCTCAACCCAAAATTGAAGAAACAGGCTGCAAAAGACGGTGATTTATCCAAGCTCAAGGGAAATGAGAAGTTTGAATCCTTGCTCCAATCTGGAGGAAAATGACAGGATCTGAGCGTCGAGGTGTTGGATAAGATCATGGTCGTCGCAGCAGCCACTTCTTTGCTCCCGGACATTCTGGCGATGATGAGCATTTTCCTGAAGCCAAACATTGACAGACATCGGATGAAAGGTATAGCATGGAAAAGCAGGCTCAAAAAGCTCTCCGGTTGATCCAGGGTGAGGGCAAAATAAAGGACTCAGATGCGCGGCGAAAAGCCAGGCTGACGGACACATCCCCCGCTGAGCTTCTCGACGCATACTCACAGGCGGTCATTCAGGTGGTGCGCGCCGTAGGGTCGGCCGTGGTCAGCATCACAGTGGGAAAGCAGGCGTCGAGAAGGGGGCCCGACGAAGTGGGGGCCGGTTCCGGTGTCATCGTCGCCCCCGATGGATATATTCTCACCAATCATCATGTGGTGCATAAGAGTGAGAGTTTGAAGGCGACACTCCCCGAAGGGAAGGAGCTGGCAGCGAGACTGGTGGGGGCTGATCCGGCCACCGATCTGGCGGTGATTCGCGCCAACGCTTCCAGTTTGCCTCACGCTGTCCTGGGGGATTCTGATTTGTTACGGGTAGGGCAACTTGTCATCGCCATTGGAAATCCCTTTGGCTTTCAGTCCACCGTCTCAACGGGCGTGGTCAGCGCTTTGGGCCGTGCCATGCGCAGCAGAGAGGGGCGACTCATTGAGAACATCATTCAACACACCGCACCTATGAACCCGGGGAATTCAGGTGGACCCCTGGTCGATTCCCGGGGACGGATTGTGGGGATCAATACGGCGATTATCGTGATAGCCCAGGGAATTGGCTTTTCTATTCCCGTTAACACCGCCAGGTGGGTTGTCTCTCAACTGCTGACCCACGGACGGGTCCGACGCGGATATTTAGGAATCGCTGCCCGAGAGAGGCAACTCGATCGGCGCCTGGTCCGATTCCACCATCTCACCCAGGAGCGCGCCGTAGAGGTTCTGTCGGTCACTCCCGAAGGGCCAGCCGGCAAGGTGGGTGTGCGAATGGGTGATATTATCGTAGCCATAAACGGGCAGGATGTGATCAGTGTTGACGATGTTCATCGCTTTCTGGCCGAATGGCCCTTGGGTGAGTCGGTGACCTTGACCATCGTTCGTGGACGGGAGCGAATCGATACGGAAGCCGTGCCCGTTGAGGCTCACGAGCGGAAGCAAAAGAATAAATAGGGGTGCCATTGCTGGAGTATTACTCCCTGAAGATGACAACGAGGTTGTCCTGAAGCGGTATGGAAGCGTCTTAAAGGCAGTGTTTGCTTCGTCGCGAACTTCTTTAAATCCGGAGATTGCGTCTAAGTTACTGAGACTGGCGGATAAAGTTGGCAGCGTTGAGGAGGATGTGATGAACAGGACAAGAGTTCTTCATGCCATGCCCCATTTGAGGAAACCATTTTTATCCGTCCTGCTAGCGTGTGCCTTCCTTGTCGCTTGCCAGCAGCTTGAGTCTCCGCCGATTCACTTCGAGCCTTCATCTCAGCCCGCAGTCAGCCTGGTCGAACACCCGGAGTGGAGCCTCAATCAGAGCATCTATGAGGTGAATGTGCGACAATACTCTCCCTCTGGCGATTTTGCGGGATTTGAGAGTCACCTCCCCAGATTAAAGGAGATGGGCGTTGGCATCCTCTGGTTCATGCCCATCCATCCTATCGGCGAAGAGAACCGCAAGGGGAGTTTGGGCAGCTACTATTCCGTGAGAGATTACTACGGGGTGAATCCCGAATTTGGCACTCTGGAGGAGTTCAAGGCCCTGGTTGAGAAAATACACCAGATGGGCATGTACGTCATCATCGACTGGGTGGCCAACCACTCCGCCTGGGACAATCCTCTGACCGAGCAACATCCTGATTGGTACATGAGGGATTCCCGAGGCCAGTTCTTTCCCCCCGTGCCCGACTGGTCCGACGTCATAGACTTGAACTACAACAAACCTGCTCTGCGGGACTATATGTTGGAGGCCATGAAGTTCTGGGTAGAGGAGGTGGATGTGGACGGATTTCGATGCGATGTGGCCAGCATGGTACCCATGGATTTTTGGGAACGGGTCCGGCCCGAGTTGGAGCAGATCAAACCGGTGTTCCTGCTGGCCGAAGCGGAAGAACCGGAGTTTCACCACCGGGCCTTCGATATGACCTATGGCTGGGCACTCTACCATCTGATGAACCGCATCGCAGGTGGCCAGAAGGGCGCGGATGATATCTGCAGATATTTAGATCTGGAAGAGCAGAGATTTCCCCGAGCTGCCTATCGGATGTACTTCACCTCAAACCACGATGAGAACTCCTGGAACGGAACGGTCTTCGAGCGTCTGGGAGACGCGGCCGAGACCTTTGCCGTGCTGACCGCCTCTTTGGAGGGAATGCCTCTGGTCTACGGTGGCCAGGAGGCTGGTTTGGATCATCGGTTGGAATTCTTCGAGAAGGACCTCATCGAGTGGCGAGAGCACGAATTTGCAGGGCTGTACGCGACTCTCCTAAATCTTAAAAGGGACAATAAGGCTTTGTGGAATGGAGAGGGAGGAGGGTTATTGTTTCGTGTGAAGACCTCAGCAGAACACAGCGTTTTCGCCTTCGTTCGGGAAAAGGATGAGGACAAAGTCTTCGTGGTGCTGAATCTGTCTGAAGAAGAGCAAAATGTTGATCTTGAGGGAAAATCCTCCCTAGGTGATTATATCGATGCGTTCACAGGAGAAAGGGTGACCATTTCCTCGGGTACGAAGGTGTGGTTGGAGCCGTGGGCATATCAGGTTCTCTACCGATAACGAGGGAAGTTGAGCGGATAGCAAAATTGTGAACTCTCGTTGCCTTGTTTCTTTCCAAACAGAGCTTAGCGACGGAGATAGGTGCAGGAGGATTGATCTCATGGATGGGCAAGACCCAAATCGCACCATTCAACTAGATGTAGATGTCGAGGGAGACATCGACCAAGTCTGGGATACCTGGACCACCGAGGAGGGCATCAAAAGCTTTTTCGCCCCAGACTGTCATGTGGATTTAAAGGTGGGTGGGGCTTACGAGATTTTGTTTGATCCCGATGCTGAACCCGGTCAACGTGGGGCTGAAGGGGTCAGGATTTTGGCCATTCAGCCCAAGCAGATGTTAGCTTTCACCTGGAATGCCCCTCCACGTATGTCCCTGGTACGCCAACAGTGGACTCATGTTGTGGTGAGATTTCAGGACCTTGAGTGTGGACGGACTAGAGTAACTTTATTTCACGACGGCTGGGGTCAGGGAGGAGAATGGGACCAGGCCTATGAGTACTTCACGAAGGCCTGGAGAGATATCGTTCTGCCGCGTCTGCAATACAGGTTTTCGGTGGGGCCGGTGGATTGGCAGAATCAGCCGAAGAGAGGATAGGGCACCCTGGAAAAATGATCGCCAAGAGATCGCCGAGGTTAACCAGAATCGGAACGATTGTGCTATTGGCGTTGGTTTTTTCTTTGTCTTATTCACAGCTGCCGTTGTACTCTTTGAACCAAAATTCTTATTTTTTACAGGGTCTGGCGAAGGGTGGTCTGGGATTTTTATCAAAAGATTGGCTGGCGAATACCGTAGATCCGGTGCCGATCTTTAGTCTTCTCGTGGGGATTACCTTCTCTTATCTGCATGAATATCTTTTTTATCTCTACTCTCTGGCTCTTTTGGGCGTCTATATTTGCAGTATGCTCGGCATCATTTCTCATACGTACAAAGTTGACAGCTCAGGCATACAATATCTCGCCTGTTTCGTCGTCATCACCGGGCTCCACTCACCGGTATTGGGCTCTGTGACATCAAAATTAACGGGTCTCGATATCACACAGCTTCTTCACAATGGGGTTGCAGGGCAATATCTATTAGGCCCCGTGTTTCAGCCCAACATGTTCGGCGTCTTGCTTCTTTTATCTGTTTACCTTTTTCTACGTGGCAAGCGTGTTCTGGCGATATTCTGTTCCAGCTTGAGCGCATCAATTCATCCCACTTACCTTTTGAATGTAGCAGTACTCACCCTGACTTATATGATCATTCTGTTGAGGGAACGCAAAGATCTAAAACCAACTTTGTCCATCGGTGGGCTTGCGCTTGTTCTCATCATACCCATTTCAACTTATGTCTACCTGTCGTTTAAGGCCAGTTCGCCAGAGCTGCTGAGTCAGGCTCAAGGCATTCTTGTCGATGAAAGAATACCTCATCACGCCAAGGCAAGTCATTGGTTTGGCCCGCAGTCAGCGTTTCAAATTCTGCTTATTATGCTGGCGCTTTTTCTAATCAGGAAGAAGAGGCTCTTTTCGTTATTGTCAATCCCGTTTCTTTTAGCAGGTGCCTTGACCTTTGTGCAAGTCATGACGAAAAGCAAAGGTTTCGCCCTACAATTCCCATGGCGCAGCTCCGTATTTTTAGTTCCCATTTCATCCTGCATCATAGTGGCAACCATTCTGTCTTTTTGTTTTAAGAAATTCAATCGTCAGATTTCAATTCATAAAAGAGCCCTCATGCTCTCATTAGTGATGGCGATGTTGATGTTGGCCCTTTCTGGTTTGATCGGCACAAGTCGTCGTTTCGCTCAAGCTGCTGATGCCGAGGACGTTCCGGTCATGAATTTTGTCAAGGCGATAAAGCAGCCCGATGATATTTTTTTGATACCCATAGAGATGGAGCGATTTCGGTTGTACACTGGAGTCCCGATATTTGTTGATGAAAAATCACATCCCTACAGAGATAGTGAGATTCTCGAGTGGAATAAGAGAATTCAAATGGCCAAAGAGCTCTATCAAAGGCAGGGGGAGCTTGCCTGCAGCATTCTTAGGGATTTGGCACCTCACTACGGCATAACTCATGTTATACTCGAAAATGGTCTCGATGAGCCTGGCTGCGCTATGCTGAGAGAGATCTATCGAGACGAGGAGTTTGCCGTTCACAAGGTGAGAAATTATTGAGGTTAATAAAAGAACTATCTTCGTTAATTTGACTTTGTTCAGGAAAAAAAGCGGACCGTCATTTTCACCCCCAATTGCGCAAGCCATGAATCAGGAGGACCTCATGAAATCCTTACCATTTTTGCTGATGTTCATATTGTCCGCCACAGTGGGATACGCTCAGCTCAACGAGGTGAGCTCTGATCTGGACTCACTTCTTGAGGCCGAGCGAGCCTTCTCCAAGCTATCGTTGTCCCAGGGGATGCACCAAGCGTTTGTGACATATCTGGCCGATGATGCCATTATCTTCCGTCCGCGCCCGGTTGATGGGAAGAAATGGTATGCCGAACGCGGGGAAATCCCAGGAACCTTGACCTGGCGGCCCATTTTTGCCGAGGTGTCTCGCACGGGCGACATGGGGTACACCACAGGCCCCTGGGAATTCACTAGGGAGGGCGATGAATCCATCGAATATGGGCACTACGTGTCTATCTGGAGAAAGCAGGCCGGCGGCTCATGGAGGGTGGTCATCGATGTCGGTATTGTCCACTCAAAGCCTGAGGCCGAAGCAATAGAGGCATTCTCTCCGGAAGGGGTGCCTGGGGTGGACAGCGGAGAGACGGCTTATGCCGATGTGGAAGCTGAACGGGCGGAGCTTCTGAAAGTGGACCGTGAATTTGCCAGGCGTTCAGTCTCGAAGGGCATCGTCGATGCCTTCCTGGCTTATTGCACGGATGATGTCCGGTTTTATCGCATGAATGTGCTTCCCACTGTCGGTAAGAAATCCCTGCGGACAGCGTTGTCGAAACAGCCCGGACTATTGATTTGGGAGCCTATGGAAGCCCAGGTTTCTCAGTCAGGGGATTTGGGTTATACCTATGGCATCTCCAAGTTCAGGGCGGAAACACAGAAAGGTCTAGCTACCGAATCTGCAAGCTATGCGCGAATTTGGAAGAAACAACTTGACGGCATATGGAAGTTTGTCCTGGACATTGCCAATCCGATTCCCGCTGCGGCCCTCGAGTCTAACCACTAATCCGCTCCGGAGGCGTTTTCACCATTCTACGCGTGTTTTGATTATAATTCAGTTGATTTCCAAAATCTGAAGCCGAGGTCCTGGAAATCTCGGGCCATCGAGATGATGGTAAAACCTCATGGAGAAGCACTATGTTCACAAAATATTTCTCAGCCATTCCCCTGCTCGTAGCCCTGCTGGTCATTTGTGCTGCTCTGTCATTGGCACAGGAGCTGAAGCCCATTTCTCTCCCTATACCCCAGATGGATGGCGGCAAACCTCTCATGCAGGCGCTGAAGGACAGGAGAACCTCTCGTGCATTCAGCGGCGAGGAATTATCTATTCAGGAGCTCTCCGATATGCTATGGGCTGCATTCGGAGTCAATCGCCCGGAAACTGGTAAGCGGACGGCGCCCTCGGCGGTGAACTGGCAGGAAATTGATATCTACGTTGCCACCGCCGATGGCCTCTATCTCTACGATGCGCCGCCCCATGTGTTGAGGCCAATATTGAGGGAGGACATCCGCGCGCTGACGGGGCTTCAGTCCTTTGTAAAAAAGGCTCCCGTGAACCTCATATTCGTGGCGGATTATTCCAAGATGGGCCAGGCGAGCGACGAAGACAAGGATTTCTACTCGGCTGCCAACACGGGATTTATCAGCCAGAACGTCTATCTTTACTGTGCATCCCAGGGATTGGCAACGGTGGTACGAGGGCTCATTGACCGACCAGCCCTTGCCGAGGCCATGGGGCTGAAGTCAGATCAGAAGGTCATATTGGCCCAGACGGTGGGATATCCTAAAGAATAGGGTTTGAATGTCCTGTGAACAAAACAGAAAGCAGGCAGACAGAGATGCGCATGAAGGTCAGGTTTCTCGTGGGCATGAACGCTTCCAGACGGGCCGGGTCATCACCATGGCATCCGGGCATTTCGTACACGACACCTACACGGCATTTTTGCCACCCCTACTGCCTTCTTTTATCGCTCATCTGGCACTGACCAAGGCCGAGGCAGGACTGCTAAACACTTTCATTACGGCTCCATCTCTGATTCAGCCGGCCATCGGTCACTTTGCCGATCGCTTCAATCTGCGCTATGCCGTCATTTTGGCACCGGCCATCACAGCCACCATGATGTGTCTGCTGGGGACGGCCCCGGGCTATGCAATTCTGGCCTTGCTGTTATTGATAGCCGGTTTCAGTTCTGCTGGGATGCATGCCGTGGGGCCCGTGATGGCGGGCCGGTTGTCGGGAAGAAGCCTGGGTCGGGGGATGAGCTTTTGGATGGTGGGAGGTGAGCTGGGGCGAACTCTTGGTCCCATCGTTGTCGTCACGGCGGTGATCCACTTGACCATGAAAGGATTGCCCTGGCTGATGGTTGGGGGTTGGGTGGCTTCCCTTGTCTTCTATCTGCGGATCAGGGGCGTTTCCGGTCGTCCCGAGGAGCTGGCACCAGGTTTACCATGGCGATCGGCTTTGCGGCGAATGAAACCAGTGCTGTTACCCCTTGGGGTTATAATTTTGCTGCGTGCCTTCATGCAGGCTTCGCTGACCTATTATCTGCCCACCTTTCTCATCGAGGAGGGGGCTGATCTCTGGTACGCCGGAGCATCTCTCACGGTGCTCCAGGGAGCTGGTGTGGCCGGAGCTTTTCTCGGCGGATCAGTCAGTGATCGGTTGGGGCGAAGACTGGTCTTGTTGATTTCCATGACTGTAGCTCCGGTTTTCATGATCGCCTTTCTCGCCGTCCACGGTTGGGCTCAATATGGCTTATTGGTTTTTCTGGGGATGTTGGTCATCTCCACCACACCCGTGATGATGGCTCTTGTTCAGGAGAGCTTTCCAGAAAACCGAGCCCTGGCCAATGGTACCTACATGTCCATGAGCTTTCTGATTCGCTCGGGAGTTGTCGTGCTGCTGGGGGCTCTAAGCGACAAATTCGGGCTGCGCCAGATGTTCACCGCCAGCGCGGTGATCATGATCTCAGGAGCGCCCCTTCTCTTTTTATTGCCCAACAGCCGTTCTCAGATCGGCTGAGAATCATTGAAAACTCAAAAGACTTAAGAAAGGACTTTTCGAATGGGTGCCTTTCTGGTTCGAATGCTCATCAGCGCCGCGGGCCTTTGGATTGCCTCGGTCTTGATCCCGGGCATGGATATCAGTGGTATGGGAACGCTCCTGGCCGCGGCCTTCCTGTTGGGCCTGGTCAACGCCCTGGTCAGGCCAGTACTCATCTTTCTGACTCTTCCCCTGACCATCCTCACTCTGGGTTTGTTCCTACTGGTCATCAATGCGGCCATGCTTGGGCTGGTGGCTTGGCTGTTGCCGGGCTTTGTCCTGGGTGGCTTCTTCCCAGCCCTGTTTGGATCCCTGATCGTGAGCGTCATCAGTTGGTGCGCCTCCCGGTATGTGGGCAAATCGTGAGAATAATCCAAGGATGCGGCTGGTTTTCTATCCAAGGTGCAGCGACGTTGCGTTAGGCTAGAGATTATGAAGAAGAGTAGGTTATGGCAGAGGAAATCAGACAGCACATCGCCGATTATCTCGCCGAACACAGATATATGGCGCTGGCCACCCTTAGCACTGATGGGAAACCCATGGTTCATACTGTGGGTTATACCTCTAAGGGGACGACTCTGTACTGTGCGACTTTCAAACAATCTGGGAAGATCCACAATATCCGCAGAATCCTGACTTGGCCTTTGTGGTCGACGAGGACTACCACGACTTGGGGAGCATAAAGGGCATCCAGATGCAGGGCAAGGCTAATATTTTGGTTGATCCCGGGGAGATATAGTGGGTCGTCGGGCTGATCATGAAGAAATTTCCCCAGTTTGCCAACATGGATCCCAATCCAAACGTCGTCCTCTTCCAAGTGAAGTCATCAAAGGGATTCTTCATCAATTACAGCAAGGGTTTTGGCCACAGGGATGAGGTGACATTTTAGGGATAGTGAGCACCATGCATAAGACACCTGTAGCAGTGGATTCGTCAAGGAACTTGTCTCTCACAACCGCTCAACTCTATTTCGCCTAAGTGCGGATAACTCGATGCGCTTTGTCAAATATCAAGCCTTGGGCAACGATTATCTCGTGATGGAATCAGAGGAACTGGCCGCTCCTCTCACGGTCTCTCAGATCGAGCTCATCTGCAATCGCCATTACGGAGTGGGCTCCGATGGCATACTCCTGCGCCAGCCAGACAAGGATGATGGAACGTTTTCCCTGCAGATCTTCAATCCGGACGGATCATGGGTGGAGAAAAGCGGCAATGGCCTGCGGATCTTCTCCCGCTACCTCTGGGATCGGGGTGTCGTGACAGATCAACCTTTTCGGGTGGAAACCCCGGGAGGCACTGTCACCTGTCGGGTGCAAGAGAAAGGCAAATTGGTCGTTGTCGATATGGGTCAGGCAATTTTCAACAGCGGCAGAATCCCCGTTTCTGGGCCCACCAGAGAGATTCTGAGAGAATCTCTGGAGATAAAAGGGGAGCCTCTTGAAATATCGGCCGTCTCTATGGGAAATCCTCATTGTGTCGTTCATCGAGACTGCCCATCTGAAAGTGAGGCCAGAAGACTTGGCCCGCTGATCGAAACTCACGACATCTTTCCCAAACGAACGAACGTTCAGTTCATGAAGGTCCTGGACAGAGAGAACATCAGGATTGAAATCTGGGAACGCGGAGCGGGCTACACCTTGTCCTCGGGCACCAGCAGCTGTGCGGTCTGTGCAGTAGCCCATCGTCTGGGTCTGTGCGGCGACAAGGTGACGGTGCACATGCCCGGGGGAGAGTTGCGCGTTGAAATGGGCGAGGGCTACCAGATACGCTTAACAGGTCCAGTGGGGAGGGTGGCTGAGGGGCTTCTTGACCAGGAGATGGTGACAGGGGGTAGTTGAAAAAGCCGAGTATTGACAGAGAGTTTTTCGATACTGTTCCTCGATGTTTTCATCGATGCTGGAGTCCATTGAAAATCTTACCCAGAAAGAAGTTCTAAGTTTTTGTAAGATGGTTTTATATCTAAGACAGAAAGAGAGCAACTGATTCCTCAATTACGGAGAAAACAAATTTAAAATTTTTCCTTGACATTTTTTAATAGCTTGTTATATTAGTAACTTTAGGCTGGTGTAGCTCAGTTGGTAGAGCAGCTGATTTGTAATCAGCCGGTCGGGGGTTCGAGTCCCTTCGCCAGCTCCATTTTTATGTTCGGG
>Ga0209427_10005292_pt1 | contig 14803 bp, 8 predicted proteins | sample DeeMarSWOR136_30_FD_187465 | JGI IMG/M metagenome (GOLD analysis project Ga0209427, IMG submission 187465) | Marine sediment microbial communities from White Oak River estuary, North Carolina - WOR-1-36_30 (SPAdes) (version 2) | ecosystem: Environmental > Aquatic > Marine > Intertidal zone >...
ATTAACTTCAAGGACTACGCTCTGATTGCAGATGAATACCTTGAAAAGTTACTGTGGCCGACGGAGCCGTAATCGGTGTTAGTATAAGTTGGTCCTTTGGTTTTGCATCATTTTGGGGCCTGTACCGATTGATTCGGTACAGGCCCCGATTGCTTTTATCAACACGGTTGGTGTTAATGCTGAAATTCAAATCTCAAAATACTCCACATTCCGTAAGGACTCGCAAGTATGATAACTTACGGTTAAAACAATAAAATTTGGCATATTTTGGTGGATTTTGTGATGTCCCTTTTTTTCCAGAGAGACAGAACAAGACATCTTAGGTGGTAAATCTCTTTGAAATAATTGAAATTCGGTTTTTATTATCAACATTTGTGTGTGTGGTGAGGGCTATAGTATAGTGAGTGAATGGAAGGGCTTGCTTGGCATCAACTCACCCGTCGCTCGTGACTCAGCAGGGGCCGGGTTTCAATTCGTCGTTATCGGCTCGATATCAGTTAATTTGTGAGCGGATACTCCCTTATTGCCTGCGGGGACAAGGTTATATATTCTTTTTCCCAACCAGGTATGGGCAAGCTTCGTGAGGATTCTGTCGGGCAGGTCTTGTAATACATGATGAAGAAGAAGAGAATGCGAAGAGGGCATTCGTTTTCTACAACAGCAGGTAAACCTTGAAAAGATGCGAACTATTCGTTGGTGTGCAATGCGACAGCTGTTTTTGCTGAGTGTGTTGGTGATGACCTATTTGGGTTTGCTTGTTGAAGAAGGTCCGAACATCAGTGGTCGCTTAGTTTAGCCGTTACCGAATAAAGCGGAATTTCTTTTGTGCCGTTTGTCAGGAGGCTTTATTGAATCGATAAACACCTGCTTATGTGGTCAGAATGATTTGCTTCGAAGAGGCTTATGAGGAAACCCCTAAGTATGAGCCGAAAAGGGCTTGACTTGTGCGTACAATATGTTATAATGAAATTAAATCATTTTTATGACTTTGGTTGTATAAGGCCCATAAGCTACAGTAACTCCAGCTTGTAAAAAGAGCATATACGGTTACGACGGCGCATGCAAAATGGGAACCTACAAGGATAAAACCGCAGTTAGCGGATTAAAACATCAGTGAGGATGAAAACAAAGATGCCTTTATCTGTAAAGATCCCGAAGCTCAATTCGGTATCAACTGCACCTTTGATTAGTCCACAGAATAAAGGTATGTTTTAATGAAATACGTAAAGACTGGAAAACTTATCGTACTTGTTGTCGTATTGGCGGTCTGCCTGGCTGGGCATGTGGCGAACGCTGATATAGCGTGGACGGCCTACAATGACACCCATAGTGGGGGGGCTCCGGGATCGAATATAACCGACTGGACAATCCACAATAATGACCAGAGTCACAACTTCGGGAAGTTGAAAGATTATGAAACCGGCAGCGATGTAGGGATGCCCTCCGTGTTGTTCACGATGGGTGCCGCGGGCTTAAATGTAAGCACTGGTGCCGGTGCAGATCCGGCGCCAGGCACGGATGCATACGAGATATTTAATAATATAGTACAATTGAGCGGATACCTTGTTTACTACGGCAACCCGGGTTGGTGGATGGAGATTGAGTTCACGGGCCTTAATCCGACGAGGATGTACAGCTTTGTTGGCACCTCCATACGCGATAGCGACTATCCACTGAGAAAATCACTTTTCACGATAATGGGCCACGTCAGCGCAATTAACAACAGCAGTGACGGAGTGTTATCGAAGACTGACAACACAACTATTATGCTGGCGGGTGACAACGACGTCAGGGGCTACATAGTCCGATGGGATGATATCATTCCTGCTGTCGATGGGAGCTTCAAAATAAGATCCGAGGCCACCGCTGATTCCGATGCCGGGAAGGCTTATCCAATAAGCGCTTTCAGACTTCAAGAGATAGGCGGGATGATAAACCGGCCGCCGAGCGTGAATGCCGGAAATGATCAGGAGATTACACTACCGGTTCACAGTATCGCCCTGAATGCCACGGTTACGGATGATGGATTGGGCGATCCGAATGGTTACCTGGCGTATCAATGGTCGAAGGTTGGCGGACCGGGAGGCGTCACGTTTGAGCCCAATGGCTTTGTGGAGGACCCCAACGCGCATTTTCCTTTGAACAAACCGGGAGTTTATGTTCTTAGACTGGATGCCACAGACGGGGAACTGAGCGATTTTGACGAAGTTAGCATAACGGTTCATGCACCAGAGTGCCCGCTGGGAGATTTAAATGGAGATTGTGTGACCGATTTCAATGACCTCGAGATTCTTGGCAGCCAGTGGCTTGTGAATCCCGCCGGCAATGCGGACCTGAGCGGCGATGGTCATGTCGATTTTAACGATTACATGTGGCTGGCGGGCAGCTGGCAGGAAAACTGGCAGAAAAGCTCTTTGCGGGTATTTATCTATCCGGAAGAGGCGCGAGGCGACGGCGCCCAATGGCGTGTTGACGGTGGGACGTGGCACAATCACGGTGATATAGAACAAGACCTATCGATCGGGATCCATACAGTCGAGTTCAGATCGATAATGGATTGGTACAAACCAAATGATGTTGATGTTGATGTTGTTTACGATCAGCTTTTTGAGACCAGCGGAACCTACATACAACACACCGGCTCTTTGCGGGTGGATATATCACCAGCGGATGTACTGCCGGATGCCAAGTGGCGACGGGTTGGCGAAAGCCAATGGCGCGACAGTGACACGACGGAAACAGATGTTCCGGTCGGGCCTCATAACGTGGAGTTCAGCGTCGTCAGCGGCTCGCTGTCGCCGGGTATCAGAGAGGTTTTCGTCGAACAAAATACGCTATGTGTTCTTAATGCGGCATATACGTTGTGGGCCGATATTACCCTTCGGATCAACGAATTCATGGCTATGAATACCAGTCATAGCGGCATTACGGATGAGCACGGCGATTACGATGACTGGATAGAAATCTACAATACCACCGATAGTCCCATCGATATGGGGGGTATGTATATTGCGGACGCGCAAAACATCTGGCAGATACCGACCGGTTATCCGGGGCAGACGACTGTTGACGCGAAAGACTATCTGCTTCTCTGGGCGGATGATGAGGAAGAAACGGAAGGTCCTCTCCATTTGGCCTTTGAATTGGATGCCGACGGCGACGAAATCACTTTATATGATACCGACGGCACAACAGTCATTGACAGGGTCGTTTTCGACAGTCAGTTGGCGAATGTTTCTTACGGGCGTTACCCTGACGGCTCGAACAACTTATATTATTTCACAGATCCTACAGAAGGCGTTTATAATGATCAGGCTGGTATTGCCAATAAAGTAGCGGATACAGAATTTACCCCGGATCGCGGCTTCTATACTTCGCCGTTCTATGTAACGATCACCACGGACACGCCGGGCGCGACCATCTATTATACTACCGACTGTACCTGGCCTATCGACGAGAACGGGAATCCGACTGCTACGGCCCAGGAATATAATGGGTCGACGAACAAGCCTTACATTACAACGACGACGAACCTGCGTGCCGCAGCCGTGAAATCAGGAAACCTGCCGACGAACATTGATACGCAGACCTACATCTTCCTGGATGACGTACTGCAGCAACCCACGAATCCTGCCGGCTATCCCAGTCAGTGGATTTCAGGCGGTAATGTTATAACCGGCGATTATCAGGTGGATCCGGATATTGTGAATCATACCAATGCGGAGAACCGTCTGACGACGGATGATATGCAGGCGGTACCTACGATTGTGGTGAGTATGCCCATAAACGACTGGTTCCAATCTGGTCATGGACTCTATGTGACAGAGGCTCTGGACGGTACGGAATATCCTTGTTCATTTGAATACATCGATCCGAACGTCGGCGGTCTGGTTTTGCAGCAGAACTGTGCGATGAGCATGCAGGGCGGCATCAGCGGCGGGGGTACCAGTTTAAATCGCTGGAAGACGCCTAAATTGTCGAATCGACCACGATTCAAGACCCAAACGGATGATGGGACATTGACGGGCGGCCCGCCGAAACTTCGTGCCAGGATATTCCCGGATTCACCGGTGCAGAATTTCGATACGGTGGTTCTGGATGCGGTGCTGAACCATTCCTGGCACCATTCCGATCTCAGTCAGCGGAATACGGCAAAGTATATCCAAGATCAGGGCGTGGCGGACTATCATAACGCGATGCTGCCGGGACATTCCCCTCATGGTTCGTATGTGCATATGTATATTAACACGTTATACTGGGGTATGTATTATCTACATGAGCGTCCAGACCATTCGTGGGCGGCGGAGACTTTCGGAGGCAAAAAGGAGGAGTATGATGCTATCAAGCATAATAGCGGCAACGTGATTAACAACGGAGTAGGTGGTGCCGGAGCATCGGCGAATTTCTCAACGATGGAGGGAGCCGCCAGTACCGCCGAGGCTGATCCGAGCAATCTTGCGAAATGGCAAACACTGGAACAGCATTTGGATGTCGATAACCTGATCACCTACTTATTAGCCCACTGGTTTGCCGGCATTCATGACTGGCCCGGCAAAAACTGGTACGCCACGCATCGTGTCGGCGGTCAGTGGCGGTTTCATACCTGGGACGCAGAACATTCCTTTGAAGCGTACAACAATACAGGCCAAAGCCCTGAAGGCGTTCATGCCAGACTGGACGGTCACCCTGAATATAAAATTCGCTGGGCGGATCATATTCATAAGTATTTTCACCATAATGGTCCGCTGGATGATTATCCTCGCTGCTTCGAGCTCTATAAGGCGCGGGTAACCCAGGTGAATGAAGCAATTCGCGGCGAGTCCGCCCGATGGGGAGATTGTCGTCGCAATCCTCCCCACAATCGACTTGAATGGCTTGGCGTTAATACGCAGGATGGCAGTTACTTTACCAATCGCTCCAGTAACGTTTTTGGCTATCTGAGCGGTCTGTATCCAAACACGGATCCGCCGGACTTTGAAATTAACGGCTCGCCTATGTATGGCGGATATGCTTTTTCCGGGGATAATTTAACTATAACGAATCCGAACGGTTCGGGGATGATATATTACACGCTGAACGGCAATGATCCCCGCGCCTTTGGCGGCGCGGTGAATACGTCCGGCGGGGCTTTGGCTTACGGTTCAGTGATCCCGCTGACTCACAGCCTACGAGTCAAGGCCCGCGTACTGAATAGCGGCGAATGGAGTGCCTTGAGCGACGCTGTATTTGCCGTCGGTCCGGTCGCCGAGAACCTTCGTATCACCGAGATTATGTACCATCCACGCAACGCAGGCGCTTTAACCGACCCGAACGAGGAATTCATTGAATTGAAAAACACCGGAACGAGCACACTGAATCTAAACCTGGTAAAATTCACCGAAGGAATTCATTTCACCTTCCCGGATATCGAGCTTGATCCCGAGGAATGCGTTGTAGTTGTGGAAGATCAGAGCGCATTCGAATCCAAATATGGCACGTCAGTCAATACGGCAGGCCAGTACATCGGCAGCCTGGATAACAATGGAGAAAGGATTAAACTGGTGGATGCTGTCGGAAAGACGATTCTGGACTTTGAGTACAAGGAGGGGTGGTATCCAATCACCGACGGCGACGGTTTTTCACTAACTATCATAAAACCCGGCGACAGCGCCGTCTATAGTTCGGAAGGCCTGTTTGCGCACTGGAAATTAGACGACGGCACCGGGAATACTGCTACAGACAGCGCCGGTTCAAACAACGGGGCACTAATTGGAAATCCGACCTGGACGGCCGGGCCAATTGATGGAGCCTTGAGCTTTGACGGTGTAGATGATTATGTTGTTGCTGCTCCTGTTGCTCCTTTAGCATCAGACACTTTCTCCGTTCAGGCGTGGATACGTACAGATGAATCAGCAGGGCTGATCATTCCTTTCCTGACACAGAATAGAGTAAGTGACAGCGGTGGATTCTATTTCTATATCTATAATGATAAACCCGATGTTTACGTTTACGGCAGTTCGGGTTCCGCCCGAGCAAATTCACCCGAGGCACTTAACACAAACCAATGGTACCGTGTCGCAGCAACCAATGACGGGTCCAATCTGAAGCTATACGTTGATGGTCGGTTGAAAGACAGCGATTCCTCAACCGGTTTGATGGGTGTTAATGAGAATGCTAATATCGGCTATGATCCTGTTACTTCAACCTATTACACAGGATTAATCGACGATGTCCGCATATATAATCGGGCAATGAGCGAAAGTGAATTTCAGGACATAGCCGAACCAATGGGTCGCTGGAGTCAGAAATATTCATGGCGTGCGAGTGTCTACCGCAACGGTTCTCCCGGCTGGGACGACAGCGACATTCTCCCCAACCCCGGTGCCGTGGTAATCAACGAAGTGATGGCGCATTCGAACACCGGCCCGGACTGGATTGAACTGTACAACACCACCGAAGAAGCGATTAACATCAGCGGCTGGTACCTCAGTGACAATGATAAAAGTGAGCCGAACCTAATGAAATACAGGATTGCCGACGGAACAACAATCGATGTGAACGATTATTTGGTTTTCTACGAGGACGCAAATTTCAGTAATCCAAACGATCCCGGCTGTAATGTACCTTTTGTCTTAAGTGAGAACGGTGAGAAGGCATGTCTATCATCAGGTTTGGATCCTAATGGCTTTCTGACCGGTTACCGCGACGTGGAGAACTTTGGTGCTTCGCAGACCAATGTTTCATTTGGCCGTTACTACAAGAGCAGCACCGGCAATTTCAACTTTGTGGCGATGGACTATAATACCCCGGACGCGAATAATGCTTATCCCAAAGTCGGCCCCGTTGTAATCAACGAGATTATGTACAATCCACCATCCGGCAATCAGGACGAGGAATATATCGAGCTGCACAACATAACCGGTGGGCTGGTGACATTATACCGCTATGACAAATCCACACCGTGGAAGTTTACCGATGGTATTGATTATACCTTCTCTTCGGGTCCGGTTGTGACGATACAGGCTTACGGTTATCTAATATTGGCAAAGGACCTGACCGCTTTTACAATGAGATACGGTGGTATGCCGTCCGGCGTTCAGGTTCTTGACGGCTATATCGGCAGGTTAAGCAATGCCGGCGAGAGGCTGCAGATTGCCATGCCCGGTGACATTGATGAGTTTGGAACGCGTCAATATATCCGCATTGACAGGGTTACTTATAGTGACGGCCTGCATCCCGAGGATTGTCCGGGCGGCGTGGACCATTGGCCGATAGAGGCCGACGGGCTTGGCAAATCTCTTTCTCGTAAGGTGTCAAGCGACTATGGCAATGACGTTGCCAACTGGGAAGCGGCTACACCATCGCCCGGCGTTGCCAATCCGTAGAATCTTAGCAACAAGAGTAGATACGTACATATAAGAACAACCTTAGCATTTTTATTGGCCAAGGAAGGTAAAATAGCTAAAAAACCAATCGAAATAATATATCAGGACGATGATATTGTCGTTGTCAATAAGCCGAGCGGGATATCGGTTACCAAGGACCGCAGCGGTGCCGCTAAGCTTACCGATATTCTCGGTGAGCAGTTACGTCAGCAGGTACACAGCGAGCTTTTGCTTGTGCATCGGCTGGACAAAGCCACCTCAGGCGTTATGATTTTTGCCGGGAACAACGAGGCACAAACACGCTTCACAGGTTATTTCAGGAGCAGGCTTGTTAAAAAGACATACCTGACTCTTGTAACGGGAGTAGTGCCGGGTCAGCAAGGCAGGATCGAGGCGCCTTTAGTTCAGAGTCATAAGAAGGGAAACCTTATGTGCATCGGCCACAAGAAAGGCAAAGAGGCGGTGACTAATTGGAAACTGCTTGCTGATTTCGGTGCTGTTTCACTATTGGCTGTTATGCCCATAACCGGGCGAACACATCAAATTCGTGTCCATCTGCCTCACATCGGACTGCCCCTGGCAATTGACCCTTTCTACGGCAGCAACCGACCGCTATTTTTATCCGATTTCAAAACAGATTACCGGCTTGCCCGGGACCATACGGAAAAGCCGCTTATCGAGCGATTGACACTGCACGCATACCAAATCGAACTTATAAAGCCCGAGGAAAACATCCCGGATTGTTTTGTCGCCGGCCTCGACAAAAAATTCACCGCAACCATAAAAATGCTTACCAAACACAATCCTAAAGGCCTCAACGCCTTCACCAACACCAACGATTTCTCCAAGATCGTGAACACCCAAAGACTTTCCTGATTATCTCTTATACTTATAATATTTATTTGACAGTTTTTACTTGACCTCAATTAATTGATTATTGATTATTGACGATTTAAATCATAGTTGGTAATTATTAACAGCCTATGGCAAAAAAGAAGGTCAAAAGGGACTCTCAATTAAATTAGGGTCTACGTATTATATTCCCGGCTGCGGGATGACGGCAAAGGCGGGAATGAAGATAGGTGCTTTTATGGATGAGAAACAAGTAAAGATTGGTCTGGCAGGCTTTGGTACTGTTGGCTGCGGCGTTGCAAAGCTGATACTCGAAGAAGCAGATTCGATAGTGGCGAAAACCGGCCTTCATTTGAAACTTGCGTGCGTAGTCGATACCGACATCGAGTCCGAACGGCCTGTAAAGCTGCCGGACGGTATCCTGACCAATGATATCAACAAACTCCTTAATGATGACACCATTCAAATAGGTGTCGAACTTATCGGCGGAACCGACGCGGCAAAAGAAGTGCAGATAAAAATGCTCCAGGCGGGCAAAGACGTAGTAACAGCCAACAAGGCCCTGCTGGCTGAGTACGGAAACGAACTCTACGAAGCTGCTCACAAGAACAATCGCTGCATCGCTTTTGAAGGCAGCTGCGCAGGGGGTATTCCGATTGTATCAGCTATCCGAACGGGATTGACAGCAAATAACATCACGGCGATGTACGGCATCGTTAATGGAACTTGTAACTATATCCTTTCCGAGATGACCAGTAAAGACGAAGATTTCTCCGAGGCCCTTTCTCAGGCCCAGAACAAAGGTTATGCAGAGGCAGACCCTACACTTGATATTAACGGCGGCGACAGCGCCCACAAGCTAGCCATCTTAGCTTCTATTGCGTTCGGATATGAAATCTCACTTGACGATATCTTCGTTGAAGGGATTGAATCAATCTCCAAAAATGATATTCGCTACGGCGGAGAAATGGGTTATATCCTGAAATTACTTGCAATAGGCCAAAGAGACAAAGATGGCAGAGTTTCACTTCGGGTGCATCCTTCATTTATCGCCAAGGACAGTCCGCTTGCGCGTGTGTCCGGGCCGTTTAATGCTATCAGTATCTTTGGCAATGCGGTCGGCCAGGTCATGTACTACGGGCGAGGTGCGGGAATGATGCCTACGGCAAGCGCAGTTGTTGCAGATATTATCGATGTCGCTATCGGCAATTCAGCAACCACATTCCGGCATCTGCGTCTCAAACCGAGAAGCGAAATAGAACCACTGATAGAGAACATCGATAACTGTGTGAGCAGGTTCTATATCAAGGTCCTGGCAAAGGACCAGCCCGGCGTATTTGCCAGCTTCGGCAAGATACTCGGCGACCACCAAATAAGTATATCCGGTGCTTTACAGCACGAAGGTAGCGGGCCCGACAATACTGTTCCAGTGGTCATCGCAACACATCCAACGCAGCAGAAGAACATCACAGCCGCATTAGGCGAACTTGCAAAGCTGGATGTTCTCAGCGGCAAACCTGTCTGTATTAGAATCGTAGATATCCCAGAGGATAACAACTAATGACAAAATATGTGATAATAGTACCAGACGGGGCGGCGGACAAACCGCTGGAGCAGTTCGAAGGAAGAACCGTGCTGGAAGCGGCTGAAACGCCGAATATGGACAAAATCAGCACCTATGGCAGACAAGGTCTTGTCCAGACAATTCCTGACGGTATGGAAGCCGGCAGCGATATTGCTCAAATGAGCCTTCTGGGCTATGATCCCCGAACGTTTTACGGCGGCAGGGCGCCAATAGAGGCGGCGGCGCGCAATATCAAATTATCCGCTGACGACTGGGTTTTCCGGTGTAATCTGATTACCATTGCCGACGGTAAAATGGCGGACCATAGTGCCGGACATATCTCCACTGAAGAAGCCAGGGCACTGGTAAAAGAATTAAAAGAACAATTAGGCGATGAGAAGTTTCAGCTTTATCCTGGCATAAGCTACCGGCATTTGCTGGTTTTCAAAGGTCTGGATTTCGACGTTCAGACATATCCTCCGCACGATTTTGTCGGTCAGAAAATAGAAAAGATTTTACCCCGCGGTAAAGGTGCGGAAATTCTTATTGATTTGATGGCCCGTTCGCAGCAACTTTTCAGCAACCACGACATTAATAAGGTCAGAAGAGACCTCGGAGAAAATCAGGTCAGCTCCATTTGGCTCTGGGGTGAGGGTAAGAAAACGCTGATGGAGAATTTTCAAAAGCGATTTGGTCTTAAAGGCGCCACCATAACCGCCGTGGACCTGGCGAGGGGCCTGTCAAAGCTGATTGGCTTTGACTTGATAGATGTTCCCGGCGCCACGGGATTTGTCGACACAAATTATGAGGGCAAAGGGCTGGCTGCAATAGAGGGACTCGACAAATACGACCTTATTTTCGTACACATCGAGGCGCCGGATGAAGCATCTCATAACGGCAATGCCGAGATGAAGAAAAAAGCCGTCGAACAAATCGATAAATATATTGTCGGTCCCGTCCTGGATGCGCTTCAGAATTACGAAAGCTGGCGAATACTTGTAATGCCCGACCATCCTACGCCCGTCTCAAGCAAAGCTCATTCGTCTGAGCCGGTCCCATTTGCCATGGCAGGCGATAATATCAGCGGTATTTTACATAAAAAATTCAGCGAGAGAAATGCCGCTGAGTCAGGATTTAGAATAGACAATGGTTTTGAAATTATGGAATATTTCCTAAAAAGCTAAAAGTAACTTGTAGAAAATCCAAAATCAATAGACAATGAGCATTTAAGGATTAGCAATGGCAATAATTGTACAAAAGTTTGGTGGCACATCAGTCGCTGATGCCGAAAAGATTCGCCGTGCCGCCGGGCGGGTAATCAGGGCAGTAAAGAATGGCTTCCAAGTCGTAGTGGTGGCTTCAGCCCGCGGGAAACAAACGGATGAGCTTGTTGCCGACGCACTGGAACTCAATCCAAATCCGCCCAAACGCGAGATGGACCAGCTGTTGAGCACCGGTGAGCAACAGACGGTTTCGCTTTTTGCGATGGCACTTGACTCGATGGGATACGATGCCATCAGTATGACGGGCGGTCAAATCCGCATGATAACCGACAGCGTTCATACCAATGCGAAGATCAAAAGTGTGGATGCCGAGCGGATACATAAACATCTGGACAAAGGCACAATTGTTATCGTGGCGGGCTTTCAGGGGATAGACGAGCATGAAAATATAACGACACTCGGCAGGGGGGGGTCAGACACAACGGCAGTGGCCATTGCAGCGGCCTTAGGGGCCGAGGAGTGCGAAATATATACCGATGTGGACGGAATCCATACGACCGATCCACGAATTTTTAAGCATGCTGCGAAAATAAAAGAGATTAGCTACGATGAAATACTGGAACTGGCCAGTCTTGGGGCAGGCGTTATACATCCTCGTGCCGTTGGATTCGGTAAGAAATATGATATCAGGATGCACATCAGAAGCAGCAGCGAAGAACAAGAAGGGACAATAATTACTCATGAGGTGCCAGAAATGGAAGGTGTAGTAGTATCAGGAGCGACCGTACAAAAGGATATGGCCAAGATAGGTCTTGTTGGAGTTGATAACGTTCCGGGTAATGCCGCAAAAATATTTGCCCGGCTGGCCAATGCCAAGGTTGTAGTCAACGATATCGTTCAAACAGAAGTCAGTACTGAAAAGGCGAACTTATCATTTATGATCGGCGCTTCCGACCTTGCCGACGCCCAAAAAGCTGTAGAAGAAATCAAAGATGAGGTCAACTGCGAACGGATTTTCGTACGTGACGATATTGCCGAGATTTCCGTGGTTGGTGTTGGTATGCGAACTCATTACGGTGTCGCAGACAAGATGTTCGGCGCACTGGCGCAAGCCAAGGTTAATATCGATTCCATTACCACCAGTGAGATACGCATCAGCTGCATTGTAGATAAAGACCAGGCCCAGGAAGCCCTTGATGCCGTTTGTATAGCTTTTGAGTTAGATAAACCGGCCGAAGAGAGAGGCCGGTCTAGTTAATTTTCGTCTTACTTTGTGGAAAGTCGGACACTCGTTGCTGTTTACTTGTCATTGGCTGCTACATGTCGCGTAAAGTAAATAATGTTACTTATGCGATGAGCAGGCATCGGAAAGCCGGTATAATTACCCTATGCCTGTCTGTTGTGGCTGTTTTTGTCTGGCTTGACAATAGCTCACTAAAAGCCAGACGGCAAAAGCGGCCAAAATCCGAAAAAGAAACAAAAACCTCTGATTTTGAAACATATCACAAAAAGACTTTCACCGTAGTTAAGGTCGTAGACGGAGATACTATTGATATAGATATCGGAGATGCTGAAAAAAATTTTACAAGAGTACGGCTTTGGGGAATTGATGCACCGGAGAGCACAAGCCGGTATAGCAACGTCATGTATTTCGGCCCGGAGGCCGCTGAATTTACAGCGAAATTAGCCCTCGGGAGGCAGGTTACAATTTACCTCCAAGAACATAATACCAGGGGAAAATATGGTCGGCTCCTGGCCTATGTCCAACTGCCCGATGGCAGGTTTCTGAATGAGGTTCTTGTTTCTGGGGGTTTTGCCTATGCGGATCCGCGGTTTCGACATAGCCTTTATCAGAAATACAAACAGTTGGAGTCGAGCGCCCGCAGACAAAAGAAAGGATTGTGGGAAAAAGTAACGCGGGAGCAACTGCCCGAATGGCTGCAAAGAATTAGGCCGAACCTGCTCGTGAGATAGTTTTGTTGGCATATAGCTCATATTTACAAGGCGACTTTTATATTTTGTCCGTTTATTTCTTTTAAATTCGATATTGCCATCAATGGACTGTAGAAATACAATAATGCTACAATGGCTAAATATCCCATATATCTTGAATTGGGTGGTCGCCGTGCGGTTGTGATAGGCGGCGGCACCGTAGCTGTACGGAAGGCCCAGGTGCTGGTGGCGGCCGGGGCCCGGCTGGTTGTAGTGGCTGAGCGTGTGGGTGATATGCTAACGGATCTTTGTGCCCGCAGCGACGTTAAGTTAATAAGATCCAAATATTCCAAGAATTATCTGGCAGGTGCGGTACTTGCCATTGCGGCGACGAATAACCGTTCGGTAAACAAGCAGGTTTACAAGGATTGTCAGGAACTGGAGATTCTATGCAACGTTGTTGATGACCCGGAGCTATGTGACTTTTTCGTACCTGCGGTTGTGAAACGCGGTGACCTTCAGATAGCTATCGGTACCGAGGGGTACTGTCCCGCCTATGCCGGCCATCTAAGAAAAAAACTTGAGCAGACCTTTACCGACCGACACGGGGAATTTTTGGCCGAGCTGGAAACGCTTCGCAAACGCATTATTCAAGATGTGCCGGACCAGGCTGGCCGCAAGGTCATTTTGGGTCACCTGGTTGACGATAAGTCGTTTGAATATTTTGTTGAAAACGGTCCCGCCAAGTGGCATACCTATGCCGATAAGTTCATAGCAGCGGAAAAACAAGGCCAAAAATCGTAATCGAGATGTTTTGCGATATGTGTTGACAGGGTCGCAAATAGCTCAGGTCTTTATCTTGTCGACCATAACCTGTAAATACTTTTGACGGTGGCCAATGCGTCTTCTACTGTTTTTTCGTCTGCGAAGGTGCATGGGATAGAGCTTTTTGCCTTTAACCACTGATTCTTCGGCAGTGGTTTTAAATGAGACGACAACCTTTGCTCCCTTGAGGTAGGGAGTGCCGACTTTGACCTTCTTGTCGTCATTTATCAGCAGGACTTTGTCAAGTTCCATTGTCTTTGCTTCATGTGAAACATCGGTTAGATCGATATTAATACAATCGCCCTGGGCTATTTTATATTGCTTTCCGCCTTGTTCAATTACAGCATACATTCTAAAAACCTTACTTTTATGTTCAAAAAGTTGAATAAAGCAAGTATTTTACGAACTTAATCCTTTTTGTAAAGCAAATTATAAAATATTTTTGTATTCTACTTATCCAAAACGAATTTAGAAAATTTTGGTGATAGTTTTTGGAGTGATTTTATGCGTGTAGCCATGATAAATGATAAAATTGTACCGGTAGATGAGCTTGAACCTATTTATCTGGACCGTGGAATTTACTTCGGTGACGGTGTTTATGAAGTGGTTCGAAGCTACGAGGGCAGGATTTTCGCACTTGAAGAACACCTGCAAAGATTTTCTAATAGTATTGCGGCAATCGGTATAGCCGGCGTAGATATTGACCAGATTCGTACCCGAATTCTGAAGGCCTTCAAAGCCGCCGATATCCCAGACGCCAAGATATATTTTCATACCACACGAGGTTCGGCACTCAGAGAACATGATTGGGATGCCGATTCGGAGCCAAACTTCTTCCTTACAGTGACGGAAGCACCCGATGCTAAAGAAGAAAAAAGTAAGGGTATCGCCGTGTCGACACATCCGGATTGGCGATGGAAACGATGTTACATCAAGTCACTGAACCTGCTGCCGAACGTTCTTGCCCGGCATGATGCCGTGCAAAAGGGCTGCGTCGAGGCGATATTTGTCGATGAGTCCGGGCTTATAACGGAAGGAGCATC
>Ga0209427_10005293_pt1 | contig 14802 bp, 12 predicted proteins | sample DeeMarSWOR136_30_FD_187465 | JGI IMG/M metagenome (GOLD analysis project Ga0209427, IMG submission 187465) | Marine sediment microbial communities from White Oak River estuary, North Carolina - WOR-1-36_30 (SPAdes) (version 2) | ecosystem: Environmental > Aquatic > Marine > Intertidal zone >...
AATCATACTATCATCCTTATTATTATATTCCTGATCAATTTCTTTTTCTGTTTCCTTTAATTTCTTTAGTTTTGATTTGTGTCTACGCTTTAAGAAAGGAGAGTATATCCAACTACGACCTTGTTATGCTTCTTTTCATCGAGATCTCCTTCGTTGTTTTTACACACAAGACTTTCCTAGAACAATACTTTTTTTACGCCATCCCCTATTTAGCTCTTGTATTCCCAAACATATTGCTTAAAGAAGGGAAACTCAGTCTTTCTTCTGAAAACATCTCACTTGCTGCTTCAGCTGTCATCGTGTCAAACCTGATCACTTTCAACTATGTTAAATATTTTATCCATATTGAGAACTCTGATTTCGATGATTTCAAGCTTTCCAGCCTTTTCGACTATCATGTATCATATGAAATTATTGGAACTGTTGATGGAAGAGTGTTCATCATCTGTCTCATGTTAATAATTTATCTTTCATTAAGTTACCTTCTAAAAAGTCGAAAAGTACAAATGAGTATATAGCAGGTGATGTGCTTTAGATCAACGTTCTTATTTTTTGCTTTTGCGAAAAAACTGATTTATATATGGCGGTCTGTATTAAATTATTTTAATGTCTTTTTGCTATGTTTTTAGGGTGAACTGTTTTGTCTTATTTTGAGAGGGTTTTAGGTTGGTATTTTAGAAACATCGTTTTTGGTGGTTTGAAAGTTCTTAGAGAGCGAAGATTTCTTCCTTTTTCTGTTTCTGCTTTTATTCTTGGTTTTATTACAACTGTTTTTGTAGCGTTTAAAGATCATGTCAAGTTTTTTGATGAATATTTTGAATCTTTTTTACTTTTAGAGGCTATTTTTGTTATATCCCTCCTTATTTCTTCTTTGTTTGTTTTAAAAGGAAAAACTTACCCAATATTTGGCTTAACGCTTGGTTTCACCCTTTTTTTCATCTTTTCTCTAAGTGAGTATAATTTCTTTTCTGAAGATGATTTTTATAATTTTACAATCACTACTTTTTATGCTTGGATCTTAATTCTCAGTATTGGCATATTTTCTCTTGTGCATAATTTCTTTACAAGTTGGGTTGGTAAGACTGTTTGGATGGGTAATCCTGAAAACCGCGTACTCTTCTCCCCCCTATTAAAATTTGTAATGGTTATTAGCAGTCTCTTCCCTTTATACTTATTTTTTTCAGAGGAACAATTTATTGCTATAATAGCGCTAATCGCTTGGATCTTGTTTTTTTTATGTTTTTTTATTTGTCCTAAACGGTGGGAAAATGGCAATGTTTTTGCAGCAATAATCGGATTCAGTTTCTTTTTTGTTTTATATCATATAGTTTTTATGTTAGAAATTTCAGAAAACATTGGGTCTCTTTTAACTATTGACTATTTCCTAATCTTAATCGGTTGTTTTTATTCTATACAAGCACTTTCACGAAAGATCAGGAAGTCTCAAGCCCAGATTTTGAAAAATATAAGCGAAGAAAGAATAATACTTCTCTTAATTAGTGCAGCTTTAGGTTTTCACGTTTTTGCCGTAAGAATTGCTCTTGCCTTAGATTCAAAAGATCCTGCAGTAAGATTTCATAAATTTTCTGCTGTAACCTTAACCATAATTCTTTTAGCGGCTCTCATACTTTTCACTTTTTCCCGAAATTTTAGGGATTGGACCACCTACATCCCAAGCAACAAAGAGACTTTCAAAAAACTCTTAAGCCTCCTCACAGCAGAAGAAACAAAAACCATATACTCATCTCTAATAAAATCTACGGGTGAAAAAATAGCCTTAAAAACCTTTGAAGTGAAAGAAAAAGCAAAAGAATCAATAGAAAAAATCACAAAAAAAGCACTCGAAAAACTTAAGCAATCATAAATTTGAAAGTAAAAGTGGAGAAAGCCTAGCTTGGAAGAATTAATCCTACCAAATAAAATCCCCTTTAACCTCAAAGAAACAGTTCTCTGCGGTCAAACTTTTAGATGGCGTAAAATCAAGAATTTTTTTTACGGAGTTGTTAATAAAACCATAATAAAAATATCACAACAAAAAGAAAAAAACAGGTTCATGTTCGAATACTACCCTGAAAATTATATGGGAAGACAAGAAATAGAACAATATTTTGCTTTAGATCACGATCTTCTAAAGATCCTTTATCAGATTAATAAAGATAACCTAATTGAAGAAACTATCAATAAATACCATGGATTAAGAATACTAAGACAACAACCTTGGGAATGTTTAATCTCCTTTATTTTAGCTACGAACAAGGGTATACCCCAGATCAAAAGAATGATTGAAAATCTTTGCAGAAAATTTGGAGAAAAAATCACATACAACGGTTATAACTTTTATTCTTTCCCAGATCCTGAAGCAATTAAAAATGCTTCAAAAACTGAAATTCTTGAATGTGGTGTAGGGTACAGGGTTCAATCAATCCTTGATACTGCCTATAAGGTTGTTGAAGGAATTTTTGATCTTGAAGAATTAAAAAAGAATTCTTACGAAACCTTGAAGAGACACCTTATGGAGTTTCGAGGAGTAGGGCAAAAAGCAGCGGATTGCGTGGCTTTATTTGCTTATGAAAAGCTTTTTGCTTTTCCTATCGATGTTAATATCAGATGTTTAATGTTAGAACACTATGATAACCTTTTCAAAGATGTCGAAATCTCTCTAAATAAAAACATGACAAAAAAGCATTATGATCTCATTAGTAATCGAAGTAGAAAGTATTTCGGAGAATATGCGGGTTATGCTCAGGAATATCTATATCACTATTATAGGCAACAAAAAAAGAAAAAATGCCAATAATAAGCTTAAAGCTTATCCATGCTCCTTTTCCATTTCAAAATGGCCAAAACCTTGATAAAATATCTTTAAGATTCTCAATAGTTTTCCGAGTTTCTTCAAGCTTAGAGCCTGCTTTTATTGCTTCTTCAACTTCGATGACCGAGGGATCAAGTACTGGCTTTACAAAAGAGATAACGCACTTTGGTAGGTTATTTAAGTCGTATCCTCCCTCTAGAATCGAGGAAAGTTTTCCACTGCTCACTTTTCTTGCTGTAGTGTAAAGTCTTTTTGCCACCTCTCCATACCCGCCACATGTTAAACTCAATGAACCTATAGGATCAGTAAACATTCCATCAAATCCAGCTGAAACTAGTATGATATCAGGCCTAAAAGCTTCTAATATAGGTAATACAACCCTGTCAAAAGCCTCCAAATATTCCTGATCTCCTGTCCCTGGAAATAGGGGGATGTTTATATTATAACCTTCTCCCTCATCATTCCCTATCTCTGCTAAGAATCCTTTACCTGGATAGGCGAAGCTCGGATGAGCATGTAATGAAATATAGAGAACATCTGCTCTATCATAAAAAATCTCAGAAGTTCCATCTCCAAAATGGTTATCAATATCCACAATAGCAACCTTTCCTACAAGACTCTCATGAATAAGCTTTGTAGCTACTATTGCTATATTGTTGAAAAAACAGAATCCTCTCGCCATATCCTTTGAAGCATGATGCCCTGGAGGTCGAATTATGGCAAAAGAACTGAACCCCTCTTTTCCACAATCCCTCTCTAACACTAATTGCGCAGCGTTAATTGCTCCCCCTGCTGCAGCAAGAGCTGCTTGGTATGTGAAACTATTCAAATCATTATCTGGACCCATCGCTCCTCCCCCTTGCTCAGAGACACGTTGAACAAGTTCTATATAATCAGGATCATGCACCCTTTCAATATCAACTAAATCTGCTTCTTTACATTCTAAAACAGCAACTTCCCCCCCACTTATATCTAAAAGCTTATTAACCGCATCCATAATCTCTCGCATTCTTTCAGGAGATTCAGGGTGAGAAAACTCCATTACATGTTTCTCACAAACAGGGCTTGAAACAAAAACAAATTTCGCTCCTTCAACCTTGCTGATACTCATAAAATCACCAACCAAACAACCATCAAAAAAAAGTAAGATTTTTATTGAGTCTTATTTTAGTTAAACTTTTTTTATTTTCTTTATAATCTGCTTTTTCTTTTCCTTTAAATATTCTCTATTTTTCACTGATTTCGAATAAAAGTTTTTAAATACTTTTAAGCTATTTCAAAGAAAATTGTGATTTTATTTTGTTTGGAGGAAGCAAATTGCAAAAATGGAAATGTACAGTATGTGGTTATATATATGACCCGGAAAAAGGAGACCCTGATGCAGGAATTGCCCCCGGAACCTCATTTGAAGACCTTCCAGATGACTGGGAATGTCCTAACTGTGGCGCTCCAAAAGAAGATTTCGAACCGTTAAAAGAGTAATCGGGGAAAACAAAATTTAACATAAAATCAGTCTTTTTTTTTTCTTTTCCTTCTAAAGACTGTTTAAAATGGATTAAACATCTATAATTATAACAGAAGAGGGAAAAATAAAAACATCAAACATCTTAAACTAGTGATTATAAAATGCAAATAACTAATAAAAATGTATAATAAACCTTTTCTGAATTTAAAGGAGATATAACCAGTTAAATTTCTCCCTTTCCTTCTTTATAATCTCCCTTTTTAAATCTGTATTTTGCACTAGTTACTTTTCAGACTAGCTCAGATTGAGTTCTTCTCTTAAATTCTGATTTTTTCCAATATTCTCTCTGTGAGAGAATTTTCTTTGAGAAGATTTTTTTAAGTATAGATTACTTCTTAGATTTTTTAGTTGCCTTTTTTTTACTTGCCTTTCCGGTTTTTTTAGTTGCCTTTTTTTTAGTTGTCTTTTTTTTACTTGCCTTTCCAGATTTCTTTGCCAAAAACTTTACCTCCTTATGTTTAGAATTGTTTTTATTGCTAAAAAATTTAATCCTTAATTAATATTTTCCCTACTATATCTTTGAATATTATATGTAAAAAGGAGGAATAGGCACATCCTATCAAAAAACCGATTTTAAGGATACATAAGTAAAAGCAGATGTGTTAAAGAGCGATTTAAAAGCCCTTTATAGTGAAATTTTTAGGTTTTTCTATTAGGTTTTATTTTTTTTGGTCAAAGATTGTTTTGCTGTCTTTTAATGAGAATTGTGGAGCTCAAAAAGAAGATTTCGAAATTAGGAAAAAGAAAACTTTAGTATAAATCCATTCTATTTTTTTTCTTTTCTTTAATTTTTTCTTTTTATTCAAGGGTTTTCGAATAAAAGTCTTTAAATATTTTTTAATCATTTTACCCGCTAAAAAATGATTACAGTTGATTATGGAGGAATTTATATGCGTATAATGACTAAAACAAACTTGAAAAGTGCTTTTGCTGGAGAGAGTCAAGCCCATATGAAATATGTAATATTCGCTGATAAGGCAGAAAAGGAGGGTATGCCCAATATAGCGAGGCTTTTTAGGGCTGTAGCTTTTGCTGAAAAAGTCCATGCTAGAAACCATTTAAAGGCTCTAAATGAAATAAGTGAAACCCCTGAAAACCTCCAAGTTGCTATTGATGGCGAGAACTATGAGGTTGATGAGATGTATCCTGCTTTTATGGCAGTAGCAACCCTACAAGAGGAAAAAGCTGCAGAGAAAAGTATGAACTGGGCTTTAGAAGCAGAAAAAGTTCATGCAAGCATGTATCAAATAGCTAAACAGTCAGCAGAAGATGGAAAAGACCTCGAGCTCGAGAAGGTTTATATCTGCGAGTTTTGTGGATATACTGTCGAAGGAGAAGCTCCTGACAGATGCCCTGTTTGCGGAGCTAAAAAAGAATATTTTAAAGAATTTTAAGTTTTTAGCTTCTCCTACCTTTTTTCTATTTCATAATACTTCTTCTTTTTTTAGAATTTTTCTCGCTTTTCTAACTATTCTTAATACCTGTTTTGGAGCCGTTCCTATGAAATTTTTCGGCTTTAAAGCTTTTTTTAACTCTTCAAGCGTACATAAAGCTGTAATTTCTGATTCTTCAAGAACCAATTTTTCAAAAGATTGTCCTTCTTTAACCGATTTTATCGCTATTTTTCTCACAAGTTCATGAGCTTCTTGGCGCCCCATGCCTTTTCTTGTTAGGAGAATCATTAAAGCTTCACTCATTATCAATCCTTTCGTGAGTTTTAAGTTCTTTTTCAAATTCTCTTTTGAGATTTTTAATCCTTCAAGGACTTTTGTAAAGGTTCTAAATTGTTCTTCAAGGAGCATAAAGATTTCCGGGATCATGCAACGTTCACTTGAACTATTAGCAAGGTCTCTTTCATGCCAGGTGATAACGTTTTCAAGGGCAGGAATTACCAAACCCCTTAATATTCTTGCAAGTCCACTCACCCTCTCACTTTTCCAAGGATTACGTTTATGGGGCATAGCAGAGCTTCCTACTTGAGCTTCCTCGCGAAAAGGTTCCTCAACTTCACCGATCTCAGTTCTCTGGAGGTTTCTTATCTCTGTAGCAAACTTATCCATAGAGGAGGATATCAAGGCTAGAAGGCATATAAGCTCCCCTATTCTATCTCGTGAAACGATTTGGGTACTTATCTCAGCACTTTTTATTCCAAGATTCTTCATCACAAAATCTTGTAGTTTTTCAGCATTTATTCCAAAAGCTGCTTGAGTACCCACAGCTCCAGTCATCTTTCCAACACAAACCTTTTCTTTACAAGCATCCAAACGTTCGATGTGCCTTATGATTTCATCAGCCCAAACGGCAAATTTATGACCGAAAATGTAGGGCTCAGCATGCACCCCATGAGTTCTGCCAACACACAAAGTTCTCCTATGAGTATCTGCTAAATCAGTAACAATACGAAGAAGTAAAATCATCTCATTCCGAATGATGGCTAACGCTTCTTTTAACTGGAGAGCTAATACTGTATCCACAATATCATAACTAGTAGCTCCTAAATGAACATATTTTCCTGATTCACCACACTGTTCTGAAAGCGCTATAACCATGGCCATAACGTCATGCTGAATCTCCTTTTCTATCTCTTCAACCCTTTCCAACTTAACAAACTTTGTTGAAGCTTTCTCAACAATGACTTTCATAAGAGCTTTAGGAATTTCACTAAACTCTGCATGAGCCTCAGCTAAAGCCCCCTCCACCCTTAACATCAATTCAAGCTTGTTTTCCTGCGAAAAAACTCCCCGCATCATTTCACTACCATAACGAAAATCAATAGGATGCACAAAAGACACAAAACATACCCCCAAAAACCCTAACATATAGTTAAAACCTTAATAACTAAAGAAAAACAAGATTCAAATACAAAGAGAATTTTTAAGTTTTTGCAATATTAAGAGCTACTTTTTTATATCCTTTAGATATTTTTTGCTTTCTTCTTCAAGTTGCTTTGCAAAATCTTCGAAACCGTATTTTCTGGCAAGAGGAACATAAAAATCTAGGGTTTCCTTTACAATACGTACACGTTTTTTTTCATCAAAAACTTGTAAGGTTTTTATGTTATGAAGCCTATCTGCCAATTTAATTAGAAGAACCCGCCTATCTACTTCTGCAGCTTTTTTAACCTGTTCACGATATCTTGCTTTTCGCTCCTTTTTATTTTCAAAATCAAGTGAAGTTTTAGTTAATGCTTCAACTAAAAAAGCGATTTTCTCCCCAAACTCTTTCCGAACTTCTTCTAAAGTAACTTCCGTATCCTCCACAACATCATGTAATAAAGCAGCACAAACTGTTTCTTCATCTGTACCAAGTTTTGAAAGCATTTTTGCCACTTCTAGAGGATGTATAAAAAAATCTGCTCCTCCCTTTCTTTTTTGACCTTCATGAGCCATTTTCGCGAAGAAAAAAACCTTACTTATCAATCCTTTATTAACATTGTGATTTTTTGCCTCAAAAGTATCAATAAGTTCCTTAAGATCTTTTTTGTTTCTTTCTTTGATCATTTACTTTTTTCTCCACTTTTTTAGATTTGTTGTTTGAGAAATGAGGAAGTTTTGCTTGTTTAACTGCTCTATGAGACATTGAATCAACTTTATATCTAAGATCCTCGGATTCACTACTTCCTAACGATGCCACTTTTTCACCTATTGTTTCTTTTATTTTCTTAGCTATCTCTTTACCGATCATGGGAATTTTAATTAAATCCCCTATTTCAGCTCTTTGAAGGCTTCTGAGAGATTTGTATCCTGCATTATATAATGCTCTTGCCCGAATCCTTCCTATACCAGGGATTGAAACAAGTTTTACAAGTTCTTTTTTAATTCCATAAGTTACTCTAACAGTTAACTCCCTTATTGTCTTCTTAGCCTGTCTTAATTTTAATAGTTTAGCTATCTCTTCCGTTGAATAAAGCAACCATCTTCCAGTTTCTGCAATCCTTAATATGTCACCACTCCCTATTCTAAAAGCGGAGATTATTTGATCTTCTAAATACTCTTCAATCCATGAATAAAGTAACATAGCCACCTTTACTTGCAACATAAAAAATTCATAATCTAAACTCCCTATATCGGGTGGTTCTTGTAAAAATTCCTCCTCATGCTGATCTACAAAACTTATTACAAACTCCTCATCTCTCCTCCCCCAACCAAGTTTAGGCATATCCGGTGTAGCGCTAACAAGATGTAAAATCCCCACTTCTTTGCCTACTAAATCCTGTGGTGCTCCCATAAGCCCATCCCTGATAATTTTAGCTGAAAGAGGGTCTATATACAGCTCTGAAACACGTTTTCCAAATTTTGTAGCCTTCAATCTTCTTCCCTCTTCTACTAAAAATTCCTCCTCGAAGAGAAAAGATAAAATCCTATCTAAAATTCCAGAAACGCTCTCAGGATCATATTGATAACCATAAAACGTACTGCTTATAAAATCATACAATTCTTTCTCTGTTCGTGCATAATTAGTAGCTATAGTTGCAAGTATGTGTGTTCTTAAAGCAGGTTCAGATGCAAGTTTAGATCTTATCTTCTCAGGCTCCCCAAGAATATATCTCTCCATTAAAAACTCTGTTTCATCATCAGAACTCGATAGAAGAACAGCTTCTCCTATCTTGTCATATTTTGGTCTTCCTGCCCTGCCCGCCTGCTGTTTATACTCTAAAACAGGGATTTCCTCTAAAAATCCCATTTTAGTGTCATAACGTCTATAACCCTGAATGATTACGCGGCGAGCTGGAAGATTAACACCAGAAGCAAGGGTAGGAGTAGCTGTAATAACCTTCAATAAATTATCCTTAAAACTATCTTCCACTAATCTTCTGTGGTTATAGTTAAGTCCTGCATGATGAAAAGCAACACCCCCGCTTACAAGTCTGGCTAAAAGCTCAGAAATTCTTGTTCTCTCCCCTATACTCAAAATCTCTTCTGAAGTATCTGATAATAAACTCATTTCTTTTTTTGATAGTAACGATTTTATTTGAGTATAAAGTTTTTTAGCAGCACCAACCGCGCTTCTTCTTGAAGTGCTAAATACTAAAGCTTGGCCCCCTCCTTTAACAGTATCCACAGAAAGATCGATAATATCTTCCCCTGTTAAATTCGGAATCATCGTCCTACCCTCCTTATTAAACTCAATAAATCCATCTTCATAAACTCCCTCCTTTAAAACAACAGGTCTCCAATCACTAACAACAAGCTTAGCATCAAGCCAGTCTGCAACTTCATCAGCATTAGCAATAGTAGCGCTTAAAGCTAAAAATTGAGCATTTTTATTTACACGCTTTAATTTCGACAGAATAACCTCAAGGGTAGGACCCCTGCTACCATCATTAATTAAGTGAACTTCATCAGCAACAACAAGCCTAACATCACTAAGCCACCTAACATTATGCCGAAACAAAGAATCAAGCTTTTCATTAGTACCAACAATGATATCATAACTCTCAAGCCATGCATCAGAAGAATCAAAATCACTACTCGTAATCCCCACTTTAAAACCAGCTTTCTTCCACTTTTGAAACTCCTCATATTTTTCACTAGCAAGAGCTTTTAATGGCACAAGATACAAAACCTTCCCACCCCCCTCAATGATACTCTTAGCCATAGCAAACTCTGCTACCAAAGTTTTACCAGAAGCTGTAGGTATACACAAAACTAAATTCTCCCCTTTTAAAAACCCGGTCTTAACAGCCTCTATCTGCGGTGGATAAAGCTCCTTTATACCACTCTCTAAAACGATCCTCTTAACAATATCGGGAACATCAAGATCTTCAACAAACAAAACCCCTTAACACCTCCAAAAAATAACCGCAAAACAACAAACCACACAAGTATTTATAAAATAACACTCCCTTCTACATAAATCCCTCCTAAAACATCTACTATTAAATAATCATGACGCATTACCAATTCATAGAATATTCTATTTAAGAATCAAACATCAATAATTCTAGTTCTTCTTTTCACCACCAAACATCCTTTATCCCTGCTCTATATGCTAAAATATTAGCTCCTAAATGAGCTCCAAACGTGATTGGTAGTAGGATGAGTACGTATTTTAGAGGTACCTCGTAAAATATCGCTGTTAAGCCTAAAGCAAAAACTAGAAAACCAAGTTGATCCATAATGGGAAAAGACCCTCCTGGATTAATATCTAACCTACGTTTAATAAAAGAGCCGAAAAGATCCCCGAAATGAGTCCCTAAAGAAAGAAGAAATACTCTACCCATATGATCTAAAAATCCTAAAACAGGCTCTGGATCCCTTATTAAAAACTGGATAAAACCTATGAATAACCCTGCACAAATACCCCCAACCAATCCCCGTATCGTCTTAGAATCACCTAAAATGCGTCGACCATCAAAAAAAACCTTACGCCGGTCAAGGGGAAAATTATACTGTGATCCTTTACCTAAAACTGTTGGTGAACTGTTCGCAAAATAAGCAGGAAGAATAAAGTAAAGAGCTTCAAAAATATCTCCGAGTAACGTCATCAAAAAACACCAAAAACTAACCAATTACTCGATAAACAAAAAACAAACCCTAAAGTAAGAAATAAGAATAAAAAATTTTCTACAAAAAATATCAAAAACTTTCCTAATAATTTATTTAACGGTTATAAGCTCTCCTATTTATCACTATTTCCCTGTTGTTTTAAAGTTCTTCTTTGCAGTTCTTCTTCAACAATTTCTACCATTTTTCTAAACACATCGTAAAGTTCTTTAAACTCTAGTTCACCAGTACGATCGTTAGCCTCTCGATAAGTTTCTATAATATTTTTTATGAGTGGCTCATCAAAATTGTATAGAATCTGACCCAACTTATAGATTAAATCCCTCGGAAAATGAAACGTTTTCTCCTCAAGCCATAAAATCAGATCAAAGAATAAATCCTTATATTTATAGGAGTTTATCAGATCCCATTCCTCTACATAATCCCTAACCTTAACCTTTTTTTCCGTCTTACAAGCAGGACATTTAGGATCAGGAGGTTTGTAAATAAACCTATACTCCTTCTTCTTATCTTTCCCACTATAAATCAAAGCCCTACCTATAGGAGAACTCCTACAAATGGTAGGTTTAGCCTTTTCAAGGACGCAAATCATAGGTTCCCCAGTCATCGCCACGACAAAATACCTTGCCTTACCACCTTTCTTCCCCTTTTTCCCTTCTTTTTCTGCGTATAATTTAGGAAAAGCCGGTACAAGAAAAGGGCATTTTTTTATCTTTACATCTTTTCCAAGAACTTTTACAGGTCGAAAATTGATTATAGCAAAAGGTATGTTAGAAGTTCCTCCCACATAGTACAATAAAAGCGGTTGCTTCCCCTCATAAAGTTTTGTAGTATCCATTATACCAAGATTTTCCTGCACATGCTCTGAACGTGTAATACGAAAAATATCAAAAGGATCAACCATAACTTGAATATCAAAACAACAAAGCCCATGACACTCGCTTAAACATTTATCTCCATCAAAAGGAACCTCCTCATCAAGAGACACAGTAATACCATCAAGATTCTCAACTATCTTCTTCTGCCAATCCACCATCCACCAATAACCCCCATTATAAACAGTCTATAAAATCCCCTAAAAAACATAACTCTAAGAGTTAAAAACTGAAAAAAGAGAAATAAAACTTATTCTTCTATTTTTGTTGTTCTTAAGAGGGCAGCTTCATAGTGGCATTGGTGTTGTTCTAAAAGTTCTGCGATCCGTTCTCTAAGGACTGGGAATAGCTTCTTTTTCTCTTCCCCTTTTAGTACGCTGTAAAGGAAATGGGCTGCGGAATGCGGATTCTTGCAAGCTACGAAAAAGGTGAAGTTTATGAGAGTTTTCTCATTTTTATAGACTTCACAATTCTCTTTATACTTGTTATCATACAATTTTTTCCCCCCAAAGCCCATGAGGGAAGAGGCTTATTTCTACAAAAACTTATTTTTACAATTAACTATTAGTTTTAATTATAATAAAATAATCTCGCAAAATAATCCGCAAATTAAGTGGGTCGGACGGGATTTGAACCCGCGACCACATGCTTTTTGTTCCAAGAAAAAGAGTTCAAAAAACCCCAAGCATGCATCCTAACCAATCTAGACTACCGACCCGGCGATTTAACTTTAATAGATGAGGGATGATTGACTTAAATATTTTAAGGTTTTGTCTTTTTAAGTTTTAAGAACCAAACCCCCCTATTTAGATTTTTATTGACAAAATAAGCCTAAATTATTTTGTTTTAGTTATTTTTATAGTTTCCATTTCTTCTGGGGGGATTTTTGAGATTACAAGGCTTTCTATTGATTCATATACATGGTCAAGCATTTTTTTTAGGGTTTTATCTATGTTCTGATTTTCAATTATTGGGATACTTGCGATTATTGCTTGCTCCCTGAGAAAATCTTGAACTTTTCTAATTGTGTCAAAATTTTCAAGATATCTGTCTATAGGTCGTTTTATAACCACGTTAGCTGCTCTGGAATAGAATCTTTCTTTGTGGATTTTCTCATCATCTAGATTTAAAAACAAGAAAATTGTGTTAGGATTTTTTATGAACTCGTTAGCTATTAAGTTTGGAGATATGTGTACTCCTTCTATAACCATGGAAATTCCTTCGACAAATGCTCTTTGGCTGATTGCCTCTATACCTACTGTGACTAGTTTTGCTTGTTCTTCATATCCTATAATCTCCTTTGAAACTGTTGGGGATATGTAACGTTTTAGCTCTTTCCAAGCCATATAGGTGGATGTATGAAGGCTTGGTACCAGCTCTTTTGAGAGCACTTTCCTAAAAACTTCCCTTATTATGTCTGTTCCTATAACATAGTGGATGTTAAGTTTGCTTGCCAATGAAGAAGCTATTGTTGATTTCCCTACTCCCGTTGTTCCAGATATTAAGATTATAATCGGTTCTTGAAGTTGTCTAAGTTTTCTAAAGAGTAAAAATCTTTTAGCGGTAGTTTCTCCCACTCGATCTAATAGAATTTCAATTATCCTTTTATCCAACTCATCAGTGGATATCTCTTGAATCCTTTTTTCTTCAAGTTCTGCTTGCAATTCCTCTGCTATAGAATAGGCTAGTTTAAGGCTCAAACCGGTGCTTGAAAGCCTTTGAGTTAAAATACCTTTAGAAAAAGGCGTTGAAAATCCTTTGCCAACTACTTTAATAACCAATATTTATGCCCCTTTATTTTTCGGTATTAGGTTGATAATTGGTTCATGTAAAGAGTTCACTGTTCCTCCCACGAAAACGGGAATATTATTCGTATAAACTACTTCTTTTCCAAAAGAAAGTGTTTTCATTGTAGCAATGTCGACAGCTGCAGCTTTAAGTTCTGTTAGTAAAACATTTACTTTTCCAATATTATTTTCAATTTCTTTTCTTAATTTTAATCGATTGGCAAGTTTATTGGTGTAATATGGAATAGAGCAGTTATATGTCTTTTCTAGGTAATCTATATTCTTTTTTATTATTTCTATAGGTCCTGTAAAAGCGTAAAACACTTTTTTACCCGTTATATCGCTTAATGGCATTGGTCTGAAAACAGTTTCTATCACATCAATTTCTGGTTTAATATCTTTTATTGTTTTCACAATTTTTTCCACTTTTTTATTACTTGCAATGGGCGTTTCACAACCAGTTATTATCGCTAAACTAGAAATTTTTATAGATATAGAAGATAGATGTTCTGAAATTAGAAAATCAGGTTGCCATGCAGATACTACTACTACATATTTATCTGCTTTTACTGGGGGCATCGTGGTTCCACTTCCTTCAAGTATAACAACATCTACAGGAAGAGAATTCGCCATTTTAGCTCCCTCTAAAACGTTATTATAAAATGTTTTTCCAGCTAAACCTCCACCACACCGTGTACAACCAATAATTGTAACTTTTGCAGTTAAAGCATCTTCCCAGCAATCACTTGCTGCATGATAACCCTTTTTTACCAAATCTACGAGGAATTTTGGCGTGATTTCAATCTCTTCTCCCTTGATTAGTTCTGGTTTTTTTGGGCCTCCACGTCCCATGGTCACTATACACACCTCAACCCCCCTTTCCTTTAAGATCTTTGCGATATGGGCACTGATCGCTGTTTTTCCCGTCCTTTTCCCTGTACCTATCACTCCCAAAGAAAATTTATCCAAAACGTTTTCTTTCAGCTCCAAAGGACCGAAGGAAAAATCTGCTCCCTCATACTTATAACCTCTAATAAGGCTTTCAACACCGATCTTCATCCTATCTTTTGGGCTTAATATCGGATGATCTGAAAGGTCAAAAATAGTGTTAAAAGACCCATGTTTTTCATGTAAAAATTGAAGCACTTTAGGAAAATCCATTTTTAATATTTCTACAGGGATCCCTAACCTATTCTCTAACGTTTTAATGTCCCCTATTTTTTCAACCCCTCCCACAAATAAACCTGCGACTATCTTTTTTCCCTTTTTTCGAAGCTTTTCTAAACCTTTTGAAATG
>Ga0209427_10005295_pt1 | contig 14800 bp, 8 predicted proteins | sample DeeMarSWOR136_30_FD_187465 | JGI IMG/M metagenome (GOLD analysis project Ga0209427, IMG submission 187465) | Marine sediment microbial communities from White Oak River estuary, North Carolina - WOR-1-36_30 (SPAdes) (version 2) | ecosystem: Environmental > Aquatic > Marine > Intertidal zone >...
AAACTCGGCTGTCTTCCCTTTTTCATCAACCACTCTACAGTAAAATACCGGCATTATTCTGCAAGCACCCTTTCGATTTCAGCAACTGTGCTCACACCCTGCAACGCTTTTTGGAGGCCATTGATCATCAGCGGCTTCATACCCTTTGAAACAATGTAAGCCTTAATTTCTGAGTCTTTTCTGCCTTTCAGTATCATTTCTTCGATCTGATCATCGGTCGCAAACAGCTCAAAAATCCCTGTTCTTCCGTGGTAACCTGTCTCATTACATGCCTTACACCCTTTCCCGCAAAAAAGTGAATCCACTTTTATATTGTGCTTTGCAAAAAGCTCCTGTTCTCTGCTGTTCGGCAAGATACTTTCTCTGCAGTTGACACAGATTTTTCTCACAAGCCGCTGCGCGAAAGCCCCTTTCAACACTGCAGCGATGAGGTACGGCTCTATTTCCATATTTTTCAACCGGGTGATTACCGAGACGGTATCTTTCGTATGGAGCGTGGAAAATACAAGATGCCCGGTGAGGGCGGCTCTCATCGCAAGCTCAGCTGTTGTTGAGTCGCGAATTTCTCCGACCATGATCACGTCGGGGTCCTGCCTCAGAACTCTTCTCAGGATGGAATCAAAGGTCAATCCGATTTTTTCGTTTGTCTGGATCTGGTCGATTCCATCGGTCACGTATTCCACGGGATCTTCTATGGTGATGATCTTCAGCGTGTCCGATCGAATCTCTCTGAGTATCGCGTTCAGAGAGGTGGTCTTTCCACTCCCGGTGGGACCCGTAGAGAGGATAATCCCATGGGTGATGTGATACATGGACCGCAATAGAGAAAGCTCTCCCTCATCGAGCCCCAGCTGGTCCAGGTTCAAAGGTTGCTTTTTTTTGTTGAATAACCTGAGAACGATTGATTCACCATCGACTATCGGAACAATGGAGACCCTCAGGTCGATCATATCATCGCCTATATGCACCGTGATTCTCCCGTCCTGGGGTAGACGCCGTTCCATGATATTCAGGTTCGCCATGATCTTCAACCGGGACGAAATTGCGGGAAACCTCTCCTTTTCCAGCCGGTGCACCGTCTGCAGGTAGCCGTCGATCCGGTATCGCACTGTGATGTCGTTTGCACCGGCTTCAAAATGAATGTCTGACGCTTCCTTTCGGATTGCATCTATCATGATGCTGTTCACGAGATTCACGATAGGGGCATCGTTGGCAAGCTTATCCAGGAGGATTCTTTCATCTTTCTGTACAAGGGTCCCGGTGTCGTTGCTGTAGCTCTTTGAAAGCCTTTCGCCGAGATAACCTGCAAGCTCACTCTTCTCTATTTCATAAAACACGACTTTCTTTTTGTGAAAGTTTATCAGGTTCTCGATAAGCGCATAGTTATTGACATCGGACAATCCTACATGCACCGTGTCGTCTGTTTCTTTCAACTTTATCACGGAATAATTTTCCATGAATTCGAGAGGATACTGCTCATCTCCCTCCATCAGTGGTTTGAAATCGTCGATCGAAACTTTTATGATTGGAAAATCAAATAGAAATTGATCCTGCATTATGGGTAAATCTCTCTACACATCCTAGGATTTAAAAAGACGTGCCTTCCTCTCCTCTATCGATTCATTGAGCAGTTAAAACATATTCTCAAGGGACGGTCCCACCTGTTAAAAAAATTTGTTATACAGCCTCTCCATCCTGTTGTTCAGGCTCACTTCTTCCCTTTCGAGGTATTCGACATGCGGCACAATGTAAATGACAAACTCGGACCGGTCGAGCGTTTCCTTCTTTGTCTGAAACAGGTATCCCAGCAGAGGAATATCCGCAAGGATCGGGATTTTTGAAATGGTGGTGCCGTTCTCCTCAGTAATGAGCCCCCCGATCGCAATCGGTGTTCCCGAAGGTGTGCGCACGTGTGTCTTCAATACCTTTTCAAAGGTCGTGGGTTCTCTCGTCGTATCTGTTGATGCTCCCGTACCCAATCGGGAGACCGTTGCCTCTACATCCATCGTGATCATCCCATGCCCAGAAACCCACCCCTTCACGTTGATGATCAGACCGGAAACGATCTCCCTCACCACACCGGTCTGCCTGAGATTTCCCGTGTTGGGATCGGTCTCATATTCCCGGAAACGGACAGTCGTGGTATTCTGGAACATGATCTCTTCACCGGATAAACCGTTCAGAGATGTATCTGCCAGGATCTTGGCCCTGTCCTCGGTCAGATCATAATTCAGCTGCAGGGCAAACTGATAGCCGAAGTTTGACACCACATCGAAGTTCAGAGATATCAGTTTACCAATCGACCCTAAAAATGCACCCTCCTCATGATCGGTTATCTTACTCACCGTAAACACGTTGTCCGTGAGATTCTGGTTCCAGTTGATCGTTTCCCCCTCCTGGAACTGAATTACCAGCAGATCATACCGCACCTGAGGAACAGGCTGGTCGAGCACCGCAAGCTCTTTATAGAAGTTATCTAGCTTCTGGGGCGATCCCTTCACGAACACGATGGAGGGATCTCCCGTTTCGATGATATCATCCTGCGAAATGGAAGGGGGAAGATTCTTCTTGAGATTTTCCGCTTTGATGTACTTCAACTTCACGTATGCAACATCGCCGCTCTTATCGATTAATTTCAGGTATTGTTCGAGGAGTTTCTTTTTTTCCGGGGAAAGGAGCATGACGAAAGAATTCGTATTCGGAATAGTAATCAGAAGATCGTATTTGAAGGTCACGGGGATGATCGATTTCAGGTCTTTCACATTGATGTAGTTCAGATCAAACCTGTAGAACCGCTGGTTTCCGATGGGCGTATCGATTTCTACGATGAACTCCTGGATCGGTCCTATTTCTTCCAGACTTCCGCTCAATATTATCGAGTTTGTATTTGTATCGATCTTAAAAAACTTGCTTGAGGCAAGCTCAGGGGGAAAAAGTTTGATCACTTCCTCCACTGCGTTGTAGGTGAGGGGAATCCGGACCGTGGATTTGAACTTCTTGAGCACGTCGTTCTGCGATATTTCGAATATATAGTAAATCCTTCCCACTTTCTTGTAGTCTGCGTTTGCCTGCTCACACAGAAGCCGAAGCAGCTCGTCAAAGCTCTTGTTGCTGAACCGCACATTGTTGATGAGCTGGTCCCTCTTCATCAACATGGAGTATTCAAACTCAGCTTCGGAAAAAAACGAATCGATTGTTTCGTTGAAGGAAGCCTTGTCAATTGAGATGGAATAATAGTCATTCTCCCTCGTAATTTTAATCTTTTCAGCAACCGGCTCCCTCTCGCCCGGCCTCGGCGGTCTTTCAACGATCCTTTTTATGTAGAAATAGTCTTTGTCCCTCTCCACGGTATAGTTCGGAAACCGTTTCATGATGATCTCGAGCAGTTTCTCAGGTTCTACCCTCTTTGTATGAACCGTCACGGTCTGGGAAGGGATTGAATCGTATAAAATGGTTTTCCCGATGCTTCTCGAAACGGAACGGATGAGATAGGTGACATCCACATCTTCTGCATCAAGGGTCACCAGTTTCATATCAGGATCGTATTCGGTGTGCACCTTTGAGACATAGTAAATATCGCCTTCTTTTCTATAGTGTAGTTTGTAGGTCTGAAGGAATACGGTGAGAGCAGTCTCAAAATCCATCTCGGAAAAGAAGTATGAAGCCCTTCCATCCACAGTTTCATCCGGGATGATCGATTTACCGCTCATCTCGGCAAGCGCAAGCAGAATATCCGTGATCAACTGATTCTTGAACTCAATTTCCTTTATCTGCTGCGGGTAAATCAGAGGAGGAACCAGGAATAAAAAACACATGATTAAAATAAGAATCTTCGATTTCATTTTTTCCACTTCTTTCATAAATATCTCAGTAATTGTACCATAGATCAGGATATAATTAAATAGACTTTTTTGTTTTAAGAATTGCTGTGTAACAGGAGCTCATGGGAGAAAAAGTACAATTATGAACAATGTACAGGTCATTATTTAGATGCGAAGAAATTGCATGAACGGCAAACTCTTAATGAAGAAAGGGATCAGACAGCCAAAAGATAAAAAAGGAGCAAAGGGTAATCTGGTTTTCCACTTCATTTTCCGAAACGCGATCAGAATCAGGGCAAAAAGAACCCCTGTAAAGGAAGCAATGAAGATCGCAATCATCCAGAGCTTTACACCCAATGCCAATGATATTAGTGCTGAGAGCTTTGCATCACCCAATCCAATCTTTCCTTTCGAAAAAACAAAAAGCAAAAAGATAAAGGCAAATCCCACAACCCCATTTATCAAAACCATGTAAACAGGTATTTCCCTTTCGATTAATCTTTTTATTAAAAAAATACCGATGCCCGGTAAAACAAACAGATCGGGGATCCTTTTTTCTTTTATATCAAATATTACTATGGGGATTAAGAAAATAAGGAGAAGTAAGAAATCAATCCAGTCGAAGCTCTGCAATTTAGTTTATATCCTTTTTGATTGTGCTGGAAATAAAATTAAGAATGCATCTTGCGATTGATCTGAGGTATTAAAATTTTTAAAACTACCAAAGGATTTTATGTAAAAAATTAAACTTTCAATTTTTTCTCAATGCCTTTGTGGACCAGAAATCCTATAATATACATTGTTAGGCCCATTATCCATAATGGGTGCATGGGGGGTATCTTCAAACCATATTGTATCATTCTCTGAATGAATAATGATGTACCCTTCCCCCTCAACATTTTCCTTAGTTTCCATGTGAAACCAAGTTCCTTCCAGGTTCAGTCTGTATGCCTCTTTATCTAAAACCTCTACAGATAATATCTCCCAAATGGCAAATCCTCCCTCGTAAAATTGGGGAGGATCCGCACCAAAATCTATAACTATCGAGCTATTGAATACCCATTCCCCTTTACCCCATGAAAATTGATATGGAACTGTTTGACAATCTTTAAATGCATCCCAGGCCCCACTCAATGCATAATATACTTCATCCGTCAACCCCTTAACCTTATAGTCTTCTTTTTTTGCAGCACTACAACTAAAAGATATATTATGAAAAAGGATTAAGCTTATAATTACATAGATATATCTTGTCATTCAATTGTTCCTTTTTTCTCGATATTTGTTCCCCTACTTGATATAAATACCACGGTATCCCTTATTTGTTAATGAAACCGGATTTTGATATCCTGGATCAAATATAGTATTACCTTTCGAATCTCCTAATTGATAATGTATATTTCGTGTTTTGGGATTTTGCCCAGTTATGATCAGATAATCAGGGTTTCCTAATTTAGATAAATCTGTTGTAAAGACACGTGACATATTAACTTTTTTATTTGAACCTAAGCTTGAAAACGCATCATTAATCACCTCAATAGCATTGGTTACATTTACCCCCTTCAAATAGCCTTTATTATTTAATTCGATAACCGATAATGCGATCTGCTCGTACGTGAGTGCCTTACCGGTCTCAATTTCCGCTACTGCTTGATAAGCACGAAGTGCGCAACCTTGTCCTCCCATTAAATCATTTAAACCATATTTCTCTAGTACCATACTAAGAGAAGCATTTGTTTGTTTAAGCAATTCTAGTTGACTGAGTTGTTCTGTTAATGCATCCGCATCGCCTTCCCCAAACTCACCGCTACGAAGTGTTTTATTTATATCTCGCACAAGCTTTTTTGCTTCACGTTTTTGCTCTTTTTCAAGCCTTCGCGCTGCCTTCTTGTCCTCCCTCTGCTCTTTTCGCGTTTCACGTTTTTCCTGCCTCTGTTCTCTCCGCTCACTCCTCTGCGCCTTTCTCTCTGCCCTAGCGTTTTGCCTATCACTTCTACGCTCAGACCGTTCCGCTCTTCGTGAATCCCGATCAGAGGAACGACTACCACGATCTCCCCTATCACGTTTCAGCCCAGTTGGATCCGTATATTTCAATGGATTATTTCCCGCATACACATACCAGTTCAGTCCGTCCTGAGCAGGGTCCTCGCTGATGAACTTCCCTGTATCTGGATCATACCACCGGGCATTATAATAGTAAAGCTTCCCCTCATCATCATAATCCTTGCCCGTATACATCGGCACTGCATCAAGAGAACCCCTTTCACTGATCACCCGCCCGAAGGCCGTGTAATCACACGTCCAGACCACAGCCGCATTCATGTCGGTAATAGCTTCAACACTTCCCATATGGTCGCTGTGATAAAAGTAGGTATAGCGTGAGTTTGAATCGCCGACCTTCCCATCCACCCGTGCGAATAATTTCCCAAAAGCATATACATGCTCGCGATACTCTTTTCCACGCTCTTCGTAGAATAGTTGACCCCATTGATTATAAATGAAATGAGTTATCTCATTTCCGGCTCCCGCCCTTTTGACCCGACGACCAGCCCCATCATACATGTATCCTGCCACAAACCGACCATTTTTTTTCACACTCACCAGCCGATTCAGCAGATCATACTCATATTCCCACCACTCCCCTCGTGCATGAATCGTTACCTGATCCCCGTTAATCGTATAATTGGTCCCTTTTTGAATAAGATTTCCGTTTGCATCATATATATATGCATAGCGATCGTTGTATTTCAGCCGGTTCGTATGAGTATACATAGTATTTAAGTATGTTTGAACCGATCCACCCTCATAAATGTACTCCGAATTTCGGTTCCCAACTCCGTCATACTCATATTCACCTTCCCCAACGCATTGGACGTATGCGTATACCCGAATCAAATCGCCCGCAAAATTGGTGAACTCCGCTTCATTCACCGGCACGAGATATTCATCCCGATCATCGTAACTGCAATGTATTTTGAGATACCTGGCGGGTTCAGATTGGGTCAATATAATCTCGAGCACCCCATTTTCTTTTTTATTGATTGACCAGTTTAAAGGCTTGCTGTAGCTACCAGCCGCATTGTCTTGACTTGAATATACAATCAAAGTGCTCTCATTTCGATAAACCCTGCTCACCGGATTCCCTACGCTCGGTATTAATTCAATCCTGCTCACACTAAGCGGTACTCCCAGATCCACTCCAATACTGCTTGCAGCATAGTCAAGTTTTATCTCAGTACTAGGCACAATAAACTCCATTGGCTTCAGGCTGAAAATATCATCCTTCACGTAACCAATTTCATTCTGCTGTAACATTTCAAGATTATCCAGCCTATTCTCATAGATAAGCTGATTCACCTCATCGTACACATAATAGTTATTGTTCTTCCGAATAATATTATCCGCTTCATCATAGACAAATGTATAGTCCTTTACACTCGTATCTCCGTTTCTGTAATCAAGGCCGATGAGACGCCCGTTCCCATCGTACTCCCAATTTACACTCACACCATTCACCGCAGTGGTACTTACATAATATCCTCCGCTATCATAGATAATACTCCCATCCTGCATAAAACCATCCATTCGTATGAGTTGACCAATCTGGTTATACTCGTAATCCAGCCAGTGTCGACTTGGCCCATATATCCCGATAACCCGTCCGTTTACGTCATAGGTATACTCGGTGGTAAAGCTCTTCCCGTCTATTATCATTGTCTCAGACCTGATCCGCCCATAGGGATCAGGTATATATTCTTTTCCCTCATAGTTAAAAAAGGTTTCCACTCCACCGTCTTTTACCCATTTCTTATACCCCGCCTCATCATAAAGAAAAAAAACCTCATGGCTAACAATTCCATTGTTCAAAGTAATTTTTTTCAACCTGTTGTTTTTATCATATTCATACACACCGTGTGTTCCATTTGGATCTTTCGCTTCGATCATATTCCCCATTGAATCGTAACGATAGGAATAGGGAAAATTGAATATAGGAAGTCCCCGTACTTCTTTAACCAGACGGCCGAGCTCATCGTACTCATAGGTGATCACATTCCCAATGGCTCCCTCCATACGGGTCAGGTTGCCCATACGGTTATACCTGTAATCTGTAATGTTCCCTTTTGCGTCTTTTACTGTTCTGAGTCTGTTATACTTATCATAGGTATACTCAGTGCGGTTATTGTTTCCATCTATTCTGGTAGTCACATTGTCATTTACATCATATTCATAACTCTCCTGATTTAACTCAGGATAGATGATATAGTCGAGCCGATCCCACGCATCGTAGTGTTTCGTTGTCGTGTATCCACGGCTATCGACAACCTGCACTTCGTTTCCCCGCTCATCATACTTCCGCGTTACCGTATACCTTTTCATTCCATCGCTTATGGTTTCAGTCTCTAAAAAATTTCGTGGGGTATACGTATAGCTTACAGAGCCTCCATCTGCAGCTATCATCTCCTTTAGATTTCCATTTGGATAATAGGTATAGCTCTCCATAGGTTTTTCAGTTTCTTCTGGCGCACGGGGAAACTCTTTACGTATCAATCTTTCTAGCCAGTCATAGTAATACACCATCACAAAATCACCCCTATACTCAGGGTAGTTACCGCTTGTTCCCCGTGAATCGATTTCTCGATAGAGCTTCCCGTCTACATAATACTCAAAGAAGGTCACATTCCCTTCAGGGTCTGTTACGGTTGCTACTCTATCCTGTGCTGTGTAGGTGTAGAAGAGAGGCTTTTGTTCCGAAGGCGATAAAGGAGTGTTATTCGCATCGATTACTTTCACCTTGTTTCCGTTGCCATCGTAAAATATTTCTGTTACTGCCAGTGCTTCCTCTCCGTCAGCGGTATACGGAACAGAAATACGGGTCACCTGGCCCAATCCATCCACATCATAGGAGATAGCATGCTCTACATCATCAGGCGCTGAGAGTATTTCCTTCGTTACATAGCCTGTTTCATTATATTCAAACCTCGTATACGGTTTACGTTTCACCGTTATCCCATTTTCCCAATACTCCACCTGGGGATATTCAATTCTTTCGAGCTGGTTCAATTCATTGTAGTTTGATATAGTAATTCTTCCCGACGGATCGTCATCATCAGGTTCTATCCGGATCCTCTCATTCCCAAGGGCATCGTAATAGTAGTATGTTTTCCGCTGTTCAGCTCCTTTACACTCTACGAATTGGATAATCCTATCATCCATGTCGTATTCTTCCTCACTCTTGAACCCACGTTCATTTGTCACATAAAAAATATTTGTATCATAATCGAAATGTTGAAATACCTCCGCCCCATCGGGATAAAGAATTCTGGTTGTATTCCCCAAAGAATCGTATGTATAGATCGTAACCGGCCTATAGCCGTCTTCCCCATTTATTGGTTCTACTACCCCAATCAACTGATCCCATCCATCATATTCGTACTCAAAAACCGCTTTTTCAACATATTCATACCCATCGAAATCATATTGAATGAACTTTTTCACATTTCCAAAGTTATCATAAAAATGTCGGGTCTTCCGGTTCAATGGATCCGTTGTTTCCATCCAAAGCTCTGTATCATTATAGACATTCACAATCTTCGGGTTGTTATTGCGAAAAGATTGTAGATAACCATCAGGAAGCCAGTCCATCTCGTCATCATCATCTGCCAGGGTAATTTTTAAAACTCTCCCTATTGCATCGTATTCATATTCAGTAATGTACCCTCGAGCATTTTTCTCCCATTTCTCCCACCCGCTCATGTGATCATACCCTTGTCGGGTAATAATATCCGTTCTATTCCCTGCTGCATCCTCAACATCTGCTTCAATAATTGTCTGAAGATATATTCCTGGAGTGTATGTATCATTGTAATGATAGGTTGTCCTCTGGCCATCAGGGGCCGTCTCCTGGGCAATCCGTCCATCTGGGTGATAAGCATAGAAAGTATACAGCCATTGATCACCATCCCATTCAGCATGCCCCGTTCTCTGTCTCTCTGGATTATATTGAAAATAAGTGTGAAGATATGTTACAGACCCTAGGTTCGAAACTACTCCGTTTTCAATGGCTGGATAGTAATTTGCAATGACCTTTTTCAATATCAAATCGTGTGGCTTTGGACCCACGCTTCCAGGAGGCAAATTCCCAAATGTTGGAGGATTTATTATCCAGGGAGCATCTGCTTCTCCAGGAAATCCACAATTTCCTGGTGGATCATAGATTTCATCCACATACTGCACCCAGGTGATTGATCTACTCTCCCTCTTTCCTGCTTTGCATTCTTCCTTCACCCACGTCCTGTTTCCCCATCTATCATAGGCGTACTTTAGAATGCTGTAATGATTTGCAGACCTGTACCTTATCTCTTCCTTCACCCGCTGAGAGTTCTCATGATAGTATGTTTCCTGCCGCTCAAGCCAGTCTGTGCATGATTCTGAAGGATCATAAATCTCTGATACCGAAAGAAGGGTGTGGACATGCAGATCTCCATCAATGTCATTCTTTTCCCTCGTTATGTATGAATATTCAGTGCGTGTTCGAATATGATTTATGTCCTCAATTCTCTCCTCCATAGTTTTTGAGATATAAGTCTCACTCGTCGCAGAATAGAGAGAAGTTGTATATAGATAATCGGTACTGCTCAGGGTTTTATCTTCAGCTGTAAAAGTGGAAACTCCCGCAGCAAGCGCTCGCTCCATCCAGTCGGCAGCACCAAGATAAAAATGTGTCACATAATACGCTACGCTGCCATTATGTATCTTCGTTTTCCCGCCATCAGGATTGGTGACCAGCTGCAGGAGTCGCACCGCACATGATTTGGTTTCACCCCCAATATATTCATTCAACTGAACATTGACATACCCATACTCCCATGTGTAATTCACCTCTTCATTGCCATTGAAACTCGCCCTACTCAGCAAACGGTTATCAGATCCCACTGTATATGTCACATTTCTCGCATATGGATCGGTTCCCATTCGACCCGTTGCGTCTCTTACTTCAATTCCTATGATGGTTGGCTTTTTTGAATCATCACTCCCCCGAATACCATAAGCGAAATACACACGCCGATTCATCGTGTCCTTCATATAGTCAATCACCTTGATACTACCCTCTGTTTTATATACTATCTCTATTGCACCACTTTTCATACCATCAACTCGGCTGTGTACGGCAATCACCAAACCATCCCCATCCAATTCATAATACATCCCATCCCTCATAATGATCAGGTAACGATCCCCCGTAGAGTAGTACTCCAGGCTAAAATCATCCACATCATGGTATTCATATTTCCTTGGATTATTTGTCCCCAACCATTTCATCTCCGAAAGCCTGTATCGAGCCCCTGAAGGGAGGATTATCAATGTCTCCTTTTCCCATTCCTCCCAGCTCTTCCTCTTAGCAGGTTGCTTTATGTAGGGTAAAGTTAGCCTCCATCCAACCCCGATTGAATATACAATGTCCCCTAAACACCAGGAAGCAGGCTCCTTGTAGTCGCTGATTGCGGTTCCAGTGTCGTAGTGACGTGTAATTGCCAGATCGTGTCCGTTTTTTCCCTTTATTACCAGGTCAGTTGCATCAACATCCACAGATCCACTCTGGGGCGATACACTCACCGTACTGTACTTACTATACACATGCACAGGAGAAAAACTGTCTAGTTTTTGATTTAGTACATTTCGTGAACTGTCCAATTTTGTAGGAAGGATACCCTTTGCCGTGATTTCAGTCTCATCGCCTTCATTCTCCCCTTCTGGTTCAGCCTCCTGCTCCTCAGTATTGAGTGTCTCTTCAGCATTCACACTCAAAAACCCAAATATTAAAATTACACACACAACTAAACTCGCCTTCCATATATTTAACCTCCCCATCCCCCCTCCTTTTTTTATTCCTCAACGTTCCCCCAATTACCAGAAAGTGTATTTAAATGGTTTATCGATATGACTCCCAAACCTTCGTGATAGTAATTGTGACCATTCCCGGAAAAAACATTTTCCCGTATTTCCTGTGGCCGCCCTCCCGCGTCCTCTTTGATCCCATACCATTCGTTATTATTAAAATGACTGTTCCTAATTACCGGCATACCACCATGCGCATGCAAGCCAATCAGATTATTCTTCAATATACACTCCTCTATTGTTACCTGAGCTCCTGACTTCACCACAACACCTTGCTGGGCATTTTCTATCGCAGTTCCCTTCAGGTAGCAGTCGCCAGATCCCTCTACAATGATTCCTTTCCAGGAACCTGGAATGAAACCGCTCCCCTTCAATACACCACCGTTCACCGTAAATTTGCCAAATACTTTTATTATCCCATAATTGTCAGCTATGAATACAACTTCGCATCCTGGCAAGAGAGTGAGAAGCCCTGAAGGCTGAATGTCAAGATTGCCTTGTATATACTTACGCTCTTCCCACAACTCGGTGTCATTCACTGTGTACCCATTCATATAACCGAGAGAAGCACGAAAACTACTCCCCACCCGTACACAAAACCCTGACTGTAATGTAATCTCTGTTCCGGCCACAAATGTTACATCAGCTCCATCAATCGTACAGTTTGGACCGGCAGTTATGGAATTGATCGCTGCAATCGAAACGACCCCTTTTGTAATATTCTGATCAACCAGGAGAAGATTTTCTTCAAGAGCAGATAAAAGTGAGGGAGACGAAAATGAAATAAAAAACATCGCAAAAAGATACATTATAAGTAAAAAAATTTTCATAATTCCTCCTTTTTACTTCTGTGTTTTAATCGGATATCTGTCGCTTCTATCTTCTCCTTTCTTATGACTTAAAAAATTATTTTTCAAAAACGAATTTGATCCATGATATATACCCTGTATTCCCATTTGTCTCTGTCGCCCACAGATATTCGTATGAATCGAGGTCCATTGTTATGTTGCAGGGATAGCTGTAGTATTTCCACCCCGAAGCACTTTCAAAATAGAGAATTTCGGTAAAACTGGACGTCCCAATGATCCTTTTCAAGAGATGGAGACGTATCCATTTTGCGGAAGGATTCGTCCACTGTACCTGAATCTCAGTGAGTCTCTTCCCCTGGTATCGATCAAAGTCCTGTAGATTCGGGATAGCATAATACACAGGCGTTGGAGAGGAGTGTATATATTGACTTGGCGGTGATTCACCACAAGTAAAATATGTTGTGGGTGTAATGTTCACTATTATTGGATTTGATTTCAATTGTAAAACTCCGGATTCATCCAGTTCAAAATCATCGTCATTTAGACTTTGAATTGCTGGTTCACTCCCGATGATCAATTCATTAACAGACAAGCTACCATCTATATCAATATCAGTTTTACCTATTGATGCAATTGGTGAATCATTGACTTTGATATCTATGGTATCATTTTCACTTTCCAAAAATGTAATTGATGTATCCTCATCACCATCGGTTATCGTTTTATCGATACCAAGAACGATATCTCCGTTCATTTTCAGCTCGTAATTAATAGTTACTGTTCCATCTGGAAGGATTGTAAGCGCATCCTGACAAAATCCAGAAATAGCTGCGAGAAAAAGAATAACTACAATGATTAGGATTCTATTCATCCTCTCTCTTCTCCTTACAAAACTTTGAAATTGATTATTAAAAATTGTAATGAAACAGCTTGAAACACTGAATGATCGTTTTACTATAGATGAAAATCCTCCTGAAGAATACGAATGATTCAGTCTTTCATGAGTACTTCGTAATCGAATAAACAACTGATTAGAGGTTCTAATTCCCACAAAAAGGAAAAAAGAATAAGAATCTCTTTTCCCAGCTAGTTGATCAATAGCGTGATAGGTGTGGGAATGATTTGTCGAAGCAGTTTTTACTTTTTAAAATAATTAATTTCTGGTGACAACTCCGCCAGCAAAGCTGGCGGCTAATTTACATTTTCTAAATAAGAAAATATTCTTATTGAAATAATTACCTGAAGCATAAATAGTTAGAAACTAATAATTGAGCTGGTGATAACTCCGCCAGCAAAGCTGGCGGCTAATTCTAACAAATTATTCACCAACGACTAATTAATGTGGCTGTATTCTATCTTAAAGAATCACTATGTCAATACGAATTTACCAAATCTGTAAAAAAAATTGATTTAGTTTTTTAAACCACAGTTTGGTTGACCCCTTAAAAGGTGATCCCTCGAATTCAAAGAATGGGCACCGAGAAGAGCAGGAATGCCGTATGATTGAAGAGACGTTCACCTGAGGAAGATTGCAGTTCATCCTGTGAGATAGATACTCCCGTACCGTGGTAATGCCTACCCGACACCCCTCTTCCACCAGCTGTCGGTGGATTCTGCTCCCGGTAATGCATTGTTTGCGGCTCATCCTCGGCCCTCATTCCTTCAATATTTCTTCAATACAGGACACCACCACTTCTAAAACCGGCTTTCGTCAGGGTTTCCCCTCCCCGCGTACCGGCTCGCTTACCTGCAGATACTTGCGCACCGTGTTACGGCTCACTTTAATCTGCCGAGTTAATTCCTTGATCGGAATTCCTTCTAAAAGCACTTTGTGCCTGATAACATGTACCTGATCCATCCTTAACAGTCTTTTCTCCGGTAGTTTATGGGTAGGTACCATAAAACCACCAGATTTGGTGCTGAGGGTAGGTCAATTTTAAAGCTTTGGATGGGTCAATTTCTGAGCGGTGTATCCATATAAAAAAATGAAAAATCCTCCTGTAATTATAACACTAAACCTTATCTAACACTGAGACCCTCAACTCAGACATTATAAGCTAAATGATGTTACCCACTGCTCAATCTAGCTTTTATTAAAAATCAATATCACATATACTAATTATTTCTCATTTGTGTTTTAAAACTACTGGTGAAATATTAAAACAAATAGATGAAAAATTAATGAAAATAATATTTATTGCCCATTATTGCGTATAACGTTCCGCGGGTATACGATATTGCAGCGACAAAGAAGTTTGAGCAGAAAATATAGAA
>Ga0209427_10005296_pt1 | contig 14798 bp, 15 predicted proteins | sample DeeMarSWOR136_30_FD_187465 | JGI IMG/M metagenome (GOLD analysis project Ga0209427, IMG submission 187465) | Marine sediment microbial communities from White Oak River estuary, North Carolina - WOR-1-36_30 (SPAdes) (version 2) | ecosystem: Environmental > Aquatic > Marine > Intertidal zone >...
CTAGTATACCTTTCTTCTCACTACCTGGACGATTATTCCAGCCGATATCAGAACCAGGCCAACAATAGTGGTGATTACTACGTTTTGATCAGGTACGGTTTCGACGGCAAGTCGTTTTATCAATATACCAAGTAATGCCCAGTCGACAACGAGACAATAGAATATGTCTTTTCGTGTAAACAATATACTTAATGCGATTGCTATACCAACAACAATGACAGCTACAGCCCAGAATTGTTCCCCAAGTCCAAATGTGTTCCAGTTGACAGCGACCAGCAAAGCGGTAACATTAGCAATTGTAGCTATGGTAATCCAGCCAAGATATACGCTGAAAGGTAGATGGACCAGGTACTTTTCAGTCTTCGCGGAAGCTGATTTTCCAATATCAAGCCGCAGGTAAATGGCAATGAGGCATCCTAGCAGCAGTAGCATGATAACCAGAGATAGAGGAACGAGTTCGTAGTGCCACGCGAGTATCCAACCGATATTCAAAAAAGATGAAGTAAAGAAAAGCAGCCCGATTCTTTCGATAAACGATGACTGCTGAGTATCTTTTCTGATGACAACGACCAGCTGATATATGACAAAAATCGCAAGCAGGGTGTAGATCAATCCCCAAATTGAAAACGTGAGCCCCGCTGGAACAAACAGATTTGGGTATTGGTCGGCTAACTCGCCAGTCGTCTTATTGTTTATGGGAAGAGCAACAGCGAGTCCATTCACGACAACAGTGCCCAGAAATCCCAGCAGGTTCAGAACAGGTAGGAACAGTTTCTGTCTCATGGTAGCTTTCTCCTGAGAAGCACCCTGACCTATTTTATCCATGTCTCCCCCCCAACAGACCTATGGGACACCACCTGCCTGGTGTTCCCGTCTGCAAAGATTTATTTTCCGCCATTGTACACATTTCGTCACGTTATTACTACAATGAGAAGCAGTAAAGCAATCGCATAAAACAGGTCAAACCAGATAATACTGAGCACGGCGGCTATCTTTATTAGGATAACAGCCGGGAAGCCCAGAACAGCCAGAGGATTGCGCCTCCAGGCCGCCTTTGAGTAACGCCACAGGTTATCGGCATCGCCACTGCTGGGGAAGGCATGCATCCCTATGGATATACCCAACCAGTACAATAGGAGAGCGACCACAGTGGAAGAAACATTTACCGCAATGGAAAATATGAGGAGGGCGATAGCCGTGTTAACGATAAACGGAGCCACGCAGATTAGAAAACCAGCCCCATAGCTGTGTACCGGACCGTGAATAACATATCCGGCAGGATTGCCCAGTCTGAAATAGCAGGTCTTATAGACATGAACACCAGCGAGGCTGCAGAAAAGCCTGTGTCCTGCCTCATGGACTATGACACCTGGGAATGTCAATATGGCAACTAGCTTCCCGGGAATAAAAAGCATAGCCCAGACTCCTTGTTACTTGACATAATCTCTTCAGGACCTCAGCTGCCCCGTGAAGTTCAAGAAGCGGGGTAAGCCTCCCAGACTACCTGGCCCTTTTGCGATTGTCTGGTAATTAGTTTCTCCTGTCAGCAGACAACAGCCAGCCTGCCACACCCTTTCATCTCGTTGCAGAAGCCCGAAAAGGTTCAATGGAAGATGAGCCAATATCTTAGAGAATGAATAGGCTATTCTCATATCGCGTATTATCTTTTCTTCTACGCAGCGGCGGTACTCTTCCAGTGCCTGTTCATCTCCATTTAGAAATTTCTGAATTGGCGGCGCGGCAAGTTGAGCACTTAGAATTGCATTGTGCAGGCCCTCCCCGGTTAGGGGATCGGCGAGAGCAGCGGCATCTCCCAGCAGTATAGTGTTGCTGTGGGCAGGAAGCTGTGAACCAGTGCACATCGGCAGAATGCCTGCGGTCCATCTGTCAATAGTATAGTGGCCTAGCTTCAGAGACTGCAGGAACTCCAGGAAAAAATGCTTCAAGTTCTTTGCGTTCTCAGCAAGACATCCCATCCCGATTGAGAGATGACCAGCCTTCGGGAAGACCCAGCCATAGCCACCTGGAATTCGTCCAATATCAATTGCCACATGAGACTTCCACCTTGCCAGCTCGTTCCCATCCACGAGGACCTCCGTCTCTATCGCTATCAGGTGCTGTTTACTGGCATCTGCTTCTGCTGCCCGAGCTACTATGCTTTTCGCTCCATCCGCCCCGGCTATGATTTTGCATCGCAGATTTCCCTCTACTGTAGAAACATCCACGCCCTCTTTATTAAAAGCAATGCTGCGTACTTCTGTATCCTGGAGGATTTCAGCGCCAGCCTTTTCTGCTTTTTTCATTAATACAAGGTCGAATTTCTCGCGGGTAACAGTATACATAATCGGCTCGCTGGAATAACCGTGATATGGATTCCTGCCAGAAAGAGCTACGGTAACGTCCGAAATAGCATCATCCACTAGCCCACGCAGGTCTTCTCCGAGGAGGTGGGCAGCTTTGATTGTGAGACCACCCGCGCAGCATTTGTACCGCGGGAATTTGGTTTTCTCAAGCACCAGCACTCTGATTCCCTTGCTGGCCAGTTCGTATGCTAGCGTCGCTCCTGCCGGGCCACAGCCGACGATAATCACATCGATCTCAGGTTTCAATTTTGGTGCTCCAGAGACCGTCGCAGAATCCCAAAGGAAAAGTAGGCAGTATGCGTTTACACGACGTGGTTATTCCTTATCTTTTTCCTTCCAGCGCCCACCCTTTTTTAGGGCATCAGCTTTGGAGAGCAGGTAGATCATGCCACCCAGACACACAAGGAAGATGCCAATGCCAATGGGTGAACCCCAGGAGAGTGCCAACCACAAATCTCCCATTTCTTCCTCCTTTGCCACATGATATAGTTAACTGCGAGGCACTTTAATCGCCTAAACCAACCTTGTCAAGGTTCATCGTACTTTGCCCCTTGCAAGCGATGCGAATATGCCTCCGAAAGAAAGGCTAGCAAAAATAACAAATGCTACCTTCACGCCTTTCAAGAAGAGTAAATAATGTTCAGGGGTAATTTGAACCCTTCCAAGGTATACCGCAAATATCAACATAGCAATGCCCATGCTGAGAGTTTGCCCGACCAGTCGCATCGTTCCCACTGTGCCTGAAGCTACTCCGTAAGACCTCTTTTCAACAGAGCTCATAACGGCGTTCATGTTGGGGGAGGAGAAAAGGGCAGCGCCAAAGCCAAGAAGAAGTAAGCTGGCAATGATGAACCCCAGGGTTGTTTCTTCGGTCAAAAAAATGAACAGACAAAGGGCCGTGGTCATTAATGCCATCCCGATTGAGGCGACTATTCTCGGCTCAATTCTATCTGACAGCCTGCCAGCGAGGGGCGAGAAAATAACCATTACGACGGGCTGGGATACCAGAATGAGACCGGCGTCTTCGGGACCAAATCCTTTTACATATTGCAAATAAAGGCTTAAAAGAAAAGCCACAGCGAATGTTGCGCTGAAGCTAACCAGAGCTGCCAGGTTAGAAAAGGCGAATACCCTGTTATTTCTGAACAGATTTATATCGAGAACAGGACTTTCCACCTTCATTTCCCATTTAATGAATGCCAGAATCCCCAGGACACCGGCTGCAACCAGGCATATACCCAACATCGCCGGCAGCACAGAAAAACCGTACATTATCGCTATAAGGGCGAGGCTGTAGATTAGCGAGCCGCCGAAATCGAACTTCTCCCCTTTTGCCCCAGCCCATTCTCCCTTCAATTTCCATAAAATAAAAGCAATTGTTGCCAAGCCCAGAGGCACGATTATCAGAAAGATGCTTCTCCAGCCAAAATGCTCGGTTAACAATCCGCCTAAAGAAGGACCAAGGGAAAGCCCCAGAAAAACTGCGGCAGCATTTATTCCCAGAGCTTTGCCTCTCTCCCCGACAGGAAATACTGATGTTAGGATTGCTACGCCGGTGCCAAAGACCATTGCACCTCCGATTCCCTGCAAGACCCTGAAGGAAATAAGCCAGGAACCAGAAGTTGCAAATGCCGAAAGGAGACAAGCGAGAGTATAGAGCAGCATACCATATGTGAAAATCCTCTTCCTTCCATAGATATCTGCTATCCTTCCGAAGGGGACAAGAAACATTGCTGCAGCTAGAAGGTATGAGGTAGCGACCCAGCTTAATAGAACTGCATTCATTGCAAATTCCTGCCCTATTGACGGAAGCGCAATGTTGATGGAAGAACTCATAAAGGGAGTAACGAAAGAGGCAAATGCAGCAACAAATAAGGCAGCCCTTTTAGCTGCTACATTATTCATACTCATCCTCTCCATTATAATATAATTGATCTATATAACCGCACTTCTTCACTCCGCCCAGCAGGGATGGCATTGAAAGTAGCCTTCGATACTTTACCTCTTTGCACGGGTGCTCCTCTTCTAATTTTGCCAACTTTGCCCTTAAAATTTCGCAAAAACAAAGCGTTTCCATTCAACTTGAGTTTTTCCCTGCAACCAGTGGATAGGACATCAGAAGGGAGATTTGTTGGTAAGGCTGCCGGGTCGGGTTGACATCCAGCCTGGCCTTCTCTACAATCGTCCGCTAATGAAGGGTGGGGGTGCGGTTGTCCATGGCTTGCTTAGCACCAGTACGTATGGTGCTTACAAGAGGGTCAGGGGAATTTTAGCCGGGGCTGGTTCTTGGCAGTTGCTTAACTGAATATAGGAAGCTTGACGACCAGGTGGCGCTGGAGGAGAGATTAACGAGACTCAAGGATAGCGCAAAAACCTTAAGATAAAACCAAAGGGAGCTATGAAATGATTCTGGATTCACAAGAAAGAATTAAAGAATACACAGCCAAGGGATATTGGGGGAAGGAATTACTTACCGATTATTTCAAAGAACGTGTAAGTGAGGACCCTGATAGAGTTTGCCTGGTGGATCCTCCGGATAAAGAGCAATTGGTGGGCTTAATGCCAGAGAGGCTTACGTATAGAGAATTGGACCGGGCAGTGGATGCCACCGGAGAGGGTTTCTTAAGGATGGGTATTCAGAAGGATGACATTATTATCGTTCAGCTTCCCAATTGTTGGGAATTGGCAATGCTCTATTTGGCTATTGGCAGGACTGGAGCCATCATCTGTCCTGTGCCAACACAATGGAGAGAATCGGAATTACGGTATGTTGGTGACTTAACTCAAGCCAGCGCGTTAATCACGGTCGAGGAATTTCATGATTTTAACCATCGAGAAATGGTCGAAAAACTGCAGTCAAAGCTTCCCAATTTAAAACACATAATTTACCTGCAAGAACTGAGAGAAATGGGGAAAGGAGAGATAACGGGCAAGCTTGATGAGGTAAAAATAGATGCTAACGACGTTTTTTCCGTTTGCTGGACTGCTGGCACTGAAATCGAGTCCAAGGGATGTCCTATGAGCCATAATAACTGGATTTTTGAAGGTGCTGGAGAAGTGGAGCAAACGGGGATCAAAAAGGGAGAAATACTACTAACTGCTGGCCCATTGATTAACATTGCTTCATTGGGAACGATATACGTTCCCTGGCTCATAGCGGGTGGTACACTTGTGTTGCATCACCCCTTTCGCCCGGTGATTTGGCTGCGACAAATGATAGAGGAGAAGGTAAACTACACTCTTCTTGTTCCTGCGCTGGTAAACGCTATAGCAAAGCACCAGATGGTAGATGCATTTGACCTGAGCACTGTGAGGGCAATCGGCATAGGTGGAGCACCACCAGCCCTATGGTCCGCTCGGGAATTTGAAAGAAGGTGGAATATGGAAATCGGGAATATCTGGGGGATGAGCGAGGGGCCGGGCCTTCATTCTGGACCGCTGGATGCCCCCAGTTTAGAGAAAAGGATAGAGGGATTGCCTCAATACGGTAAGCGAGGGGTAACATGGAAAGAGAAACTCTTTAGTGAAGGCACTGAAACAAAGCTCGTAGACCCTGAGACTGGCGAGGAGATAACTGAAGTGGGCCGTGTAGGAGAACTACTTTACAAAGGTCCAAATGTAATATCCGGTTACTTCAGGCAGCCCGACTTGACGGAAAAGGCATTTGATAAACAGGGGTTTATTCGCACAGGAGACCTGTTCCGAATAATGGAAGGAAATTTCATTAGTTTTGTTGACAGAAAAAAAGATATCATAATTCGAGGCGGCTTCAATATCAGTTCACTGGAGGTTGAGAATATCCTTCTTGAACATCCTAAGATTTTGGATGCAGCAGCGGTACCGATGCCTGATGAAAGATTGGGCGAAAAGATCTGTGTTTATGTGGTTCCCAGAGGAGGAGAAAAAGTCACCCTGGGTGAATTAACTTCATTTATGAAGCAAAAGAGTATCGCTATATACAAGCTTCCACAGCGACTTGAAATTACGGAGGAGATACCTAAAGACCGGAGCGGCAAAATCTTGAAAAATATACTGAAGGAAGATATCAAAAAGAAATTGGAATCAAAGTGAACCGGTCCGGTTATACGGCTTAATGCAACATTTTGAGGAATCTCTTGATAGGCAAGTGCCCTGCTGGCTTTCGAGTAGGCCGTGAGGGACTCGAACCCACGACACCCTGATTAAAAGTCAGGTGCTCTACCAAACTGAGCTAACGGCCCATTGCGTTTATTTTTGTGTTAGTAGATCGGAGATATAGCAGGCAAATGATGGATGCACATCACAAATGAATCCGCCGTCAATCACTTCAACATCGAACGTAACCCTGCTTGGCTTTCTGGCAGGGTCACCAAATTTGCTAAGCCCAACATCATCCCAGGGCATATCGTGTCCCAGTATTTCTAGAAAGCCCTTAACATCTCTGGGCTGGTCCAGCATCACCTCAAAAGGGAGGTGCTTTGCTAGCTGGCTTAATTGCTTGTCTTTCAACTTTATACGCATATCGCTTCCACAGCGGGTGATGGGGCTCGAACCCACGACAACTTGCTTGGGAAGCAAGCACTCTACCGCTGAGTTACACCCGCAAAAACTTTATCTTAATTCTAACCCGATGATGAAAAGTTGTAAAGCAACACTTTGGCAAGCAGGGCTTAAGAACACGGATGACGGCTGCCGGTGAAACTCAATGTGCTCGGAAGTGGTGGAGGGTGGTTTCCTGTTAAACAGTCAACGCCCTTGTGAAACCATCTCTTCTATGATTGCCTTTACGGGTTTAATATCCTTAATCAAAGCGCTCACCTGTCCTCCGCCTGCCGGGAAGAGGTCAAAATCCCCGCTATTCCAGGCTCGAGGGGCGTTCATTAAACTATATTCTTGAGTAAGGTCTACATCGGGATTATCCATCTTCTCCTTGAGCTTGGGATTACCGATGACTCGTATATTCAAGTTTCCCAGAGGAAGGAGTCTGGTCTCTCCATCGCCACAATTGAGTATAGCGTTCTTCCATTCTGTGGGAGCAGGGCTTTCCTCGGAGGCTATGAAGCGTGTGCCGACCTGTACTCCTTGAGCACCGAGAGCCAGAGCAGCACGGTAGCCTCGTGAGTCAACAATGCCTCCAGCGGCGACCACCGGGACATTTACATGGTCTACCACTAATGGGACGAGGACCATGGTCGTGGATTCAGGACCAGTAGAGCGAAGACCCCCCGACTCCAGTCCTGAAACAACCAGCCCATCCACACCGGCATCTATAGCCTTCGCGGCGTGGGGAAGGGAAAGAACAACATGCATTCCCGTCATCCCCAGGGCGTGGATTTGCGGATAGATATTGCGGGGAGAACCTGCTGAGGTGGTGACAGTTTTTACCCCGGCATCTGCCAGTATCTCGAGGATGTCTTGATTTGCAGGGTTCATGATCGCGAGATTCGCCCCGAAGGGCTTGTCGGTCAGCTCCTGGACCTCTTTTACCAGATGCTTCGCTTCCTGAAGGTCGCTCATGAACGCCATAGCAAGCATTCCGAAGGCTCCTGCTTCGCAAATGGCTGCCACCAGCTTTGGGCTGTTCATGGCACCAATTGGTCCGTGAATGATAGGGTAACGACATCCCAATATATCCAGTAATGCAGTCATAAAAACCTCCGGTTCTGGCTGGCGTTCATTGCTCCATGACGCTCAGGCAGTTGTTTTAGGTTGAGCACCTCTTTTCTCAATTCCCTGTCTAAAGCTCTCACCGGAAACAAGGAGACTCTGAACGATGCCCGCTAATTCAAGTCCCTCAGGTGTGCTTAACGAAAAGTTCATATCAATGGCTTTCTTTGCCAGTCCCACCGCTAATGATCCGTTCTTCATAATTGCCTCTGCCCAGGATCTAGCAGTATCTCGCAGTTGTTCCACAGGGACAACCTTGTTTATCAGCCCAATTCTTTCTGCTTCTAAAGCGGAAATCATCTTGCCGGTCAGGATGAGTTCCTTTGCTCTGCCTGTGCCTACTATTCTGGAAAGTCTATGCGCGCCACCTAAATCTGGGATTATGCCCAAAGTCACCTCGGGTATGGAAAATCTTGCTTCTTCGGAAGCGACTCTGAGGTCACAGGCTAGTATCAATTCAAATGCTCCCCCGAGGGCATATCCATGGATTGCGGCGATAACCGGTTTTTCGAGATATTCTATCTCGGAAAATGCTTTCTGAAGTTTCCTCAATGACGCTCGAAAGTCCCGGACATCACCGCCTTGCCGTACTAGTTCCCCTAATTCAGTTAAGTCTGTGCCACTGCTGAATGCTTTTCCTTCTCCTCGAATGATCACTGCCGCGACATCATTCTTAGCGGCTACCTCGGTCATGCACTGCTCAAGGTCATCGAACATTTGCAGATTCATGGCGTTCCTTTTTTCAGGTCTATTCAAGCTGACATACAGGATTTTACCCTCCTGTGATAAAGAAAGCGTCTCGAAGTCCATAAAAATCACACTCCTTTAGAATTTTATTTCAGTGGGCGAAAAAACGAAAATTCGCACTATATACTACTCAATCGGGGATTTAATAGTCAAACCTCCTATAAGGGCGATGTGGCTCAAAAAATGAGGTATAATAAGGCAAATTTCTGAAAAAGGAGGTAGGACATTGTTTAACACAAAGATAACTGAAATGCTGGGGATTGAGTATCCCATCATTTGTGGTGGGATGCAATGGGTATCAGATGCAAAGCTTGTAGCTGCTGTGGGCAATGCTGGAGGAATGGGAATGCTTGCTGCCGGTAATTTCGCTTCCAAGAAGGAACTGGCTGACGAAATTCAAAAGATTAAACAGCAAACCGACAGGCCTTTCGGTGTGAATGTTACCTTTATGCCATCGATTCGTATGATAGATAGGGAAGGTTTGATAGATACGGCTATAGAAGGGGGCGCTGGTGCTATTGAGACATCAGGAAGAATTACCGCCGAGCATGTCCAGCGTATTAAGGGCGGGAAGGTGAAGCATATTCACAAGGTGGCCCGGGTGAGAGATGCTCGGACAGCGGAGCGGCTCGGGGTGGATGCCGTGACTATAGTGGGATTTGAGTGTGGTGGCGCGCCACCAATGGATGACATAACTACCTTTATTCAGGTTCCTCTCGTTGTTGATGCCGTGAACGTTCCTGTCCTTGCCGGGGGTGGGATTGCGGATGCTCGTGGTTTTGCGGCTGCTCTGGCGTTAGGAGCGGAAGGCGTTGTGATAGGGACTCGTTTCATGATTGCTAAAGAAAGTCTGGTTCATCAAAATATCAAGGATGTTGTGGTGAAAGCCAGGGAAGTTGATACTGTACCAGTGTTACGCTCTTTGCTCTCTATGGAGAGAGTTTATAAAAATGAGGTAGCACAGAAAGTCCTCGAAATGGAGAACAGGGGAACCACACTGGAGGAGTTAATTTCCCTTATCTCTGGAGACAAGGTTCAACAGAGTCTGGCGAACGGTGACATAAATTCTGCCATTGTACCTTGCGGACAGGTTATTGGCCTTATCAACGAAGTCCCTAGCGTGAAGGAAGTCATCGATGATATGGTAAGCGGTGCCGGGGAAATCTTGAAGCGTTTAGGCAGGATGGTTGTGGTGGGTTGAGTGGGGTGGGGAGGAGATTTATTGTCGTGTTGTAGGAGATGTTTGATCTAAACAAAATACGAACTCAGGCGAGGAAAGATTTTACTGAGACGTGGACATCGACGAGCAGGCTTTTGCCTATAGATACTGAGGTCCGTCTTCAGGGTCGTGGTAGAGCTCACATTTTGCGTGACCTGATTCAAAAATCCAGGGAAATATTATTGAATCTTGGCTTTGATGAGGTGGAAAATCTTACTATCTTGCCTGATAGCGACGTTTCCAAACAATATGGTCCTGAGGCGCGAGTCATCCTTGACAGGGTTTATTATCTTGCTGAATTGCCGCGTCCCGAGATAGGTTTGAGCAACAAGAAGATAACCGAGGCAAAAAAGATAGTGCAGGAGCTTGATGTCAGGAAGTTGCGGGACATCCTGAGGGCATATAAGAAAGGAGAAGTTGAAGCCGATAATCTTGTAGAGGAGCTTATCGGTGGGTTAGGTATTTCTGACCATCAGGCTACTGACCTGTTGAGTCGGGTTTTCCCTGAACTGGAGAAAATGAGGCCGTTGTCTTCCAACAAGACGCTCAGAAGTCACATGACGGCTACCTGGTTTCACACATTAGCGGCGATACAGGATAAAGCTAAATTTCCCGTCGCCTTGTTCTCGGTGGGTCCTCGGTATCGTAATGAGCAGAGGGAGGATGCTCACCATTTACGAATTCATCATTCAGCGTCAATAGTGATAATGGATGCCAACGTTTCGTTAAGTGCTGGTAGAAAAATAACCGAGGAAATTCTCAGGCAATATGGTTTTTCTGATATCAGGGTTGAAACGAAGATGGCAACATCCAAATATTATGCTCCTGGTCAGGAACAGGAAGTTTTTGTTAATTACAACGGTGAATGGATAGAAGTTGCTGATATTGGTATGTATTCACCGGTATCGCTGGCGAACTTTAACGTTAAATATCCGGTATTCAACGCTGGTTTAGGCATCGAGAGATTAGCGATGATACTTCATGAGATAGATGATATTAGGAAAGTAGCATATCCTCAATTCTCTGTGGTGGAATTTTCCGACGAGGAGATAGTCGGGTCTATCAGCTATATAGCAAGTCCAGGAACTTCTCGGGGGAAAAAGATAGCCAGTGCAATTGAACAAACTGCACGAAAGCACAAAGATGAAATTGCTCCCTGTGAGTTTCTGGCCTGGGAGGATGATCTCGTTGAGGTGAAGGTTGTGGAGACGGAGGAGGACAAGAGGCTCATCGGTCCCGCTGGCTTCAATGAGATTTGTGTAGCTGATGGTACTATTTATAGCGATATTGTCCCTTCGGGAGAATATAGCGGCGTAAACTATATGCGTGCTATCGCTATGGGTGCAGCGGCTCTAATAGAGAATAGCCACGAGGATTTAACCTATCAGGTAAAGGCGATAAAGCATCTCTCAGACCTCAATTTGCAGATTCCCACGCCTATTCGTGAATATATAGAGAAACAACAGAAGAAGATTGGAGTTAGTGGGGCTGTTTTCATAACCGTAGAATCGCACTTTAAAGGAGGGAAGAGCAAGGTTGAAGGATAAGACGCTGCAGAAGCTTGATGAGTTACACCGAAAGCATAAAGATATTATAACTCTTATGCCCTTGCAGACAGGTGGGCTGCTCACTGAAGCGGCAAAAAAGGCTTTGATAGAATTCGGAGATGGTTACTCCGTGTGTGATTTTTGCACGGGTAGTCTAAGTAACATCGCAAATCCTCCTATTCGGGAATTTGTGCACGAGCTTTTGCCTGAATTCTTGGGTTGTGAAGTTGCCGCTGTGACTCATGGGGCAAGAGAAGCTAAATTCATGATAATGCATTCGCTGGCCAGGCTGGGTGATTCGATTGTTGTCGATGGTAATCGACATTACACTACAATTGTTGCTGCTCAAAGAGCGGGATTAAACGTGGTTGAGGTGCCCAGCTCGGGCTATCCTGAGTTCACCATTGATGTTAACGAGTATGAACCATTCATAGAGAAACATCACCCCAGGATGATTCTATTAACCTATCCTGACGGTAACTATGGAAATATCCCTGATGCAAAGAGACTGGGAAGAATTGCCAGAAACCATGATGTTCCGTTTATCCTCAACGGGGCGTACGCTGTAGGTAGAATGCCTGTGAATATGAATGAGCTGGGAGCTGATTTCGTTATCGGCAGCGGTCATAAAAGTATGGCATCTGCCGGGCCTTGTGGAGTATTGGGGATGAAAAAGAGGTGGGAGGAGGTGGTATTGAGGAAATCGGAAACATATACCAATAAAGAACTTGAGCTTCTCGGTTGTACATTAAGAGGAGTTCCTGTGATAACGCTTATGGCATCGTTTCCTTATGTACTGAAAAGGGTTGATGATTGGGATGAGCAGGTATTAAAAGCGCAGTGGTTTTCCAGTGAGGTTGAGAAATTGGGATTCAAGCAATTGGGGGAAAAGCCGCACAGGCATGATTTATTGCATTTTGAAACGCCGGTGCTTTACGAGATATCCAAGCGTGTTCGGGAGCGAGGATATTTTCTTTATAAGGAGCTCAAGGATAGAGGAATTTGGGGTCCGCAACCAGGCTTGACCAAGGCTTTTGAGCTCTCTACCTTTGCTGCTAGCAGAGAACAGTTGAGTCTTGTGGTCGATTCCTTTAAGTCTATCCTGAGCAAATATAGCTGACTGCGGCAGTTAAGCGGCAATTAAAGACTCTTTCCACCTTTGTCGGTGAGCTTCCTTTAATTCCTGAAAATGTGTCTGAAAGGAAGCAGAGGTTATAGTATTTGTGCTCATAAGCACAGCATCCTCCTTGTTATTTGAGTAGTAACTAGGACGTCTCCCTACCACTTGGAATCCATATTTTTCGTAAAGTGCCTGAGCTGCTTTGTTGGAAGCGCGTACTTCTAAGGTGATTGTTCTAACGCTTAGTTGGGTGGCAAGGTCAATAAGTGAGATAAGTAATCTCTCTCCTATTCCACTGCGACGATAATTGTTCCTTACTCCAAGGGCGGTGATGTGCGCTTCATCGGGCGTAATCCAAAAGCCGGCGAAACCAAAGACGTACTGCTCAGTAGCCGCGTATTGTACATTGTGATAATTACGGCTAAAAAGTCGCTTGTACCATGGAGGTTCAAGCATGATTTGCCTGTTTGTATTCAGTTCATGCTCTTCTTCTGCACATGCTACAATGTAGCGGGCTAACGGATTGTGAATCTCCCGGTGATATGAAGCATAGGAGCGAAATAGTTGCTCCTCAGAGAAAGCCTCCCGGTCTATCTCAGCTACTTGACGGATGTCTCTATCCTCTGTGAGTCGGATAGTATATTGGTTTTTCCCCACCATTTTAACCTACCGTAATTGACTGATATGGGTTTATTATAGACTACCTTGATATAATGGTGAAGGGTCTAAGAATGGAAGGTGGTTTGTTAAACACCAGCGTTCAGCTAGCGCCACATCATCCTGAAGGATTAACCTTGGCTAATCCAGTGATGACTGCTTCAGGCACTTTCGGTTATGGCATAGAATATAGTGAGCTCGTTGACATACAGAAACTGGGGGCCATTGTATGCAAGGGAATCACTCTTAAGCCGGGTAGTGGCAATCCTCAGCCACGATTGATAGAAATGAAATACGGCTTGCTCAATTCCGTTGGGTTGGAGAACATTGGCGTTGATGCCTTAATCAAGGATAAGGCGCCGATGTGGGCAGGCTGGCAGGTTCCAGTCATTGTTAATATTGCCGGGGAGACAATTGATGAATATGTTCAACTTGCTGGTAAGTTAGAAGGTGTGCCGGGGGTAAGTGGCATTGAGTTGAATATCAGCTGTCCGAATGTCTCAACAGGAGGGATGGAATTTGGATTGACTCCTGAAGCGGCAGCTCAAGTAACCTCAGCAGTTAAGGCTGTGACCACTCTGCCTCTCATCGTGAAATTAACTCCAAATGTGGCTGATATTAAGGAAATTGCTCTGGCAGTTGAGGAAGTCAAGGCTGATGCCGTGTGCTTGATCAACACCATAAAGGCAATGGCTATAGATATAAATGGAAAGGAGCCATGCTTGGGAAATATCCCCGGTGGACTTTCTGGTCCTGCCATCAAGCCAATAGCCCTTTACATGGTGTATGAAGTAGCCAGAGTAGTCGGCATTCCAGTGATAGGTTGCGGTGGCATTGCTTCCGGCGAGGATGCCCTGGAATTCATCATGGCTGGCGCCAGCGCAATCCAGGTCGGTACAGCGAATCTTACCAATCCTCGTGCTAGTCTTGATGTTTTGCAGGGAATAGAGCGCATTATGAAGGAGAACGGAATCACAAATTTAGTTGACATAATCGGTACAGCGACGAAATGAGCCACAGGGTCTGTTTAGATGGCGTTGAACTTGGTGAGGTAATTGATAACCTGGTTGGTGAGCAGGAGACCAAGCAGAAACAGGGAGCAGCAGGGTGTTTCACTAAAGGTGTCGTAGATAGGGAGAGAATTTATACTGATGGCTTGGTTGCTGCTTTAGTTCCCTTTTTGAATGAAGACTTGTTTATGAAAGGAGGCTCCAGATGAAGATTGTCTTGCTTGGTGGAGGGGGGATGGGGGAAATTGCGCTAAAGGATTTGGTCGACAGCGGTGTTAAGCAAATCGTTATCGCGGATTACAATAGGGCCAGGGTGGAGTCCTTGGTGAAAGACTTTAAAGGTCAAGGGGTGGAAGTCTCAGCGGCGTTTGTGGATGCCAACGACCGTGCTTCTTTAATAAGGGTAATGAAGGATGCCAGCGTTGCAGCCAGCGCTATTGGTCCATTCAGCGAATACGGGGTTAAAGTCCTCAAAGCGGCAATAGAGGC
>Ga0209427_10005299_pt1 | contig 14795 bp, 11 predicted proteins | sample DeeMarSWOR136_30_FD_187465 | JGI IMG/M metagenome (GOLD analysis project Ga0209427, IMG submission 187465) | Marine sediment microbial communities from White Oak River estuary, North Carolina - WOR-1-36_30 (SPAdes) (version 2) | ecosystem: Environmental > Aquatic > Marine > Intertidal zone >...
AGTTAATAGGTAATGACGCCTTTCAAGAAGTGGATATTGTGGGGATTACACGCCCATGTACCAAACACAACTACCTGATCCAACATGTGGAGGATCTGGCCAGAACGATCAAAGAGGCATTCTACATTGCCCGATCGGGACGTCCGGGCCCGGTTCTCATCGACCTCCCCAAAGACGTGGTACAATCGACCACCCATTACAAACCGGTGAAAGACATACGACTCAAGTCGTACAATCCCACCTACGAGCCGAATGTCAAGCAGTTGCCCAAGGCGGTCAAGATAATCAAAGAAGCCAAGAAGCCCGTTGTCTTTGCAGGTGGAGGTGTCATCCTCTCTAGGGCGGCAAAGGAGTTGACCGAGTTAGCCAGGAAGATCCATGCTCCTGTCACGACCACCCTCATGGGTCTTGGGGCTTTTCCTGCCAAGGATCCATTGTGGCTTGGCATGATAGGGATGCATGGGACCTATCGAGCAAATATGTCATCTGCGGAATGTGATCTCCTGATTGCTGTTGGGGTGCGTTTCGATGATCGTGTGACAGGAAAGACTGATACCTTTGCGCCAAAGGCCAAGATCATTCACATTGACATTGACCCCACCTCAATCCGCAAAAACATTCCGGTTACGATTCCTGTGGTGGGAGATTGCAAGATTACACTTCGAAAACTGAATAGCCTGCTCAGCAAAGAAAAGATGGGTAACCTGAAACAAAAGAGGAAACCATGGCTGAGTCAGATAGCGGAATGGAAAGCGACCAAACCCCTTGCCTATGAACAAAAAGAGGTCATCAAACCTCAATTTGTGGTGGAGAAACTCTATGAATTGACGAAAGGGAGAGCCATTATCACCACTGAAGTGGGCCAGAACCAGATGTGGGCTGCGCAGTATTACCACTTTGACAGTCCAAATGCCTTTATCACTTCAGGAGGATTGGGATGCATGGGTTTCGGATTACCCGCAGCCATAGGTGCTCAAGTTGCACATCCTGACAGTTTAGTCGTGGACATTGCGGGCGATGGAAGCATCCAGATGAATATTCAGGAGATGGCAACAGCGACGCAATATAATCTCCCTGTCAAAATAGTCATCTTGAACAACTCCTATCTGGGGATGGTACGCCAGTGGCAGGAATTGTTCTTTGATCGGTGTTATGCCTGTACGGGCCTCGATCACGCCCCTGACTTCGTAAAACTTGCTGAGGCCTATGGTGCAGTGGGATTGCGGGCCACAAGACCTGATGAGGTTGTGTCCATTCTCAAGAAGGGCCTCGCTATCAAGAAGCCGGTTATCATGGACTTTGTTGTTGAACCAGAAGAATGTGTCTATCCCATGGTACCGGCGGGCGCACCTATCACAGAGATGTTGTTGGTATGATAAGTGATCTAGAGTGCCTAAAGTGAGCTAAAATGACTAAAGTACCTAAAGTTAAAGTGGACAGGAAGAAACGAGGTGACTATGGCAAATGAAGAAGCAAGAAAGCATATCTTGTCTATCCTTGTTGATAACCAACCCGGGGTGCTTTCGCGAATTGCGGGCCTTTTCAGTGGCCGGGGTTTTAACATCGAGAGCCTGTGTGTCGCTGAAACAACAGACCCACTTGTTTCGCGCATTACCTTGGTGACGACAGGGGATATGTCCATTGTTGAGCAGATCAAGAAGCAACTTAACAAGCTCATTAACGTGGTCAAGGTGATAGATTTTACGGATATTGCCTTTGTTCAGCGGGAAATGGCCCTTGTCAAGGTGCGGGCCAAGCCAGAGCACCGTGCAGAAATCCTGAGAACAGTGGATATTTTTCGATCCAGGGTCGTGGATGCAGGTTCTCAATACTACATTGTTGAGATTACTGGCGATGAAGGAAAAGTGGCCGCATTCCTGAACCTCCTCAAACCCATGGGTATCAGTGAAATAGCGAGGACAGGCGCAATAGCCCTTCCCCGGGAAAAAAAGTAGCCATTGGCCATTCGTCATCAGTCATTTGTCCAGACTAACTGGCGGTTGAACTGGTGATGATTTCACAAATGACCAATGTCAAATGACAAAATAGGAGGAATTTATGGCAAAAATTGATTTTGGCGGTGTGATGGAAGATGTGGTTACATCTGAGGAGTTTCCTATTGAGAAGGCAAGGCAAATCCTTAAAGATGAAATCGTCGCTGTGCTCGGTTATGGGGTTCAGGGGCCGGGCCAGGCCTTGAACATGAGAGATAATGGTATTCCTGTGATTGTGGGACAAAGGGAAGGGGGAGCGTCCTGGCAGCGTGCCCTAGATGACGGCTTTGAACCGGGCAAGACCCTTTTCTCCGTGGAAGAGGCGGCCGAGAGGGGGTCGATCATCCAATACCTGCTATCCGATGCCGGCCAGGTGGCGGCATGGCCTAGGATAAAACCCTGTCTCAGGGAGGGTGATGCCCTCTATTTCTCTCATGGATTTTCGGTGGTGTACAAGGATCAGACCGGCATTGTTCCACCGGAAAACGTGGACGTCATACTGGTGGCACCCAAAGGATCGGGGAGGACCGTTCGCACCAACTTTTTGGAAGGCAGTGGGATCAACTCCAGCTATGCGGTATTTCAAGACTACACAGGGAGGGCGGAGGAAAGGACCATAGCCGTGGGGATTGGGATTGGGTCAGGCTACCTCTTCCCCACCACGTTTGAGAAAGAGGTACACAGCGATCTTGTGGGAGAAAGGGGCGTCCTCATGGGTTGTCTGGCTGGTGTTATGGAGGCCCAATATAACCTACTGAGGAAGCATGGGCACAGCCCCAGTGAGGCATTCAATGAGACCGTGGAAGAGCTTACGCAGAGTCTTATACGCCTGGTGGCTGAGAATGGCATGGACTGGATGTACGCCAACTGCAGCACGACGGCCCAGAGAGGCGCGCTGGACTGGCGTCACCGGTTCCGGGACATAGTTGCCCCCCTGTTTGACGAACTCTATGAAAGCGTTGTTTCTGGAAAAGAGACCCAAATTGTCATTGAAGCCAACAGCGCACCGGACTATCGCGAGCGGCTCAAGAAGGAACTGGATGAAATAAAGGACTCCGAGATGTGGAAGGCAGGAGCAGCCGTAAGGAGTCTGAGGCCTGAGAGGAGAAAGTAGGGAATGGAATAATGGAATATTGGAATGTTGGTCCTAAGGGCGTTCTTGCATTCTGCATAAAACCCATTTTTCCATCATTCCAAAATTCCAACATTCCCAACGTGAGCTGTCCGCCCTCACCCGCGCTGCCCCGGCACACCACGGGCCGGCACTAGCAGGCGGGGCAAAGCGAGCGGATTAGAATCGTCTATGCCTCCTTCTGTACACGGGCGCCCTCGCAAACCACCCATCAAAGAAACCGTCGCCATGAACCCATTCCTCAGAATCCCTCATTTCAATCTCTGATTTTCTGGCTATGTGACCCATGTAGAGTAGTGCAATGCCAGCCAGGATAATGGCGGCTGCTACGAAAGCCACCAGAATTTCAGGAACGGCTATTATCGCGATGGCTATAAGTATCAGCGTGATACCCGGGAAATAGAACCTTAAGTTGGCCATTTTATGCCTCCTCATACCAAAATTTCGTCCGCATCTATAAAACAATGAAAAAGTAATCATGAATTACTTGATTTCAAGTAAGGATTAAGGGGTTCATGGGAGGGGATTGAGGGTTTACTCGAGATCGCGCTGCTTTTTTCGTTGACAAGAGATTAATTGGTGATATCTATTGTTATACATTATACATTTCATACCCAATACGCATTTTTATCATGTAATATCAAAATGTTACACAAGACGTGCCCTGGCGGGCAGTGAAGGAGGATACGATGGGATATCCAAGCGTCTATCCAACCGGAACGACCATTTACGACCCTGATAAATGCTGGAACGGATATACCATATTTCAGGCCCGGGAAGTGGGGGCCAGCCTCATCGACATGAACGGAAATGTGGTTCAGGTCTGGGAGGGGCTCAAGGGCTTCCCAAACTCTATTCTTCCTGGTGGTTATGTGATGGGAAGCACGGGTGAGCGACCCATGCAATTCGGATTTCAGGACCAGATAGATCTCGCCCAAGTGGATTGGGATGGGAATTTCGTCTGGAAATTTGACAGATATGAATACATTGAGGATCCGGGCGAAGAACCTATGTGGATGGCGAGGCAGCACCATGATTTCCAAAGGGAAGGATGCCCGGTGGGATATTATGTCCCGGGAATGGAACCCCTGGTGGATCGTGGAAACACCTTGATGGTCTGTCACAAGAACCTCAGGAATCCCAAAATAAGCGACAAACTTCTTCTGGATGATACGATCATCGAGGTGACTTGGGACGGCGAGATAGTATGGGAATGGATTTGCAGTGAGCACTTCGATGAGTTGGGGTTCAGCGAGGCGGCCAAAAACATCATGTCTCGCAATCCGAGTATGAGACCCTCCGGGGGTGGAATGGGCTCCTGGATGCATATGAATTCCATGTCCGTGCTGGGGCCAAATCGCTGGTACGAGGGGGGTGACGAACGGTTTCATCCTGAAAATATTATCTGGGATGGTCGTCAGACCAACATCATTGCCATCACCGACAAAAAGAAAGGCAATGTGGTCTGGAGAGTGGGACCAGACTATGATGCGACGCCTGAGCTTCGCGAGCTAGGGTGGATTATCGGTCAGCACCACGCCCATATGATCCCCAAGGGGCTGCCCGGTGCGGGGAACATACTGGTTTTTGACAACGGGGGATGGGCTGGTTACGGACTCCCCAATCCTGGCGCGCCCACCGGTTATAATAATGCGCTTAGGGACTACTCCCGCGTCTTGGAGTTTGACCCGGTGACCCTCAAAATCGCCTGGCAATTTACGCCCGAGCTGGCCGGATTTGAGGGCCCTGCCAACAGCTACAAGTTTTACAGCCCCTTTATCAGTTCAGCGCAACGCCTGCCCAATGGAAATACGCTTATCACTGAAGGCTCGGATGGGCGCATCATAGAAGTCACCCCTGAACATGAAATCGTCTGGGAATACATTAGCCCTTTCTGGGGCAAAAAGAGACCAGTCAACATCCTCTATCGTTCCTACAGGGTTCCTTACGAATGGATACCGCAACTGGCCAAGCCTGAGGAAAAACCCATTGAGAGACTTGAAAACTCAGAATTCAGCATCACCGGGGGTTCTCCTAAAAAGGCGCAAAGGGTCATAAAGATGGAGGGTGTGAGGGATTTTAGCGGCGAGTCCGGATTCTGCGTGATACCGGAGGATGAGGAATAGAGGGGGAATACCCGAAGATAAACAAAAATGGGTGAAGTTTTGATATGAATCATATGCATGTCCCAAAGGGTCGTCTGGCAGACCTGGTGAGCAGCCAACTCAAGGAGTCTATTTTCCAAGGAGAGTATCAGGTTGGAGAGAAGATGCCTCCCGAACACCAGCTTGTAGAGTTTTTCGGCGTGAGCAGGGTGATTGTCCGTGAGGCGATCAGGAACCTGGAGCAGGCGGGCCTGATTGAAATCAAAAGGGGTCCCAAGGGGGGAGCCTTTGTTCTACCCATGAAACATGATGCGGTCTCCCAGGTTATTAGGGACATGCTCAGATTGGGAAATGCCAAAGTGGCCCATATCATGGAGGTGAGATTAGATATGGAACCTCTCGTGGCAGGTCTCGCGGCACGGAGGGCCACGGCCGAGGACACGGAGATGCTGCGCCGGGGCATTGAGGACATGCCTGATGCGCCTGGAGATGAATATGTGGCCTGGAACGTGAACTTCCATAGGCTACTTGCAAAGTGCGCCCATAACCCTATGTATGACATACTGGTCAATATCCTGCTGGACTTCACAGAGGAATTGATTCTGAACATCAAACCGTCGGAAAGAATCATCCACGACACCACATCACACCCTGAGCTTTTAGAGCTGGTCCGTCAGGGCGACGTGGAAGGCGCGCGTCGTAAGATGCGTTTCCATCTGGAAGATATTGTCCCCACATTAAAAGACCTGGAAGCGAAAATGCTGGCCGCTTCGGCCGGCTCAGACGCGTCATCCGACGAAATAGGCCAAATAATTCGGCCCTTGCCGGGTGGCGGCTAACAAGAGCAGGGATAAGCTGCATGGAGGCTGTTTAACCCCTTAAACCTTTGGCAAAAGGAGGAAGAGATGGACAGACATATGAACTTGAAAAGTCTTTTCATTGTGGTCGTTGTCGTGGGCGGCATGTTGATGTTCGGTATTTCTGGCCCTCTGTTGGCCGGAGAATACCCCAGCAAGCCCATCCGTATGATCTACCCCTTTCCCGCTGGATCAGGTGGGGACATTAACACCAGGATTTTTGCGGAAGCCGTCTCCAAGACCCTGGGCCAACCCGTAAAAGTGTCCAATGTGACCGGGGGCCGGGCAACCATAGGGGCGGCCAAAGTGGCGCAGGCCAAGAAGGACGGTTATGAGATCGGTTCACTTCCCATTGGTCCGGCTGTTACCCAACCCATCTTTTCAGCCAAGCTTCCCTACGCCACTGAGGATCTGGAACCCATCTGCCAGTTTACTTATCTGCCAATTGTCCTGGTGGCCGGCGCCCATCTGCCTTATAAGAGCACAAAGGATTTAATCGCATACGCCAAAAAGCACCCGGGTGAGGTGAAATTTGCACACCCAGGGCTGGGCACCGTGCCTTTCTTCATGCTGAGGGCCCTTGAAACAGCGACGGGTATCGAAATGAAGGGCGTTCCTTTCAAGGGACTGGCACCCGGTGTGACAGCCGCCGTGGGTGGGCACGTGGACATAGCGCTGGCGGTGCTGGGTCCGGCGATGGGTCTTCAAAAGGGGGGCAAGTTAAATATCCTGGGGCTTTTTGCAAGCGAACGTTCCAAATTGGCCCCGGATGTCCCCACCGTGGAAGAGGATGGCGTCGCCACCTATCCACAGCTCTGGACAGGCATCTTTGCACCCAAGGGCATTGCGCCGGCAGTCCTGAAAACGCTGGAACAAGCATGTGCCGAGGCGGCCAAGAGCCCGGAATTCGTCGATGCCATGACAAAGGCGAAGGCACCGGTGAGCTACCTTGACAGAAAGGCCTTTCAGCAAAAGATAGCGGCCGACATTAAATACTTCAAAGAATACAAGGCAAAGAGCCAACAATAGATCTCATTCAGAGACAGGGTTGTTTTGAACTGAATGAGGGGGCTTCAGGCCAGGGAGGTGGAATAGCTTGGAAAGGGAAAGCACCATGACCCAGGCGCAGCGGGACCTGATGATGGGCATCCTGCTGCTCATATTTGCCATCGCATTTTTCGTGCTGAGCTACCACTTCTCTGGCTACGAGCTTGAAGAGATCCCTCAGGACGTGGGTGCCGGCTTCTTGCCCCGCATCCTGTTGGCCGCATTGGCTCTGCAAGCCATTTTCCTCGTCCTCTTTTCTCTGCGGGATCATCTGAGGTCGCAGGCGGATGCGACCCGGCCGAAGGTGTTTTTTCAGGTCCGTCCTTTTATCATGTTTGGGGCCTTTCTTGTCTATGTGTACCTGGCCACGCTCTTTGGATACATCATCTCCACCATTGCCTTTATGGTTCTGGGTTTTTATCTACTAGGTGTACGCTCGCCATGGCCCCTTATTCTCATCCCACCAGCCGTCACCCTGGCGAGCTATTATCTGTTTGGGACCCTGCTTAATGTGTTCCTGCCCTCGGGCAGTCTATTTTGAGAGGAGCTTAGACGCATGTTGGCAGACCTCATGGCAGGTTGGGCTGCCATTCTCAATATCAAGCTCATACTCCTTCTGTTGTTCAGTGTTCCTCTAGGAATAATTGTGGGCGTACTACCTGGTGTGGGCGCCATGGTGGGTGTTACCGTTCTTTTGCCCCTCACCTTTGGAATGGATCCAGCCATGGGTATCTGTATGTTGGTGGCGGTCTATTGCGGAGCCTTTTATGGGGGTGCGGTGAGTGCTATCCTAATCAACACCCCGGGCACCCCGGCCGCCATATGCACCATTTTGGACGGATACCCCATGGCCCGCAAAGGGGAGGCCCACAAGGCCCTGACAACGGCGGTTGTGGCCTCCTTTATCGGGGGGGTCTTCAGCGTGATCGTCTTGACTTTCTTCGCTCCCTTGATCGCCAAAGTGGCCCTCAAGTTTAGCTACACGGAGTACTTTTCCATCGCCCTGTTCGGAATCATCATGGTGATCACCTCCAGCAGCCGCAAATCTTTCCTCAAAGGCCTAATCATGGGGACCTTTGGCCTGATTCTTTCAATGGTGGGTCAGGATAAAATGGGCACGGTGGGACGCTTTACCTTTGACATACTTGATTTGACACGGGGGTTACCTCTGCTCCCTGTCGTTGTGGGTCTGTTTGCCATCTCGCAGGCCCTGCTCCTTACCGAACAGGGGGCCAAGGCGGTCAGACTGGAGAGGATGGAGAGCAAAGCAGGCCTGGGGGAGATATTTAAATTGATGGGCAAGTTCAAAGCAACCCTGCTCAAGTCATCCCTCATCGGTACCGTGGTGGGAGCCATCCCCGGGACCGGAGCGGCGATATCTTCATTTGTGGCTTATTCAGAAGCGAGGCGGGCTTCCAAGACCCCTGAGAAATTTGGCACCGGCTATATCGAAGGTGTGGTAGCCTCAGAATCATCCAACAACTCTGTGACAGGGGGTGCCTTGATCCCTGTCCTGACGCTGGGTATTCCGGGCGATCCCATCACGGCCATCATGCTAGGCGCATTTCTGGTTCATGGTCTCATACCAGGCCCCATGCTTTTTGTGGAAGAAGCGATTTTTGTGAATACCATCTTCTCCACCATGCTGGTGACCTACTTTCTCATCCTGTTCTTCGGCTACTTTGGCGCCTATATTTTTGCGGCCTTCCTCAAGGTGAGGGAAGCGATTCTGGTTCCAATCATTTTGGTGATCTCATTCATCGGGGCCTATGCTGTGAATTCCTCGCTTTTCGATGTGGGCATTGCATTGCTCTTTGGGGTCGTTGCATACTTTCTGATCAAATTCGGTTTTCCCCTCCCTCCCATCGTTATGGGCTTGATCCTGGGACCCATAGCCGAGGAGAGCCTGCGGCAGTCGCTTGTGGTATCAGAAGGCTCCTGGACCATATTCATCATCAAGCCCATCTCTGCGGCCTTCCTCATTGTCACAGCGCTGATCGTAATCAGGAAGGCCTACGTTTTGGCCTTTTCCAAGGAATCCGGCTGACCCTCGGACCGTCTCCCCTGTGTAATATGACTCCAATTCAGCGAAAAATCCTGATTTAGAATATCTCATCATTTATGAACGGGTCAGCGGAACCATGACAGATCAAAAACTTTGGCTTAACCCGTTTCAACTGATCCGGTGTGAGGGATAGCAGGGACCCATGAAAACTCACGATGCCCCTGATATCCGCGCCACTGTAAGCCGATTGCTGGAAAGAAGAGGATCGTCTGGCCCTATTTAACGTTGACATACGACGGTAATTTCCATATCTTTCCGCCTGAAAAGGGGGGGGACATTATCAAAATAGGCACGCAGAAAGGGAGGTCTCACCATGATCATCAAGGTTCATTTCGTTCAGCCATTTGCTATTCAGCGCATCCTGGCCCCACTTAGGTGGATGGGCATTATTTCACTCATGTTTTTTGTGCTCAGCTTGGCTACCACGGGTGCCGCAGCGGAAATAGCCGTCAAAGGGCAAGATCTGGAAGGGTCCGTGGTGGGGTTCACGGCCGAAGGCGTGGCGTTTGAAACCGTTTACGGAAAAGGGGCGATCGTGATCCCCTGGGCCGACGCCGAGCGGCTCAAGTCGGAAAAGGAGTTCGTGATCCTTTACGGCGAAGAGGAACTTGCGATAGGGCGGGCATGGGGCCTCAAGGACGGTAAACTGCTCGTGGGCGAGAGCCCCGAGAAAAGCACACAAATCCCCGTGGAACAGATCTACCGCTCGCTAACGCGCGATAAATACGAAACCTCGCGATTGGAGGCGTTGCGTGTCCATTATCGCTATTGGAACGCGAACTTTGATCTGGCCTTCTCCTACACGGACGCCACCACAGAAACTAACGCTTTTGCGGTTGGGTTGGAGTTCGAACGGAAGAAAAAACCCACGGAGCTCTTTCTGGGCGCGTACTACCGTTACGCCACGACGCAGACCCAGGGGGAGGATCGCGTCAAGAATGAGGATCGTCTCTTCGGACGTGGTCGTCTTGACTACACCATATCGGATCGCCTTTTTAGCTTCGGCGCTGTCTCGGCTGAGCGGGACGAAATCCAGCAGATAAAATTCCGCACGGATCCCAACGCGGGCCTCGGCTACCGTTTTGTCAAACGGGAAAACGTCGTCATTTCCGGGCGCATTGGCCCGGGTTACGTTTACCAGAAGTATTTTGATGGTCAGACCAATGACTACTTTACGATCCTCTTCGGGGGTGACCTGGATGCAAAGCTCCCCTATGGATCAAAGCTCAGAGTAAGGGTGGAGTACCTTCCGGCGGTGGATGATTGGGCGGACAACTACCTGGTCCGTGGGGCCCTTGACTTTACAGTACCCATCATTGGCTGGCTCGACTTCAAGTTCACCATTCTCGATATCTATAACAGCCAACCCCCACCAGACACGTTAAATAATAGCTTCACCACTACAGCAGGGCTCTCATTCCGGTTCTAGGGCAACCCCGTACCAAGTGCTGGGCAGGCTTGTGGGGCGGGTGGAGATCGTTTTTGGGGCTGAAGGAAGGATGCCTCGCTCTTTGGCGCGGGAAGTTTAAGTGGATGGGCTTTCTAACGAGTAGAGATAGAGGGCGGGTGTGGGGGAGGGGTGTCATTTGCCGTAACAATTTTTCCCCGTAAACTTCTTCCTGTATGATTCCAACAAGGGCGTCAGTTCTCTTTCCGGTACTTTTACAGTCTTAAGTCTTCTCTTGAGCTCTGCTTTGCTTAATTTGACATCCAGCGTCCTGTGGGGGATGTCTATCTCTATTGTGTCACCATCTCTTATGGCGCCAATGGCACCTCCATTATAGGCCTCCATCTCCACATGTCCGATACATGGTCCTGTTGTTGCGCCAGAGAACCTTCCGTCCGTGATCAGAGCGACTTTTCGATATCCAGCGCCCTTTAAGGCATCTGTGGGGGTTAACATTTCAGGCATCCCCGGTGCGCCTGCCGGTCCCTGGAAGGGCAGAACCACCACATCGCCTTCGGCAATATTCTTTGCCTCAATGGCATGGAGCAGGTCTTTTTCCGCGTAGAACACCCTTGCAGGCCCTGAATGGGTCATCATCTCATCTGCAACGGCCGTTTGTTTTATGATGGCACTGTTTGCAATATTTCCTTTCAGCACAGCAATGCCCCCCTCAGGACGGTATGCACTGTCCAGGGATCTAATCACATCACTATCTAAGACTTCTCCACCCTTTGCGATCTGCTCGATCGGTATTCCGTTCACTGTTGGGGAATCTTTTATTAGCCCTATCAGACGATTAAGCACAGCAGGGACGCCGCCTGCCTTGTCAATGTCTGCCATCTCATGATTCCCGGCCGGGATAATAGAGCATAGATTTGGCGTTTCTTGGGAAATCTTGTCGAACAGATCCACCTCAATATCAATGCCCGCTTCACTCCCTATGGCCGGTATGTGTAGAACGGTGTTTGTGGAGCCGCCCATGGCCATATCTACCCTGATGGCGTTTTCAAAGGCACTCCTGGTCAAGATATCCCTAGGTTTAAGGTTTTCGCTCACCAGTTCGACGATTCTCTTGCCTGAGTCGTAGGCCTGTGCTTTTTTGAGAGGGTCTATGGCCAAGGTGGTGGCACATTTTGTCAGTGACATGCCCAGCACTTCGGTGACGACTGCCATCGTATTGGCCGTATATAGACCCACGCAGGATCCTGCTCCACAAACCATGCAGGGAAGCAGCGCTTCCGCCTCTTGTTCAGTCATCTTCCCCGCTTTCACCTGACCAACCATGCCAAATCCCTCAACAGGGTGATGTTTAACCCCTTCAATGATGTTTGCTTTCATGGGGCCGCCCGTGAGTATAAGGGCTGGCAAATTAAGGCGGGCTGCAGCCATGAGCATTCCCGGCGTAATCTTGTCGCAGTTTGTAATGCCGACCCATCCATCCAATGAATGGGATAGAGTCATGATCTCAATGTTGTCTGCGATGTGTTCACGGCTTGGAAGACTGGGTCGCATTTCCACAAACATGGCAATGCCGTCGCAGACCCCGGGTACGCCCCACTCGAACGGGACGCCTCCAGCATCTCTGATGCCTCTTTTCACTTCTAGGGTCAATTCATTCAAGTGAATATGACCCGGAATAATATCGTTGTAACTATTTGCAACGCCGATAAACGGTCTGTCCAGGTCAAGGTCTTCTTTTTTCACGCCCGCAGACATGAGTAATGCCCTGTGGGGCAAAGTCTCGATATGCTTTTTTAATATATCGGAGCGCATGGGTTATCCTTTCTTTTTGCCCAACTTCGTTCCTCGTAATGACAGTTTTTTCTAAAGTTCCATGTGAATTAAAAGCTAAAATAGCTGTTTGCCGCGGGCTATGGGATAGCGTCGGCCGTATCCAAAGGCCTTGGTGGTGACTTTGAGACCGGGTGGGGCCTGGCGCCGTTTGTATTCGTTGACTATCAGGCGTTCTAAGACGTCTCTGACCACGTCTGGGTCATGTCCTGAAGCGACTATCTCATCAAAGCTAAGGTTTTTCACTACAGCCGCTTCAAGGATTTCGTCCAGCACCTCATAGGGGGGTAGTATGTCCTGATCCGTCTGGTCTGGCTTGAGCTCTGCTGATGGAGCTCTGGTCAAAACCCGTTCAGGAATGATTTTTTTCTCACGGTTTATGTATCTCGCAAGGCGGTAGCACATGGTCTTGGGGACATCAGATATCACTGCCAGGCCGCCGCTCATATCTCCGTAAAGGGTACAGTACCCTGTCGCTATTTCCGATTTGTTCCCCGTGCTCAGCAGCAGGCAATTGAATTTATTAGAGAGGGCCATGAGCAAGTTTCCACGGATGCGGGCCTGGATATTCTCCTCAGTCACGTCTTCATTTAGGCCCTGGAACGCGTGTGACAAAGACTGCTTATAGGTAGAGTAGACCTCATCAATGGGTATTTCCTCAAAACGGATTCCCAGATTATTTGCCAGCTCTCTGGCATCTTCCTTACTCATCTCGGATGTATATTGGGACGGCATGCTTATGCCTGTCACATTCTCAGCTCCCACGGCCCTTTCTGCGATAACCGCGACCAGAGAGGAATCCATGCCACCGCTCAACCCCACCAATACTTTCTTAAATCCACATTTAAATGTATAATCCCGCGTACCCATGATCAGGCCCTTGAGAATAGAACCCTCCTCACTCTGGAATGGTTCCTTCAACACCTCGTGCCCTTTACTCGTATCCCAGATGAGCAGATCGGTTTCGAACTCCTTTCCCACTTGGATTAACCTACCCTCAGCATCTACCACCATGCTGAAGCCGTCAAATAGCAGATCATCATTACCACCCACCTGGTTGCAGTAAATGGTGGGTATCCTGTACCGAGTTGAAATTTTCTTCAACATATTCATCCGCAATGAGGCTTTACCCAATGTATAAGGAGAGGCTGAGATATTGATAAGCATGTCAATTTTTCGGGAATTGAGATCAGAGACAGGGTCCACGTCATACATGGGGACGCCCTCAAAATCGCCAAAATTCCAGATATCTTCACAAATGGTGACACCGAATCGCGTGCCCTCCAAATCAAACAGGAGGCTCTCGTCTGCGGGCTCAAAGTAGCGGGTTTCATCAAAGACATCGTAGGTGGGAAGAAGCCTCTTCCCTCCTTTTTTCAGGATTTGGCCCTCGCCCATAAGCGCAACAGCATTGACAAGGGGCTTTCCTGTTCTTTTCGGGTTTTTATCCACATACCCACAGAGGATCTGTATGCCTTTGATCTGTGCGGTCAGGTTTTCAATCTGGGTCAGGTTTTCGTGAATGAAGGCAGGCTTTTCCAAAAGGTCTTTGGGCGGGTAACCCAGCAGCGTGAGTTCTGGGAAGATGGCCAGGACACAGCCTTTCTTCCTGGCTTGCTCACTCGCCTTTACGATCAATGAGCTGTTGTAGTCGAAATCCCCGATGATTGGGTTTATTTGCGCGATCGCAATCTTCATGTGAAGTGCCTAAAGTGTCTAAAGTTTTGAAAAAGACATATCAGATCCCTGGGAATAATTGTTAATACCAATCGTGTCTCGGAATCTGCCTTGTCCACTACCCGCTTCACGATAATTTGCCCAGCCTGAAGAGGCTGGTTTCGTCATCCGAGCTCAAAAAGACCTACACTCTGGGATATTCGGTAAAGATGTTGATAAACGGATTATTTGTGTAGCGAATTTTAGATTCCGTTTTTCAAGTTCTTTGGCTATTTGTTTACGGTCTCCGGTCCTCGCGCATTTTACAACTTTAGCTCACTTTAGTCATTTTAGGCACTTTAGTCACTTCGTAAAATGATCGATGATAAATGTTAAATGGCCATCGCTAGATGGCCTTGGCAGCCTTCTTTATGGCTGCCAGGATCTTTGGAATTTGTTCGTCCATGTTGATACTGATGGGTATGGTGAGGGCACGGGATAAAAGCTCAGCCGTTTTGGGAAGCTCTAGGTTTGCATAATTGCACCTGGCCTCACCAGACTCTGTCTTAAATGGATAGCCGTAGTGGAGGAGACTCTTGCCCTCAAGGAGGTGCTCCCATTGCTCGTAATAGTGCCATAGATTGTCGTACCAGTAAACGGTTCCGGCGCCCTCCTCAGACATGACCCGGTTAAATGCTTTA
>Ga0209427_10005302_pt1 | contig 14788 bp, 13 predicted proteins | sample DeeMarSWOR136_30_FD_187465 | JGI IMG/M metagenome (GOLD analysis project Ga0209427, IMG submission 187465) | Marine sediment microbial communities from White Oak River estuary, North Carolina - WOR-1-36_30 (SPAdes) (version 2) | ecosystem: Environmental > Aquatic > Marine > Intertidal zone >...
GTTCACAGAATCTTCCTCGAAAGGACACGATCTCCTCAATAGGCTCAACTTTTGTGCCTTCAAGGATTTCCACGTTGGCGACTTTGTAGCTGCAGGGCGTGAAGAGCGCTTCTGAATCATCCACCACTGTGGCTTTGATTATTGCACGTCCTTCTGGCTTGTAGATGATGCTGCCGTATTGTTCAATGATCTCGTTCAGGTCTTTTACGAAGCGGATGAAAAAGTGTTTTCCCATGAATTTGCCGTGGGAAACCTTTCGGGAGTCGGTTCGAACAAAATCTTCGAAAGATGTTATGGTGTCCTTCGAACGGAAATCGAACAGTTCCTTCAACCCATCTAGGTCGTAGGCTTTGAACGGACTGCTTTTGTTCTCCAGCATACTCTTCAAGGTTGCCTGTACCCGGTAGCCTGTTTCAGTTCCGTAAACGATAAGGTCGATGTCAGAAGATGGAGTGTGAAGATTAACCAAGATGGAGCCGGAAACACCTAGTTTGCTCCATGGAACCCCCGCATGTTCTTTGAGAATTTCCATAAACCGTAAAGCTGTTTTCTCCGCATCGTCCAATTTGTTTCTGTTCCGGAGGTTCTGTAAACCCTGAGCAGGCTGATAATGATGTTTCACGTCCTCAAATGGGACCTCACAGAGTAGCGTGTTGAATACAGGATCGTTTACTAAGTATTGTGGAAACTTTTGTTTCAGCAGGGCGTAACGTTTGGAGAGGGCATAAAATTTGCTGTATCTTGTTCCATCTTTTTCTCGATTACCTTTTGGGTCGGGAACATAACGGATGAATGCTACAACTCGGTTCGGAGGATGAACTAACCCTTTAACATCAAAAACGATGTTGTTGGTAGTCTCAAGTAAGTCGCCTTCACGTGCTTTAACTTTCATTCTGATCTACTTACACTATGTTTTTCGGGGAAATAATCCCGCTCTACGGAGGGCAAGCACCAGACCAACTCCAAAAACTGTTGCGATTGCAGTGAATACTAGTCTCTCGACAACAGAAACCGGCAGAATTGACATGAAGAGTGCTGGGGTACCTGGTAACCATTCAGGCGGAAAAACTATGCCAATTAGGCTTATGTATGATAGGTTTCCAACCATGTGATCGGCTATTATGCCACAGTAACTTGCCAAAGAAACAGCAACCACAAAGTTTAGTTTCCCTTCTTCACCGCCGAAAATTCCATGCAATATTATTATGGCGCCAAGAAAGTATAGGGGAAGAGAAAGATATGAAAGGATTTCTACATCGCTCAAATATGGTTTTGGAAGGATGTATGCCAGAACAATAACTACGATGCCTAGGAGAATATAATTTGGCTTAAAGTGCCACCCTTTTCGTGTTTCTTCACTGGTTTTGAAGGCGGTTGCGATACGTCCCCTAAAGACTAAAATTACTAGCAACGCTGCGATGTGAAGTACCGGATAAAGCAAAGCATTTTGGCCTACCCAAGTTGCGTACCATCCCAAAATCAGCAAACCAATGATGATGGCGGCTGTTGCCCATCCTGGAAATTTGCTGATGCTAGACGTAGCTTTTTTTTGTGTCAGAAGTCCTGCAACTAGCGCTGAGACTGCTGGGGCAAAGGATGTGAGAACAGAAAACCAGCTATTAGCTAGGACGATGCCTCCGATGAATGCAGCTAGGCAACCTAGGTAAGGTCCCAAAATCATACCGTAAATTGGGGCTATTGCGGCGTCAAATTTGATTTGTGACTCTGATAGACCAATAATTGGGAAGCCTGGGATGACTCTGATTACAACTACGGATAGAGCCGCAAAAACTCCAACAAAGGCTACGTCACGTGCTGATAACTTAATCTTTACCATGTTTTTCACCTGCTGAAGGTTTTGGTTGCTGTGTAATTTTTTACACTCAGTATTTCTGCATTCAGTATATAAGATTAACTCTCACTGTCCCCTTTTCCGGAAAAAAGCTTGTTTTCAACAATACGCTGTTATAAGTAAATCTATTTTTACTTTTTTATTATTTCTGCAAGCACTTTTGAAAGTCCTCAAGGGTTAAGCTGTGACTGTTTAATTCGGTAATAGATTAAATTCAGAGGGAACATTGAAAAAGGAAAAGATGAATAAAAAAGAGACGTTATCCACATGTTTGAACTTATTTCTTTTTTGTGTATTCCTTGCATTACTTCAGTCTCTATTTATTTTCATCAGTTGGTTGGGGTTAAAATTTAACCCCAAACCCCAAACCCAAACAACTGTATGTATGCATGGAAATTGCGAAGGAAAAAAGATGGGAATTATTTGTAATTATTGATGTACAACACACATCAAGGCACCAGATCGCCTTTTATTATTTCAACATCGAAGCCATTTTCAATTGTTCCTTCAGTGAGCAAGTATCCATAGTACTCTTCATTGTAAGCGTATAGCTCCCAATTTGCACCATTGAAATGAACAGTCCACATTATAACTTCGCCTTCATCGTTCAGAGTATATTCTCCTTCCATGTTAAGCTCCCAATCCGTCAATATTCTAAGAGTACGAGCACTATTGGAGTCTTCAAAGCCCCAGGAAAGCATCAACTCCCAGAAATCTATGGGTTGATTGTCAAACTCTATGACACGCCGGTAAGACCAATAATGAGAGATGGAGAAAATGTCAGAATTAACACCTGGAACGGGCAAATACGGTTCTGCGTCTATATTCACGTTGAATAAACAGTCTGGAATTGGGTTCCAAGGACTACTTGTGTCGGCGCTCCAACCGCCGTATTTTGTTCCTTTTTCTGGGGGCCAATTCCATCCACAAGTATCAACACGAGATTGAACTATTAAAGGGCCATCTACAAGTACTAAATCATCCCCTGTTTGTCCAATTGAAATATAGAACTCGTATAATGGAGGTGGAGGAGGAGGTTTTGGCCCTTTGTTATCTGGCTGCCCTGGGTTTGTAGGTTTTTTGGCAGCAATTGTTCCTATCATAGATGAAAGTAAAACTATTGAAATTAATGCGAATGCGAACGCGTATACACGAACAGTCTTTCTATTCTTTATCCCTTTCACCTCCTCTTAGTCTTTTTTAGAGATTACCTCAGTTACTACAAAATCCCAAGTATGACTGAACCAGCATCCACGCAACTTCTTTCTATAAACACTAGCAATTACTAATACAAGTAATCCCAAAGGCAAAATTGTCCATGATGGAAACTCAGGAATGACACCAAACTCATCCGTTTTGACCAACCAAAAATCAAAGTCTTCATCACCAACCGTGCTCTTTTCGGCTGCCAGCACATATCCCCCATCGCTAGTTTGAACCACACAATAAGCAAGATCATCTCCTGATTCTCCATAGGTTTGATTCCACTCCATATCCCCGTTAGCATCAGTCTTAACTAGCCAAGCATCAGCACCAGTAGCAGATGGACCTATGTAGCCTGCTAGCGCGTAGCCTCCGTCATCAGTTTGAACCACAGAATTCGGGGTATCGTCAGAGACACCATAATCCCCCGCTGTTTTTCCATAGGTTTTTTGCCACACCATATTTCCAGAGGAATCAGTCTTAACCAAAGCGAAATCAACGTTTTCATCAGAGATAGCAGTACTGCCAGCCATAACATAACTCCCATCAGAAGTAACAGCCAAAGAGTAAGCACGGTCATATTTTGTTCCTACTCCGTAGTTTTGGCTCCACAGCATATTCCCCGATGCATCAGTCTTAACCAGCCAAAAATCACCCTCAGCACCAAACGAACCTGTTTCACCAGCCATAGCGTATCCTCCGTCAGAAGTAGCAACCATGGAAAAAGCATACTCATATTCTGTTCCTCCATAGGTTTGACTCCACTCCATGTTTCCAGAAGAGTCAGTTTTAACCAGCCAAAAATCATAGCCTTCAGAGTCAAACGAATTTGTATAGCCTGCTAATGCATATCCTCCGTCCGGAGCAACAACCACCGCGTAGGCACGATCCAATCCTGTTCCTCCATAAGCTTCTTGCCAGACCATGTTTCCATAGGAATCAGTTTTAACCAACCAAAAATCAGCGTCTCCAGCACCAAATGAAGAGGTAAAACCAGCTATCGCGTAACCCCCATCAGAAGTAACAACCAAAGAAATAGCAGCGTCGAAGTTCGTTCCTCCGTAGCTATGGTTCCACATCATGTTCCCCAACGCATCAGTCTTAACCAACCAAGCATCACCTCCACCCTCACCAAACGAATTTGTACGGCCTACTATAGCATAACCTCCGTCCGAAGTAACAACCAAAGATTTGGCTCTGTCCCATTCTGTTCCTCCATATGTTTTGTCCCACATTGCACTAGATTGTGCGGATACCTTCGTAAGAGGTAAGATAAACAATGTAACTAAGATAACGACGAGAATGAAATAAGCGCTCATCAAAGACGATCCTTTCACTGCTAAACACCTACCTTTTTAGCGTACGCATTCAGTGGAACCCTCGCTTTTAGGCTCCAAATCAGTCTCTGCCTTGGTGTCATATACTTTAAACTTAAACTCAACCTTATCTCCCAGATGTAAGCAATGAAATGCTTACACAAATCTTGTGTTCAAACCAAATATTTAAATTTTGTTATAATTCCGAAAAATTATGAATGATGATCATACTATATATTTTAGAAACATAATTACCTGCGCGCCAGCAAAAGCACAAAAAATAACAATTCCAGTTACATGTAATAAAGAATTGGAATTTACAATATCTCAATGTTTCATATCATTTGAGTTCTATTTCCTGATATCTACGATTGTATATCAAGAATACGATTCCGAGTATTCCCATTGTGACTGGTAATATGATGATTAATGGCAAGTTTAAAGAACCATTTTCTTGAGAAAAAAGTTTGAAACTTGTTAAAATGTATCCACCACCGCTTGGGCTTGGGGATTCAAATTTAACATTGTTTCTAGCATCCAGACTAAAATAATTATATCCTTCTTCGAGTCCCATAGTCGACTCACCTCCAACCATTTCAACGACATAAGTATCAAATGTTCCCGCAGGTATTGTAATATTATCTGTTGCTACTACTCTCCGAAACCAATCTATATAGTCTGTCCCCCCCGTCCATATTTCTTCTTCACCAGTAGTAAAATTGTAGAATGTTTGTTCTATTGTTCTATATGATCTCCCAGACCACTCTTTCCCTACACTTAATGGAAAATCGTATAGTTTCATTCCTTGATCGTAAATGAAAGTAATTCTTGATTCTCCAAAAGGATAAACATCAAAAATTTCAGTTCTTAAAATTACCCAATCTGAAGTTATCCAAAAAATATTTGTATGATTCTCATATTCCCAAGGTTGGTACTCCTGAATGCACACATAACATGGGACTCCCTCGTAATCTTCCATTCTATCAACAGTTATTGTCATCATGTGTCCTCCGACTTCAGTATTGTTTGTGTATCTCCCATTAAACCAACCATAGGACCATTGATCTCCAACACTGAAAATAGGAATTTCTGTCTCTGCGTATATAATAAAAAAATCCCAAGTAAACAGAATTATCAATCCTATTAAAATTAGAACAAAAATCATTACTCTCATTTTTTTGTTTTTAACCATTATTAACGATCAACACCTCAAGACGTCTTCATAACTGTTATGGAGAAGAGAAAATGTTTGTTTCAATTACTCTGTGAGATGATCTTTCGTTGTTGGGTCCTATTTCTTCATATTCAAGCAACATTCCAGATTCTACATCGAATATCCAATTTGTCACAGAAGCAGCCCTCTGATTTTTCATAATGTTGACCCATCTACTAACACCCAAATACGTTCGAGTCTCAGTTTTGTTGACTAGATGCCATGGCATACCACAAGGACCCGAGGAATGAATCCAGTCACCTTCCGTTAGATTTGCAGCTACAACCGTATCACCAAAATAATAATCACTGTAGTAACTACAATTAATCCGACTAGGGTGTTCGATATCTTCTATTACGTGAACGCAACCACTGTGTTCAGTGAAGCTACCATTCTTCAATTTTTCAGTGTAACGAAGAATAACCATTTTTCCCGAGACCTCAATAACCTCCACTTTCTTCCAATCCATGGCACACAAACATACACGCATATCCCACTCTGGACCAGTTGGATGAGAAGAATTGCATATATATTCACCATATATCACATAATCTCCAACTGAAACTCCTGGAAGATAATTCGAGTTAACCGTGGGCAAATCGAGAGGAGGTGGGGGAGTTATCATTTGTGGTGTTGTTGGCTGTGTAAATACTCCTGGAAATAATAATAAGTATGAGATGATAGCAATTGAAACAGTTACAAGTATAACCGTTGGTATCATGTAACGTTTCAAAGTGGTTGTTAACGGTTGGTCGGGTCGTGGGCAATATTCTAGTAACCGTTTAAGGATGCGCTTTATCATTACCTTTTTTCCCCTTTATCTTAGAAAATAGAGTCTTGGCAAGTTTCGATGGCAGCATTCTATCAACGTCTTTTCCAAAGTCGATCTTTCGTTCTTTTGCTTCTACGAGAAGGGCGTCTCTGCATTCCTTTGCTTTTTTGCATTTTTTGCAGTTGCCTTCATGTTCATACCAGATTTGAACGCCATTCGTGGGGGAATAGGTCACAAATGCTTCTGTGTTAAAATGTAAGCTGTACCCTGTGAGGTATCCTTGGGTTGGAGAAACAGTTTGGATTTCAATCCTGTTAATTTTTGCAGTCTCTTCCAAGGCTTGTAGAATCTTTTTATTTGCGACACCAAGGGCTTTGTGGACAGTTTGACGGGTTATGTCAAGTTTTCGTCCAATACCTGCTTCAGTGTATCCTTCGCTTTTTAGGCTCCAAACCAGCCTTTGCTTTGGAGTCAAATACCCCATACTTAAACTCAAGCTCAATCTCCCCAAAGTAAGCCATCAAATGCTTGCATGATGATGTATTGTTGTTCATCTCATTTTAAACTTTTGTAGTTTTATGTGACAATTCAAAGCATTAATGTGCGATTCACTAGAAGTGAACAAAAAACCTTGTAATGTGCATAGTTAGTGTTTGAAGAATTCATTTTGGATTAAATTGTGGTCGGATTACTACCCTAATTTAGCCTCATATCTAGCATGGATTCTCACCCCAGTGGTGATATCTACCGCAAAACCCCTTTTTTGCAGAAAATCTTGTGAGGCCCTGGTTGAGTGAGATAAAAGATAAAATAAACTAAAATCACAAGGCTTTTGCTGAAATACCTGTTTTTCGGCGGCTAAATTTTATCCAGAAATTTTAGTTCGTGGATAAATTTTAGTTCCAACATACTAAAATCGTGAACTAAAACTAAAATCGGAGATAAAATTTACATAAATCGCAATTGTATGTAAAACAGAGATATCGGTGGAAAAGCCGCCATTTCTGGAAAGAAGTGCGAATCGGGGTTTCTTGTGGAATTTCTTGTAGACTTCCTATATAAGACTAATTAAACATACGTTTTATTATATTTATATATCCAACCAAATTTTATCTGTCCGGATCGCAATCCATTATATATTAAATCATCATATGTCTATATTCCCTTGTTTTTGTGGAAAGCCTTGGTACCTAGTGTTATTCGTTGCCCGATGTTTTGATTTTTGTTCATATCACCGACTTTCCCATATGATTCTCAGTAAAACCTAGTAAAACCCAGTCAGAATTACGGAAACCATGGTGGAAGTGAAGAAATACAAATTTTTAGTATTGCCGTTGTGGTGGAGAATGGGCTACGCCCCCCCACCATAATCCACAATGAGCTTGAAAGCGTTTATTCAAATTTGAGTTCCGGTAAGTCAATGATATCAGGTTTGCGCTCGCGCAATAACGTATTTTACGTATAAGAACATGAAAGAAAGTGTTCTTATCTAGTATAGTTGTAATCGGTAGTGGTAGTGACCCTTTATGAAACCAACTGATTTTGAGTAGACTTGAGTTTCCTAAAGAACAATAAAAAAACATAAGTTATTTTCGCACGCAATGAAAGTGCAGAGGCATCTTTAGAAAAACTGGTCTAGTTGAGATTTTTTCGTCTTAGGATTGAAGTGTTCTTCAACTTTCTTTTTTGCTTCCTTCTGTTGTGTTGTTATAACTCCAAGCATTTCGAGCACTTGAAGACAGTTTTCCACAGCATATCCATGGAAATGGTTGTTAAAATATCCATAGATTCTTTTTACTTTGGTAGCGGTTTCTTTCAACTTGGGTATCCATGGTTCCAATTCTTCCGTTTTGTAACGGTAATCAAACCATGGGTTTTTTCCGTGGCCATGCCATCTAAAATAGGCAAAATCGGTTGTTAAATGAACTTCTGGAGGTAACAATGGTTCATCAACATTGCAGTATGCGACTTCATACTTTTCGAGCAAACGCCAAGTTTCTTCTCTCATCCATGAAAGATTACGAAATTCTATTGCAAACCTGAATTCTTTGGGAAGAATCCTAAAGAAGTTTTCTAGGTGCTCGCTGTTGAAGGAGTATTTTGGTGGAAGTTGTATGAGTAGGCAACCGAGTTTTCCATTCAATGATAATGGGCGAATTAAATCACAGTATCTAAAGAGGTCTTCCTCAGCACCCTCTTCCAAGTTAAGTTTCTTGTCATGTGTTATTAATTTTGGTAGTTTGGCACAAAAAACGTGATCTTCAGGAGAGTACCTTGTCCACCCCATAACTGTTCCTTTGGACGGGTAGGCGTAGAAGGTTGAGTTAATTTCGGCTGTTTTGAAAACCTTGGCATGTGCTCTCATCATGCTTTTTTCGCCTTTTCGATATAAAGGTCCAATCCATTCTCTGTAGCTCCAGCCAGAAGTTCCAAGTAAAACATGGTCTAAATTACTCAGAATTCTATTCCTCCCAACATTTGAATTATGTCATCGATTTTATTATAGGTCTTTTCGGGTAACTTCTGAAGTATATCTGAGGCATGAATTCGTTCGGTTGGAGTTAAGTCTATTATTTTCCATCCTTGATGCGCCAACAGTTCTGTTTTGGTTGTTGGAAATTTGGCATCTTCTCTTAGGACTTCAGCCAGAGAGTTTACTCCTGTAGATTTTGTTACCATCGGGAACTCTCCTGTTTCTTTGTAGATTTTGAAGCGTGCTGCGTCTTTGAACATTCTTACAGAATGCGATGTTATTACTGCTTTCTTTACGCCTTCTTTGGTGGCTGCTTGATCAATTTGTTTTAATTCGCTGTCTAAAGGTTGGTAAATATTATGGTGTCCTTTTCCGAAAAGACGAGTGTAAAGAACGTCGTTAAGATAAGCTGGCTCTTCTACTTTCAGAAGATCTACGCAATGAATAATGTTTAGTTCTTCAAGCATCCTTACGAAGTCGGATTGTAAAGGGATTGAGTTTCTTTTCTCTAAAGCGATTCTTAGGTTGCATAATTTGGCTGATGCAATGAAATCTTTGACTTTTTCAATGTTGACATTGTTAAAATTGAATGAAGGGGGAGTCTGGAAATGGAGAATCTCGGCTTTCAGTATTTCACAAATCCTAACCATGGTATCTAATATCTTGAAAGCCTCTGGAACTGATTCAAACTTTAGTTCATGAGTAAGCCTTTTATTACATCTAACGGAAAACTCGAAATCCGGGGGGACTATCCTGCGCCAAAATTCTACACTCTTCATTTTTGGGATTTCGTAAAAAGTTGAATTTACTTCAACAAAATTAAAGGCTTGGGAATAAGCCTCAAGTGGGTGAACACTCGGAATTCTGAAGTAAGCCCATCCTCCAGTTCCAATAAGGAATTCAGTCAAGAAATGTCCTCACATCCACTTTATGATATGAAATACTAGAAATTATTGGTTCACTTCAGTTTCACTGCACTCTCCCCCCTCTTTTTGAAGTCGTACAGACCTCAGCTTTATAGCCTCTTCTAGACTAGTAGGCTAACCCTAGTGGAGGTAGCGAAATGGAGCAGTTGGAATACAAACAGTTAGTAATCAGGCGATTAACTCACATTCAAAACCTTGCCAAACAGAAAAGGTTCGCTGAAATCCAGTCTCTAATAAACAGCAAGTATGTGTGAATGGGAGTTGGATTTTTTGGGTACAGAAATAAGATGTAAAAAATGCGCCCATGTTCTGTTCGATTTTGATGGTGTTCCAGATGACATATTATGGTATTCTAAACTTCGACACAAATTAGGTGGAGAATGCTCAAATTGCGGTCACAAACTCCCCAACCTCTCAAATTATGCTAAAAAAATTCAGATTGAAGTGAAATCCGTTATCCCAGTTGTTGCCAAATTAGGCAGTTAAAGTTTATCTGCTGAAATTCGGAGCAGAGACTCTTCGTGGCTCCAATTGTTGAAGGAAGGAATAAAAAATGTATCAAAACTTGATGTTAGAGCCTATTTCATCGCAACTTTGCTTGATGCTGAATATCGAGAATGTTGACAGCCTATTTCCTGGCTTTATGCTTGGCGATTTTGCGGTTCTTCATGGGTCGTCAGCAGTTCAATCATTATTATCGAGTCTTTGTGTCCGTGCTCAGCTTCCCTATCAGTTGGGGGGCTTAGAAACTAATGTGCTGTTTGTAGATGGAAGCAATAGTTTCAGGTTATATGATGTTTCAGCGATTGCACAGACTTGTGAACTTGACCCCAGAAAAGTGTTGAAAAGAATCTTTGTTTCTAGGGCATTCACAGCCTATCAGTTAACCTCATTGGTCTTTGAACAACTACAGAGTGCCATTGAAAAATATGACTCAAAAGTTGTTATCCTATCCAATCTAGCTCAGTTATATCTTGATAATGATGTTCCGAAGAAAGAGGCACGAGAAATTTTCCTCCAATTAACTTCTTATCTAAATAACTTTGCCAAAAATAACAGAGTGATTTTGGTTGCTACGTATCCTCCACGTTTTTGGTCTAAGCGTAGCAGATTCTTTAAAGAGGTGCTATGTGGGAGAGCAAACGTTGTTGCGTCAATAAGGAAATTTGGGCATAGACCTTTTTTTGTTCTGGAGAAACATCCGGTTTTCAAGTTGGGAAAAGCCGAGTTTCTTTCTGATGAGATTACTCTAGCAGATTTTATGGAGACTTGAGTTTGGGAAAAACAGTGGCGTCCTATCGTATGGCTTTAGATCGGGAAGTGCAAAGGTGGAGCGGTTTTGCTAGAGCCTTACGGAAAGAAGATAGAGCCACGTTTGAGCAGCTGATGGATATTTGTAGAAATTATGCTTCGGCTGGAAGTAATGCTACACGTCCTGTATTATTCGAGGCTATGGTTATGTCGATTCTTTTACATCAACAGAAACTTTTGAATAAGATAGAGAAGGAATCACTTGCACACTCTGAACAATCCAAGCCTTAATCGATTTAAGGGCTGGATACTTGACCTTTATCCCTCAGCGCCTAGACAGATGAATGTCTGGATTATTACCGAAAATGGTCAAAGGATACATCTGAGGGACAAGTTTAAACCCAAAATCTACGTTTCAGACAAAGAAAAGCAACTGAATAGCCTCTTTTACAAGCTCTTTTCTGACGGCTCAGTAGATTCATGCAGATTTGTCCAAAAATATGCCAGTCCAACAGCTTCTGAAAAGACCAAAGTTCTTGAGGTTGTTCTGAATTATTACCGAAAAACTTCTGCTTTAGTCCGTAGAGTTTTGCAGGCTGGCAGATATTTGCGTTATGGGGTTCATAACTGCGATTTGAAGCCTTCTCAGGTTTATCTGTATGAGCGGAATCTGTTTCCTCTCGCTTTTGTAGAAATTGAAATTAGAAAAAATGGGTTAAGTTACAGGCTTTTGGATTCAGTAGAAAGCATTGACTATCCGGTTCCTCCACTCAAAATAGCTAGGTTTGAGTTGGAAGTTGCTAAGAAGAATAGGTTAGCAGCGTTTAATGAGCCATTAAAGAAGGCTACTTTTTCAGGTGAAGACCAAGAGCTTATTGTGGATTCTGGTGAAGAAAAAGACAAGTTACTGCAGATTGTAGAAACCATTGCTAGGCTTGATCCCGATATTATTTTGACGAAAGGCGGGGATTCTTTTGTTTTTCCTTATCTTGCTAGGAGGGCTTTGGTGAATAATGTTTTGAGCAGTTTTGTTTTGAGCAGGGATGGTTCTCCTCTTGTGGCTGAGCATAAAAAGGGGAGAAGCTACTTTTCTTATGGGCGAACCTTTTATCGAGCTCCGACAAGACGACTTTATGGACGAGTGCACATTGATGAACGTAACACTTTCATTTTGAGAGAGAGTGGATTTGAGGGACTGATTGAGATTGCCCGCAGTTGCCGAGTGCCTTTGCATAGAGCTGCCCGTTCTTCAATTGGCACAAGCATGTCTTCTCTTCAGAATTATCAGGCATTAAAAGACGGATTTATTGCTCCTCGTAACAAGCATGTTGGAGAGGCCTTCAAGTCGGCTTATTCCCTTTTGGTTGGAGATCGGGGAGGCTTTGTATATGAGCCTCGTATGGGCATTCATGAAGCTGTGGGGGAAGTTGATTTCTCTTCTATGTATCCTTCTTTGATGGCTAAATACAATATTTCTGCTGAGACGGTTCTTTGTGGTTGTTGTCCTGATTCTAGTTTGAAGATTCCTGAGCTTAGTTTTCATATTTGTGAGAAGAGGAGGGGGATTGTTCCTAAGGTTTTGGAGTTTGCGGTTACGAAGAGGCTACGTTACAAGAGGCTGGTTAAAGAGACAGAGGATGAAAGGCTTAGGGATGTTTATGATAAGCGGCAGTCTGCTTTGAAGTGGATTCTTGTTACCTGTTTTGGTTATTTGGGGTACAAGAATGCAAAGTTTGGTACTGTTGATGGTCACATGGGGGTTTGTGCTTTTGGGCGGGATGCACTATTGACTGCTTCTCATATTGCCGAAGAAAGGGGATTCAGGGTTATCCATGGGATTGTGGATTCTTTATGGCTGAAAAGGGATGGAGCAACTTCCGAAGATTACATAAGATTATCTGAAAAAATAAGTGAAAGAGTCGATTTGCCTTTGGATTTTTCTGGTCTTTACAAGTGGATAGTTTTTCTTCCCTCCAAACTGCACCCTAATGTTCCAGTTTTGAATCGCTATTACGGAGCTAAAGAGGATGGAAGCATAAAGGTCAGGGGTCTTGAGGTGAGGAGAAGGGATACTCCAAAGTTTGTTTGTGATGCCCAGATGGAAATGATTAAGGCTTTATCTTCCGCAGATAACGCTAAGGGTTTTGTTGAGAAAATTCCTGACGCTTTAGAGGTAGTTAAAGAGTATCGAAAGAAGTTACTCAATGGCGAAGTTCCAGTTTGGGATTTAATTGTTACTAAAAGGCTTTCTAAAGACCTGGAAGATTATGCTCAGAAAGTCAGTCAAATGATTGCTGGAGAACAGCTAAAGAAGGAGGGGTTTGAGGTGTCTGCTGGAAAAAGTGTAAAATTTCTTTTTACAAGTGCAAAGAACAAACGGTACAGACGAAGAGTCAAAGCCAAAGAACTAATCGAAGAAAGTACCAATCCCGATGTCAGAAAATATCTTTTACTTCTTTACTCATCAGCCTCAAATATCCTAAGCCCTTTTGGCTACTCGCTAGAACGTGTTAACAATTACGTAAAAGATCACAGATACATCAGACTCGCTTAGTGTTGGGCTTGATGGTTAAAATTTAACCCCAAAATTTTTCCAGTCAAACATTTCGCCTTACTGTTCAAGTTCCTACTCTTTTGGATCTACACGGCTTTTGGCTTTCTTAAACGCCTTTTCCTTCAATTCTTCAAATTCAGGTAAGTCAGAAATTGTATCAACTAACTCCAACAAGGGGTCATAGTTCCTGTGAACAAAGTCATACATGTTTTCAATCTGCTTACGCAACTTAATGTTTTCATTTTCAAGTTTAAGCACCCTGTCTTTGAAGGCTTTAGCCATTTCATGCACACTGCCCTTTAGCTCCTCAATTTCACCGCCCATTTCTGTAACCTTAGTTTTGCTTACACCAAAAACAGTCAAGTAAGGCTCCACCTTCACATACTCCTGCAAAAACGTGCCATTGCCCTTTTCCAAGTAGCCAGCTGAAATTGATGTGGAGTGTCCCATAAACGCTTCAATGTAACCGTTGTCGATACCAGCATTACCACATGCAGTCCTGAATAAATGTCTAAACCTCTTTGGTCGGAAGGGGTTTTGTTTGTTGCTTTTGGTGTAACCCATCTTCTTAGCGGCGTTTCGAAAACTGATACTCAAAAGATGCGCATCCACTCGTTCACTTTTTTCTTTTCCGTTGTCCCGTGCATGCAACCCAACGTCTTCAGTAACAAACAAAGGCTCATTGTCTTCCGCACCAGCCCTTTCCTGCTCAACATACCTTTTCAAAAACTCAGTTGCTTCTTCGCTAAAGTAAACCTTGAAAGGTATATTCGTCTTTTCACGGTTACTATGCAAAAAGAACCGCTTTTTGTCACTGATTTTGCCTTTGCCGTCTTTAACAAAGTCAATGTTCAGTTTTAAAAGGTCAGTTGCATCGGCTCCTGTGCTCAACAAACATAGGGCTATGGTTTGGTCACGGAAGCTCAAGTTCTGTACAAAATGTTGGAGGGTGCCGTTGTGAAAAACTGTTTTTTCATTTTCTTCGTCATAGTCGTAAATCACCGTTTTGGCGTCCCTTTGAGCCACTTTACTCACTTTGCGTTTCGGCACACCATACTTCTTTGGAAAAACGATGTTGTTGTGGGTGTAAAAGCCACGGATAAAACCTATGTTCGTCACCGCAGTGTTCCAAGAAACTTGCTTTGCTCTAAAACTGAAAAAATCGTTCACCCTATGTCCAGTCTTGTCAATGTCGCTTTTCGCCTCCTCCAAAAGCTGGTCTGGGTTC
>Ga0209427_10005305_pt1 | contig 14784 bp, 8 predicted proteins | sample DeeMarSWOR136_30_FD_187465 | JGI IMG/M metagenome (GOLD analysis project Ga0209427, IMG submission 187465) | Marine sediment microbial communities from White Oak River estuary, North Carolina - WOR-1-36_30 (SPAdes) (version 2) | ecosystem: Environmental > Aquatic > Marine > Intertidal zone >...
CACGACTCTTTGTTCGACTGGCGATCAAGTAATGCATCCAGGCATCGCCAGCGACGCGATATTGAGGATCACCAAAAGTAATACCATCTTTCTTATCTGAACTGAGAGAGACGTTTCTAAAACGCGAAGTGTTTTTCCAATAAGGTGTTGAATCCCAATAATTAAATCCAACGCAATGTCGAAACATCTCAAGGTATCGAAGCAAAAACGCATGTTCATAAATCCAGAGATTGATGCCATGTGGATAAAAACCATCATCAGGTAGCATGGTCAAAACATATTCAAACACACTCCGAAGATAAGCTGCCCATTCTTGTGTTCGCGGCTGTTGTTCCCAGAAAAGAAACGAAAAAGCCAGCAAGCCGTGACTGCATCCCAGGAAATGTGCCTGCCCATAATCTTCACGATCGATGCCCAACTGCTGCCAGACTCGATCAGCGACATGAAATAATCTTTTTTGAAAATCATTTCGTTCGGAATCTGATAAAAATTGGAATAACCAGTCATAAGCCACGCTAAGCGTGAATAGACATTCACCTGCCTGGGTATCAATTGACATGGGTTCATAATTAGGGTTTAATGCCAAATTGAGCAGGAATTGAAATGCTCCTCTGGCACGCTGAATAGACGCAGTGTCTTCTGTCATAAGTGCATGAAACGCTGCCATAATGGCCCGATCGTATTCATGCAATCGTTCTGCACCGGGGAGTAGTTTACTTTCTTTCGTGATTTCAAATGGCAGTTCCCAATTATGCAACACGGTTTCAATCTCATTCCAGATCGTATGACAGGAATGATCTTTCTTTTTCCGAAGCGATTCTAAATTTAGGTTAGAAAATAGTAGTCGGGGATGTTTATTTTGCAGTTCAGATCGAAGCTGAACAGGCTTGGGTTCGGGTCGAATTTTATTCGACGGATAAATAGATAATGAAACTGGCAATAGCCTGGCATCGTCCCAGCTTAATTTCATCTCACTAATTGTTGAATCTGAAATCGACACCAGCGCAAAAACACGGACTATTCTCGTTTCAAATTCGTCGCCCCAGAAATTATAACGTCCTTCAAAAGAGTGTTGACCGATTTCAATGCTAATTTTTGGCATCACGGGAATGCCTCGCCAGCCAGGCCAGGGACCGACTTGAATGCCAGGCGGTAACCATTCAAAATTCATTTCTGAGAAGCGTAAACAAGATAAATCATCAAGTGGAATCTTATCCTTATGCTGCATGTAACAGAGATGTTGATCCAATGGATATTTTTTGATATCAAACAAAATATGGAAACCGTAGCGACCTTTTTCAAGCACTGGCAATGAAATGAGAGCAGAAGTTTGACCTTGAAGGAAAGCTAAATTTGACAGATCGAAGCGAAGATGCGTCTGAAGTTGATAATTTTTAGCTGTGCTTATTATCATATTTTTTTAAAGATACATCCTTTCTAAGTCTACGAACCTTTGAAAGGATGTATCTTCCTTAAAATTCTTTTATAAAAAGAAACCATTTTAAATGTTACAAACTTTCGAAGTGGTGGTCAGCTAATTCTTTTTTAATTTTCTCCTTGAAAACAGGCCTTATATTCTGGTTTTTTAAAAATGAATCCAGTTCCTCGATGACTTTTTTATTGATTTCATCCATTGCAGTCGTTAAATAACTCAGAGGTTGTTTGCCAGCATAAATTAAATCCAGCTTTGGATTGATTTGCTCCAAAATCGTGCTGCTGCTCCAGGATGAATAGCGGACAAAATCTCGCTGATCGCCACCATCATATTTCTCGCTTAATTCCCAAAGCTGGCGGAAATTTTTCGTTTTCAATTCGGGATAGCGGTTTTCGTAACTGGATACAAAATTGATATCACTTAGAATTGGATTAGGACTGTTGTATTCTGATTCCGTCACCAACCACTTGATAACATCCCAGGCTGCTTCAGGATTGCTGCACGAAGCACTAATGGACAGTCCCCCGGAAGCTGATCTGAAATAACGTGGCGGATGATCGCCCATTCGGGGGATTGGCGCCATATCCCAATCGACTGTAAGAGATTTGATGAAGTCAAGATTAGGAACAGCTTCAACAATCATGGCAACGCGATCGCTATTTAACATTTGAGATGCCTGCATCCCTTGTGCCTGGCTAAATCCAAGCTCTGGCATAACTCTCTCTTTGAACATCAAATCGAGGTAAGCCTGTTGAGCTTCAACTGCTTCTCCAGGGAAGCTAAATAACAAGGCATTAGGGGGATACACTGCGCCATTCATCTGTTCTATTGCCGAGACAAAATGCCGTGCGATAAAAATCCCATACTGATCGATATTTCCGTCATGATCAAAATCATGTGTCAGTTTTCGTGCCCGCTCTACCATCATCTGCCAGGTCCAGGCAGAATCGGGATAGGGAACATCATATTTATCGAGAAGCTCTTTATTAAAATACACTCCAAAGGTATAAGTCCAATCACAGAACTGGTACCAGCCGCCATCGATGGAAGTACCGCGTTCGATGAAAACGGGACGAGTCTGGGAAACAAATGTATCACCACTGGCAACCTGCCAGATATCAACCAGCCTTCCTTCGGCTGCCAATCGATCACGGACTACTGTATTGGTATAAAAAATATCAGGAGGCATCCCCGCTGCCAGCATGGCATATAATTTCTCCTGCCCGGAAAATGGAATCAGCTTGATTTTGATGCCTTTTTGTTGAGCGAATCGCGGGATTTTCTCTCGCAAAGATTGCAGTAACGTTGCATTTGCTGGGACATTGAGAGTAATTTTCGCTATCCCATCATCGTTTGAAGATGAGCAGCTCAACATCATTAAAAATCCTGCCACGAGAATGAAAGAGATATAAATTTTTCTCAAATTCATGAATACTCCCATATCTTATTTTTTCAATTCCTCCCACTGATGATAAAACTCCCACGGATAAAAAATCAAAAAAGTATCAATGGAAGTCCTATTATCCGAGGGAAGTTAGATCTGCTGGGTTGTTTCTATCAGTTGAAAAAAAATGTTTTTTACATTTAATCAAAAACACAAACTGCTTTATTTTGGTGAGATGATCGGATCGCTGAATCGATCATTGCCTGTGCTACAAAACCATCCCATATCGTTGGATAATCACATTCGTCTCCTAAAATCGCATCAATGAAGTTTTTATTCTCCTGAAAAATACCATCCGCTTCGCCCTGAAAATGTATGATTTGCTTTTCATGCATCGGCTTAAAATATAGTTCAGTCAAACGATCAATTAGAATAATCGTTCCCTGTCTGCCAGAAAGCTGGACCATAAATTTACTGACCAACGGCGCTGTGCCGCAATCGCCCACGACTAAATTACCGGCTGAGTCATTTTTAAAGCGAAACGTTGCAGATAAATTGTCAATCACCTCTGTCGGCTGATGATAGTTTTTAGCGATACCGAATACCAATTCGGGTTCGGCGTCGATTAAAAAACGTAACAAATCAGTTCCATGGACCCCCTGGGAAATGACATTTCCCCCGCCCTTATTGGGTTGATTTGCCCAGAAATCTGACGACCATGGATCATCAATAATATGAATAGTTGCCATAATAGGATCATGTATCAATTGACGGGCTTTTTGAATCATCGAATAAAATCGAAATTTAAAAGCCGTCATTAAGATGGATTTAGATTGTAGTGATAATTGATAAATTTCATAAGCCTGTTCAGCGGAAAGGGCTAACGGTTTTTCTACCAAAATATGTTTGCCTGATTTCACTGCCTGACGAAACAGAGATAAATGACTGTCGGTGGTCGATGCGATATAGACTGCATCAATTTTTGAATCTTCAAAAATTTCACCTGGATTTGAAGCCACATATCGGACGTTAAATCGTTCGCGAAAAGATTGAGCTTTTTTTTCATTAATATCAAAGCAAGCATCAAGGCTTGCATTGGGAAGTTTTTGAAGCGATTCTGCATGGAGCATCCCCATCTCTCCGCATCCAATAATAGCGATCTGGATAACTAACATACTAAAACATCAAGCCTATATTCATTATTTAAAACAACAGTGATTTTAAATAAAGGATTAAAATATACATTCCAGTTTAATAGGTTATTGCTATTCCCCATTTAGTAAGTACACCTACATCCTGTTTAGCCACATCTTCAATCTTCAACGACCAATCACCTTTTGCTGACTTTCCAATGACAGCATCGAAAAGTCCGGGTTCATCGCTGGAACGGAAACTCCTGACAATATCGTCAGCGCTGCCTCCCGATCGATCAACTAAAACGATATTTTGACCTTGAGGTGATTTTAGCGTTAACCTCAAATCACCGCGATAGGTATGTTTGATATCGACGCTTACTTCAAACTCTTTAATTGCAACATCTAGCGGAAACGGGATTATATCATCTGTAGCACCAAGGTCAGGAATCGCCTTATTTACACGATGTTCCATAAACAGTACTTCAGGCAAACTGTCATCGCCTTCACCAGCAGCAAGGGCAACTGCTTTTTGCGCATTGATGCGACCATGTCCGTACCAGACAGAATGCCCATCCACGTATTCTCCATTGGCCGGGTCGATTTTGTCGGCTGTATCCATAATAACACGCTTTACTTCAGCGGAAGTAAGATCGGGATTTACCGATAGGATAAGCGCTGCGAGACCTGCGGTTAGCGGGGTAGCACTGGAGGTTCCGCCAAAGTCATACATATAATCGTCTGTGGCATATCCTTTCGTGCCGCGACGATCGGTGGTGACGATTCCCCGACCGGGCGAGCCATTCGATGGGGCAGTGATCGCTAACTCTGAACCATAATTGCTATAATAAGAACGCTGATCCAGGCTGTTGTTGGCACCAACGGCGATCACATCCGGGTGCAGCGCAAAACCCTGATGAGAGACCTGGCCGTCTTTAACGCCATCTAAAGGTCGGTCTTCATTGCCAGCGGCGAACAGAATGACACAGCCCTTCTTATTACGACGTCCCTGGCTTGCGGCGTTGTGAATAATGGCGGTCATTTTGGTCGAAAGCGGAAAATCCCAGGCTGCGGCTGACCAGCTACAGCTAATCACGTCAGCATTATTATCAATCGCATACTGAAACAGTTGTTGAATCGAAGTATCGGACAGCCATGGCGATGTTCGTACTGGCATAAAAGCGCATCCTGGAGCCAAACCAACTACTCCAACTCCATTTTGCTCAGCCAATGCCACACCAGCGCAAGCTGTGCCATGATTTTCATCTTCATAAACTGGATTGGGATCAAAATCATCCTGACCAAAATCACGCGGCGCCACAATCTTTCCCGTTGCATTAAAATCTGGATGCCCTAAATCAAAACCATCATCCATAATACAAATCGAAATTTCACGCGATCCCAGCGTATAATCCCATGCGCCCTCAGCTTTCACATCAGCGCCGGCAACCAATCCGATTCCCTGTCCATCATTGTTCAGATGCCACTGGTCGCGATACAGAGTGTCATTGGGTACAAATTTTAATGAAATCTGAAAGCTCAGGTCTGGCTCGGCAATTTTAATTTCCTTACGTTGCTGTAATTTAGCTGCTATTTTTAAAGGATTTTCTGTGGATGCCTGGGTTAGCTTAACCGTGTAACTGTGTGGCAAAAAATCCAATTCTTCAATGATTTCTAAGCCAAACTCAGCCAATATTTTCTCTCGATTTGCCTTCGAGACATCAGATTTAAATTGAATTGTCATTGTTCCCACGGGAATGACGGCACTGCCAGGTGTATCATCCAGGCTGTATATATGGGTAACCACATCGGTTGCCGGCGACTCTCTTAGTTTGTCGACGGTCTCTTCCAGCTTCGTGGTTTTATCGACTGCAAAAATATCCATTTTTTCTGTAGCAATAGAATCAATATGCGTCACTGTTGTTGCTGGACTGCCACAAGAAGCTTCCAGTATTTTTTCATCTTTTGCTTTTCCCTGTTTTAGACGAACCGCGAAACGAGTGGGCAACTTCTTAAAAGTTACTTCTCGACTGCCTCTTTTTAGTTTTATACTATCCATTGTTTTCTCCTTAACTATCTGATTTATGGCGTCCTTTTTGGAAGAAAAGTTGAAGGCTTACTCACCTGGCTCCGTTGGTGGATTTGATTGTCTCAATATAACCTTGCCATTTGTACAAAGTTCCAGGAAAGATTTTTAAATTACTTTGATTAATTGTGGCAGATTCGTGGCTCAATGCTTCTTACCTGATTTATTCATAAACCTTATGATTTTAGCCTTAAATCCAACTGTGACGCGAATGTTGATCAATCCTAGCTTCAAAGCTGGCTTAGTCAATTGTTCAACGCAATGGGCATCAGCCAAAATTTGTGAATAATTCAAGCTTAAATTGGATAGCCATTATTTTTTCAATACAAATTTATCAAACAACTCCCCACTTGCCGTCCATGCCTCATACGATAAACGTTTTTTGTTGATTGAAATAACCTGAAACAACTGCTTGCCAGAATCCATTTTTGCCATCAACGATTGATAAAGAGGATTCAACGTGTAAATTTTAGGGCCACTAACAGATACCACATACACGGTTCCCCTGGATTTTTCTGCCACCACTTTACCAGTGCGCAGTTTGTAGGTTCTGCTGTAACAATGATCGTGTCCCTGCAGCACCAGATCGACACCATAATTATCGAAAATCGGAAGAAACAGTTTTTGTAAATGGACATTGTCACGATTTTTTGCTGAGGAATATAGTGGCTGATGGATTGATACAATGGTCCAACGATTCGGATTCCCTGTCAATACTTTTTTCAGCCAATCTGCCTGCGTTTCCAGTTGCTCATTGCCATTCAGCATAATAAGGCGGGTGTTCTGACAATCAATGTAATAAACAGTCTCGTCTAATCCCTGGGGACCATTGGTTGGTAGAGAGAATTGTGGACGCCACAATTTAGTTAAATTGTGGATTGTCTCGTCATTCGTTTTCATTTTAATGTATTCATGATTTCCCGGCAACGGCACAATTGGCGTCACCCGGGCAATCCAACCAAAGGCATCAAAAAGCTCTCCCCATTCCCCATCACTCTCCCCGTTATTTACTAGATCGCCAGTTAAGAGCCAGAATCGAGCCGCCGGCGCTTTTTGATACGCCATCCGAAAGACACGTGAGCATATCGAGTGAATAGCATTTTGCGGATCGCCTAAATAGATAAATTGAAACGGAGCATCACCTGCCTCTGCTGTCCGAAACTGATTCCACTCGCTCCAGACCATTCCATCGCCAACGCGATACGCATAAACCGTGTTGGGACTTAGCGTGTCGAACAATACCGCGTGGTAATATATGATCTGCCCATCGATTATCACCGAATCTGTAATCGCAGGCACGAGTATCGCGCCAATTGCCAGATCAGGACTAGCGTTAGCGGCAACAATTTGTGCCTGAGGCGACATTACTGCCCCTTGTGTCCGCCAGGTCACTGCCTGACTGGTCGCTGGTTGCGCTGTCACATTGAGAATAATTCGTTCGGGATATGATGTCGCGACATCCCCACTATGGATTGATTCAACGATAATAAAAAGAAAAAACAAAAGAAAAAGCAGCGTGAATCTTTTTGTACCTGTAGTTAAAGAAAATTTGTTCATCAATTTCTCCTTGATTAGATTTCCCTGCTATTGATCAATCAACAGGCTCAGACATGAAAGCGTTGCAAACAACTGTATTATTGAATTCTAAAATCTTTTTCCAATTCAAAACGTTTCAGCTTGCTTCCATTTCTTAGCCTGCGGATTCATTCGCTGATGCAGGCGGTTATTTCTCATTTCAAAAAAAGAACTTAACGATTAACGATGTAGTTGCCATAAATATTATTTTTTCAATCATAATATCCATATTAATTAATTTTTAATATTTCTCTTTTTTATTAAAGTACGCGAATTCGTTTAATCCACATTCTAATTAAAATTTAATAATCTTAAATGCCTTCAAAAACTGAAACATTCCCAGCCCAGCGGTGATCAAAATTACCAGAATGCCGAGAATATTGGCAAAGGTTCCATTGTTAAATTCACCCAACAAATCATCTCGATTCATCACAATCAAAAGAAAAACTGCAACCAGTGGAAGAAGTATTCCATTCGCTGCCTGGGCAAACAGAATAGCTGTGACCGGACTTTTCCCCATAATGGCAAGGATAATCCCCGTTATTAAAATGAAAATCCAGACTAACCTGAATCTCCAGTCTTTCAAATTTTGTTTCCATTCCAGTATGCCTGCTGTCGCATAAGAAGCAGCCAGCGGAGCAGTAACCGCGCTGGTCATCCCTGCTGATAGCAATCCAATGGCGAAAAAATATTTGGCTGCCGGTCCCAGAAGTGGCTCTAACTGATTTGCCATTGTGGCAGCGCTGTCTATTTCAATTCCCTGTTTAAAAAATGCTGTCGCTGCTGTTACAATAACTGTCATTGTGATAAAGCCGCCGATAGATATTGAAAAAATCGTATCAAATCTGCTCTCAGCAAGCGCCTGTTGAGGTGGAATCGATTCCGCCCATCTTTCCTGCACAGAATTTGAATGGAGAAACAGGTTGTAAGGAACTACAGTTGTGCCAATAAGTGCGATCGTGGTTAGGAGAGCAGTAGTTGGAACTTTTGGCACTAAAATCCCGCTCAATGTGTCTGAAAGATTGGGCTTTACGATAATGACAGTCAGGAAAAATACGATACTCATCATTACCACCATTGCGATTAGCACACGTTCAATAATTTGATACCTGCCGGAAGCGAGAAGAATGAATGTCGTAGAGCCAACCAACAGCGCCCAAATCTTTGGGGAAGCACCTGTTATCGACTCGAGCGCTATCGCAGCGCCGAGAATGTTTCCAGTTTCAAAAGCAGCATTTCCAAATGCAATTGCCGAAACGACTAATATGGTAGAGAATATAGTAAACAATGGATTTTTAAAGGTCGTGCGAATTGCTTCCCCAAGACCAGCTCGACTGATTAATCCGAGACGGCTGGTCATTTCTTGAAGTACAATGGTCGCAGTAACAGAGAAAATGATTACCCATAATAGGGCAAATCCATAACTGGCGCCAGCAATGCTTGCCGTCGTTATTGTTCCTGGTCCGATGAAAGCAGCGGTGACGAGTAAACCAGGACCTAACTTTCTAAAGTGATTCAACATGCGATCAGTTTTTTGCTTTAGTTAATTCAATATTTTTTAATAGAATGAACCAAAAATAATTATTGATTATTTTAAAATAAATGCGTAGATTTTTTTTCTGAAGTCAATAAAAGGGAAAGTCTACTTCGTCATCATTAATTTCATCATCGAGAAATAAATCTTTCCCTTCGGTTTTTCTTTTGATAATGAGACCAATCAGAAAAAAAAGGACTCCCAGGGGGATGCCAAGCCACAAATAAATAGCGCTTCTGTGACGTTGCATACTTACAACATCTGGCAGTACCTCTGTCGCAGCGTAGGTAGAATCCACTTTGGTCGTTTCTCCTAAAAAATTTGAAAGCGTATCCTCTGCTGAAGTCGTTATTACAGTTGTTGAAAGAAAGTAAATAATGATTGAAAGCAGGATTAAAAAGATAGCAGAAATATATAATAGTTCATAAATTTTCATATTGGGTAAATCCTGTAAGTATTTTTGTCAATATATAAAAAATATTATTCAAATACAAACGAAAGATTCGTGTAAAGAATTTTTTATGAAAAAAATAGCATATCTTGATTTGATTGAAGCGTCTCCTTCTTTGGATAAAGTGCAACAGCGATTGCGCAGACCTGTGAGGGTTTTGTTAGATAATGTGAGAAGCCTCTATAATGTTGGTTCCATCTTTCGAACATCTGATGCAGCAGGAGTTGAAAAAATCTATGTTTGTGGGATTACTGGACAGCCACCACGCGCTGAAATTACCAAAGCAGCGCTGGGAGCGGACAAAAGTGTGCCCTGGCAGTATAATGAAAATTCGGTTGAAGTCGTCCAGCAACTAAAATCTGAAGGATTTAAAATTGTCATTTTAGAACATACAGATCAGCCAAATATCTACTCTCAGGTAAAATATGAATTTCCGATGTGCCTGGTTATCGGGCATGAAATTACAGGTGTTTCCGATGAAATTGTTGAGTTGGCAGATATGGCAGTTGAAATTCCAATGTTTGGCATCAAGCAATCACTAAATGTAGCGGTTGCTTATGGGATTACGATATATGAAATTATAAAGCAATGTGGATAATAATTATTTTCTGATATAACTCGATCTTTTTAAGATAATGGTCTCATTACCGATTCCATCGCTTTGAGCGATGGAATCGGTAGAGTTGCTTAATAACTATGAACTAATGCTAAATATTTATTATCGCCCAAATGAGATTTAAAATTTTCAAATGTATTTCCCAATCAATACCATCAATAGAAAGTGCCGGATGCCCTAATTTCCCATCAACAGCGCTTTTTGTTTGAAAGTAGTGTTCGATCAGTTTCGTTTCACCTTGTTCAGAATAAATTTTATCGTACTTTTTCACTTGATTTAAGAAAACACACAAACCTGCAACAAGTGAATAGCCAGCCCAGTTGGAAACGCCTGATACAATGGTAGCATCTGTCGGAACCTGGCAGGCAATTTTTCCGCCAAGATGGTTAAGTATATTTTCGGAAATGATTCGCCAGGGAATGGATCCCATACCAATTTCGTTACCACCATCCCCGATGCCAATCGAAAATATCGATTTTGATGGATGATTTTCCTTGTTAAATATTTGGTGGATTGGAGCAGTATAGTTGGTTACGGGGATTCCACGCATATTCAAATATTCTCCAGCCAAATTTCCCGGGCCTTTTATTCTAAAAATTTCAATTTCATCTTTCCCTGGTTTTTCAGACTGGTTCAAAAATGATGATAAAGTATGGCACGGACCAACTCGTTCAATTGAAATCAGACATTTTAGATTTGGATGATCTTCAAAAAATTTTTTAGCGACTACTTCGGCTTCTTCCTTTGGGACTGGAAAATTGAAAAACGTAGTATTTTTTAATTCATCTTCAAAGAGTTCACATCCCTGCTCCAAAGGCACTTTACCATATTCGTCAGTTATCAGAAGCGTGTGATAGCCTAACATATTTAATCCACGCGCTAAAAATAATGCCCCACCAGGACCGTCGTTTTCTGGCGCAGGAGGATTTGCATCTGGAATATAAAATCCAGTGACAATTGCGACCTCGCATCCTTGATGTACAGCTAAAAATTGGATCGCCTGAAAAAGATTCCCCTGACAAAATGTGCATAAATTTTCCGCCGGGATTCTATGGATTCCTCTATGTCCCAGGTCCGTTTGAATGAGCCACTCTAATTGGTTGATAGTTTGAACGATTTTTAAAGAGTTATTCGACATGTTTTAAAATAATATAAAAGTTGATTAATGAATTGTCAGAAGGTTTACCTTACAACAATCATCTTCCGAGTGGTATTAAATTCAATAGAGGACATGTGATAAAAGTAGACTCCGCTGACAACGCTCTCACCATGGTCGTCCACTCCATCCCAATATACAATATAAAAGCCTGGCTCCTTTCTCTCATCAACAAGGGTTTTTACTTTTTTTCCGAGAACATTGTAAACAGCTATCGTAACATGAGTTGCTATAGGAATTTCATATTTAAAAGATGTTTGTGAGTTGAATGGATTGGGGAAATTTTGTGTAAGAGAATATTTTTTAGGAGTTGCTGCTGTAATTGAAATTGTATGATGAAATTGTTTTCTGCCATTAGAACTAACATCTTCAAGTTTATAATAATAAGTTTTTCCAGCTTCTGTAGTTCCATCGTGGAATGAGTAACTCTTTTCTCCAATGATTAGATGCTCATTAACTTTTTTGAAATCATTATCTTGAGATTCGCTTCGGTAGATATTAAAACCAGCGCAATTCTTTTCATAATTCGTTATCCAGAACAATTCGATACTTCCGTCCTCTTTTTTTTCTCCAGAGAAGTTTTCTATTTCTGCGAACATTGGATAATAATAAAATGGTAAATTACACTTTTCAAATTCTGAAGTTATATTATTCGATGAGAATATTTTTACATGCCAAAAGATTGGCTGTCCGATGGCAATTCGATCAAATCCAGATATGTTGTTTAACATAATATTTGTAGTCACACAACTATCTGTTGAAATTATTTCTGTGAATGTTGAATCTTTGCTTAATTGAACCAGGTAATTCCAGGACCCAATTGAGTCAATTTGAGCAAGGGACGAGTCATCTTCCCAGATTAATAAATCCTCTTCAGATACGTGGTTTCCTGCAATTGGAAAAATTAAATGAGGAACAGGCAAAGATGGCTGTTGATACAATTGTACTATCCATTGGTAAGAGATCGTTGTATCATTCCGGGAAACGGCAATCATAACTGTGTCTGGTTTGAGAGCCGAGGGATTCGGTTGATAATAAAAAATTGTATCATGTGCTGTCGTATCTATTTCATTGTTAATACACCAGAGAAAACTGAGATCATGGAATTCACCTTCTATAATTTGAACTAAAAATTTCAAACTATCGTCAGAGGGAACAACGATTAACGCCTCTTCTGGCTTAAAAAACAAATTTAATGGAACTTGAGTTTCTATGAAATTTAAATAATGGACATACCATCGATGGTAGAAAAGTGTGTCCTGATCAAATATGGTCACCTGAATGGTGTCGACAGAACTTGAATCTTGAGGGAAATGATAAATAAAAATCGAATCGTTTACCGTTGAATCTATTATGCCATTGATCGTCCATTGAAAACGACATGAATCATTTGGATTATGAACCACAAACGTTAAAGAATCACCTTCAGCAAATAAAGAATCCTGTTCAGGAACGCAGCTAAATGATTTAGGTGGGGATGATACAAATCTTGTGGTATCTGCCCATAAAATCCAATTAACGCTGATAATGGTGTCATCATCGGCAATAAAAACTGTTAAGGTATCGTTAGCAAAAGTTGAATCAATATTTCGATATAAATAGGTTGAATCTTGGGCGGATGTATCGACCCTGCTATTGAGAATCCAAATATATTGCAGGGTATCTCCATCTGGATCATCACAATGAATTTCAAATTGGATAGAATCAGCTTTCATTACAGTCGAATCGATAGATGGGAAGTATGAGATAATTTGTGGAACCTGATTTAGATCTGAAAAATAATGGACGATCCAATTTTGATAAATGGAAGTATCGCTATCTGAGATTTTGACAAATATTGTATCTGATGTTGATTTTTCATCCAGTCCTAGAAAAGAGTAAAAAGAATCTATCGCGGTGGTATCCAGTCGTTCATTAACATACCATTTATAGAATAGCGAATCCTGATCTGGATCAGTGGCAGTTATTGAAAATAAAAGTGTATCATCAACAGAAATCGTTGTATCCAATGTAGAAGTGTATGACAAAATTTCAGGAACACGATTTCGGTTTAAAATTGTTATCAGCCATTGATAGGGCGAAATGGAATCTCCCATCTCATAAGTTAAAAAAACGGTGTCAATTCCTGCTGAAAAATAATCAGGAGCAAATAAATAGCTTGATTGTGTCACGGAGCTGTCTAACAAACCATTAATAAACCATTGGTAATTATTACCCTGTGAGTGTTCAAAAGGAAATTGAATCGTTAAATTTAAAGTGTCACCCTCATAAATGGTAGTATCATTTATTGGGATGTATGTAATTGTACTATCCAGTTGAAGGGATAATTCATAATTAAGAAGCCATTGATGAAGATAAGTTGAATCCTCTCCCCCGACTCTCACTGAAATTGTTACACTGCCCATTGAATCCAGCGGGGCTTTGAAGAGATAAGAATTTTCAGTTTGAAATGTATCTAATTTATCATTGATAAACCATTCAAAATTAAGAGAATCGTCAGCAGAATTTATTATGAAAGCCATAGAATCGCCACAAAAAATTGTAGTATCTGATTCAGGTGAAAATGTGAAGTTGGCAACGCTAAGTTTTGAAATTGAATTTTTTAATTGGATTGAAACAGTATCTGAAGTCGGGCTTTCGTATCCTGTTGAATCTATTCCTGTAATATAATAGAAATATTGATATCCAGTTTCTAAATCATAATCAACATATTTTGAATCCAAAATAGGAATGTCATTTATCCTGGCAAATAATGGTTGATTATTGTTTCTTTTATAAATATAGTAACCAATAAGTTCTGGGCTGTCAAGCCATGTTAAAGTAACTGGATATTGATTGATGATTGATAAATTTTTGGGGTAACTTTTCTCAAGCGGTAAATAAAAATCTTGAGTCAGGGCAAAGCCGTTCGATGTTTCTATGCTTATTGTTAATTGTGCTTGATACCCTTGAGGATAATTGTCATTAACGACAAGGGTGAAAGGATTTAATTCATTTGTATATTGTTGTTGATAATTTAATTCTGGGAGAGAAATTTCTGAGTGTAAGATAGTTAAATAAGGGTCATCTGTGTTTAGTTTTAATATTAAATTTTGAGCAGTAGAGGATAGATTTTTGATGCTAATGAATAATGGCACGATTCCAACTGGCAATTGACTTTGCGTTTGATTGCTCAAATTGAAAAATATATTTTGAATAGCAATATTTGGCTGATGTTGAGAGCTAAAAGCTCGAAATACATTAATTCGACCAGCTCCCATTTGTCCAGAATAATTTGGATTTTTATGGTAAATGTTTTCACTGCTCCATATAATCCTCCGCTTTAAACTATCGCTGTCTACAATATCCTCACACGAAAGTAATAATCCAGCCAGCCCTGAAACATGAGCGGCAGCGATTGAGGTTCCTGACGTC
>Ga0209427_10005306_pt1 | contig 14783 bp, 14 predicted proteins | sample DeeMarSWOR136_30_FD_187465 | JGI IMG/M metagenome (GOLD analysis project Ga0209427, IMG submission 187465) | Marine sediment microbial communities from White Oak River estuary, North Carolina - WOR-1-36_30 (SPAdes) (version 2) | ecosystem: Environmental > Aquatic > Marine > Intertidal zone >...
TTTTTTTAAGCCACCACCTTGTCCCCCAGAGAAATTAGAATTTAGTCGTCAATGCAAAGAAATTGCAAGACAATATATTCCAGATTTGCTTGAAGAGATAAAAGGATTTTGTGATGGTGGCAATTATAATCTAGAATCTATGGAGGCATTTTTATTAGCCTTAGGATTTGAGTTTTTTCATACTCCAGAAGGTGGCTGTACGGTATTCGCAATTGGAAGTAAACTAACAGAATCAGGTTTTCCCATTTTTGCTCGAAATTATGATTGGGATGAATCTTTCCAAGATTTATGTGGTATTAGTTTCATTCATCCAGAGGGTAAATTGAAGAGTATAACTTTTTCAGATCATATGATAGGGATCTATGGAGGAAAAAATGAAACAGGTTTAACAATTGCTATACTTTTAGCTGAAAATTATACTGGTAAATGGCAACCTGGAATCCGGATGATTTTATCAACAAGATGGATTTTGGATAATTGTCGGACCACAGAAGAGGCAGTATCGTTTCTTGAACAAGTCCCTCATGTGAGAGGTCAGATCTTTATGATCGCGGATACAGATGATAATATTGCACGAGTGGAAACCGCACCCCCTCGTATAGCTGTGACTTATAGTAAAAATGATTATTTATATACCACAAATCATTATCAAGTTAAATCCTTTGAACAATATTCTGATCCAAGCTTAATTCCTCCTAATAGTGTGGAACGATTCAATAAGGTAAAAAATTTTCTTGAAAATAGGAAAAGTAAAATAGCTTTGAAAGATATAATTGAATTCCTTAAGTCCCATGAAGAGGGTGTCTGCAACCATTTTGAATTTGAAGGAAGAAAATGTGGTACGATATATTCTTGGGTAACGGAAATTGATAAGACATCAGATCCAATTCACTTAATGGCGACGATAGGTCCTCCTTGTAAATTCAACTATGAAAAGTATACCTTTTCCTAAAAATAAAGCGGTTTTTAGGAGATCATTTTAGAACTATTAAGAGGATTCCTCTATTTTACGAATTTTTTTGATTCTTCTCTTGTAGGATTTCATTGAAGTTTTAATTAGATCGATTGTTTCTTTTGGGATATTTTCATCTTCAATTTCAACGTCTTGAATCATAAAATCTAATCCAACAGTTAATTTATATGATTCTTCGAATTTTTTATTTACAAATGAATCAATCAATGAGGATTTTCCGACAGCCGCAGCTCCTACAAGTAAGATTTTGAATCTAAAATGGTTTGAATCAATTGCTTCCCCTAATCTCGGTTTAATGTCTAATAACGCTGTTAAAGCTAATCGATAAAACAATCTGTATACATTTTTGCCTTCTAAAGCGGATGTTTCAATATATTCAAAGAGATTATATTGATTTACCATTTGAATTATTTTCTCACGAGGGATTGTTTCACCAATTTCTCTTTTCAAATCATCTTTATTACCCACCAAAATAATTGGGATATTTCCAGACTGATCACGTATGTCATCAAAATAATCTTCGATAGAATCAAAAGTATCAGGACGAGATGAGTCGAAAACTAAACCAACCGCTGCAACTCCCTTAAAAAAATCTGTTTTGAAGAACTCAAATCGTTCCTGACCTGCTATATCCCACAAACTGAGAGTTAATTTCAAAATAAACCTCAAAAACTCTTATTAATAACATTAATTAATTTAGGTATTTTATATTATTTGTTTGAAGATTTTTATAAATAAAGAGGAATTCATGATTCCCAGACTCCGATATATTCATCTCTTAAGCAAAAGCTGTGATTAAATCCCATTGTTACGTAAAATTCTTTAAGACTCTTAAAATCAAAACTCCACTTATCTCTTTTATCATAGGGATTAATCCCATCATTATCTAGGAAAAGAAAATCAATAATTTTGTAGATAGATATTGGTAAAAATTTTCCGAAATAAATAATAATTTTAAAGATTTTATCTCGGGCATTGATTTCTTTTGGTTTTACTGCATAAGGTTCGCATATGATAACTTTTCTTGCGTATCTCTTTGCCTTGTTAATCAATTCAACATGTTTCGGGTAAATATGGTGCAAAACATCCGATATTACAATAACATCGACCTTTTCACCTATATGATCTTGAAAATCGAAAATGTCTTTCTGTTTTAAGACGATCTTTTTTAATTTTATATTCCGTTTTTTTAACTCTTTATTCTTAATTCGTTTTAGAAATCGATGATTTAGGTCAACCCCTTCATATTCAATCAAAGGATCTAAGAAACGCATTAAATATCCTGTACCGCATGGCAAATCTAAGACTTTTTTTGGACCTTTACCTACTAGTTTAGCGATAGTAAAAAACTTTTTATCTTGATCATATAATCTTCTTGTGATTGCATTGTATAGCCAGCCACTGCGATACATTAGACTTTTAAAACCATACAAATCCATGTCATCTCTATTATTCATTGATGGATGAAAATTGTAAAGAAAAAATTTAAAAACTCAGAGTTTACAGTTAAAAAATATAAAGGAAATATTTATTTTAAGACTTTTAAAAAATTTTCTATAGCTTTTCTTCTAAGATTTCAAGGAGATCTTCTTCGAGTGTAGATTCCCATTTAGGATTTTCTACAATAATGCCAATAAGGTCATCATTTCCATTGAAGAAGTAAAATGTGGGGATTTTTTTTAAATTAAATTTAGGATCTATGGCCTCTGGAGGAGAACGTTTTTCATGCCATATAGATTCACCAGGTTTATGAAGAGCGTTCACCATTACTCCGTATAATATCCTCAGATCAATATTTTTTGATTTTATAGTCTTAATATTTTTAATCATCTTTGGTACATTCCTATTACAATCCGGACACCAATCGGCGCCTAATGCTACAATCTTTAATTTCTCGTTCTTGTTCTCCAAGAGAGCTTTAATCTTTTCTAATGCATTTACCTTTGGTTCGTAAGTTCTATAAATATTACCGATTTTGTCACCATAGTACTTTAGATAATCATCAGGGCTCATAGTAGGAGATACAAGATCACTCCATTTTAATTTAGATTTATTGCTCATATTTACTAGGAAGAACTTTTTTTTTTTAAAGAATTGCTTTAATGAATCATAATTTCTTATTTGATTGAACGATAGTGAGTTCCTATAACCTGTAAACCAAGAAAAAAAAATTAAGTTCTCATTAAAAATTAATATTGGGATGAAAAATTATAAATTAACCGTAAGAAGAGATTTGTCCTTTAAAATCAATCTTGTTAACAAATCAAATATCTTATTAACATTTTCCCCGGTTTTTGAACTACATTCGATAAAACCATCCGCATTCTTAGATTTTGCTATTTCCATTGCTCTTCTAGTTGATATTTCCTTAAGATGCATTAAATCACTTTTTCCACCAACAAAAATTATTGGTAAGTCATATTTAATTTCTTTTTCAACGATTTCAAACCAATCATCTACATGAGCTAGTGAGCCATAATTTGTAATATCATACACGAAAATCGCTCCATTAGCTCCTCTAATGTATGATGGAAAAAGAAATCTGAACCTTTCTTCACCTGCAAAATCCCAGATCTGGAGTTTTATATTCTCACCGCTCATTTCAACTGTTTTAAGCAAAAATTCTACTCCTAAAGTCATTTGGATATCTTCCTTAAAAAGATTCGTTAAGAATCTATGAGTTAAAGTAGTCTTTCCTGTCTGTGAGTCTCCAAAAATAACTATTTTAAATGTAAAGTATGTTTCCGACAACCCAAATACCTGGTTGAAAGTGTTTTTGAATTCTAATTAGCAATTTAATAAATATAATAGGTTAATGCTAATGTTAAATATAATATTATTTTTACTCTTTAAAAATTTAACATCGGATTCAAAAATTAATTTCTGTGAAAAAATATCATAAAAATAACTAGAACTTAAAAAAAAAGGTACGGATATATCTTTTTCTGATGCTTCTTGTATCTTAATAAAAAATAACATCCATTGCTTAATAATTAATAAGATTTCCTTGAGGTTGTTTATAGACTTAAGACTTATTTAAAATTTTAATTTCAAAAATAAATTTAGCTAATAATTCAAAAATAGTTTGAACATTTTCTCCAGTTTTGGAACTACACTCAATATAAGCATTAGCTTTTTTTGATTTTGCAATTTTTTTTGCTTTTCTTGTTGAAACTTCTTTGAGATGTATCAAATCGATCTTTCCGCCTACAAAAATTATAGGTAAATCATAATCAATTTGATTTTCAACAATATCGAACCACTCATCTGCATGAGCAAGAGAGCTATATTTAGTAATATCATACATAAAAATACCACCATTAGCACCTTTGATATATGAAGGTAAAAGATATCTAAACCTTTCTTCCCCTGCAAAATCCCAAATCTGGAGTTTTACATTCTCTCCATACACTTTAACAGGTTTTAGTAAAAAATCTACTCCAATAGTCATTTGAAAATCATCTTTAAACATATTCGTCAAGAATCTGTGTGTAAGTGTAGTTTTGCCTGTTTGTGCGTCTCCAAAAATAACTATCTTAAAGGTAAAATCTGAATCTGACAACTTAATAACTGTTAACTGACTTTTGATTTTAATTAGAAAATTCCTAAATAAAAAGCTTAACGCTAATATTAAATATAACATAAAAATTAATACTTAAAAATTTAACATTAAATTCAAATCTTGAATTCTGCTAAAAATTATCATGAAAGTGAATAAAATTTTATAAAAATTGGTGATATCTCCTAATAATTCTTAAATTCCATTAATGAGCAACCCTAATAAAAATAAGGCTCCAGCCTTGTCTAAAGGGTCATTTGAGTTTCCGCACTTAGGTGACATTATACAGGCAGGACATCCATTCTCCGTACTGCAATTACAAGATTTTATTAATTTATATGTAATTTTCAAAAGTTCATTGAGATTAAAATAAAGGATTTCAGATATACCAATACCACCTCTATAAGCATCATAGATGTAAATTATTGGTCGTTGTTTGATCGGATCGAAATCTATTGAAACACCTCCTAAATCCCATCTAGATATCTGAGCTAAAGCTGGCGACATCGCTATCATAGCATGTTCTATAGCGTGGATAGACCCCCCGAGATCATAACCAGCCAATTCCAATTCTTTTTGATATTCAAAAGGTATCGTGAACCATAGAGCCATTGATTCAAACGAGATAATCGGAATATCGTCTAGTGGGTGTCTTGAGCGTATTTCTTGGGTTAAGGTATCAATTGTTTTATAGGAATAATATTCATGCTCTACTTTTACATGTCCGAAATAGGATTTGATTTTATCATTTACATCTTTTTCATTTTCATAAACAATATTAAGAGGGGTAATATCAGTATGTTTTAAGGATTGAGTATAATAATCTACATCAGATTTTTTAAGGTAAACCACTCTTTCCTCTAAATCAAGCTCATCTACAATATAAGATTCAGCTTCATAAAGATATACTGCACCAGAATGTAAATCTCGAAATACAAAACTTTCATCCTCAGCTGTTAAGAATTCTTCATTTGAATCTGATCTTAATATAACTTTATAGCCTCTAGATGATAAATCATTTAAACCATATTTTTGATTTGGAAAGAAATCACTATTCCAATAATAATGGTCTCCTCTTTTCATGAGTAAAGATTCTGAAACCAAGTCTTCCAAACATTCCATAAATAAATCCCGATCTGAAACTCCGAATTTCTCATATTCATCAAGCTTAATAGGAATTTCTTTTGAAGCGCAACATAAATGGTTTTTTATGATGTATTTGTTATTTAAAGTGATGAGTATCTCTTCTTTGATCGGGCCGAATAACTGATTAGGATTATGAATATAAAATAAGTCTAATGGATCTGGCATCGGAATAAGAGTTGAAATGGAGAGGTCTTCTCCTCTACCAGATCGTCCTATTTGTTGTTTGAAACTTGAGATCGTTCCTGGGAATCCAGAACTTATTGTAGCATCTAGTGAACCAATATCAATCCCCAATTCAAGTGCATTGGTAGAACTTATACCTAAAATCTTTTTATTTTTGAAATTTTGTTCTATTTCTCTCCTTTTAGATTTACTAATGCCAGCCCGATAACTAAATATTTTATCTTGTAAGCTGGGGACTGCAGCTCTTGTCCATATTGCTTGTAATTCAGCCATTTTTCTTGATAATGTAAAAGTTAATGTTTGTATTCCATCTTTAAACTTCAAATGGCTGAGAAAAAGATTTTTAGTTTCTTGATGCGGTGATCGATATTTTTTAGATATATTGTCAAAGGGTAAATCCCATAAGATTACTTTTTTAGCTCCTGATGGAGAATCATCTCTATCTACAACCTCAAATTCCTCCCCTATTAATTTTTGGCAGAAACTTCTGGGGTTATTAATCGTAGCACTAGATAGGATCCACTGAGGTTTCACATTATAATTATTCAGGATTCTTTTTAATCTTCTGAGCAGTAAAGCGAAATTAGAACCAAATATTCCTCTGTAAATATGAATTTCGTCCAAAATAATATATTTTAAATTTTGACAAATCCTCCTCCACTTTTGTTTGAACCAAGGCAAATAGAAATGGAGTCCATAAGGATTAGTAATAATTACGTTAGCATTATTTAATATGAACCTCTTTTCATTAGCATCCACATCTCCATCATAAACTCCAATCCTATTTTGTTTTATATTCGTTTCAGATAATAGCTGTGATAGCACTGCATACTGATCTCTCGCTAACGCTTTAGTTGGGAAGATATAAAGCGCTGTTGTTTTTGGATTTTCGAGTATGGATTGTAATACGGGTAGATTATAGCAAAGAGATTTTCCAGACGCAGTAGAAGTTACAATGACTGTGTTTCTACCTTTACGAATTAAATTTATAGCATCTACTTGGTGCTGCCACAGTCTTATGTTGTTAATATCCAACCATCGTTGGAGACGTTTACTTATGGGTGTTTTTAAGATCCCATATTGAGCTTTATGTTCAGGAATATGCTCAATGTGGTATATTTGGTCATGATAATACTCCTGAGATTTTATATAGCGCAAAAACTCTTCAAAATCAACCATAAATAGCTTCAATATTTATAATGAACAATCTCAATTAAAAATATCAAAGGGAATCGATTTAATTATTTATCTAATTTTCTTATTTAAATATCTAGGATATTAGATTATCTTCATTTATATAGAAGAATATCTTATTCTCATTATATATGTATTAATAGAAATCAAATAACAATTAGGTGACTTAAAATTAAGAAAATTGTAAACGTTTTCCTTCTCTGTACTTTTTTACTACCTATATTAATGCTTTTAAACTATAATTTTCTCGAATATAATATTCTCGGTTCTACTTGGGACAGAAAGAGTAATAATTTCAATGATATTCAAGAACTTCCCTATATAAGTAATGATTATCAACTAGTTGATCCAATTAATATTACATCTTGGAGTGACTGGTCACTCTATCCCTTTATAACTGGAAACGGTACTGATATAAATCCGTTTATCATAGAAAATATTGTAATAATTGGTAATGGTATTAAAACCATGCAATCTGGTAATGATACTTTACTCGATTACACATATGGGGGAATTTATATTAATACCAATGGTTCCTTTATTATTCGGAATTGCAAAATATCACAAACTTCTATCGGAATTCATTTATCAATTGGTATCCCCCCAGGGGCTTATAATATTATAAATATTGAGATTACTAATTGTAGTATAGGAATTTATAGTAAATGGCCATCTTCTATGGCAATAATAAATATTTCAAATTGCTATATCTCTAATTGTCACTGGGTTTCAATAACTGCCACTACAGATATATATAACTATTTCAATCATGGAGGAATCGGTATCTACGCCAGATTTGTTTCTGTTATTGAAGATTGTCGTATTGAAGATTGTTCAATAGGAATGCTTGCAGAAGGGGTAGAAGATATCCATAATAATGAATTAAAAAATTGTGGGATTGTTCTTGGAACGTATTTCTCAAACTATGACAGCAGTAACACTGTTAATGGAAAACCAATAGGCATATTCTATGGTGTTGACAATTTAATTTTTACTCAAATTGATGCTAATCAATATGGACAATTACTATTTATAGCATGCGAAAACCTATCTCTTTCAAATATTCATATCACTGAACCCTGTAGCATTGGAATTCAAATATTTTCTTTGGGTTTTAACCAAACCACATATTTGAGTAATATAATATGTGAAAACCAGAAACTCGGTATGTATATCTATGGAAATGATATTATTGGAGATAATTTATACGCTAAAAACTGCAAAGCGGGATTCTATTTTGGGAGAGTAGAAAAAAGTAAATTCACTAAGATTATGACAGATAGTACTGAAGTACCGGTTTATACATATACACAGCTTTTGAATTTTACTATTGAGATTGAACAATCTACAAAGTTTTATTTGGTCGATCTTTTTGCTTGTTACGATGATAAACTCAATGTTGAATCCTCAGATACGTCATATAATATATCTATGTCGTATATTTCAGAATTGGGAATTCAAGGTTATATTATTCAATTTAATGATATAGATAGTTATCGGATTAGCCTTTTTGTACCACCGGATATAAAAGCTAATTTTACAGTCATCTCAGTTGTACGTTACACCCGACCAGGTGCATCTAATATTATTTTCGGCTATCCATTTTTCTGGTTGTGGAGTGTCATGATAATAGGACTCTTAATATATGTTGAATCTTTTAGGAGATTTCACCGAAAGTAATATTTAAATACTTCTTTGATTAATATCAATTTTTTTTTTTCCATACTCATATAATGCTAAAAATGATTTGGCGGCTCTTCGAACAGACGGATAAACAATAAATTTGTCATTGAAGAGTTTATTCCTATATCTTTGATTTGATTTGGTTGGATAATGAGGGAGAATTAACATAAAGACTTTACCTAGAGATTCTGTATAATCCCTTATTCTCAAGAGGTTATTGTAGTAATCACTACGATGATCTTCTTCGAATTCATCTCCCCATGAATCAGTTTCAATAAGAACTAAATCAATATTTGCAGAAATAGCGATCTTTGCAACTTCATAGTATGTTTGACTAGATGAGATCCATGGCATATCTAAAGGATTTTTTAAGCTCCCAATTTTAATTGGATAAATTTTTCTCAATTTATTCATAGTTTCACCTTCAAAATAAGGCACGTTCAATCCTAATTCTGTCAATATATTAGTATGAATAATTCCAAAACCGCCTGACCATAGGATCAACAAAGAATTTTTCCCAGTTGGATATTGAATATTTTTTAATGATCTTCCTAATTTCTTAAACCTTTCAATATAACTCTTAAAAAGGTAAAGATAATCGATCATATCATCCATTGAAGTGGGAACGTCTACAATTGGAGTCTGTTTAACTATCGCATTCCAAATCCTTTTATTTGAGCCAATAGATCCAGTATGTGTTAAAATTGCTGTCTGTGATCTTTCGGTTTTCCCACCATTCATAAATAACACCGGTTTTTTCAAGTTTTTTAATGTTTGGAAAAGCCTTCTCCCTTCATTAGGATGGTACTTCGAAAATCCTTCAAAATATACACCGATGATCTCAGTGTCGTTATCGTTATCATAATATTGTAGAAATTCGGATATTTGCAAATCTATACAATTCCCAACACTAGCCCCTTTTGAATAACTTAAGTTATAGCGACTTGTACCAATTCTAATCGTTTGAGAATGTAAATCACCAGATTGAAATACAAACGCGATGTTTCCTGGTTTTGTAGGAAGAAATGGTTCATAAGCTAAGTGCCCATTAGGTGAATAAACGCCCATGCAGTTTGGACCTATAGCTCGAATATGATTATCATCATCATTTAAAAGTTCTACAAGTTTCTGTTCAATTTGTTTACCGAGGTTGTCAGATTCTCCTAACCCTGCCGTAAATATATGCATTGTATTAATTTTTTTCTGCTCAATCACCATTTTTAAACTCTCAAGAATCTTATCTCTTCCCACCGCTAAAATAAGAAGGTCAATTTCTTCCTCAGGGACTTCTTTAAGAGATTTATAACATTTTAAACCATTTATCTCTTCTTTTTCAGGGTTAATTAAATATAATTTATCTGTATTAAACTTCTGTTCCTTAAAACCCACAAAGAAATAACCTAATTTTTCACTCGCTTTATATATAGCTACAGTGCGAGGTTTAAATAAAAAATCTAAATAGTTAGAAGTATTTGTAGTCATTTGAAATTTCCTAATCGAATCTATTATTCTCAAATTGAGTGATATAGAATCATAAAATTAATGATTATCTATAGCTTTTATGTATATTTTAAACTGTTATGTAAGTTTATAATGTATTCTACTCCTTATTGAATCATTCTCAAATCTTAATAGAGTAATTTTAATATCGAATATCATCAAATTTAAATAAACAAAATAACTTTAGAAGTACATATGTCTGATTCTGACTGGAGTAAAGTTGATTTTCAACAATTTATTAATGAATTTGGGAATGAGGTGTTAGTGGATATGGCTCCAGTAATTCTTTATTCAAAGAAGGATAAAGAACACGAGGCATACAACTCATTAATCGCTTTCTTCTTCATAGCAGGAGGTGTTCTTATATACATAGCTTCAACTTACTTCTTAGCACCTATCTTTTTCAACCTTCCATTGTTTATCACTATAATTGCTATAGCAACTATTATTGATATTCTCTTAATTGTTAACTATATTAAAACTAATGTTTACATCAAACCCTTAGAGTGTTGGCTTGAGATATTTAGGGGAGAATCAGAAAATAATTATGTATTCTATTGTTTTACCTATTATCCAATATTTTCTGGCAAGTGCCACCCAAATGCAGCAAAGAATGTAATATTTAAATTGTACCAAGAGCAAGTGTTAAAGAGTAAAATTGATATCCCTCAAATTGAAGTTTATATAAAACTAAATTCACAAGATAAAAAGCTTCATAAAAAAATTGGATATTTCCTGCAATATGGTGAGGGAAATTCATTTAGAGATGAAAGGATAGATCTAAATTCATGGAAGTTTTTCACTTATCAAAAGTCGGAGAATGATAATTTTCTTGCGGTGGCAAACTGGGGACATCAATTTGAATGGAAGGATGATCTTGAATATGATTTTGATAAATTACATGAATATGCTCCTTGGGTAATTCAAAGATGGAATAATTCTAATTTAAAACCATTAAAAGGCGATTTTAAAACTAGTATTAACTGGGATTTAAGAAATATCGATTCATTGCCAAAGTTAAAACCTTGGGAAGGAGATTTAGAGCTTCAAGAGTATCAAAATCCTAATGCTAATAAAGAAGAATCACTGATCAATGAAGCAATTAAGAAGTTTGTAGGTTATGATCGGGATATAAAAAGAATTAAAGATATTAAAGATCAAATTTTAGCAATCAAATCTTACTTTAGGGATTTATATTCTTAATTTTCAAGTTATTTCTCCAATATTATTAGTTTAAAACGATAGCTAACTAATATAAATAGAGAGATAATTATATTATTAATAATTTCAACATAAAAACTTAATAACCGTGAATTGTTAAATATAAAAAACTTAATAAAAATATCACGAAAGTAAGAAAAGAGGTAAGTTAGAAATTGGAATTATTAAAAAACGTTTCAAGTATTGAAATTCCAACCAATAGGGTGTCATATAATAAGAAGACTAATGTACTCTCTATTGAAGTATTAGATTTCATGTTTGTAGGTATTTATAAGAAATCTGTAAGGATAAGCAAGATCCTTGATGATCTTTATGCTTCTTTAGGAGAAACTCAAATAGAACGGAGTAGCATTTATTTTATGGACTTTGTAACAGGTAGCGTAATTTCCGAATCTGAAAAATTAAGTCGTTTAAAAATTTCGAAGAGAGAGAAAGTGGAGAAGAAGATAGAAAAAATTTCAGACGAGCGTAAATCTATGAAAAGAGATAAAGCTGAATTATTTGAAATTGAGGAAGAATTCTTAGAAGCTGAAGAAGAAGAACTCCCGTATGAAGAACTCGCTAAGTTTTCTACAGTTGCAGAAGATGCTGAGTATGGTGGGGCTAAATTTAAAGAAGAAGAAGCTATAGATTTTGATGATTTCAGCGAAAAAGAAATGGTAAGAGAAAAACAAGCTCCAAAAGCTAAAAAGAAAGCTAGATCAATGGCTCCACCTCCTCCTAGTCCAGCAGCACCTGCTGCACCACCACCTGCAACAAGAGCACCCCCTGCTGATACCCTTGGAGGTCCTAGCACTGGTGCTCCCGCAAGAGCTGAACCATCTATGATTGCTCCTGAAGAGCCTAAAGAGACAGTCTATGAGATTAATATGGGACTTCAATATTATTCCGTCATGATGGAACAAAGAAGCTATCTATTTTATGTATATTTCTCACATCAAGAATTGAAAATTGTTGATGAAGAGGGGAAAACTGTATATAAAACTACTGTTAAAATCGTAACTACTAAAGAAGAACCTCCCGTTTTAGATCTTAGAATTGAGGGAGAAGCTTTTGAGGTCCATCCAATATATGGTAAAGTTGAAGTGAAAAAAGATGCTGTTAATCCCCCAGTTATGATTTTTTCAATAATGCCAATAAAATCAAAGCGAGAGAAGAAGAAAAAGAAAGAAAGTGAGAGGCGATTCCTAAATGTATATATAGAATTTGAAGAAAAAATAATTAGCCATACAATATTATCAATAATAGTACAACCAAAATATTTCCGTCTAGAACTAGGTCCAATTCATTTGAATATTAGTAAAAAAACTGCTGTAATAATCTCTTTTATATCCATTTTAATAGCGGGAATTTCATTAGTCTATATGTTACTTTCTGTAGATCCCTCATCTTCTTTTATGGATTATTTAAGTGGATTTGCCCCTGGATTAGGGTCAATTGTATTTATTGTGATTTTTCTTTACACACTGTTCAAAGAAGGGATATACCCACTTAAAGAAAAAATTAGCGCATTCCTAAATTTCGACCAAGCTGGTGTTCTAATAAAATAAGATTAATTTAATTTCTCCCTTAATTTTTTCTATTTTTTAGGTTTGAGGTTTTAATTCATTCCAAAATTTATTTTGTAATTTGCTTAATTCTTTTTCTTTTAACTTAACAAAATAAAGCGACCTTTTAACTATGAGAGGATGATTCTTTATTTTTAGGGATTTTATTAATCCTGCTGATTCCGCCTTATTAATTATAATTTCACTCATTATACTGATATAATTAGATTCACTTACAGTTGAAATAATAGAATCGTTATCGTTTATTTCCAGCTCGATATCTAATCTCTTATAATCAGGAAATTGTTTTTGAAACGTGTTTCTCATACCAGAACCTTTTTCTCTCCATAGAAACGGATATTTAATAAGTTCTTTAAAATCAACTGAAGTTCCTTCTTTTATCAAATCATGATTAGGAGAACATATGAATCTAAATTCATCTTCCCCAATTTTAATATAATCGAAGTTATCCTTGCTATAATTCATAAAGCTACCAATCCCGGCGAAATTTACCATCTCACTCTTTAAATTTTCAAGAGATTTCTTTGAATTATTTATTAATATTTTAAAATTTGCATTTGGGTTTTTAGTCCGGAAATCTGCTATGAATTTGGGTAAAATATGAGATCCTGGTATTGTAGAAGCTGAAATAATAATATCCTCTTTCATTTCATCCTGAAATTTTGAAATTTCTAATCTACAGGAGTCATATAAATCTATTATTTTTTCAGCATATTTTCGTAGATGTATTCCAGCTTTAGTCAATTCGAATTTTTTTGTGGTTCTATCAATTAAAACTACCCCACCAAACTCTTTTTCTAACTGTAATATTTGATGTGATAATGTACTTTGAGAAATGGGTAGTTCTACCGCTAATTTAGAAAAACTTTTATATTGAGTTAATTTGATAAAGTTTCTTAGGTATTCAATATTCACTCCTTATATCGCCTTTAAAAATATCTAATTCTGAATAATATTAGATAATTATTCTATTTTTATTTATCGATTTTTTTGATAAACCATTACGAAAAAATTAATAAATATTTGAGTGTTTCTTTAATCACTGTCTAAATAAAAATTTAGAATTAGAAAAAAAATGAAGACCTTTACGATCATAATTGGAGACGGTCCGTACACTTATGAGCGTCCTTATACCATGTTAAGATTTGCTTATACCGCTTTATTAGAGGATCATAAAATTAACATCTTTTTAGTTGAAGATGGAATTTTTGTTGGGAAAAAAAACCAAGATCCAACCACCTATGATAATATTGGAAAGTGGATGAAGGATGTTATTTCTGAAGGAGCAAACGTTAAAGCATGTGGAGTTTGTATGAAAGCAAGAGGCTTAACTGAAGATGAACTGATAGAAGGAATAGAAAAAACTACTATGAATGGTTTAGTTGAGATGTGTGAAGAGGCTGATAATGTTATTTTTAGTTAAATAGAGGTGATAAATAAAATGGCAAATTTACGAAAATTAGACTGTTCTGGGCTTGTATGTCCAATGCCAGTAGCAAAAACTAAAAGACAGCTGCTTGAAATGAATAGTGGAGATATTCTTGAAGTAACTGGTGATTATGCAGAAGCAGGACAGAATATTAAAAGATATATAGAAAAACATAAGGATAAATTATTAGATTTCAAGGTTGATGGAAAAAACTACTATATAAAAATCAAGAAGCAATAAGCTTTTTTTAATTATTTTATTATTAGTAAACCTTTTATGAAAATTCGCTTTAATAAGAGTAATATTTTGGAAAAGTGCTTTATTCTT
>Ga0209427_10005307_pt1 | contig 14782 bp, 10 predicted proteins | sample DeeMarSWOR136_30_FD_187465 | JGI IMG/M metagenome (GOLD analysis project Ga0209427, IMG submission 187465) | Marine sediment microbial communities from White Oak River estuary, North Carolina - WOR-1-36_30 (SPAdes) (version 2) | ecosystem: Environmental > Aquatic > Marine > Intertidal zone >...
CCCTTGGGCAGCAAGGCCTTTCCCTTCTCAGTAACAGCCTGAACAATGTAGCCATCCTCTACCTCAGTAAGCAGGATATCCACATTGCTGGGGTCATCAGGTGCACTACCCATGCTGGTGCAGAAACACTCTGGTAGGGCTTGACGGCAGGCCAGTCCGACAAGAGCCGTTCGACTACGGCGTTCCCGATACAGGGCATCGCCCGGCTCCTGTAGGAAAGGACTGTCCATCAGGACAATAGCTTTAGCATCGCAGGGATGCAATCCAAAGAGAACCGCATCACGTTCCACCAGCGTGGGAACCAACTCGACCTGGCCATCGTCTCTTTGCACAGAGAAAAGGGTCTCCGTGGGGGGCAGGAACCATCCTTTGGGTGAGAGCGTAGTGTTATCGAAATCAAAGGCAATTTCCTCCACCTTAGATATGGGTTGAAACATAGTCTGCCCTTCAACCCGGACTGGGGCAATAACTGTTCGCTCCTCGAGAAGCGAATCAAGCCAGCGGATCAGGTCGTCTTTGGAGGCAAATAAATTCATTCTCCAAACTCCAGTTTTTCATCCTTTTTAAAGGTGGCGAAGGGGGGTTGCTCTTCAGGGTCCAGCCCCGCCTGGAAGGCAAAAAGTTCCTTCACGTCCTTCTCTAGCTTTCGGTTGAGCAGGCTCAGGGGAATATCCACGGGGCAAACTCGCTCGCACTCATTACAGCCAATGCAGCGCCCCGCAAGATGAAAACTTCGGATAGTCTGCCACATCTCGTTTTCCTCGGGGGCAATGCGGATGCCCACCCATAGGGGTTCGAGTCGTTCGGCAAAGCACACGGGGCAGTAACAGCCGGGACAGACCTGGCGGCAGGCATAGCAACGAATGCAGCGGCCAAATTGCTCCATCCAGAATTCTCTTCTGGTGGCAACCGACTCAGCCTCTGCCTCCGCAATGTCGGAATAGGTCTCCTCTTCAGCCTGTCTTTCAATCTCCTGTCCCGCCAGAAAGTCGTAGACCAGCGGTTTAGATAGCTGGCAGCTTCGACACTTCGCCTGCAATGTCTCGCTTTTGTGATTCCAGTTCGTTTCCACCACACCGGGACAGCCAACCCCGATAATGAATACCTTGTCTCGTTCTATCTGTCCCTCATTCAACAACAGGTTGATAGCCCGTGAGTCACAGGGTTTAACCACAACCGCCATCTTTTTACCCTTCTTATCCAGAAGATATTTAACCAGATTGTGAGCACAGGTCTCGTCGAAGATGAGCCGTTCTGTGGCAGCGGGGTCATAAGCAAAGAGGGGACGCGAGGTAAGGCCATCGCCAGCCCGCTCGTAGCCAATGACACCCTCAACCGCCCCTTCTTCCAAAAGGTTTCGAGCTTTATCACGAATCTGCTGGATTAAATCCATGTCCATTTCAAACTTTGCTCCTTGGCCCCAGCCTGGCTAGCTCCTCGGTGAAATCGGATACCAGCTCGGAAAATCTCTGCCCTTCCGATGCTGAAACCCACTCCACCCTCAGCCGTTCCTTGGCTATACCCAGATAGTCAAGGAACTCACGAAGCAGTGCAAACCTGCGCCTGGTATGATAATTGCCCTCAGTATAGTGACAGTCTCCAGGGTGACAACCTGAGACCAGGACGCCGTCAGCTCCCCTCTGAAAGCACTTCACCACGAAGAGGGGGTCAACCCGTCCCGAGCAAGGGACACGGATAATACGAATATTCTGGGGATAGCCCATGCGGCTGGTCCCCGCCATATCAGCGCCGGCATAGCTACACCAGTTGCACAAAAAACCAATGACCTTAGGTTGATACTCCATACTCACAGCGACATCACCTCAGCGAGAACTTGCTGGTCACTGAAGCCCCTGAGCTTTATTGCTCCCGGGCGGCAGACAGCGACACAGATGCCACATCCTTTACACAGACTCTCATTAATGGAAGCCACGGTGCGCCCATCCCGAAGGGTTTCAGCTTCGATAGCCTGGAAGGGACAGACCTGGCGGCACAGCAGGCAGCCTGTGCACCGAGCAATGTCCACAATAGAAGTCATGGGTTCAGCCTCAATGGACTCCTGGCTAAATAGTTTCAGCACGTACTCTGCCGCAGCACCACCCTGGGCTACAGATTCCGGTACGTCGGTAGGAGCAACAGCACATCCAGCGATAAAGATGCCATCCATGGCGGTCTCAACCGGGCGCAGCTTGGGGTGCGCCTGGAGAAGGTAGTTCTTACTATCATAACTGACATGGATAGTTTGGAATAGCCTGGCGGCATCTTCACCGGGCATTAACCCCGTGGCTAAAACCACCAGGTCAGCGGGTATGTTAAATGTCTCGTCGGTGAGAAAGTCTCGCCCGGAGACCGAGAGTCTGCCATTTTGCTGTGCTACACTGTCAATTTCGCCTCTCATATAGGTGGTCCCTGCTTTCTCCGCCCGCGTCAGGAAGTCCTCGAAAATCTTACCTCCTGGCCCCCGGTCAACGGTATATATGATATAACTATGGGTATCCGGGGCGTGCTCTTTCAGCATAATAGCTTGCTTTGCCATAACCATGCAGCATACCTTGTTACAATAGCCAGTTCCGGTGCGCTTATCCCGAGACCCCACACAACTTATAAAGACTACCTCCTTGGGGTGAGCCCCGTTGGATGGGCGGAGCACCTCGCCACCAGTGGGTCCGGCGGCGTTCATCATCCTCTCTAGCTGCAGGGTACTAACGACATCAGGGTGGACACCGCCACCATAGATACTGAACTGGGTGTGGTCCATGACCTCCGCCCCGGTAGCCACCACAATAGCTCCCACATCCTCCTCCGATATCTCGTCCCGCATTTCATGGTCAATAGCCTTAGCCTCACAAACCTTCTCACATTCCCGACATTCGGAGCAGACTGCGCAATTCAAACAGCGCTTGGCTTCCTCGATTGCTGTTTTTTCGTCAAAGCCAAGCTCAACCTCATCAAACCTCTTTCGCTTCCCCAACTCAAGCGTGGGCATGACTGCTCTTTCCTTTTTTACTACGCCCTCTTTGGGCACATCCTTAACTTTTTCGCGGGGCTCCGGTCTTCCCTCTTTCATGTCTATCCCTCTGAGGTAGCGGTCTACAGAAATAGCTGCTTCCTTACCGGCAGCAACAGCCGAGATAATATCAGCCGGACCAGAAACCACATCACCACCGGCAAAAACACCATCAATATTAGTTTGCAAAGTAACCGGGTCAACGGAGAGGGTTCCCCACTTAGTGTAGCCTAGACCTTCGGGTAGCATTGCCTTATCCAGACCCTGACCAATGGCTATAATCACATTGTCAACGTTTATGGTGAATTCCGAGCCTTTGATGGGCACGGGGCGTCGGCGCCCACTGGCATCGGGCTCCCCTAGCTCCATGCGAATACAGTGTATCCCGTTCACCCGGTTGTCTTTAGATAACACCTTAACCGGTGCTGCCAGAAACTGAATCCTGATTCCTTCGCGTTCCATTTCTTCAACTTCGCTGGGGATAGCCGGCATTTCATCGCGGCTGCGACGATAAACAACAATTATCTCATTAGCACCGAGGCGTCGGGCTACTCGAGCGGCATCAACGGCAGCATTACCGCCGCCGATAATTGCCACTTTGCTCCCCAGGCTGACTTTAGCCCCAGAGTTGACTTGCTTCAGGAAGTCAAGGGAGTGAAGCACCCCGGGAATATTCTCGCCAGGAATCCCCATTTTTTGACTGACGCCAGCACCTGTACCCAGGAAAACAGCTTTATATCCCTCGTTGAAGATTTTGGTGAGATTTTTCATCGGGGTATTTGTCTTAATCTCTACCCCCAACTCTTGTATATAGCTTATCTCGCTACTGAGTACCTCTTTGGGCAATCGATATTCAGGGATACCATAGCGTAATAGACCTCCCGCCTCAGGGGCGGACTCAAACACTGTAACTGGGTATCCCTGCCTGACCAGGTCGTAGGCACAGGCCAGGCCGGCGGGTCCAGAGCCGACAACAGCTACTTTTTCTTCTTTGGTCTTTTCTACCGGTGTTGCTTTTTCTCTACCCGCTTTCAGTTCATAGTCAGCCATAAAACGCTTAAGAGTTCTGATAGCTATGGGTTGGTCAACTTTGCCGCGCTCACATTCCTGCTCGCAGGGGTGGGTGCACACCCGTCCACAAACTCCGGCAAAGGGCATAGTCCTGCGGAGCACCTCTAGAGCTTCCTTGAACTTGCCCTGGGAAATAAGGACGACATAGCCCTGGGCATTGACCCCGGCGGGACAGGCAACCCGGCATGGCGGATAACCACGCTTATCTATAGTATATTTATTGGGAATTGCCTGGGGAAAAGGAATATAGGTGGCCTTCCGCCTACCTAGGTTCACGTCAAATTCACTACTTAGTTCGACAGGACAGACCTTAGGACACTCACCACAGCCTGTGCACTTGCTCACATCGATGTAGCGGCTCTTGCTTCTAATCTTGACCCGAAAGTTTCCTACATACCCTGATACACCCTCCACCTCACTGTAGCTCATTAGCTTGATATTGGCATGCTGTCCCACCATAGTCATCTTGGGCGTCAGGATACAGGCAGAACAGTCCAGAGTGGGGAAAGTCTTGTCCAATTGAGCCATGTGTCCCCCGATGGAGGGCTCTCGCTCAACCAAGACAACCTCGTAGCCAGCATCTGCGATATCTAATGAGGCCTGGATGCCAGCAATGCCGCCACCGATGACCAAAGCTCGCTTGGTTATGCCAACTTGGTTGGGGGTGAGGGGCTCTTGCCAGGCAACCCTGGCCACTGCTCTTCGCACCAAGTCTATCGCCTTAGCCGTAGCTACCTCAACTTGGTCAGGGTGGACCCAGCTACAATGCTCCCGTAGATTTGCAATCTCCAGTAGATAGGGATTCAAACCGGCACCAGCCACTGTTCTCCGGAAAGTTGTCTCATGCATACGCGGCGAACAGGCGCCGATGACCACCCGGTTAAGCTGATGCTCAGTTATAGCCTTTTGAATAGATGCCTGACCGGGGTCACTGCAGGTAAACTTATTGTCCTCAACATAAACTACCTGAGGTAGCTTTCTCGCCGCCTCAGCTACCTCCGGGATATTTACAGCCCCAGCTATGTTACTGCCGCAGTGGCAGAGGAAAACTCCAATTCTAGCCATGCCCTATTCTCCTTCAAATCCTTACGCGTGAGCAGTCCAACAGTCGTGCACGGTCAATACTCGCGGCGCTTTCAGGCAATTCTTTTCAAACGGTCCGAGGTTACCAGATGTGGGCATAATAACCGCAACATGATACCTCATATCCGAGTTATTGACAAGCCGAAGCCAGCTATATTTTAGATTATGCGGAAAAATTTTTCTAAAATTATAACAAAATTACAATAATTGCTAATAAGTCCCGCGCGAGCACGAGTGAGAATGGCTTTTGCCTTGCCTGCACTACAGGTGATAAAAGATTGACGGGCCTATTATTAGCCGTCTGGCCTTGCACATTTAGCTCTTTACCCGTAAAATGCTTAGCGTTGCCCCTATCGTCTAGAGGCCTAGGACATCAGCCTTTCAAGCTGAAGATCAGGGGTTCGAATCCCCTTGGGGGCATTTTCGAGCTAATCAGTTAACTGCCTGAATCCCGACACAATATAACCGCACCTCCACCCTTAAGGGCAGAGGTGCGGTTGAGAAAGTGCATTTCAGCATCCAGCCGGTGACATTGCACTGGCCGTCGCTGTTGCATCCCACGGCGACCACGGTGCCGTCGACATCAAGCCCCACTGTGTGCTCCAGGCCTGCGGCAATCTAGGGGATCAGATCCCAGCCGCTGACCTCGCACTGCCCGTAGACATTGTGTCCCGTGGCGTACACGGTGCCGTCGGTCACAAGCCCCACCGTGTGCTGCAAGCCTGCGGCGATATGTTTGATGTCCCTCCAGCTGGAGACAAGACGCTGCCCATAGAAGTTCGAGCCCACGGCGAACACGTAGCCATTGTCCCTAAGCTGTACTGTGTGCCTAGCGCCTGCGGCGACTCGGACGACGTATGACCAGATGCCAACATTGCACTGGTAGTCGGCGTTCCATCCCGTGGCAACCACGGTGCCGTCGGACTTGAGCCCAACCGTGTGCCCACCGCTGGGCTCACCGCCTGCGGCGACCTGGATGATGTTCGTCCAGCCACTGACATCGCACTGCCCTTGGTCGTTCCGCCCCACGGCGACCACGGTGCCGTTGGACCTAAGCCCCACCGTGTGCTGGTAGCCCGCGGCGACCTGGACGATGTTCGCCCAGGTGCTGATAGCGAGTTGCCCGGAGGCGTTCGAGCCCACGGCGACCACGGTGCCGTCAGACTTGAGCCCCACCGTGTGATTGCCGCCTGCGGCGACCTGAATGATGCCCGACCAGCCGCTGACATCGCACTGGCCGGAGTTGTTCAATCCCACGGCGACCATGGTGCCGTCGGACTTGAGCCCCACCGTGTGATACTCGCCTGCGGCGACTTGGTCGATGTTCGTCCAGCCGCTGACATCGCACTGCCCATAGGGGGTGTTATGTCCAACGGCGACCACGGTGCCGTTGGGCTTGAGCCCCACTGTGTGCCAGCCGCCTGCGGCGATCATGGGCTTGTATGTAACAAACTCGGCCGTAATAGAGCGGTCGCGGTCCATGGTGATGATGGTGGTGGGATCATACTCATCCTCGATGTCAGTCCCACCGCCAGTCCAGCGGTAAAACTGGTAGCCCGCATCGGGCGCGGCAACCAGGCTGACAGGAAATCCAGTGCGAATGGAAAAAGTCCCCTCTCCAGGTTCGGTTACCGACCCTCCAGCGGAACTGGTGGTAATGAGGACACAGTAACCGCCACCAGGACAGCCTACCATTCCGGCAATTAAGGCTACCACAATCAAAAAGATGCTAGCTATTGCCCAGTAATGGTGTCTCCTCGAACCAAATATTATCTTCATACTTCACCTCCTTCGTAACAGTTCGATTTTTCTAAAATCCTCATCCTTCGACCGAGCTCCCGCGGAGCTCCGCCGAACGCTCCGGACAGGCTCTTATTCTTTTCTCTTCAAGGAAAAAGGATTGCCTCGGCTATGCTTGGGAATGACCTCGGGTTTCGAAAGGGAGGGTTGATTTTGCTGCGGCAGAAAAAAAGAGCCCGGTTCACATTCCTACATGTGCTGGGCTCAGCATTGTGGAAACTACTGCAATTCTCTGCCGCACACATCCGACTACCCACCTTGATATTGGTCTTATTAAGTGCCATTTCTTATATAAACAAATCTTATAGAGCATAGTATACCAATCACCAATAGACTGTCAATAGTTTTTGTACTGCGTCCGAGACATATTATGTAGTTAAGGAACAAAGATACATCTTAATGTGCAACTAAGTAACATTTCAAGCTAATGGGCAATTTCGCCCTAGGTTTTCTTCGAGATTTCCAGAATTTCATCTGCCTTTTCACTCTTCCCAGGCACCTTCACCAATAAGTGGCACGAAATAGCAGCCACCCAGGTTTTCTATCTCGTTTCCTTTCCTCAGTTTAGTGACCCTGAGTAATTCTTGCTGCCATCGAGAGCCGACAGGGATTACCAATCGCCCATTCCAGGTGAGCTGCTCCAAAAGAACTTGAGGCACGGTGGGAGCACCAGCAGAAACTATAATAGCATCGTAGGGGGCTCCTTCTGGCCAACCCAAAGCCCTGCCAGCTACGTGGACTTCGATGTTGGAATAACCCAGCTTATCCAGGACCCGCCTGGCCGATTCCGCCAATTCAGGTATACACTCCACGGTAACCACTTTTCGAGCTAACTCAGCTAATATCGCCGCCTCGTAGCCGCTGCCAGTGCCCAGCTCCAGCACCTTTTCATCCCCCCTGAGCTCCAAAGCTTGTACCATCAGAGCCACAATAAAGGGTTGGGAGATGGTTTGCCCAAAGCCAATGCTTAAGGGCCTATCGTCATAAGCGGCATGATATTGCTCTTTTGATACAAAGGCTTCGCGGGGAACACGCCTTATAGCTTCAACTACACGGTTGTCGGCGATTTCACGGTCAAGATATTTAAGTAAAGTCTGCCTCGCCTGCTCTAAATCCACCGCAGTTCACCAGCCGAAGATGTCAAACAAGAACAAAAGACAGGATTATGAGGACCAGAATTATAGCCCCGGCAATGATGCCGATGCGTTTTATTTCGGGCATAACATATTGATAGCGGCTGGCTAAATCTGGAGCTTTTGGGGACACTCGGGCCGGCGATTGTACCTCAGCAGGCAGCGGCCCCAGTTGTTGCGAACGCCCCTCCTGTGCCACCTTGGCCACTCTAGTTCGATGCTTAGCTTTCGCACGTCGTGATTTTTTCGGCATTATCCTCTCCTCGGTGCGGGTTGCTTATACACTCTTGTGCTGGAAATATAGGCATGACCCAAAAGTTGCTGAAGTTGACGGAGTTCAGTGCCGCTTTGTAATTTACGCCTGGCGAAGCTATGCCGCAAGGCTTGCGGTGTGACCTTGCCACCCAGACCTGCCCTGGAGGCATAACTTTTAATGATCTGCCAGAATCCCTGCCTGGTCAACCTCTTACCACGTCGGTTAAGAAACAGGGCTTCCTCGCTCTCGTCATATAATAAATCCAGCCTATCACTTCTGAGGAATTTTCCTAAAATCAGGCTTAAGCGATGGTCAAAAGGAACTTCTCTCTTAGAATTAATATGTACACAATTTTGCTTCAAATCAATATCTTTAACACTTAATGATACTAATTCGCTTATACGTAAACCAGTGGCATAAAGCAATTCCAGCATCATCATATCTCTTTTAGCTTCCGGGGTGGATAGCTTTGCTGGCTCGGCAAGCAACTTCTGGTACTCAAAGGGGGATAAGAAGCTGATTGCATGCCTGTTAACTTGAGGAGAGGGCAATTTTTGTGTCGGATTCTCCTTCATTCTCCCCGAATCAACCATAAATTTGAAGAATGATTTGGCGGATGCGACCTTGCGCGCGGTTGTTGCCACAGAGTATCTCTTCTCCCTGAGCTTGAGCAAATAGCTCTTCAAAAGCTCATCATAGGACTTGATTATGCCCTTTTCCTGCTCTGCGGTAATAAATGCTGCCATTTGAGTCAAATCATTGCGATAAGCAGCCACGGTATTTTGGGAATAGCCTTTATCTCGGGTCAAATATTGAAGGAAGGCATCGATATCCGAGTTCATCAGAGTTATTTTAACATAATGCGAGTTATTTTTGCCTCTACACAAGCCACTTGCTACAATAAATTTGCCGTGAAATCAGAGCAATTAAAAGCTTTGCCAGCAAAGCCCGGGGTTTATTTATTTAAGGACAAAGAAGGTAAGGTTATCTACGTTGGCAAGGCTGCCAACTTGAACAGTCGGGTAAGGAGCTATTTTGGCGCCCCATCTAGCCTGTCAGCCAAGATTCAACGACTGGTATCAAAAATACAGGATTTCGAGTTCGTAGTTACCAATTCCGAGCAAGAGGCTCTCATCCTGGAATGCAACATGATAAAGAAATATACCCCGCGGTATAATGTGCGCCTTAAAGATAACAAGACTTTCCCTTACCTCAAGATAGACATCAACGAAGATTGGCCTGGTGTTTACATCACCCGCCGGATCCAGAAAGACGGAGCTAGATACTTTGGACCTTTTGCCAGTGCTGGCTCGGTACGCAAAACCTTGCGGTTGATAAAGAAAATCTTTCCTTTCCGTAGTTGCCGCAAGCGCATCGAGGGTAAAGATAAGCGGCCTTGCCTCGATTATTATATCCGCCGCTGTCTCGGGCCATGTATTGGAGCAGTGGAAAAGCACGAATACCACGACGTAATAAACCAGGTCATCTTATTTTTACAGGGGAAGCAGGAACTTGTTCTTCGTGAATTAAACACCAGAATGAAAGACGCAGCGCAGCAGCTTCAGTTTGAGAAGGCAGCTTTGCTGCGCGACCAAATTAAGGCCATAGAAAAAGTCATAGAGGGGCAGAGGATTGCCACGACATTACAGGGGGAAAAGGATATCATTGGTCTGGCCCAAAATAAAAAGCAAGCTTATGTCAAGCTCTTTTCTATTCGCAATAATAAACTTATCGGCCAGGACCATTTTATTATGGAAGGCATCCAGGGCGAGTCTCCCGAGCAAATAATGACCAGTTTTGTGAAACAATACTATGCCTCGGCTTCATACATCCCACCGCTGATATTGCTTCAGCACCCGGTGGACGAGCCAGCAGTGCTCTCTGAATGGCTGGAAAAGCAAAGAGGGAGCAGGGTGGAGCTTCAAGTGCCACAGCGGGGAGCCAAAAAGAAGCTGGTAGACACAGCAGCTGAAAACGCCGCCCGAGGTTTAGAACTAGCCCAGGCTAAAGAGATGAAGGTAGAGGTTATAAGCTCCGGCTTACGAGAGCTAAAAAACAAACTGCGCCTGCCCAAAATGCCCCGGAGAATAGAATGCTATGACGTCTCCAATATTCAGGGCGCTTTGGCCGTGGGCAGCATGGTCGTTCTGGAAAAAGGCCGGCCTAAACCAGCACACTATCGCCGCTTCCGCATCAAAACTGTGGCGGGCGCTGACGATTATGCCATGATTCAAGAGACATTGAGGCGCAGGTTTAAACGGGGCCTGACAGGCGGAGATACCTGGGCAATTATTCCCGACCTCGTCCTCATTGATGGCGGCAAGGGACAGCTTAACGCCGCCCTGGAGGTGAGGCAAGAATTAGGGCTAGATTCTATCCCCATGGCCAGCCTGGCTAAAGAAAACGAGGAGGTATTTATACCCGGCGACCCCCAGCCAGTTTATATCGCTAAAGATTCCCCGGCCCTCCACATACTACAAAGAGCCCGGGATGAAGCCCACCGCTTCGCTGTAAGTTACCACCGGAAGCTGCGTCACAAAGAAGGCATCGCTTCTGCTCTGGACGACATCCCCGGCATCGGGCCAAGACGAAAGAGGGCTTTGCTAAAAAAGTTTGGCTCAATTGAAGCTATTAAGGAGGCTTCGCCGGAGGAGCTCAGCCAGACGGAAGATATAACTCTGGCTCTGGCTCAAAAGGTTAAGGAATATTTAGGAAATTCCCCAATGTTATAGCATTCTTGACCGCAAATGCCTCAGCATCGTTATTAAAATAGATATAGCTGGCTTCGACGTCTTTGCCCAGCCGGGCAATTCTTTGTGCCCATTGGGAAAGCTCTTTATCAGAGTAACAACTGGAATACAGACCCTCGCTGCCATGGAAACGGACATAGGCAAAATCACTGGTAGCGACAAGGGGGCAGCTAAAGCCAGGCATGTCAAAAACACACAGCCCAACATTGTGTCCCCGTAAAATATCGAATACAGCGTCGTCAATCCAGGATTCATGGCGAAATTCAACTACATGCTGATACCTTGGCGGCAACGAAGATAAGAAATTCTGTAATAGCTCATCGTTGCGCTTCATGGTAGGAGGCAGTTGATATAGCAAAGGACCCAGTTTTTCTCCCAGCAAAACAGCCCGAGATAGAAAGTTCTCCACCGCCGAACCTAAATTCTTTAACCTTTTTATGTGTGTGATGAATCGACTCACCTTAACAGCAAAAATGAAGTTGTCGGGTGTGGATTCTCGCCAGGCGGTGAAAGCTTTCTCCGAAGGCAGCTTATAAAAGCTGTTATTGAGCTCTACAGTAGTAAATTGCCGGGCGTAAAATGGCAGCCATTCAGGCTTGGGTAATTCCTCCGGGTAATAAAGCCCGCGCCAGTGCTCATAATGCCAGCCGCTGCAACCAACATAATACTTCACCGACATATTGCCCCACCCCGATTTTTGCAGTTAACTGATTCCTCAGACATAACTACATTATTATATTATCATCTAGTCCAGTGTCCAGTCTCAGAAACGAGATTGCTTCTTCCCGATAAATCGGGACTCGCAATGACAGATTAGGAAGTAACTCTTTATACGACCAGATAAGTAGGCTCGCCGGTAATGTGATATCCCGATTGGCGCACACGCCAAATCAAGCCCCTTGCCGATACGACTAGTAAGATATAATCATTCAAAAATTTGTAACATGTGTTAAAATTAACAGGATTTTAATATTTACAGCTTATAATAATTTAACCTAGGGATGTTATTAAAACTGAGTCGTTACCTGACAAAATTTAGCATCTTTTTGATTGCGGCGGCTTTAATTGTCGGGATGGCAGGCTGTGATTATACGCCTACTCCTACTCCTTCCGAAGACCTGGAAATATGGGATTGGTATGATTTGGATGACGTCAGAGACAACCTGGCCGGCAACCACATTCTGATGAACGACCTCGATTCCACCACTGCCGGTTATACTAAGCTGGCAAGCCCCACAGCCAACCGGGGAAAGGGCTGGGAGCCGCTTGGAAATGGGGACAGATTTACCGGGAGTTTCGACGGGCAAGGATATGAGATACGTGATCTATTTATCAACCGCACTGAAGAGTACGAGTGTTCTTATATCGGGCTTTTTGGTCGTGCCGGTGATACAGCCGTCATGGAAGATATCGGCGTGGTGAACGCCGCTGTGACTGGTAGGGGGGCTGTTGGCGGTCTGGTCGGAGAAAATCGAGGCACTGTGAGCAATTCTTATTTCACAGGCAGCGTGACTGGTGTTTGGGATGTTGGCGGTCTGATAGGACGTAGTAGCGGCACTGTGAGCAACTCATATTCTAGCGGTGATGTCAATGGCGATTCGTGTGTTGGCGGTCTGGTGGGACTTAATGAGGGCACTGTGGACAACTCCTACTATAATTATGATGAAGCTCTGATTAATGGCGAGAATATAATCACTATCGGAGCTTTGTTTGGCGAGGATTTTGAGGAATGGCTTGCTAACGACAATTTTTTGGATGTCAATGGCAGGCTTTCTCAAGAAGACGGTTATTATGTGGTAAATAATGTCACTGATTTCAAAGAGCTATTGGCATTTGGTCAAAATGCCACATTGAAATTTAGATTGAAGAGCGACCTGGATTTAGGCGATGAACCCAACTTCTACATTTCTTATCTGGCCGGAGAGTTCGATGGGAATGGTCACAAAATCTCGAACCTGAACTTCAACTTTTACTTTGTTTCTCATGTCGGATTGTTCGGGTACCTTGCTCCCGGTGGAACAGTGTATAAAGTGGCTACCGAGAACGTAAACATAACTGGCGATGAGAATGTTGGCGGTCTGGTCGGAACGAATGCTGGCACTGTGAGCGACTCCTATTCCACCGGCAGTGTCAGTGGGGATACGAATATTGCCGGCCTTGTAGGATGTAATTCGGATGGCACTGTGAGCAACTCCCATTTCACAGGCAGCGTGACTGGCAATCATAATGTTGGCGGCCTGGTGGGACATCATTATTGGGGGGGCTTTGTGAGCAATTCCTATTCCAGCGGCAGCGTGACTGGCAATCGTAATGTTGGCGGTCTGGTGGGATTTAGTTATGGCACTGTGAGCAACTCCTATTCCGCTAGCAGCATAACCGGCGCTGAACGTGTTGGCGGTCTGGTGGGATTTAATGTGTGTATTGTGAGCAACTCCTATTTCACAGGCAGTGTAGCCGGGGGTTCGGGTAGTGGTGGTTTGGTGGGAGTTCACATTTCAGGCACTGTGAGCAACTCCCATGCCACAGGCAACGTGACTGGCAATCACCGGGTTGGCGGTCTAGTTGGGGCTCATCATCATGGCGCTGTGAACTGGTGCCATTTCACTGGTACGGTGATTGGCAATGAGTGCGTTGGCGGTCTGGTGGGATGGAGTCTTCCGTACACCAGTGTGTACAACTCCTATTCCGCTGGCAATGTAACTGGCGTTGAATGGGTTGGCGGTCTGGTGGGACAGAACAATGACACTGTGAGCAACTGCTATTCCACAGGTGCCGTGAGTGGCGAGGATTATGTTGGCGGTCTGGTGGGACAGAACGGTGGCACTGTGAGCAGCTCCTATTCCACAGGTGCCGTGAGTGGCGAGGATTATGTTGGCGGTCTGGTAGGACAGAACAATGACACCGTGAACAATTCCTTCTGGGACATCGAAACCAGCGGACAAGCTACCTCAGATGGCGGGGCGGGCAAGACTACGGCGCAGATAAAAGACATCGTCACCTTTTCAGGGGCGGGGTGGTACATAACCGAAGTCGGCGGTGCTGGCGAGCGCAATCCCGCCTATATCTGGAATATCGTCAACGCAGTGACCTATCCCTTCCTGAGCTGGCAGCCTTAAAAATGGGGCAATTCTATTTTCCACCGAGATTGCTTCGTCCCGATAAATCAGGACTCGCGATGACAAGAGAAGCTACGCCGGGCAATAGTACCTACTGACTATTGACTTCAGTCCCTGATACGTCCACAATAAACACCCGTGGAAATACTTTTGATATTCCTGTTCGCCCTTCTGGGTCTGGCGGTAGGCAGCTTCCTTAATGTGTGCATTGACCGCCTGCCCCGGAACAAGTCCATTGTAAATCCGCCATCTCATTGCGAAGCTTGCCAGCAAAAGCTAGCCGTCAAAGACAACATCCCCGTATTCAGCTACCTCAGGCTTCGCGGTCGCTGCCGGTACTGCCAGGCTGCCATACCCCGGAGGATATTCTGGGTGGAGCTGGCTACCGGCCTGATATTCGCTCTCCTCTACTGGTGGCTCGTTGTCTTCAACTCAGATCCTAGTATTGCGACTTTTTGTGTTATGGCTTTCTACGCCTGTCTGTTCATTATCATTTTTGTCATTGACCTGGAGCACGGGCTCATCCTGAACAAGGTGGTTTATCCCAGCATGGTTGTGGCTTTGCT
>Ga0209427_10005308_pt1 | contig 14780 bp, 14 predicted proteins | sample DeeMarSWOR136_30_FD_187465 | JGI IMG/M metagenome (GOLD analysis project Ga0209427, IMG submission 187465) | Marine sediment microbial communities from White Oak River estuary, North Carolina - WOR-1-36_30 (SPAdes) (version 2) | ecosystem: Environmental > Aquatic > Marine > Intertidal zone >...
ATTGTAGTCTTCATGGGTAGCCAAAAGCAGGGCTGGCAGAATAATGGTGTGGAAGGGAATGTTGTCCTTTCCTATGAAATACAGCGTCTTCGCTTCCTTGTCGAACCAGTATTCCTTCCACCGCTCCTCCTCTCCCTTTCGCTTGAAGTACTCAACAGTGGCTGAAAGGTATCCAAGAACGGCTTCCACCCAAACGTAGATTGTTTTGTCCTCAGAACCCGGAAAGGGCGACGGAATCCCCCACTTGTTATCCCTAGTTACTGGTCTGGACTGCAGGCCGTCCTTCAGAATGTTCAAGGAGAAGTTTCGGGCGTTGTCAGGTAAATTCTCGTTGTTCTGGATGTAGTCGCGGAGTTTCTCGCTTAGCTTCGGCATGTCAAAGTACCAGTGCTTTCTCGTTTCTTTGATTGGCGCTGAGTTGCATATTGCACAGCGGGGCTGCAGAAGATTCGTGGGTTCAAGAAGGGTTGCACAGGAGTCACACTGGTCTCCCCGCGCACTATCATATCCGCAGTGTGGGCAGGTCCCTTCTACGAACCTGTCAGGCAGGAATCTGTCACATTGGGGACAGTAAAGCTGCTCGGTTTCCTGGGTGAAGATGTACCCGTTCTCGTAGATTTTCTGCAAAAAGTTTCGCACGAACTCCTTGTGCACAGGGTTCTCTGTGCGGGTGTAGTTGCTGAATGCTATGCCCCATCTTTCGAAGAGGTCCGCCACTTTTGCGTGGTTCCGGTCTGTCAGCTGTTTTGGGGGAATATTCAATCTTACAGCCTCTATTTCGATGGGTGTTCCATGCTCGTCTGATCCGGTGACGTACACAACATCGTCTCCCTTGAGCCGATAATACCGGGCTACGACATCGGCTGAAAGGATGGAGCTTACGATGTTGCCTAGATGAGGAACATAATTGATGTAAGGCCACGCCGAGGTAACCAAAACTTTAGCGAACGCAACACACCTCCAGAAAACTTCTCAAGCACAACAATTCCCTTATGAAGCTAATGTACTTAAAGACAACGGAAGCAGAATTCTCAACAGAAACCAAAAGATGCAAACTTATTGTCTTACGATACATGTATACGCTCTTTTGATTGGGCGTTTCAGGTTTTGGAACGCCTTTCCAGTAGTGTCCTTAATATAAGACCCAGAAGTATTCCCTGTAAATTTAGAAATTAGAGGTTGGTCAAAATGAAAAAATTGATTGTTGCCGCAATACTGCTTCTGGTTTTTGCCACCATGTTCTGCGGAGTCATGACGGCTAGCGTTTCAGCAGACGAAAACTACAACGACTACAGCCAAGAACACAGTGACGGACCCGGCGAAGCTCCCGACGAAGGCATGCTACGAGATGAGCCGCGCACAAGATTCAAAGACTCCTGACCCCTCCCCCTTTTTTTCCCAAACCCCACAAACCAGTAACTGTTTTCTTTCTTACTTTATGCACGCTGCTCCGCCTTTACATTGGGGTGCAGAAGTAAGCTTTTTAAAAACCTCCTTCTTAAAATGCTGATTATGTCATCTAAGTCGGCTGTAATATTGGCTTTTGTTGGTGGCGCACTCCTTATCATTGCTGGCGTGACTGGCTCTGTGGGTGTTGTCGGTAAGGCTATAGAGTATTTAATTGATCAGTTAGGGGGTCCTACGGCAAATATACTGTCAATTGTTTTGCAGGCATTGAACTTCATTGCTGACTTGGGAGGCTTGGCTGTGATTTTTGGAGGCGTCCTGATATACATGGAAAGAAAAAGAGTTGCCAAATTCATTATAGGCATTGGTGCAGGAATGGGGCTGATAGGCTTCCTAATAATCTTAATTTCAGCATTGTTTCACGGTTGGGCTTACACCTTGGCCTTCCTATTCGTTATATTCCAATCACTGGGTTGGATAGGAGTCATTCTTTCAATAGCCGCCACATTGCTAGCCAAATAGTTCTTCGAAAGTTATATGTCGCCTGAGCGCAACGAAGGCTCTCACCTTCCTGATGAAGGTCAACAGTTCGAAACCTCAATGATGTCAATGGAACTGGCTTGCTAAAATGTTGTTTTGCGTGTTGTTTCCGATAAACTCTTCAATCAAGACAAGACCAATAATGGGAAGAGGAAAATCTCCAATGGCTGACGGGAAGAAAACTGGGCATAGAGCCAGTCGCTTGGTTGTCTTTGATGTCGAAGGGATTTTGATACCGAAGAATCGTTACCTTCTCTTTGAGGTATCAAGAAAAGTGGGGTTTCTGGGCTTCATAAAAATCGTTGCGTTAGGATTTCTCTACGAAATTGGGCTGTTATCTCTTGAATCCACACTGAGAAGAATCTTTGTGATGCTTAAGGGGCTGGAAGCGGAAGAGATTCTGGAACTTCACAAGCGGATACCCCTGATGCCTGGCACTGAAGAAGTTTTCAAAACATTAAACCAGAACGGGTACAGGACAGCGCTCATAAGTTCGGGTCTTCCCGCCCCAGTCGTAGAGGACTTGGCAACTAGACTGCAGGCTGACTATGCTTGTGGTCTGAAACTGGAGATAGTGGATGAACGTTTAACGGGCGCCATAGGAGGCGACGTTCTCAGGTCTGAAGGTAAAGCTGTTGTTTTGCAGCGAATACTTGAAAAAGAAGAGTTAACCCCCCAAGATTGTGTCATGGTCGCTGATGACAGAAACAACCTCTCCATGTTTCCTCTATGCAGGTTGAGGATAGGTTACAACCCCGATTTCATTCTAACCGCCAAATCCGATTTTGTGACAAAAGGCGAGTTAACAGGAATCCTACCACATATAACAGGGGAAAAGTCACATTTTTCTCATTCTGTGTTGTCGAGAAGCCGGGGTCTACGGGAAACAATTCACATAGGTAGCTTTCTCTTGTCCTTCATTTGCATGTATCTTCTCGGAAACGTCATGGTGGCTTCGTTGATACTGCTCGTAACCGTGCTCTACGCCCTATCTGAAGTCGCCAGAGTACGCGGAATCAACATACCCATCCTCTCTTCGATAACCTGGAACGCAGCAAACAAAACAGAACTCTACGAATTCGCAGCAGCTCCCATCCATTTCGCCTTGGGCATAGCAATCTCTCTCCTCATCTTCCCAGCGCCCATAGGATACGTAGCCATCACAACATTGACCCTAGGCGACGGCTGCGCTCACCTCTTCGGAATGAAATTCGGAAGAACCTCCCTGCCCTTCAATAAAGGAAAGAATCTGGAAGGAACATTTTTCGGTTTCCTGTTTGCCTTCCTGGGCGCCATGATTTTCGTTGACCCAACAAGAGCTTTGATTGCCGCTGCGGTTGGAATGCTGATAGAAGCGCTTCCCCTCCCAATAAACGATAACCTGACCATGCCCCTGGCCTCTGGACTAGCCCTCCTTCTGATTTCGTAAGGCAAAACGGGTTATAACGATAAAATTAAAAGATTGCAGGTTATCATATAGTATCGACACGGTAAATTGATAGCGTGTAACAGAATTGATCTAAGGGAGTTTTCTCTGCTTGGCAGAATCCGAAAAGATTGATTACGAACCCATCTCTGTTCGCGAAGCTCTCACAGAAATGAAAGACGTGTCAGAGATAATGATAGACCTAGCCTATTCAGCAGCCCTTTTCAACAGCCATGAACTCGCTGAAGAGGTCTTGGAACTCGAAAAACGTGTAGACTACCTAGCATACATCATAGACATGAACACCATGCTCGCAGCCAGAGACGCAGAAGACGCCAAACACCTAACCGCAGTAACAACCGTAGCCGCAGCCACAAACAAAATTTCAGACGCAGCCGCTGACATAGCAGCAATTGTTCTCAAGGATATAGGGATTCACCCCATCGTTCGGAAAGCCTTCGAGCAGGTTGAGGAACGGCTGGCGCGAACAACAGTTAAACCGGATTCAATCCTCGTCAACAAGAAGCTCGACGATTTGGAATTAGCCGCCAAAATAGGAGTTGACATAATAGCCATTCGCCGAAGACAGAAATGGCTGATAGACCCCAGCGAGAAGGAGAGGGTTATGGAAGGCGATGTTTTGATTGTCAGAGGAGCGCCTCATGGCGTTGACGAACTGAAGGACGTAGCCGAGGGCAAATTAAAGGAGCTAGAATGAGGAGAGAGTCAAAGTGGCTATAACTGAAAAGCATTTCAAGAAAATTGTTGACAAACTGGTGACTCTGAAGAACACCTCTGAGCTCATGATAGACCTAGCGTACTCCTCGCTTCTTCTCAACAGTCAAGCGTTAGCTGAAGAAGTCGAAGCCCTAGAAAATCACATGGACAACCTGCACACGGACTTTGAGCGTCTAGTTTTGTCCAGCGGCTTCAAACCTGAAGAATCCAAAGACTTCCTTGGTCTAATAAGGCTGGGAGTAGTCACAGAGCAGATAGCGGACGCAGCCATGGAAATCGCTGATGTCGTGCTGAAAGGACTGGAACCCCACCCCATCCTGAGGCTTGTAATAGAGGAAGCAGAGGAAACCGTAACCCGAGTTACAGTTTCACAGACCTCCCCGTTGGTGGGAAAGAAAATTCGAGAAGCCCAAATACAAGAGGACACAGGCATGTGGGTTCTGGTTATCAGAAGAGGCAACTGGTGGCTGCGACCTCGCCCCGACACAGTGATTAAAACAGGCGATGTTTTGATCGCTTCAGGTTACGCCGAGGGAGAAGCTGACTTTGAGGCACTGGCTTCTGGAGTCAAAGAGCCATTCAAAAAAGAAGAGTAGAAACTGTTTTGGCTTTTAGATGATGAGGGATAACGCTACAAGAACAGCGGCAGTTGTGAATGTGTCTGCTAAGGAGCTTTCGATGGGAATCACGAAGTTATCGGGGTTCCATCCCCGCCTGAAAGTGAAAATTGCCACTGCATATGCGATAAAGACCATGAGGGAGACAGCGACGATGTTTGTGGTTAAGAGTTGACCCATGAACATGATCATCTCCCCTAAAGTTTCTGCACTGCTCATAACTGAGGACACTATCCCATAAACGATGAACATTACTATAGACGCTATCCATGCTCCGGCAACCTCGTTTAGATGCTGTTTTATGGAGGAAAAGAAGGGTTTAACCAATCCTAACGCAAGTTTTGTGGTGGCTGTTGAACCTATTATGGAGCCTACTCCCCCTACAGTTGCGATTATGGCAGGGTAGACAGAATATATTTTTTGCCCATTAGCTATTCCGCCGATTCTGTTGAGCAACGACCCTGTAATGTTAACAATTACAGTCACAAACACCAGAGTCAAAAGAAACTCTTTGATTGTTTCAACAAATGTTGTTTCATTAAGACTCTTTATCAAAATGTAAACTACAAAAGTGATGAAAATTATGTCCAGCAACACAATCAGATAACGCCCAATTGAACCGAACATAAAGAAGAGAATCAAGCTTAGTACGTAACAGAGAGTGTTAATTATGTCAGACACCGGAGAAGTTATCGGATACACGATGATATCCGGGTCTAACCCTCGCCTGAAAGAAAGAAATGAAAACACCATTGTTAAGGGAGAAACAAAAAACACCGACAAAGCCATGGTTGCAGTAATCACAGTCAGCAACTGAATAAAGTCTATTAATGTGGCATTCCAGAGAAACAACCCGAAAATCCAAGTTCCTGTTCCCACAGCGACCCCGCTTACAAGAGTTAACGTAATAACCACTCGGAAAAGAGCATGAAAGTCCCTCGTATTGTTGGTAAAAGTAGCCTTGATTGTTCCCAAATGCAATCTTGTTCCTAGGTGCCCACTAAAAAGACCGCCCACAGCACCTCTAACACTCAGAATGCCCGGAAAAAGGAATAGTGCCCAAGGAGCCTCGCTGATGGAGAGGATGCCAAGATACAGAACAAGCAGGGTTCCAGTTAGCAACCCAACTAGGTCAAATGATAAAGAGAGAAGAGACTGGCCTAGGCTGGCTTTCAGCTTCGTTCCTGACATGGCTCCGGCTATGTTGGTCTTCGTCATCGCCTTCACTTCCGTCCATCCAGCTTAGCCTCCCAGTTTTCGGTATTCTACCCATTGTATGGATATGGAGCATACAGCCGGGTGTGTAGAGTTCTTGATCCATTTCTGGATCGCCAGTCCTCCGTAATGGTAACACCGCTTTCTGTCGCTCCTTTTACAACATAGACATAATGGTAGCCTTTAAAGGCTTTTTGTCCATTTTTTCTTAACAATCTCGAAGGTTGGCTTAGGAACAGAAAGAACCAATGAGAAAAGCAGAAGAAAAACTCAGTTCAGTTGCTTAGTTAGACGCTTGTATCCGATACATTTCATGGGCTACGCTAACCCAGTCCTCCATCGCCTTTAGGCGCATCAACAAAAGTAGTCAGGTGCCCGAAAAGCCTTGAACCTAAACTTTTTCCAGCTTAAGGCTCTTTATCAGACCCCTTTTTCTGTTTCTCACAGTAACCTCGGTTACGTTTGCCGCTTTGGCAAGACGTGCCTGCGTTATCTTCTCTTTAAGCATCCTTGCTGAAAGGTAAAGGATTGCAGCCGCTAGTCCTGAGGGGTCTTTTCCTGTGGTAGCGTAGTTTCTTTTAGCTGTCTTTATGAGGTGGATGGCCAACCCCTCAACATCGCTGGAGACCTTTGCTTTCTCTGCTACTTTTGTAACGTAGTATGTTGGGTCGTCTATGGGCATCCTCATGTCCAAGTTTCTGACTATCACACTGTAGGATCTTGCGATCTCCTTTCCGCTCCGCTGGCTGGCTTCCGCTATTTCCTTCAGAGTTCTGGGAAGCTTGCTGAATCTGATGGCGGCGTATAGGGCTCCTGCTACCATCCCTGAGATGCTGCGTCCCCGAACCAAGCCTTCATTCAAGGTTTTCCGGTAGATTATGGCTGCCATGTCGTGCACTGAGGATGGTATGTGAAGTATGTCGGAGAGGCGTTGGAGTTCGCTCATGGCTATCATGAGGTTTCTGCTTTGGGAAGCGTGGACTTTTGAGCGCGCCTGCCATCTTCTGAGGCGCCACATCTGCTGTTTGACTTGGGGTGAAAGGGAGCGACCGAAGGCATCTCTTTCTACGCGTATGACTGTGGATAAGCCTTTATCGTAGTGTGAATAGTCTGTTGGGGTGCCTGCTCTTGCTCTGGCGTCTCTTTCTTGGGGAGTGAAGGCTCTCCATTCGGCTTCGTGGCTTGGGATGTTCTCTTCGATGACTAGTCCGCAGCGACTGCAGACGTGTTCTCCCATCTCTGAGTCTGCCACTAGGTTTGTGCTCCCGCATTCGGGGCATCTGACTGTAGCTATCTGTTTTGTCACGTTACTTCATCCGTTTTATGTTAACAACTATAATGTGATAAAAGCAATATTTAAATATGACGTATGTCATATTCTATCTCTCCAACCTTCTCCCCAAAAACAGACCGACAAAACTTATTTTGTTTCACCTCTAAAAGAAGTGAATGCGATAAGAGATGAAGTTCTCGTTTATACAGCCAAGCCCGCCTTCAGAATCAATGTATATGGTTCCAACAGCTTGGCCCCCATTAGGAATCCTGTATTGTGCTGGGGCTTTAGAGGCAGGGGGGATTGAGGTTTCTCTACTTGACCAACCTGCGAAAGGTTTCTCTTTGGATCAGACAGTGAAGTGGGTGAAAAAAGAGGACCCGGACATCGTAGGATTCTCAGTTTTGCTCAGCACCGCAAAGGCGGCGCCGAAGATTGCTGAGCGGGTTAAAGCGGAAAACCCTAACATCACAGTGGTTTTTGGGAGCCATCATTCGACATTCAACGCTGATAGGATACTGGGCAAGTATCCGTTCGTGGATATTGTGGTTAGGGGAGAAGGCGAGTGCACAAGCCTTGAGATTGCGAGGTGCATAGAAAAGCGGGGAGAGCTGGACAAAGTTGAGGGAATAACGTTCAGGAAAAACGGCAGAATAGTTTCTACTCCTAACAGAGCATTAAACAGGGACGTGGATGCTCTTCCCTTCCCTGATCGCGATCTTGCAGGGATTCAATACGATTCAGCGGTATTTGGATTCAAAATCAACAGCAGAAAGTTCACCACCATGCTTTCATCCCGCGGGTGCCCCTTCAATTGCAGTTTCTGCGGAATCAGAAAGTTCACTAGAAGAGCGTGGAGACCCAGATCAGTTGAGAACGTTGTGGCAGAATTAGAGTATCTGCAAAGTGAGGGTTATGAGCAGTTCCTCTTCGCAGACGACAACTTTACTCTCGACGCTAGGAGAGTGTCAAGGCTTTGCCGAAGCATCAAGAAGGCGGGAATGGACATTGATTGGTTATGCGATTCGCGGGTGGATCACGTCAGCTACGACATGTTCAGGGATATGGTGAGTGCAGGGTGTAGATGTCTCTTTTTTGGTATAGAGAGTGCCAATCAAAGGATTTTGGATTATTACCGGAAGGGCATCACGCCAGAGCAGTCAGAAAAAGCGGTGCGCAAGGCTAGAAAGGCGGGCGTAGACGTGATAGTGGGCTCTTTTATTGTGGGGGCTCCTGATGAAACTCGGCGTGAGGTCGTAAATACGTTGGAGTTCGCAAACAAACTGGACCTTGATGTGCCTGACGTCAATATTCTGGGTGCTCACGTTGGAACCGACCTATGGGATGATCTGGTGGCGAAGGGGCTTCTGAGCGAGGAGGAACAGTGGGAAGATGAAATCTGTATTCCCAGAGACGTGCCCACTCCTGTTCCCTACGAGGAAGTGAGAAATCTAGTGTTCGAGTATTTCCGAGCCTTCTACCTGAACCCCAGACAATTGTTGACTGAACTGTTGAGAACTTCAAAGAGCGGTTTCAGGATTGCTGCTGCCCTACAGAATCTGGTTGGTTTTCCCCACTTAATCGAAACCTTGACTCAAGCCATCAGACGAGACGAATCTAACATTTGAAGTTACCCATAGCTGCCGATAACTCATCTGTTTTTCCCAAAAAAAGGTGTGGGAGATTTATTTCTCCTGTTTTGTCTTAGCGTGCGCTGGTTTTTCCGATTTTTGGTCGCCTACGCAAGAAGTGACAGCCAACTACAATTGCAACAGATGACAATAAGGCAGCAGTTACAAACGTCAGAGGCTCCGGAATACTCTCTGTGGTACCCTGTTCCAATCCCCAGTCGTCAGGAACATCCCGCGATGTTGGTGGCCAAGCTGCAAGTGTGTCGGTGCTTTCGTCGTATACTGCCAATCTAATCCACGGCATATACATACCCCCTGCCTGTGATACATCAAAGTGGGGGACAGATCTGTCCATCCAAAGTTCAATGATCCAGTGTTCTTCGCTGTTCAACGGAGAAGAACTTAAAGAGTCTACTATGTAAATGTCGGTTTCCCACATATGTCCGGTGAATTCCACCCATCCAGTCCCATCGCCTTGGTAAAGTTTCAATCCTGAAACATCGTGTCCAACCCAATCTATTCTGATGTCGTCGGATTGAGGAGCAGAACCGCCGTCTGCAAGGTGATCAATGCACAGTTGGAAGTAGTCACCTGCATCGTCTGTATTGTCAATGAAAAATTCAATCAGAAAGTGTTCGATAATGTCGCCCGGCCATGTCCATTTCTCTCTCCAATGAAAAGTGTCGGGAAGGTTTGGCGGCGTCATAGCATCGTCCCATTCATTGTCAGTAGTCTAGGTGCCATCCTCAACGGGTGCTTCTACTGCTTGGAAATTAGTAGTTTCGTATCCTTCATAGTAAGCGTTGACAACTGCTGTTGGTAGCAATATGCCGCATAGCAAAATTACGCTGAAAACAACTAAAAGAGATCGCTTCATTTTTATTTAATCTCCTTTATTTCCAGTGGTTTATATCCCATTCATTAGCCTTAAGACTCTTTTCATCCAATCAAATAATCAGGCGCTCGTTCCTTAAGGATTTTTGCAGACAAGAATTTTAGCATATTTCACCTTTTCAGTGTGCAAAGAGAGTGGCGCACGCAATTTGGGTGTTGGCTCTGGTTTTTTGGCTGTTTCTTCTGAAAACTCGGATACCGTTGATTTTGCTGTGTTTTTTGAAAATAAGCGTAGAATAAATAATATTACCTAAGTATTACCTCAATCCTTATTAGGTAATAAACCGTATTATAAAGTAAGGTAACGTAAAATGCCAAGACCAAAACCAAAAGAAATTGAGGAACTTGAGCCGGAAATTGAGGAATATTTGAATCTGAAATCACCCAAAACAGCAAGAACCTACGGAGGAGGTTTTGTAAAGTTCCTAAGATACTATCGCAGTAAATACGGCACCAACGTAACCTTCAATCATTTTCTCAATCGCATTTTTGAAGAGTTCAAGAAGCCACCACTTGAGCAAAAGCGTATTGCCGAGCAAGAAATTTCAGGGTTCATTGATTATTTAAAGGATAAGGGTTTAAGTGACAATTCTATCCGCCTTTACTTTGCGGCAATCCAGAACTATTTGAAGTATAAGCATATCGTAATTTCAATGAGCTTTGTTAATGTGCCTCCTCCAGTTGAAAAGAGGGAAAATGGCAAGCACGAATGGAAAATTGAGCATATCAAACAGTTTGTGGATGCAGCTTCGAATTATCGTGACAAGGCATTGATTTTATGTATGTTTCAAAGCGGTTTAGGGGTAAGTGAAATCTGCAATCTGAATTATGATGATGTCAAGAATGAACTTGAAGCGGGAATATTACCGTTAAGTCTTAAGCTTGTTAGAAAAAAGACAAATGTTAAGTTCAAAACCTTCTTCGGCAGAGACGCTGTGAAATATTTGAAATTGTATCTGGAAACACGTGGAAAGTTGAAACCTGAAGATCCTTTATTCACCAAACAACGAGCTCGAGGTGGAGAAAAAAGGATCAATATAACTACCATCGAACAGACTTTCAGCGAGATTGCAAAGAACTTGAATTTTATCGAACAGACCGACGGCTACAACCCCGCCAGACCACATTCATTGAGAGCCGCTTTCAATTCAAGGTTGTTTACAATCAATGAAACATTACGTGAATTTTGGATGGGGCATGACATAGGTGTAGTATCCAGAGCATATTTAGCAATGCCCACGGAGGAGATGCGTAAGCATTACGTGACGGCTGAACAATATCTCAAAATCGAAATGACTTCAGAAGAAGAAAAAGAGGAGAAAGCGGCTATAACACGTTCAATTACACCAGAAATGAAAGAGAAAATCGAAGAGCTTGAGCAAACACTTGGGCAGAAAGTTATCACTATATCGGCTCTAGAAAAAAGGGTGGCGTCACTTGAGAAACTTTATGACAAATTCTTCCAAATGAAACCGGGAGCAGTCTGGAACTTAATGCAGGCAATTGAACGTGAGCATGAAAATCGTGAGCATGAACATGAACATCGAGAGTGGAAAGAACAACTTAAGCAAACAAAAGAATCATGGGAAGAGGAAAAAAAGAAAAAACCCAAGAAAACATAAGCAATTCTTAATACTGAACAGTGAAATATTGAAAACTCCAAAATATTTATTTGATTGGATATGAGAAAAGGCGATCGCCCAGTCAGCATACATATCGTGGCTTTTTTAGAGCGACACAAGGGCATGGGATATCGTATCGCTGATCTTATCAACGAGTTGACTGAGCAGGGTTGGCATCACGGCGACAATGCAGTTAAGGATAATTGTAAGCTGCTTGTGAAACAAGGATTGATTTTAAAACGTAACCACTTCTGGTACGGTATTCCGAAAGATGGAGAAATCACAGTTCCTGAATTATCAGAACCTAAGCAGAAAGTGATTAAACCTAAGCAGCCACCAAAATCAACATATCTTCCGAAGCCTAAGCATGATCATTGTGACACATGCGGTCGGAAGTTTGAACGTGGCGACAAGTTCTACATCCGCAACTTCAGCAACGTACAACTCTTTCTTTGCGAGGATTGTTATGCTCCAAAAATCATGGTGTGATTATTCAGCACCACTGGAACTTAATAAAATTTGGATTGATTTGTGATGGTGTTTCGTAAGCACGTCCGTAATGGTAACGGGAGTTTTGGCTGCAAAGAGATGAGCTAACCGTTAGTTATGAGACGGAGGTAAAGAAAAATCAAAAAAATTCTTGATTAAATAAATCAGGATAATCTAAGCTTTGTTCTAACGCTGTCTTTAAATTTGATTAATGGATTACCTTTTAATTTAAAGTATATTTTCCACAAATTCTTGAGTTCGTAGTTTTTTCGGACATTATCATAATAAGGTTGTTCAAAAGTGGAGATATTTTTTCTAGGAATATAGTTCATTTTTCCTAGCCATATCGATTCGGTAGTGAAAGGTTGGACTGATCTTACTAAGTCTACTGGGTCATAGTCCAAAAATGGTTCGATAGAAACACTAGTCATATAGCCTTTTTTAAAAGCGAATTTCAAAGATTCCATTCTCTCTCTAAACTTTGGTGCATTTGGTTCCCAGAATTCCAACAAATCATCTTCTTTTGAAGTGATTGTGAATCTAAACTGTATACTTCTTTTATACTTCGAAAATAATGTATCTATATCTTTAATGACTTTCAATCTGGGTTTCGTTGCTATCAAAACATTATTATTTTTTTCCAGCAGTTTTGTCAAAACTACAAAACATGCTTCTTCAATTTCTGGGAAATCAAAGAGATCGTGTGAACTGGGAAGCATAACTCTGCCTGAAAACCTAGGATAATTCTTTGACACAGAGTCTCTTCTCACACTCATATTTTGCCACGATTCTTCAGAAGCTCTGCCAAATCTTTTGGCAATCATTTTTGCATAACAATATCTACAATTGTTATAGCAGCCATCAATAAAATTGACGTTATGGTCTGCCCACTCTTTGGTTCCAGAGGTTATTTTCGCCCTTTTTTTTAAGCCAGCATTTTTCAACATAAATTCTTTTCTTCCAACGTGCTGAGCTCGGAATATCTATTTTTTTAGTTTTATTACGTTTTAACAACTATAAAGAGATATTCCTTTTTACCTCTTCTACATTAAATTAGAAATGAGAAGAATTGCCACTTGAAGAGAAAAAAAAGCATAGAGAAGCGGCATTTAGGGCTTGGGCCACCATAAAAAAGAAAAAAAGAGCTAAAGCAATACAAAACACACATAAACTGGACAAGTTTATCAGACCGACTGAAATTAAAAAAATTAAACAAGATCTGTATAAAGAAAAATACGCAAGAGACACTATAGATGATGTTACCGCTTCCGAACATATCAGAAAAAAGCAATTTAAGACGCCATCGTTGTTATTTCCAGTTAGAAATGGCTTAATTGACATATCAAAATTTCCAGTCACCCTAATTCCACACAGTCCAAAATATTACTATGTATCAACTCTGCCATATAATTACGATCCAGAAACAAAATGTCCTATATTTGAAAAATATCTAAAGGAAGTTCTACCAAATGAAATGGATAGGTTGAGACTCCAAGAACATATGGGATATCTACTCTACGGAAAAAATCCTTTTGAAATTGCCGTACTCTTGACAGGTCCCGAAGATTCTGGAAAATCAACTTTCATGAGGATTATTGAACTTGTACTTGGCAAGGATAATATTGTACACATTCCATTACAGGAGTTGACTACTGATAGATTTGCCGCTGCAAGATTGGTTGGAAAATTTGCTTGTCTTTTTGCTGATCTTCCCTCAATATCAATTAGAACAAGCGGTATGATTAAAGCATTAATTTCTGGTGATGGCATCAGCGTACAAGATAAATTCAAAATTAGGCATGAAGCAGATTTACGAGCCAAATTTTGGTTTTCCGCAAACACCATACCGTTCACATATGACACCGAAAACCCATTTTTCAAAAGATGGGATATTTTCACATTTCCAAATCAATTCCCACTTGGTAGCCCACAACGCGATAATTTCTTAATAGATAAAATCAAAGAAGAGCGAAGCGGCATTCTAAATTGGATGTTGGAAGGATTAGAACGGTTACTCATGAATAAAAAATTCATTGAAATAAAAAGCATTGAAGAAAGACGCGAAATATGGTTGTTGGGTTCAAGCAGTCTGTACAAATATGTCAAGACTTGCGTGGAAGTCAACAAGGACCTTTTCGTAACTAAAATGGACTTTTATGAGTTTTATGTGGAATGGTGTGCCAAAAATAATCTACCAATTTTGAGTACCAAAACTGTCGGTAGCCAATTACCAAGACTCATTCCCAGTGTCAGAACATTCTATCCAAAGATAGGCAAAAAGCAAGTGTTGGCGTGGAAGGGCATAAACATTGTTAGGGATTGAAATATGATAGATATGAGTGATTCCCGCATCCTTAAAAAGAATTTTCCGCTATTATGTAATTTTAAATATAGACTACAAAAAATCCATCATGTCACTCATATTTCGAATATGCCAACTTGATACTATCACAACATCACATTTCTGTCCGATATCTGGAGACGAAAAGTGCAAAATGAGATATGCTCTTTTGCATCTTGCGCTAATGAGTCATAACACAGGGTTACCGAAACAATTTGATTTTTGATATGATAACTCTACGGAACGTTTTGAGCGTGGGGTAGAGGTATGTCGGAAAGTAGCGATTGTGACAAAGCATTCGGATGTTGATTCAGAATGTTGGTTCTGCGCTTAGGTTGATTGTGATCTAGTAGCAATTTGATATATATTTGATTTTTTTACCGCTATTTTCCTACGGTTTTGCGGAAAAGAAGGAAAGAAAAGGGTAATATGGTTTAATATATAATGACTACGACCTAAGGAACAGCGCTCCGAGTAAGACTATATAAGGTTAATAAAACTTATGTTTAATTAACTTCTCAGAAAAAAGTCTTTGAAAAAACGCTTCTTTTCACAAAATAATGCTTCTTTACGCTTTCTTTCGAATC
>Ga0209427_10005311_pt1 | contig 14777 bp, 12 predicted proteins | sample DeeMarSWOR136_30_FD_187465 | JGI IMG/M metagenome (GOLD analysis project Ga0209427, IMG submission 187465) | Marine sediment microbial communities from White Oak River estuary, North Carolina - WOR-1-36_30 (SPAdes) (version 2) | ecosystem: Environmental > Aquatic > Marine > Intertidal zone >...
TCGGTGCTCTTCTTGCGGAAGTTGCGGCCCCAGGAGAAGAACTTCCAGGTGGGCAATTGCGATTTGCCGTAGCCGATTACCGTCCAGCCGACCAAGCTCTGGATGATGTCTCCAGCGTCGACCATTCGGGCACCGATGTGGCGGCGCTTGGTTTCTTCACCAGCGCAGAGCAGGTTGAAGAAGGGCTCGACCATGAGGGTGTTAATCTGGTCGAGGTTGTTCCTCAGTGAGAAGTCCTTCCTGACAAAGCGCTGATTATCGGCCAGGAATATGGCGTCGGCTGTGGTGTAGAGAGATTTAAGACAGGTAGCCGCGTTGTAGATAGTCCTTTCCTCGGTCTCCTCTTCATGGGCGAAGGGGAGAACAGCCAGCGTGTATACCGGTTTGTCAATATAGCGGTCTTTCATCATCTGGGTGATGATGGGCAAAGCGCCGGAGCCAGTGCCGCCAGCGACGCCGGCGATAAGCAGGAAGGCGTCGGTCTCAAAGAAACGGTGAGCGGTGCGCAGGGCATCGACGACCTTGTCGCCGTCTTCCCTGGCTACCTCAGCCCCCAGCTCGTTGATTTTACCTACGCCATGACCGCCCGTCCGCCTACCCCCAACCAGAATCCTGTGCTGGTAATCAGGCCTGATGGTTTTCAATCCGCTTAAATCAGCAGCGTCCGTGTTTACGGCGAAAGCACCAGTAACTATCTCCATCCCGCGGTGGGCACGTGCTCTTTTGTTCATTCGGGCAAATTCATCGGCAATCCTACCACCACATTGTCCAAGACCTACAACCACCAATTTCATTTTGTCACCTCGTAAATATTAAGACTATTTTGTCTATTGTAATCACAGTTGCCTTACAATGTCAACCCTGACTATAGGTAGGGGTCTGGCTAGAGCCCCTTACTAACGACATAGGCGGCCAGGTCGCCCAGGCGGCAGCTGTAGCCCCATTCGTTGTCGTACCAGGCGAGCACCTTGACCATGTTGTCGCCGATGGCCATAGTGGTGGGGGCATCGACGATGGAGCTGGCGGGGTTGCCCTTGAAATCTATGCTGACCAGTGGCTCGGTGCAGTACTCCATAATGCCCTTTAAATCTCCTGCCGCCGCTTTCTCCAGAGCCTTGTTGACTTCCTCTGCAGATACCTCTTTCTCCAGGTCGGCGACCAGGTCAACTAATGAAACGGTGGCTGTGGGCACCCGTAGCGCCAGCCCGTGCAGTCTGCCTTTGAGCTCGGGGATGACCTGGGTCACGGCGCGGGCAGCACCGGTGGTGGTGGGCACAATGTTTAGGGCGGCGGCCCGTGCCCGCCGCAGGTCTTTGTGGAAGGTATCCAGCAGCCTCTGGTCGTTGGTGTAGGCGTGAATGGTGGTCATCAGGCCCTTGACTACGCCAAAGTTTTGGTGCAAAACCTTGACCACCGGGGCGATGCAGTTGGTGGTGCAGGAGGCGTTGGAGATAATGTTGTGCTTTTCGGGCTGATAACTGTCTTCGTTGACGCCGAGGACGATGGTGATATCCTCGTTTTTGGCCGGCGCTGAAATAATTACCTTTTTGGCGCCGCCCTTGAGGTGCGCCGCCGCTTTGGTGGCGTCGGTGAAGAGACCGGTGGACTCAATGACAATGTCAACGCCAAGGTCACGCCAGGGGATTTTGGACGGCTCGCGTTCGGCGAATACCTTCACCTTTTTGCCGTCGACGACAATGCTATCCTCAGCGGCTTTAACCTCACCGGGGTAGGGGCCGTAGGAGCTGTCCCATTTCAACAGGTGGGCGTTGGTCTTGGTGTCGGTCAGGTCGTTGATGGCGACTGCCTCCAGCTCGCCCTTATGGTAGTGGTTAATCGCCCTTAGGCTCAACCGCCCCACACGCCCGAAGCCATTTATGCCGATTTTGGTCATGTCTATACCTCCTCAGCTATTTTCGTTTGACGCCGGCTGCGCTGCAGCATATCAATAAAGGCTTCCACCCTGGTCTTGAGGTGTTGGCTCAAGAGGAATTCGTCGTTGCCTTCCATAGTCAGAATGGGCAGTTTTAAGGCGTCCCGAAATATAATGTCGCCGATGCCGCGGTGGCAGAAAGCCTGGACGTAGTGAATGACGCCGTCCACCCTGCGTTTTTCCAGCTCGGCGGTGATGTCCTTGAGGCGGTCGTATATGGAGTAGGGGTAGGTGTATTTGGTGTACTGCTCGGCCAGGGAATGGGTTGGGTGGGGCATGGCGAACTGGCGCTGGATTTCGTTGAAGACCACCCTGGCCCCGTTTTTCTCCAAATAGTTATATAAGTCTCTACCGTAGACCGAGGGCACGCCGATATAAGCTATTCTTAAGTAATCCGATGGGTAGGGCTGACGCTGGCGGCACTGCTCTACCAACTCCGTTAGCTCTTTCTGATAGCTATGCTGATCTCGATTAAAGTCGGAGGCGGCTACCAGCCAGAGGTGGTTCTCATAGCCGCTGACTAAACCCTCTTTCCAGCTAAGCTCGTCTAATTTCAGCGCTAATTTTCGGCAGGGCGCTAGCTCCTCTCTAACCTTATTAGCCGCGTCAAGCGTCGTATGCAATGTTTCGGCTAACTCTTCCAATGCCTTTTGCATCAGCTTGATATTGGGCTGGTCGGGAAAGGCGAAGGGGATGGTCTTGATGCCCCGGAGCTTGAGCACCTCCATGAGCATGACGGTGTTGGAGCAGTCTCCCGTGGTGACGCAAAGGACGGTGTCAATCTTTTGTTCCATACAGACGCCGTAGATTCCCTTAATCCAGGAGCAGCAATTCAAGGGAAAGCCGGCTTTTTCAGCAACGGCAACCAGCCTCTCCGAGTTGGCGTCGGCGATGAAGAGGTTGTTGAGGTCAACGGGCTGGTAGCCGGCGGCCAGCAGTATCTCTATGGGGACGGTGGTGGTAATGCCGATTTTCTTCATCTTTCTTTCTTGTCGTAGAGCAGCTCGCAGGGCAGATATCGCGCCTTGCCCCAGGCTTCGTTTATGAGCTTGGCTCTCCGCTGACTATCATTAGCCGAGATGACGTGGTAGAGGGGGTGGGTGGAGGGCGAGGCCGGCGTGAAGTCCTCGACGTATTTGTAGCCCAGCTCTTTTAAGCCCATCATGAAAAGCCTGACCAGCTTTTTCCTCATCTTTTCCAGGCTCATCTTGCCCGCCAGCCTTTTCTGGCTGATTTCCTGCCAGTCGCGGTGGCCGTAGAGCCTATTAATTGAAGCCTCGCAGTCGGGGCGGGTCAGGTTGCGCAGTAGCGCCATCTCCAGCGGGAAGAGGATTAAAAGCTCTACCTTATGTCCCTTCCAGTCGTGGCCATGGGCGGCCAGCTTCCTTATCGTTGACCAGCGCAGCTGCCTATAGCCAGGGGGGTCGATGAGGGCGAAGGTCGACGCCGAGCGGGGTATGAGGTCGAAGGCCTGCTGGAGAACCCTTTCGCTGACGCAGTTACCCGTGATTATTTTGACATCACTATCGCAAGACGCTGTCAACTGCGACAGACTTTGGGCGTCATCGGGGTCTTTGCTAATGAGTATGTAGTGGTCGAATTTCTTGGTTGTCGATAGCGCCCGCAGCGCCGAGTCTTCGATGATACAATCGGTGCCCTTGCAGAGGCATTTGCCGCCGCTGGCGTAGAGCTCCAGGTAACAATAGTGGCCTTTGCCCAAAGCACTGGTGTAGGCTTCGATGTAGTCGGCGAAGCACTCTAGCTTGTGGCAGGCCCACTTCCTAATCGGTTTTAGCTCTGTTAAGTTAGATTTGTTCATTTACCTGTGCTAACTCAGTGGCGCTGGTAGTGTATTATATCGTCCCGGCTGAACCTGTCCACCTCCCGATTGGCTCTCATTGCTTCCAGGTGAGACATCGTTTCCAGTACTGCCATTCTTCGGTTCCAGGAGTCGAGTTTATCCAGGCTGACGCTGTTAACGTCGTCCACCCAGGGTATCTCATTGGCTATCTGGTAGGCCGTTTTTGATTCCGAATTTAAAGCGCTCAGTATTTGTGCGTTTCTTTGCTTGTGGTGCTGGATAATCTCCTCGACCCTCGACCTGAAGTTGGTGAAAGGGTGTTCATGTCCGGGTAAAACAAGTTTGACATCTAGTTGTTTCAGCCCTTCGAGTGAATCGAGGTAATCACCCAGCGGGTTGCTGCCCGATTGAGGGTGCAGTCCGACATGAGGGGTAATGGTGGGCAGGATATGGTCTCCCGAAAATAGGATTTTTCTGGTTGGTTCATATAGACATATGTGTCCGGGGGAGTGCCCCGGTGTCCAGAACACCTCGAAGTTAAAATAACCGGTGGTTATGGTTTCCCCACCGTAGAGTGTGACATCGGGCAGGATGGGTGCTACAAATTTTCTCATGGGCAGAGACGCTTTCTGGAGCTTGGAGAGCTCGTCCGGTGGCGTCCCATTCACTTGTAAAGACCTAGCTACCTCCTGGAGCAGTTGATCCATGTTGATGTATCTTGATTTGATTAAGTCTCTCTCCAGCTCATGCATGTATACCTCAGCACTGCAGCGACGTTTTAGTTTTCCTGCCAGACCATAGTGGTCAGGGTGGGCGTGGGTAACTACTATCTGTCGGATCTCTTTGAATGGAATACCAATACCAGTACCAATAATACTATTCGGTCTACGAATCAATGTCTGTTTTAGATAATCGTATGTCTCATCCGTGTTCCAGCCGGTGTCAACAAGTAGAGCCCCATTGTCTCTATCTCCATCAACTAGATAGGCGTTGACATACCTCGCCTGGGGTATGGGTAGTTGTAGCCGGTGAATGTGGATGTTGGGCTCGACTTCTATTGACCCAGATCGTATTATCATCATAATTTATAACTTCAAGTTGTAGAAGGCACCTATGCCGGTAAAGCTGCCGCTTCCCGCCAACTCCTCTTCAATGCGGAGAAGGCGGTTATACTTGGCGGTGCGCTCGGAACGGCAGGGGGCGCCCGCTTTGATTAGGCCCGTGTTTAAACCCACTGCCAGGTCGGCGATGGTGGTATCCTCGGTCTCGCCGGAGCGGTGGCTGACCACCGCCGTCCAGCCTGCTTGCTGAGCCATCTTGATGGCGGCGATAGTCTCGGTGAGGGTGCCAATCTGGTTGGGCTTGATGAGAATGGAGTTTGAGGCCCTCATTTCTATGCCTTGGCTCAACCGCTCGACATTGGTGACATACAAATCGTCGCCGACGAGCTGAACTCTTTCGCCCAGCTTCTCGGTGAGCAATTGCCAGCCTGCCCAGTCGTCCTCGGCCAGACCGTCCTCGATGCTGATGATAGGGTAGGCGTCCGTCCATTTGACATAATAGTCAACCATTTCTTCACTGGTCAGCGAAACGCCCTCTCTGGCCAGTACGTATTTGCCGTCCTGATAAAACTCGCTGGCGGCGGGGTCTAAAGCGATATAGCAGTCTCGGCCCGCTTTGTAGCCAGCCTTTTCTATGGCGGTGACGATGGCTTCGACGGCGTCCTTGTTGGAGGGGAGGGAGGGGGCAAAGCCGCCTTCATCGCCGACGTTGGTGTTAAGGCCCTTGGCTTTCAATAGTTTCTTCAGCGCCTGATAAATCTCGGTGGCCATTTGCAGGGCTCTGCTAAAGCTATCGACGCCAATGGGCACCACCATGAACTCCTGAAAGTCAGTGGAGTCAGCGGCGTGCTTGCCGCCGTTTAAGATATTGAGCATGGGCACGGGCAGGGTGTATATATCTTCCTGGCCCAGATAGAGATATAGCGGCATTTCGGCAGATTTGGCCACGGCTTTAGCTGTGGCTAGGGATATTCCCAGTATAGCGTTAGCCCCCAGGCGCGACTTGTTGAGCGTGCCGTCGAGTTCTATTAACTTGCGGTCCAAAGCCGGCTGGTCGGTGGCGGACATGCCCTTTACGGCGGAGGCGATTTCCTTGTTGACGTTGGCCACCGCTTTAAGCACACCCTTGCCGCCGAAGCGGGAGTTGTCTCCATCCCTGAGCTCAACGGCTTCGTGCTGACCGGTGCTGGCCCCGGAGGGCACTGCGGCTATGCCGCTAATGCCGTCGTCGAGCCTTACCTCGACCTCAAGGGTGGGATTGCCCCTGGAATCTAGGATTTCTCTAGCTTTGACGCTGTCAATCTTGGTCATTTGACTCCTTTGCCAGCTTGAGGGCTTTTTCCACCGCCTCGGCGGGGCTTTTAGCGGTAATAATAGCCTTGTCCTCTTTGCCGTTGCGGGAGATTGTCCAGGTGCCTAAGCCGATTACAGGAATATGGCTCTGTAAGGCATGGCTTATCTCGGAGAGGGTGCCGTAGTTGCCGCCGACGGCGATGACCGCCTGGCCCGACTTGACCACAGTCACGTTGCGGGCGTAGCCAAGGTTGGTGACGATGGGAATCTGGACATAGGGGTTGGCAGCACGCCTGTCATCACCGGGCAGGACGCCGATGGTGACCCCGCCTTCGGCGCTGGCGCCTTTGCAGGCGGCCTCCATAATACCACCCAGCCCCCCGCAGACCAGGCTCGCGCCGCGCTTGGCCAGTTCACGCCCGACTTCTTCGGCCAGATGCGCTTCTTCTTGGCTGCAGCTGCCACCGCCGATAACGGCGATGATGGGTTGCTTTTTGGCCATGCGTATATGGATTATAGCACCAGAGTTTGAATTAGGAAAGGGATAAAGATGGGGTTCAAGGGCGTCTCTTGAAGGCTCTGGCTATCAATCCAACCAGTTTTTTGATTGAGACGCCTATTACTAATAGTAAGCCTATCATGGCTCAATCGTTTTTAACTTTTATAGGGTTGGTCTGTGTCTAATTGAATTTGTTCATGGCGGGGGTCAGCCCCTCGGTGAGGAGGCAGAGGAGAGCGTCGTTGACGGTGGGGATAATCTTATCAATAGCCCGTTTTTCGGCGGGGGTGAAGTCGCTTAAAACATAGGCGATGATATCGTCTTCGCTGATTTGGGGTTTGTCGGGGCGGCCGATGCCTATGCGCAGACGGTTGAATTCCTGAGTGCCCAGTTCCTGAATGATGGAATTAATGCCCTTGTGCCCGCCGGAACTGCTGCCGTGACTGATACGGATTTTGGCTGGGGGCAAATCGAGGTCGTCGTGGATGACGATGAGGTCTTTGAGGTCTACCTTGAATTTTTTAACCAAACGGCTGACGGAATGACCGCTGTTGTTCATAAAGGTCTGGGGCTTGGCTAAGACCACTTCAATATTGTCCACCTTGCCCGTGCCGATGCGGGCCAGGCTCTTTTTACGAGCAAATTTTATGCCCTCGCTCCGGGCGAAGCGGCCCAAGGCAATAAAACCGATATTGTGGCGGTTGCGAGAGTAACTTCGCCCCGGATTGCCTAAGCCCACGATTAGCTTCATTAAGGTTTTCCCTTCAGAATAGCCAGCAGCTTCTTTTCGTCAATCTGGGGTGTGCCCAGCTCTTGTGCTTTGGTAAGCTTTGTGCCGCCGGGGTCAGCGCCGACGACAAGATAGGCGGTCTTCTTTGTAACGTTATCTTTAGCCGTGCCGCCGAGGGCTTTTATCTTCTCCTCGGCCTCTTGTCTTGAGAAAGACTCCAGTCGGCCCGTGATAACGAACTCTTGGCCGTCTAAGGGCAGGGCTTCGGTCTTGGCCACTTCCGCCATTTTAACGCCGGCTTCTTTTAAGCCCCGGATAATTTGCTGGTTTTCTTCCTGGCGGAAAAAGGCCAGGATGCTGTCGGCAATCTTGGGGCCGATGGCCTCGATAGCCATAAGCTCGCCTTTCGATGCCTTTGACAGCGTATCGATACTACCAAAATGCCTGGCTAAAATCTCGGCCGTCTCGCCGCCGATGTGGCGTATGCCTAAAGCAAAGATTAATCTGGCCAGCGGTCGGTTCTTACTATTCTCAATCGCGTTGAGCAGGTTTTCCACGCTCTTCTCGCCCGTGTTTTCCAGTTCTAAGAGCTTGGTTCTTTTATCCTTCAACTTATATAGGTCAGCGGCATTTTTGACCAGACCCTTGTCATATAGTATCACGCTCTGGGCTTCGCCGATGCCCTCGATATCCATGGCTCCCCTTGAAGAAAAGTGCTCAATGCGCTGCTGCGCCTGTGCCGGGCAGGAAGCGTTGGTACAGTAGTACATGACCTCACCCTCGGGCTTGACGATACTCTCCTTGCCGCAGGCGGGGCAGAGAGAGTGTCCTTTGGTGTCCTTGGGCAATTTATCCAATAGACGGAACTCTTTTTCTTTGCCGGTGCGCTTGCTGGCCACGGGACCGACCACCTGGGGTATGACCTCGCCAGCGCGCTGGATAATCACGGTGTCGCCGACGCGGATGTCCTTACGCCGAATGTCGTCTTCGTTGTGCAATGCGGCCTGCTTAATGGTGACGCCGCCCACCGCCACCGGTTCCAAAACGGCGTAGGGGTTGAGCGTGCCGGTGCGGCCCACACTGATTTCAATGCTCTTCAATATCGTGTTGCCCTGGACGGCGGGGAATTTATAGGCTACCGCCCACCTCGGTTCGCGGCCGATGTCGCCCAAACGCTCCTGAAGCGCAATCTGGTTTATCTTGACCACGATGCCATCGGCTTCGTAGGGGAGGCCCTCTCTTCGCTCTACCCATTTTGCATAATACGCTTCGACTTCTTCGATAGATTTAAGCAGCTGGTTGTTGGGGTTTATCTTGAAGCCCAGTGATTTTAGGTATTCCATGGTCTCCCAGTGGGTGGGTGGGGTGGCCTTGTCCTCGGCATAGCCGAGCATATAAATATAAATATCGAGAGGGCGTTTGGTGGTGTTGCGGGGGTCGAGCTGGCGCACCGAGCCGGCGGCGGCGTTGCGGGGGTTGGCGAAGAGGGGTAAGCCTTCCTCAGCCCTTTCCCGGTTCAGCTTCTCGAAGCCCTTCTTGGGCAGAAAGACCTCGCCGCGCACCTCGAATCGGGGCGGGAAGTCTCCGTTTACCGATAACGGGATGCTCCTCACCGTCTTCAGGTTCTGGGTGATTTCTTCGCCGCGCAGGCCGTCGCCGCGGGTAGCCCCGGTGGTGAGCCTGCCGTCAACATAGGTCAGCGCCACGGCCAATCCGTCAATCTTGTGCTCGCAGGTGAAGTCACACTGCTGTCCCTCCAGCATTTTGGAAATTCGCTTGTACCAGGCGTCTAGTTCCTCTTTGGAAAAGGCGTTGCTCAAGGAGAGGAGGGGAAGGGGGTGTTCGACGACGCCAAAGGCTTCTACGGGCGCTGCGCCCACACGTTGGGTGGGGGAGTCGGGGGTCAAAAACTGGGGGAACTCCGCCTCCAGTTCCTGAAGCTCCCGCATCAGCTCGTCGTATTCGGCATCGGAGATCTCGGGACTGTCGAGCACGTAGTAGCGGTAGTTGTGGTGGTCTATTTCCGTCCTTAGCTTCTCTATCCGCTGTTTGGCTTTGGCCTCTTCCATGATACAGGCTTATTATATTACATTTGACGGTAGCTAACTACCAGTCGGTCTTTGGAATGATATATCATAGGGCCAGGCGGCGATGCTGCCGTCAATGAATTTGACGTTCTTAAAACCAGCGCCGTCAAGTATGCGCTGTGCCTGGTAGGCGCGCACGCTGGTGTGACAGACAATGACAATCTCGGCATCTTTGGGCAGCTCGTCGAGCCTCGCTCGAAGCTCCCGTAAAGGTAAAAGTTTAGCCTGCGGTGCCTCGATGCGAAAGGCTTCCCACTCTGCCGGCGAGCGCACATCTAAAAAGATAAAGGCGTCGTTGTTCTTAAGCTTTGCTGACACCTCCATCGGGGTCAGGGTGCGGGCTAATCCCTCCTGCTTGTTGCGGATAACGTTGGCGGCGTTGTGCAGCGGGTCGAGCGCGCTGTTGTAGGGTGGGGCGTAAGCCAAGTCGGTGTTGGCTAAATCATAAACACTGGCACCGAAGGCCAGGGCGGTGGCCAGCACGTCGATGCGTTTGGCCGTATCGCCCGGTCCCACCACCTGACCGCCGAGCAGACGGCCGTTAGCCTTCTCCGCCACCAGCTTTACCAGGATCTCCTTGCCTTTGGGGTAATAGGTGGCGTGTTCATAGCCGGGAACGAGGGCGGTTATTACCTCATAGCCGGCTTGTTCTGCCTGTGACTGGCTCAAGCCCACGCGACCCACGTTATAATCAAAGACCTTGGCGATGGAAGTCCCCAGAACGCCAGGGAAGGTTTCATCGCCGCCGGTGATATTGGTGCCGATTACGCGGCCGTGCTTGTTGGCCGTGGAGCCAAGGGGCGCCAGTATCTTTTTCCCGGTAATCATATTTGTGTTTTCCACGCAGTCGCCGCCGGCGTAGATATCGGTGTCTTGGGTCTGGAGGTAGGAGTTGACAACAATGCCGCCGCTGTCGCCAATGCTTAAGCCCGCGTCTTTAGCCAGCCCGACGTTGGGCTTAACGCCGATAGCCAGCAGCGCCAGGTCGGTTTCCAGCTCCATATTCTCGGTTAGGACCTTGCTTACCCAGCCCTTTTCGTCGCCCTCAAAGCCGTTTACCCGCTGGCCGAAGAGCAGCTTTACCCCCTTTTCCCGCAGGTGTTTGGCCAGATAGGCGGCGACCTCAAAATCAAGGAGGGTGGGCAGCGCCCAGTCCAGAGCTTCGACCACATTGACCTCGACCCCCTGGGAGACGAGTGCTTCTGCCATCTCCAGGCCGATGAGGCCGGCGCCGATAATGACTGCCTTATTAACCTTGCGCGGCGAGACCAGCTGGCGTATGGCCTGCGCTTCCTCAATGCGGGAGAGGGTGAAGATGCCTTTGAGCTTCCTGCCCTTCCAGTCGGGCACTATCGGTGTGCTGCCCGTAGCCAGCACCAGCTTATCGTATTCGATGGTCGAGGTATGGTTCTTGGCCAGGTTGAGAACCTCGACCCGACGGGCTTTGCGGTCTATGGCTACCGCCCTAGTCCGGGTGAGCACCTCTATATCCATGACATCTTTGAAGAAATCGGGGCCGCGCTGCACCAGCTCCAGGCGGTTTTCGATAACCCCCGAAACGTAGTAGGGTAAGCCGCAGGTTGCCACCGAGAGCTCGGCTTCCTGCTCGACCAATGTTATCTGAGCCTGCTGGTCGCAGCGGCGAACCCGGGCAGCAGCCTTGGGGCCGCAGGCGGTACCACCGATGATGACGATCTTCTTATTCATTTTAAGCACCTCTTTGTGTTTTCAGTATAACAGAGCTTGTGGCTGGGCAAAAGATAAAACGCTATAATGAAGCTTAAGGAGGCTGGTAAAATGTGGCTAAAGCGAGCTTTGATATCGGGTGCCATACTGGCGGTTGTGGGCGGGGTCGGTTATATTCTTTATAACGCGGCTTACTCCGTGGGCGACGCCGCGGGCTATGATGAAGGCTACCTGGCGGGCCAGAAAATCGGCTATATCGAGGGCAACCAGGACGGCTACACTGACGGTTATAACCTGGGCATTGACGAGGGTTATAACGAGGGCGAAGCCGCTGGCTACGGGGAAGGCTATGCTGATGGCGTGGCCGCCGGCGCTGGGCATGGCTATTTACTGAGAGATCCCACCTATGCGGAGGCGGTGGCCTTTATATACAGCGACCGCACCGATAGGAACACTTACGACGACGATAGCTACGTTTGCAGCCACTTTTCTCAGGACGTTTGCAATAACGCCGAGGCGGAGGGGCTGCGTTGTGCCTTCGTCGAGCTGCGCTATTCGGACGCGGGGCATTCCATAATCGCCTTCGACACCATCGACCGGGGTTTGGTATATTTCGAGCCCCAGTTCGACGACGAAGTCAGGGTGGAAATCGGCCAGCGCTATTCCCAGTTGAATGACTATATAATACCGTCTTGGGACGATGTGATTCAGGATATCCTGGTTATCTGGTAGCTGACTTGTGCCCTTCCCGAACTATGGGGTAAACTAGGCTAGAAAGAGAGAGTTATGGCCGAGATTGTTCCCTTCCTGGGGGTGCACTACAATCAGCGTAAGGTCAAGGACCTCGCCGACGTTATCTGCCCCCCCTACGACATTATTACCCCCCAGATGCAGCAGGAGCTTTACCAGCGTCACGAGTACAACTTTGTCCGCCTGGAGCATAACCGGGAACTGCCCCAAGACACGACCACCGATAATAAGTATACCCGTTCGGCGGCTGTTTTAGAACGGTGGCTGGCGCAAAAGGTCCTGGTCGCCGATAAAAGCCCATCTATCTACCTCCATGACCATTATTTTCGCCGTAGTGGGCGGGAGTACCGTCGGCGCGGTATCATCGCCAGCGTACGTTTGCAAGAGTGGACGGACAACGTCGTCCGTCCCCATGAGGGCACGCTGGCTGAGCACACCAGCGACCGATTGAGCCTGCTCTGGGTATGCCAGGCCAACACCAGCCCCGTAATGGCTCTATTCGAGGACAAAGCAGGACAAGTTTCATCATTGCTGGTTCAAGAGGAGAAAAGCCCGCCCATGCTCAGCTCCAGCGAGTTTGACGGCGAAAGACACAGCCTCTGGGCAATTAATAAGCCAGAGGCTATCGACCAGCTATGCGCCAGCCTGTCCCAGCAGCCACTCTATATCGCCGACGGGCATCACCGCTACGAGAGCGCGCTTAGCTACCAGCGGGGGCGGCGCGCCGCCGCTTCATCGGTTTCGGGTAAGGAGGCCTTTAACTTCGTCATGATGGAGTTGGTGGCTTTCAACGACCCTGGTCTGGTTATCCTGCCCGCCCACCGACTGGTGCGCGGCATGTCCAAGGCGGCTTTGAGCGAGCTGGCTGCCCGCTTGAAATCATTTTTCGAGGTGGAAGAACTGCCCATGGGCAAGACCAATGTCTGGGGGCAGATAGACGATTTGCTCTCAGCAGGAAACAGGGACGAGGTCAAATTAGCCCTGCTCGGCCTGGTCGAGGGAAAACTGCTCCGCCTCAAACTGCAGGACTCCAGTGCCGCTGACCAGATGATGCCCCACTTCCACTCTGAGATGTACAAGAGGTTGGATGTGGATATCGTGGATAGCGTCATACCCCACGAGCTGGCGGGAGGTGGAGAGTCCGTCATCACCTACAGCTACGACGGGCAGGACGCGGTGGACAGGGTCTTAAACCAGGAATACCAACTCGCCTTTCTCCTGAGCCCGGTGCGGGCGGAGGCGGTTAAGGCTATCGCCGACGCCGGCGACAAGATGTCGCGTAAGGCGACCTACTTCTACCCTAAGGCGCCAGCGGGGCTGGTGCTGCACCGCCTGGGCTAGAGCTTAGCCTGTTTCACCGAATAGACATCGGCTAGCGACAGTATCTGCTGCTGCTTTTCCTCGGGCAGAGGCTCGTCCAGGGCCAGTATCATCAGGGCGTCACCCCTCGGCTTTAAGCGGGAGAGGTGCATAGCGCTGATGTTGATATCAGCGTCGCCGGTTATCTTGCCCGCCGCGCCGATAAGACCAGGCCTGTCCTTGTGGTTGCAGAAGAGGAAGTAGCCGCCCGTGGGCACGATGTCCATCCAGAAGTTGTTGACCCTGACGATGTGCGATTGGCCGTGTATCACCGTGCCCGCGCCGATGGTGGCACCGGCGCTGGTGTTGACCTCGACGGTGATGAGGCTGGCGTAGTTTTCGCAGTGCTTTTCTTTCTGCTCGACGACGGTCAGGCCGCGGCGGGAAGCCACGATGTCGACGTTGACGATGTTTACCCGTTCCTCGCTTATTCCCTCCAAGAGCCCGCCCAGGACGGCGGCCTTGAGGGAGTTGGTGTCATAATTGGATATCTCGCCCTCGTATCGAATCTGTACGGAGTTGGTCTGCCCCTCGGCGAGCTGTCCGACCAGATGGCCCAACGTCGTCGCCACCTTGATAAAGGGCGCCAGCGCCGAAAGCGTCTCCGAGGGTATGAAGGGGGCGTTGACGGGGTAACGGGGTGGTTTCCCCTGCAGTATGTCCACCACCTGCTCGGCGACATCGGTGGCGGCCATAGCCTGCGCCTCGGTGGTGGAGGCGCCCAGGTGTGGAGTAACGATTATCCTCTCGTCGCCGAAGAGGATGCTCTGGGTGCAGGGCTCGGTGGTGAAGACATCGATAGCTGCCCCCGCCACCCTCTTTTCCTTAATCGCTTTGGCCAAGGCCTCATCGTCAATGAGCCCACCGCGGGCAGTGTTGATGATTCTCACGTTGGGCTTGACTGTAGCCAGATCTTTAGCCCCGATCATGCCTTTGGTTGAAGCGTTCAGTGGCATGTGCAGGGTAATAAAGTCCGATTCCTTGAGCAGTTGCTTGATGGGGACAAGCTCCACCTGGAGGCGTTTGGCGTGCTCGTCAGAGATGAAGGGGTCATGGCCGATTAGCTTCATCTGCAGCCCGCGGGCGCGCTTGGCCACCTCGGAGCCGACGTTGCCCAGCCCCAAAATGCCCAGCGTCTTGTTTCTGACCTCGGTGCCCATAAAGTCGGAGCGTTTCCACTCCCCCCCTCTGAGCACGGTGTGGGCCTGGGGGATGTTGCGCGCCAGGGCTAGCATGAGGGCGATAGTGTGCTCGGCGGCGGAGATGGTGTTGCCGGTAGGGGCGTTGACCACGATGATGCCGTGCTGGGTGGCTTCATCGACATCGACGTTATCCACGCCGACGCCGGCGCGGGCGATGACTTGCAGCTTTTTACCCGCCCTGATGACGTCAGCCGTAACCTTGGTCTGGCTGCGCACAATGAGGGCGTCGTAGTCGCCGATGGTGGCCATAAGCTCCTCGGGCTTTAAGCCCGTCTTAACGTCCACCTCGGCGTGGGGCTGCAGAATCTTTATCCCTTCCTCGGCGAGCTTGTCGGCAATTAAGACTTTCATTTTGCTCTCCTAGCCAGTGAATCCG